>Ga0214472_10003448_pt1 | contig 16720 bp, 17 predicted proteins | sample RVTome_6_FD_207662 | JGI IMG/M metagenome (GOLD analysis project Ga0214472, IMG submission 207662) | Soil microbial communities from uranium-contaminated site in the Upper Colorado River Basin, Wyoming, United States - RVT140D175 | ecosystem: Environmental > Terrestrial > Soil > Contaminated >... | reverse complement strand
CAGGCTGCGAAGCCGCGCCGGATCACGATCGGCAAGTAGCACGACCGGAACCGGGCCGCGGGTGACCGCGGCCCGGGACCACCCAACGGGTCGCACCGGTAGCTCATCGGGGCTGCGTTGACTCGGGCGCGAGCGAGGGCAGCAGGAGATGACTTTCGACGACGGCCTCGGCAACATCGCTGACCTTCCGGCCCGTCCGCTGTGAGTGCCGGCGGAGGAGCTCGAACGCCTCCCGCTCATCGATCGCATGCCGCTCCATGAGGATTCCCTTGGCGCGCTCGATCATTGCCCGTCGGCCGAACGCTCCCTCCAGGTTGCGGAACTCGGCGAAGCGGTGGAGGACGATCTCGATCGCCCCCTGTAGCTCCTCCGGGGAGTCGTGGGTGACATAGGCGAAGATGCCGCGCTTCGCCGCCTCGCTGACAAAGCCGGGGTTTTGCGCGTCGAGAACCGCGATCACGGGACAGGTGGCCTCGTGGACGATTGTCGAGATGAGGTTGAGCGCATGCTCGCTGTGCTCGCCCAAGCCGACGAGCGCGATGTCGGGACGCTCCTGATGGGTCGCGTAAACGACTTCTCCGGGCTCGATCTCGCGCGCGATCACGTCGTGGCCGAGAGCTGAGACGATCCCCGCCATCTCCTCGAGACGGGGCGCATCCTCATTTGAGATGAGAACGCGCAGGCGATGCGTGTCCGTGTTTGCCATCAGAGGGTCAGGTCGGCCGAATCTACCACCGCGCGTTCGCGGTGATAGCCTGCCGGCCGCAGGGCCGTAGCCCCCGACCCCGCACGATGATCCTCCCATTTCAGCCGGCGGGATCGACAGCCGTCCATAGCCTCTGGGCGGCGAGGAGACCAAGCCGTGGGAGGAGAGATGGGAATCGTTGCTCGCACCTCGGGCCCGGAGCCGCGACGGTCGCATCTGTCGCCGTTCGCCTCGTGATGCGTAGGGAGTCCTCCGAGCACTCCGAGAGCTCCCCGCCTGTCAGGAACCCGACCGAAGTGATGCGCGAGGTCAACGACCTCATGCGCGCTGGTCTACGCCGTCGTGGCGACTCGGAGCTGATCGCTTTCTTCTGCGAGTGCCGCAACGCGAGCTGCTACCAGGCCGTTTGGCTCACGGGCTCTGCCTACGACGAGGCGCGCTCGAACCCCGGCTGGGCCGCGCTCGTCCCAGGTCACGAGGCCGAACCGCCGCCCGCCGGATGAACTGGGACCGACCACATCCTCGGCCGCTCGCCAGGTTGGCCGTCCACGATCACGATCCGGCGTCGAGGTGGGCGCCTCGCTGGACCTCGCTGATCAGTCGCCGCCTCTGCGGGCCGTGGCGCGCGCGGCTGGTCGGCCGCGCGTCGTGAGCTCTGAGCGAACGGCGACGACTCCGGGCACCCGCTGGATCTCCGGAGGAAGGAGCTCAGCCAGGAACTCCGCGTCGACCTCCCCGCGGAGTGTGATCTCGCCCCCGTCGACCTCGATATCGAGCTCGTCTGGGGACATCGAGAGGGAATGGAGCAGCACCTCTTGACGGATGTCTTCCTCGATCTCGGCGTCCGAGCGCGCGAACGCCCGCATGAGGTCACCGCGCGAGAGGATGCCGACGAGCCTCCCCTCGTGGAGCACGGGCAAGCGCTTCACTCCCTGCTCGATTATGAGGCTCGCCGCCGTGATGACTGCGGCGGGGATCGGGCTCTTCACGACTCCGTTCTTCGGCTGGCTCTCCGACCGGGTCGGGAGGAGGCGGCTCTACGCGGCGGGAGCGCTCCTGACGGCCGTGTGGGCCTTTCCGTACTTCGCGCTCCTCGACACGAGGGCGACCGCTCTCGTCTTTCTCGCGATCGCCGTCTCCCTCGTCCCCCATGACGTGCAGTACGGGCCGCAGGCGGCTCTCATCGCCGAGACCTTCTCGACGCGGCTTCGGGACAGCGGCGCTGGGCTCGGCTACCAGCTTTCCTCGGTGGTCGCCGGCGGCCCGGCGCCGCTCATCGCGGCCGCCCTCCTTGCCGCCTACGGCCCTTACGCCGTCGCGGTCTACATCGTCGCCTGCGCTCTCGTCACGAGCGTCGCGATCAGCTTCCTCCCGGCGTCCGCCGGGAATGGGGCTCCCTAGTCCCCGTTAGAGCCATTGGTTCTCGAGGCTGCGGCCCAGGCGAGCGTCCCGTAATCGAGTGCCGGAACGAGGAGGCTGACGCAGGATCGCCGGTCACGGCACGACAAGCACGTTGCAGGGCGCGTGGTGTACAAGCGCGCCCGCCACCGAGCCGACCAAGAGCCGCGCAAGGGCCCCGTGGCCACTCAGCCGTGATCAGGCGTCCAGGTCTCCCCCTTCCTGCGCCTTAACCACAACAAGACATCAGCGCGCTCCCCGATGCCGCCGTGCAGCGGGCGCGAGACGCTTGCCATGTTTCGGAAGGAGGTGATCAATCGTGCCGACCGAGATGCTCACGAAGAACGAGCGAGCGGAGTCGCAGCCGCCTTCGACGACGGTCGCGCCGGACGATGAGGTCAGCACGGGGGCGCGCAAGTGGGCAGTTGGACTTGCTGTAGCCGCCGCAGTCGCGATTGCGACGTCGTTCGGCATCTTCGCCGTGGCATATGCCATCGGAGGCTCCGGCGCCACCGAGGACAACTGGGTCGGGTTCCTCGTCGCGGTCTCGCTGCTCGGCGCGTCGCTGGTGTCGCTCGCTGCGTTCGCGCTGGCGATCGTCGCAAAGGTCAAGCACGAGCGGTGGGCGCCGCTGTGGCTCCCGCTGTCCGTGTTCCCGGCACTGCTTGCCTTCGTGGTGCTCGGCGAAGCGCTCTGGTGGGAGTAGCAGAGGGTTGCGCCCTGCCCCGATAAGTGCCTGTGACGGGCCTCCGCGCGCCGCGGGCGCCGGCGCCCAGTACTGGGCGCCGGCGCCCAGTGGAAGAGGAGTGGAAGATGAAAGTTCTCGTCACCGCAGCCAGCAAACACGGCGCGACTCGCGAGATCGCCGAGGCGATCGCTCGCGTGCTCGATGAGCACGGCGTCTCGGCCGATCTCGTCGATATCGAGGAGGTGAACGACCTCGGGCGCTACGAAGCGGTCGTGCTCGGCAGCGCCGTCTACATGGGGAACTGGCTCGAGCCAGCGCGGAAATTCGTCGAGCGGTACGGGAGCGACCTCGCCGAGCGGAAGACCTGGCTGTTCTCGAGCGGCCCCGTCGTCGGCGACCCGCCGAAACCCGACCCCGCGGACGAAGCAGCCGGGCAACGTGCTCTCGAGACCGTACACGCTCGCGAACACAAGCTCTTCGCCGGCAAGCTCGACAAGAGCAAGCTCGGCCTGCTCGAGAAGGCCGCCGTGCGCGCCGCGCACGCGAGCGAGGGCGACCACCGCGACTGGGACGAGATCAATCGCTGGACGAGCGAGATCGCGGCGGAGGTGAGACGCTGAACCGAACGAGCAACACGAGGAGGGCCCGATGGTGAGCGCCGCCTCGGTCGACGAGCTCGAGCTGAAGACCAGGGTCGATGAAGTCCTCAACCGCTGGCCGAGCGCCGGCCTGGCGGTGGGGGTGGTCCGGAACGGATCCCTGGAGTGGTTCTACGGACACGGCGTCGCCGACATCGCGACGAAAACACCCGTCACCGAGGACACGGTCTTTCGGATCGGCTCGATCACCAAGACGTTCACGGCGATCGCCGTCTTGCAGCTGTGCGAGCAGGGGCTGGTCGACCTCGACGCGCCCGCCAGCGAGTACCTGCGCGCCTGCCGGCTGATCCCCGCCAAGGCCGCCTTTCGGCCGGCCACGCTGCGGCACCTGCTGACCCATACCGCCGGAGTCCGTGCGGTGCGGAGAGCCTCTGACCTGCTCCGGCCGGCGCTCGGCTGGGGGGCGCCCGTGGGCCGCCCGGCGCCGTCGCTCGCCGAGTACTACCGAGGGGGCCTGCGCATCGACGTCGAGCCGGGCACCAGGTGGGCCTACTCCAATCACGGCTTCACTACGCTCGGCCAGATCGTCGAGGACGTCAGCGGGCTCCCGTTCGACCGCTACCTCCGCGAGCGCGTGTTCGACCGCCTCGGCATGGAGAGCTCCGACCTCGTCCGATCCGAGCGGGTGCGGCCCCGCCTCGCCACCGGATACGCGCTGGGCTCCGGCGGACTCAGGGCGGTCGCCGACCGCGAGATCGTGACAGCCGGCGCCGGCTCGGTTTATTCCACGACGAGCGACATGGCCCGGTACGCCGCGGCGCTTCTCGGCGGCGGCGCCAACGAGCACGGCTCCGTGCTCCGACCCGAGACGCTCGCCCGGATGTTCGAGCCCCACTACCAGCCCGATCCGCGGCTACCGGGCATGGGCCTGGGTTCTTTCGCGACGAGGTCGGCGGACATCGGACCGTGGGTCACGACGGCATCTGGAAGGGCTTCCGCGCGGACATGGTGCTCGCTCCCGACGAGGGGATTGGTGTCCTCGCGTTCGCCAACACCGGCTGGTTCGACCCCCGCGGCGCGCCGATACCGGTCGCGAACGCGGTGCTTCGGAGCCTCCTCGACCTCCCGGATGACGTCCTGCGCACCGATGTCCCGGAGCATCCGGAGATCTGGAGTGACCTCTGCGGCTGGTACTCCCCTCGGTCCCGGCGTGCTCACCGACCCCCAGCCCAGAACGATGCTCGGGGCCGGCGTCGAGGTCGTCGTCCGCCGCGGGCAGCTCACGATTCGCGGGCAGATGCCGATCCCTGCGGTGCGCAGGGGCCTTCGCCTCCACCCTGTCGGCGAAGATCCCTGCGGTGCGCAGGGGCCTTCGCCTCCACCCTGTCGGCGACGACCCGTACGCCTTCCGCATCGATGTCTCGGCGTTCGGGCCGGGCACCTCTCCGGTCGTGTTCAGCCGCGACCCCGACGGCGAAGTGAAGGCCCTGCACCTCGGCCTCACTCCGATGTCCTTCCAGAAGCGGCCCGACGTTCGCAACCCGAGATCGTGGGTCACCGGCGCGCTCGTCGCCGGCGCCACCGCGCTCGCCGTTCGCCGGCTCCGGCGCGCGAGCTCCTCGCGGGTGGGGCGCGTTACTGCCAACGGCGGGAGTTAGTTGTCGGCGTGAAGCATCGCGGCTTCCGTTCAGCAGTTGTCTTCGCTGCATAGCGAAGGGGATGGGATGGCCCGGAGGTGCTGCTCGTCAGGCTGGGCGTGGCGCGTGTCGTCACGTTCCCGGGCGGCCGGCCGGCGCGCGAGCTCGGGCCCGACGACCATCGCCGCCGGCACGAGGATCCACATGTTGCCCGCTGTGACTGGGTGTCAAGCATCGCCGACACGAATCGCTCTCTACCGAGTGGCCGACGGCGGGGCTTCGAATGCACCGTCGGTGCGCCCATTCGGGGCCCACGGACAGGGCCTTCCGCGCGAACACCACGCGAACACGCGATGTCATTCGTGGCCCGCTCGGGCCCCCTCGCCGTGGGCAGATTTGGCTTGAAAAGGGGCCTCAGCGGACTACGGCGGACTGGCGCGGACAGCCTTCCATCACTCGTAATGAAGGGGTCCCCGGTTCGAGTCCGGGCGTCGGCTTCTGTTGCCTAGAACGGCGACGCGGAGCACTTCATTACGGAAGAAGCGTCGCTGGCGCGGCTCCTTTTGCAGGCCGTCTTTCAGTATGAAGTGCTCACCGGGAACGTACGCCGCGGCGAAATTCGGCTAGTCGTCGACTCGAAAGGCTGCGGAAATCTCTTTCGCCACGAGGTCAGGCACTTCGAGCTGTGGATAGTGGCCTACCTCGGGAAGCGGCTTAACCGAAGCTGTCGGCATGCGCCGGCGAATGTGCTCCGCGACATGGGCGCCGGACCTCGGGTCGGACATGCCCCACAGAAACGCTTTGGGGACGCCGCGGCTCTCGAGGGCTCCCTCCCATCGTGCGGCATGGAGCTTGCGCTCTTCGATGTAGCGCACGAGTCGGGGGGAGACCGGAACACTGCTCCCCCGGCGCGTCAGGGCCTGCCAATGCTCGCGCACCTCCGAGTCGGGGATCGGATGCCGCGTCGAGAAGACGGATGAGAAGCTGCGGGCGAAGGCGCGCTCGGTCATAGCGCGGGCGACGAGCGGCCCCAGGATCGGCTTGCCGAGGACGCGCTGGATGAGCAGCGGCCTCCCCAGGTGCGCGTAGAGCGCACTGTTCAGGAGAACGAACTTTGAGATGCGCGTCGAAAGCGCCTGCTCGATATGACGCGCCATCAGCTCAAGCGCGACAGTAGCCCCGTAGTCGTGTGCGACGACGCTAGTTTCCTCGACTCCGAAGTGGCGCCAGACCGCCTCTGTGAGGTCGCTCTGCTCGAGGATCGAGTACAGATGGTCTCGCGGTTTGTCGGAGTCGCCAAAGCCGAGGAAGTCGAAGCAGAGCACCCGGAAGCGCGACTCGAGCCCGGGCACGACCTTCGCCCAGTCCCAGGAGCTCGTCGGAAAGGCATGCAGGAACGTCAACCAGGGGCCGGAGCCCCCAACCCGGCAAAAAATCTCGAAGGCTCCGGACCGGAGCCCTACGTGCACGCGCTCGCCCGCCGAAAACCACTCTTCCTGATTCACGCGCCGAGACTATTGAACTCGGCGCCTCTACTTGCCAAGCTTGGCCAATCCCTTCGAGGTGAGCGTGACGTCCTCCAACGTCGTCAATGACATCCATTCGGAACTGAACGACACCGTCGTCGACGAGATCGTGTCAGTCGACTCCCTCGAGTCGATCCGAGAGGCGATTCTGCGCGCTCGCGCACTCGGCAACGCGGTCGCGATCGCCGGCGGCCGGCACGCGATGGGCGGTCAACAGTTCTGCAGCGGCGGGATGCTCCTCGACACGAGGGTGCTCGACCGGGTCTTGAGCTTCGACTCGGAGCGCGGGACGATCGAGGTCGAGGCCGGGATCCAGTGGCCGGGATTGATCGACTACCTGGCGCGAACGCAAGCCGGGCGGGAGCCACAGTGGGGCATCGCCCAGAAGCAGACCGGCGCCGACCGCCTTTCCATCGGCGGGGCGATCGCGGCCAACGTCCACGGCCGCGGGCTCGCGATGAAGCCGCTAATCGCCGATCTCGAGTCCTTCGTCCTGGTGAACGCCGAGGGCGATGCGCTCACATGCGGCCGCGAGGAGAACGAAGAGCTCTTTAGGCTCGCCGTCGGCGGCTACGGGCTCTTGGGCTGCATCCACTCGGCGAAGCTCAAGCTGCTCCCGCGCGGGACGCTCGAGCGCGTCGTTGAGGTGCGTGGTCTCGATGAGCTCATGCCGGCGTTCGAGGAGCGCATCCGCGACGGCTTCCTCTACGGCGACTTCCAGTTCGCGACTGACGACAAGTCGGACGACTTCCTCCGCAAGGGCGTGTTCTCCTGCTACCGCCCGATCGAGCGGGAGGGGCCTCCTCCGCCCGGCCAAAAGGCGCTCTCGCGTGAGGACTGGCAACGACTCATCTACCTCGCCCACACCGACAAGACGCGCGCCTTCGAGATCTACTCCACTCATTACCTGGCAACGTCGGGGCAGATCTACTACTCGGACGCGCACCAGCTCGCCGACTATGCCGACGGCTACCACAGGGCGCTCGACCAGCAGCTCGGCTCGAAGGACGGCGCGACGGAGATGATTACGGAGATCTACGTGCCCCGGGATCGCCTTGTTGACTTCCTCGAGGCTGTGGGCAGCGACTTCAGGTCGAACGACGTGAACCTGATCTATGGGACGATCAGGCTCATCGAGCGGGACGAGGAGTCGTTCCTCGCCTGGGCGACCGACCGGTGGGCCTGCATCATCTTCAACCTCTGCACCGTGCACACTCCCTCGGGCCTGAGCCACGCGGTGGATGCGTTCCGCCGCCTCATCGACCTCGCCGTCCAACACAGAGGGAGCTACTACCTCACCTATCATCGCTGGGCTACTCGGGCGCAGGTCGAGACGTGCTATCCGCAATTCGCTGAATTCCTGGCCTTGAAGCGGGAGCACGATCCCGAGGAGCGGTTCCAGAGTGACTGGTACCGCCACTACAGGGCCATGTTCGAGCGGGCGGAACCTGCGGCCGCTTCGCGAGCGGATCCGGGCGCCTGAGGGGTCTCGCCCAGCCGGCCAAGTTCCTCGCGGTCGGCGCCGGCGGGTACCTCGCCAACCTCGTCGTCTTCGCCGGCCTCTACGGCGTCGGCACGCCGTATGTCGTCGCCTCGGTCTTCTCCTACCTCATCGCCAACGCCCTCATGTACCTGGGCAACCGCTACTTCACCTTCCGCCTCGGCCACGAGGGCTTCTGGGGCGCATACGTGCGTTACATGCTCGTCGGCGCGGTAGTCGTGGGGCTCAACGCCGGGATACTCGCCGCGCTCGTCGAGGGGACGGACATCGACCCCCGCCTCGGCCTGGCGATCTCTCTCCTTCTCATCACGCCGGTCGCCTTCGTTCTGTTCAAACGGTGGACGTTCCGGCTCAAGTCCGCGTAGCGGCCGCCCCGCCGGTCTTCTCGAGGTAGCTCGTCACCGTGCGGGCGAGTCCCTTCGACTCGCGTCTGGCCTCGAAGAGGTGCCCGCGCACGGTCTCGTCGAAGCCCATGAAGTAGAGGCCCGGGAAAGCGGTCGGCCTGCCGGAGCGGAACCGCGGCTGGCCGTCCTCGCCGACCGTGCCCGGCACGTCGAGCAGCTGCGCGAGACCCGTCCCGAAGCCGGTCGCAGCGACGACGACATCGAAATCCTCCTCGGAGCCGTCGATGAAGGCGACTCCGCCCGGGGTGAAGCGGCTCACCGAGGGCCGCACGTTGATCCGGCCGCGCTTGAGGTCGCGAAGAAAGCCGACGTCGATGACCGCCGGACGGCGGGCCGTAAACGGGCCCCACGCGGCCTTGCCGAGCCCATACTTGCGCAGGTCGCCGACGCCGATCCGACGCACCACCGCCCCGGCGCGATCAAGGAGCCTCGGCGCCGGTACGGGGGTGAGCGCGATTCCGAAGAGCTGCACCGGGACGACCCCGAAGAGGTCCCTCGGCATGATCGGTGGTGACGTCCGCACGGAGATCGCGACGTAGGCCGCCCCCTGCTCCACCAGGTCGCTTGCGATCTCGGCGCCGCTATTACCAATGCCGATGACGAGCGTCCTCCTGCCCGCGAACCTCGCTCCCGAGTCATAGTCGGCGGAATGGAGGAGGCGCCCGCGGAAGTCCTCCATTCCCGGCCAGCGCGGGAGCACATGCTCGTTGTAGTGACCGGTGGCGATGATGACGACGCGCGCTCGCCATGCCCCGCTGTCCGTCTCGAGCTCCCAGAGCGTCGACCCGACGAGCGGCCGAACCTTCCGGACCGCCTGGCCCAGAAGGACGTTCAGCCCGAAGTGAGCGGCGTAGTCCTGCAAGTACTCGGCGAAGAGATCCTTGGGGACGTACCTCGGATATGCGCTGGGGATGGCGTAGTGCGCCAGACCGGAAAAGCGGCGGATTGTGTGGAGGGAGAGGCGCTCATATCTCCGCGACCAAGTCCCACCGATGCGCTCGTCCTTGTCGAAGACGATCGCTTGGTAGCCTCGTGTCTTCAGGGCGGCGGCGGCAGAGAGACCCGCCGCACCGGCTCCGATGATCGCGATGGCCGTCTGCTGCCCGTCACCCTCAGTACGAGGCATGGAAGCTCCCGTAGACGAAAACGAAGGTCGCCAGCACCCAGTGAAAGACGATCGGGATCGTGCCCCCGAACCAGCGCTGCTCGGGCCGGCGAATCATCCGTACGGCGTAGCGGACGGCCATCGTAGAGGCGTACGCGTAGCTGAACCAGACAGCGGCGTGTCCGAAGGCCGGCGAGGGCGTGGCGAAGACACCCGCCCGCCGGAAGAGGTCGTAGCAAATGAACCCCATCGTCGCGAGGAACGCGATCTGGATGGGGAGCAGAAAGCGGTACGGCATGAGGTTCCAGTCCCGCATGGGCGGAAGCCACCGCGGGCGGTAAGCGCGAACGACGAGCTGGCCGGCGACGCGAAGGAAGAACAATCCGGCGAGCGCGCCGAGTACGTAGCCCGTCCTCCGGGGCTCGATCTCCGTCCCGGGCGTGCTTCGCAGGAAGACGACGAGCATCGCCCCGGTGAGGGCGAGCGTTCCGAGGAGCGCGAGCTTCGTCGCCGCGGGGGTCGCTTCCCACGCTGGCGCTCCTCGAGCGGCGGAGAGACCGAAAGCCATCGCCCGTGCCTCTAGGAGCCCGCGAGCGCGAGGGTGCGGACGACGAACCGGTCGAATCGGCCGAAGTCGTCCAGGGTGTTCAGCGAGAGGCTCGGCCGGGTGTGATCGAGCGTGCGCGTGACCGTCAAGCGGACGTTGGGTAACGCGCCCGCCAGCGCGGCAGCCTCCGCGAGCGGGAAGTACATGTCGTCCGGGGGAACTGCGACCTCTACGGGTACCACGATGCTCGGCGCCGCCGAGAGAGGCGAGAGTCGGCTCATGAGGGCCGTGATCTCCGGCGGTGCCTCAGCGCATAGCGTCCGGAAATCGGCCGGATCGCGGTTCGCAAGCAACCGAGCGACCTTCTGCGCCTTCGGGCTGAGGCCCTGCCGGAGAGGTAGCTCCTCGAGCGGATCGACCCCGTCGATCTCCATGCGGGTGAGCTCCGCGAGCAGCTCCTCCCGGTCGTCACAATCGAGCGCGGCGACGAGCGAGCGCGCCACGATCCGGCGCGAGAGATCGGCCACCTCGTAGGGAATGAAGGCTCCGTCCTCCTCGTAAAAGCCGGTCGTTGCGAGGCAGACCATCTTGTCGAGGTTCGCGAACGGCACGACCGCTGCGACCACCGAGATCTTGTCGGCGAGCTCCGGGCGGGCGGCGGCGAGCAAGGCCAGGCTCCCGCCTGTGGACGCTCCGACGAGGGCGACGCGCCCGCCGCGCACGTCCGGCCGGTCGACCGCGTACTCCGTCACCGTCAACAGGGCATCAAGGGGCCGCGTCGTGACCTCACCCTCGCCCAGCCCTGGAAGATCCGGGACGACGGCGAGGAAGCCGGCGCGGGCCAGGCCTCGGGAGAGGCGCTGGACGACCGGCTCCTTGCGCCGGAGGGGATGCGCGCCGTTGACGAATAGGAACGCCGAGTGAGGCTTCTCTCCCGAGGGACGCACGATCTCGACCGCTACGCCGTCGATCTCGAGCAGCTCGATTCGCGGCTCGCGCGTCAGAGTCCTCGCGGCTCGGCTGAGAAGGGGAACGTCGAGGACGATCGAGAGCAGGACGATCGAGCGCGCCCTCGCCTTGAGTGACGTGCTCACTCGAGGCCGGAAGAGAGCGATCGCACCGGCGACTTCGCCCGGACCGGAGGGTGAGTTACTGAATGCAAGCGAGCCGAGCGGTGGAGACCGCCTTTGGGGATGCGCAACACGACAGCCAACCTCGCGACGAAATGTACGCCTGCGACGGGCATTGACCAAGTCGCTGCCATCGATGCCGGCACCCCCTCGAGCCCCCCGCTGGGCCGCCCGACGAGCCCAGCGGGTCATTGGCTTGAGGTGCCGTTCTCTGCAAGACAACATCTCAGACGTCCACCAGCCGTCCACCAGGTTGTCCTCTCCAGTCACCTTCAGTCCGCTCCAGTCCGGGGGAAGGCGCATCGAAAGCGGCCCGGAGTGACTGGAGCGGACTGGAGCGGACATCGGCCCATCACTCGTAATGAAGGGGTCCCCGGTTCGACGCGTGGCGGAAGGAGTACGCCGACCCGGTCGCGGAGATGGCCTGCGGAAACGTCCAGCCGTGGGGCGCCTAGCGCCGCTCGACGGTTCCCTCGGATCGTATTTCCTGTTAAAACCTGCATAGGGTCGGCCGGCCAGCGAGTTGGCGCGCCGGCGCCTTTCAAAGAGTTAGGAGAGGGAGGGACATGAGGGGAGCTAAATTGGTCGCGATGGTCGCGCTTGCCCTGGCGCTGTACGCCGCGGCGACAGTGGGCACGGCAAGCGGCGCGCTCGCGCAGGAAGCGGCGCAGGCCTGGAACTGCGATCCGAACGCAGCGGTAGCCGTCGGGCGAGGCAGCCTTGTCCGCGAGCCGGATCTGAACCAGGTCCACGCAGACCTGCCCGCCTCCGCGAAGGGCAAGGCCGGCGCGAGGTTCAAGGCGACGGTGCCCCTGTACTTCCACGTCGTCTCCGACGGGGCGATCGGGAACCTGACGGACGCGCAGATCGCCGCTCAGGTGAGCGTGTTGAACTTGACGTTCGCAGGTGGCGAGGGTGGCCCCAACACGGGCTTCAAATTCGAGCTCGCCGGCGTCACGCGCACGGACAACGCGAAGTGGTTCTACGCCGGACCCGGCGGCGCCGAGCACGACATGAAGAGAACACTCCACCAGGGCGGCGCGAACGCACTCAACCTGTACTCGACGACGGCCGGCGCCTACCTCGGCTGGGCCTACCTGCCCTCAATCGTGACCACGCCGTCGCAGGCCTATCTGGACGGCATCGTCATCGACTGGGAGTCGATGCCGGGCACGTCGGACCGCTACGCCGGGCGCTTCGACCAGGGCGAGACGGCGACGCACGAAGCCGGACATTGGGTGAACCTCGAGCACACCTTCTACGGCGGCTGCACCGCGAAGGGCGACTTCGTCGCCGACACGCCGCCGGAGAAGACTCCGACCTCGGGGTGTCCGGAAGGAAAGGACACGTGCGACGCTCCGGGTCTCGACCCGATCCACAACTACATGGACTACTCCTTCGACTCCTGCTACACGGAGTTCACGCCCGGCCAGGCTCAGCGGATGAAGGACGCCTGGCTGTTCTACCGCGCGAACGGCTAGTAATCAGGGTTCGCACACGACGGGCCGGCCTCGCGCCGGCCCGTCGCGGCCCGCCGGAGTTCTGACAGGCTGACTTCGTCAAGAGAAGGGGAGATATGACTACGTCGGAAATGGCTACTTCGGAACGAGGTCCCCAGCCCTCCCGCTGGACCGCTGGACGCATCGCGCTCGTCGTCGTCGGCAGCATCCTGGCCCTCATCGGCGCCGGGCTGCTCTTCGGGGGAGCAGGTCTTCTCTGGATCGACCAGACGCAGCGCGATGACGACGGCTACTTGATGACGCCGACGGAGAGCTTCTCCACGAGCTCGTACGCGATCACGTCCGAGAGCCTGGACCTCGCCGGCGCCGAAGTGGAGGGCGCCGAATGGCTCCTCTCGGAGGACGTTCTCGGCAGCGTTCGACTCGAGGGCGAGCGCGCAGGGGGCTCGATCTTCCTGGGCATCGGGCCCACGCGCGAGGTCGAGGACTACCTCGGCGGGGTGGAGCACGACGAGGTCGCCAAGCTCGACTTCGACCCGTTCAGGGTCGACTACCGGCGGACGGCTGGAGGCGAGCCTCGCGGCGCCCCGGCGAACGAACAGTTTTGGGCGGCTTCCGCCGGCGGAGACGGCCTCCAGACCCTCATCTGGGAGGCCGAGGAAGGCGAATGGTCGATCGTCGTCATGAACGTGGACGGATCGGCCGGGGTCGAGGCCGAGCTGAGCGCGGGCGCAGAGGCGAACTTCCTCATCTGGGTCGCGATCGCGGCGCTCGTGATCGGGGCGCTCCTGGTCGTCGGCGGTGGAGGGATGATCTTCGCCGGCGCCCGGCATGCGGCCGCGGCTCCCGCGGTGGGCGCCCAGCCGGCAATGCTCAAGGCCGCGCCGACGGTCTATCCGGTTGCGGTCAGGGGTGAGCTCGATCCCCACCTGAGCCGATGGCTCTGGCTCGTCAAGTGGTTGCTCGCGATCCCGCACTACGTGGTGCTCGCGTTCCTCTGGATTGCCTTCACGGTCATGACGGTTATCGCCGCTTTCGCCATCCTCTTCACGGGCCGCTATCCGCGGGGGATCTTCGACTTCAACGTCGGCGTCCTGCGCTGGACGTGGCGCGTCTGGTTCTACTCCTACTGGGCGAACGGGACCGACCGCTATCCGCCGTTCACGCTGGGCGAGGCGCCCGACTACCCGGCAGCACTCGAGGTCTCCTACCCCGAGCGGCTAACGCGCTGGCTGCCGCTGGTCAAGTGGCTTCTCGCCATTCCTCACCTCATCCTCGTCGCCATCTTCGTGGGCGGCTGGGGGTGGGGGCCGATCGGGGATGACTGGGAAGGCGTCGGATTCGCCGGCCTCGTCGGGATCCTCGTGATCATCGCTTGTGTGGTGCTGCTCTTCACCGGCCGCTATCCGCCGGCGCTCTTCGACTTCACGATCGGCCTCGACCGCTGGGCGCTTCGCGTCGCTGCCTACGTGGGCCTCATGCGCGACGAATACCCGCCCTTCCGGCTCGACATGGGGTCCCATGAGCCCGAGGCACCGGAAGCGTCAGTGAGGACGGCTCGAAATAGCTAGTTTCATCTGGCTGATCGTCTGGCTCGTGCGAGGGACACCGAACCTCGAGTGGTTCGGATCGTGGAACGACTGGGCTGTGGCGCTGCTTGCTTGCGCGGTCTTCGACGTGTTCAGCGGTTCCGCCGCTGCGGGCGGGCGGAGAACTCGGGGCTGATCGGGCAACCCTCGGGTTCACCGAGAGGCTGTGGCTGGCGTCCGCCGGACTTCGGGTTCGGTCGCTCGGAACAACATTGCCAGGACGACCCACGTCACCAGCCCGAATACGAGCGCTCCGCTCGCGCCAAAGATGGCGAAGCGCTCATCGATGTCTCGCGTGATCACATACGAGGTCACGAGCCAGCCAAGCGCCCATCCGGGCGGGTTCACAACCCCCCACCAGAACGCGCCGGGGATCCGGTGTTGTGCAAGCACCAGCGCCTGCAGCACCCCTACTCCGACCCCGGTCACGGCACCCATGAGGGCGAGGTCTCCTCGGTTTATCCCGTAATCGACCAGAGCTGCTCCCGCGGCCAAGCCGACGGCCATTCCAACGGTCGTCGCTGGGATCCAGAGCCACGAGATCCGCGGCCGCAGCGCGAACCACTCTGCCGCTCCGATGATCGCGCCCGTGATGAGACCTCCGGCCAGCAGTCGCCTTGCGTATCCATGAATGTGCCTCCTCGTCGGTGTGCTCAATCCTTCCCTTTCGGAGGCGGAATACACGCGCCAAAGCGGCCCTTACGAGCTGGGCTTCGAGCCCTAGAGCGCGCCGAGGATACGATCCGCGCGTGCTCGACGCGCCCCTGCGCAGCGCGCCCCGCGGACTCGAGCTCCACTGCCGGGGCTGGGAGCAGGAGGGGGCGTTGCGCTGCCTCCTCAACAATCTTGACCCGGACGTCGCCGAGGACGCCGGTGCGCTGGTGGTCTACGGCGGCCGCGGGCGGGCGGCCCGGAGCCCGGAAGCTCTCGCGGACATCGTGGCGGCGCTCGGGCGCCTCGGTCCGGAGGAGACGCTCGTCGTCCAGTCCGGGAAGGCGGTCGCCGTCCTGCCGACGCACCCGGACGCGCCTCGCGTTCTCATCTCGACCGCGATGGTCGTGCCGGCGTGGTCCGACGAGGACTCGTTCCGCCGGCTCGAGGACGCCGGCTTGACGATGTACGGGCAGATGACCGCGGGGGGCTGGTTCTACATCGGCACGCAGGGGATCCTCGGGTTCACCTACGAGACGTTCCGTGCAGTTGCGGAGGCTCATTTCGGCGGGACGCTCGCTGGCAAGCGCGTGCTTACCGCAGGCCTCGGTGGAATGGGAGGCGCGCAGGGCTTTGCTGTGACACGGAACGGCGGCCGCGCCCTCGTCGTCGAGGTCGACCCCCTGCGGGCCGAGCGCCGCCTCAAGGACGGCTGGGTCGACCTCGTGGCCGGCTACGACGATGCGCTCGCTGCGCACCTGGACCCCGGCGGCCCGGGGACGGTCGCCCTTGTCGGCAACGCCGCCGACGTCGTCCCGCGCCTGCTCGCCGAAAGCGTTCAATTCGACGTCGTCACCGACCAGACGGCTGCTCACGACCCCTTGCGGGGATACGTCCCGCGCGGCTTTACGGCGGAAGAGGCGGCCGGCGCCGAGCCGGACGACGCGCGCTTCCGCAGCGCCGTGTTCGATTCGCTGGCGGCCCACGTCAGAGCGCTGCTCGGTTACCGGGATCGGGGCGCAGTCGTCTTCGAGTACGGGAACGGGCTCCGCGCCCAGGCGGTGGCACACGGAGTGGAGGAGGCCGACTCGATCTCCGGGTTCGTCTCCGCTTACGTCCGGCCGATCCTCGCCCGCGGCATCGGCCCCTTTCGCTGGATCTGCCTCACCGGCGACGCCGCCGACCTGCGCGAGACCGAGGACGTCGTCATGGACGTCGTCAACACCGATTCGCTCCGCGCCTGGATCGAGCTGGCGCGCGAACGCGTCCCTCTTCAGGGCCTGCCCGCGCGCATCTGCTGGCTCGGGCTCGGCGAGCGCGACCGGGTCGCCCTCGCGCTGAACGAACTCGTCCGCTCCGGCGCGTGTGGCCCGCTCGCCCTCGGCCGTGACCACATGGATCCGGCCTCGGTCGCCTCGCCGACGCGCGAGACCGAAGGGATGCGAGACGGCAGCGACGCGATCGCCGACTGGCCGGTTCTCTCGGCGCTCCTCAACGCCGCCCAGGGCGCGAGCTGGGTCGCAATCGGAAACGGCGGCGGCGTGGGCGTCGGGCGCTCGATCCACTCCGGCATGGTCGTCGTCGCAGACGGGAGCGAGCTCGCCGAACGGAAAATCCGCCGCGTCTTCTGGACCGATCCCGCCCTAGGCGTGGCCCGCTACGCGGACGCGGGCTATCCCGAGGCACTGGCCGAGGCGGAGCGGCACGGTTTGGTCATTCCTCCTTGACGTTCCGGTCTCGCAGCGCGGCAAGCGCGCGAAGCACGCGCTCGCGGCGCTC
>Ga0214472_10003447_pt1 | contig 16726 bp, 11 predicted proteins | sample RVTome_6_FD_207662 | JGI IMG/M metagenome (GOLD analysis project Ga0214472, IMG submission 207662) | Soil microbial communities from uranium-contaminated site in the Upper Colorado River Basin, Wyoming, United States - RVT140D175 | ecosystem: Environmental > Terrestrial > Soil > Contaminated >... | reverse complement strand
TCTCCCCCCCCCCCCCCGGGGCGGTGTCGCGCCACCCCCCGGCCGCCCCCCTCCCCCCCCCCCGGGGGGCCCCCCGGGCCCCCGCCGCCCCGCCGGGCTCGACTCTGGCAGCGCCCCGCCCTGCCCAGGACGTGTCGTGAGGCCCATCCCGGGCTCGCGCTGGCTGGCACTTCCGGGCGTCCTGAGCTGCTTCCTCCTGTCCTGGTCCGGGAATGCCTCAACAGCCCAGGCACGAGAAGCCCCCCCAGGCCCTTCGGCGAAGCCCCAGCGCGTCGCCTCGATCAACCTCTCGGCGGACGAGGTGCTGGTGGCGATCCTCCCCAAGGAGCGCCTCGTGTCCGTCACGCGCTGGGCGGACGCCCCCGGAACGTCGAACGTCGTCGGCCGCGTGCCGCCCGCGGTTCACCGCTTCGTGAAGGCGGACCTGGAGCAGCTCGTCGCCCTGCGTCCCGACCTGGTCGTGGTCTCGGAGTACACGGACGCCGACTTCCTGAAGCAGCTCGAGCGCTCCGGCCTGCGCGTGCATCGCATGCTGGGCCTCGGCACCCTGGCGGGTGTGCGTGGCGCGATCCTGGACCTCGGCCGCGCCGTCGGAGAGGACGAGGCCGCACGCCGCCTCGTCGCCGAGTTCGACGGGAAGCTCGCCGAGCTCGGCCGCCGGCTCAGCGGGGCGAAGAGGCCGCGCATGCTCTACTGGTCCGGCAACATGACCGCGGGCGCCGATACGGCGATCGGCGCGCTCGTCGAGGCCGCGGGCGCCGTCAACGTGGGTCGCGAGATGGGCATCGTCGGCATCGCTCCCCCGGGCGCCGAGCGCGCGTTCGTCACGAACCCGGACACGGTGCTGGTCGGCACCTGGCCGGGGTCGAAAGAAGCCCTCACCTCGCACCCGCTCTTCTCGCAGTGGGCGGCCGTGCGCGAAGGCCGGGTCGTGGCGATGCGGACGGAGCTCCTGGTGGCGCTTTCGCAGTTCACGGCCGACGCGGCGTGGGAGCTGGGCCATCTCCTCCACCCCGATCGGGTCCCGGCGTCGCCCGGCACGCGTCCATGACGAGCGGGCGCTCCCGTCTCGTCATCCCGGCCCTCGCCGGCGCGCTCGTCCTCGCGCTGCTGCTGGCCACGGCTGCGGGCAGCGTGCCGCTGCCTTTCCCCGGCGTGGTGGGAGCCCTCCTCGAAAGACTGGGCCTGCCGGGCGACGCCTCCGCTCTCGGAGCGACCGGCGAGACGATCTTGTTCACGGTGCGGCTGCCGCGCGTGCTGCTCGCCGCGCTCGTCGGCGGCGGCCTGGCCGTGGTGGGAGCCGTGCTCCAGGCCGTGTTCCGCAACCCTCTCGCCGACTCGGGCCTGCTCGGCGTCGGCGCGGGGGCGGCGCTCGGGGCCGTGCTCGCCGTGCACCTCGGGCTCGCGAGTGCCGTCTTCTTCGCGCTGCCGCTCGCCGCGTTCGCGGGGGCGCTCGGCGCGGTGCTGGCGGTCTACTTCATCGCCGGGACCTCGGGACGCGCGAGCCTGCACGGGCTGCTGCTGACCGGGATCGCCGTCTCGGCCCTGGCGGGTGCTTTGACCTCGGTGCTGCTGGTAGCGACCGAGGAGTTCCGGGTCAAGACCGTGCTGTTCTGGCTGGCGGGCGGCCTCGACGGCCGCGGCTGGACCCACGTCCAGGCGGCCGCGCTCTTCGTGCTGTCGGGCGTCGCCCTGCTCGTGCTGCTCGGCCGTCCGATCGACGTGCTGTCGCTCGGCGAGCAGGAAGCGGCGTCGCTCGGCCTCCCAGTGCGCGCGACCCGGCTCTCTCTGCTCGGCCTCGCCGCGCTCGTGGCGGGGGCCTCGACGGCGGTCGCGGGCTCGGTCCCGTTCGTCGGCTTGATGGCCCCCCACGCGCTGCGGCCCGTCGTCGGGCCGCTGAGCCGCCGCCTGCTGCCCGCGGCGTTCCTCGGCGGAGCGACGCTCGTGGTGCTGGCGGACCTCGGCACGCGCACGCTCAGCGCGCGCTTCGAGCTGCCGCTGGGCGCCCTCACGGCCTGTGTGGGAGCGCCCTATTTCCTGCTGGCGCTCCGCGCAAACGAAGGCCGCGGATGAGCGCGCGCGCGGTGCTGCTGTCCGCCCACGCCCTCGCGGTCGATCGCGGGAGGAGGCGCGTGCTGTCGGACGTGAGCGTCGAGCTACTCGCGGGCGAGGCGCTCGCCGTCGTCGGTCCGAACGCCGCGGGCAAGTCCACGCTGGTGCGCGCGCTCGCGGGCCTGCTCGAGCCGGTCGCGGGCGAGCTGCGGCTCTGCGGCCGCCCGCTCGCGGACTGGCCCAGCGACGCCCGGGCTCGCGTGCTCGCCCTCGCCACCTCCGAGGAGGAGGGCCCGGACGCGCTCAGCGTCGGCGAGCGTGTCGCGCTCGGCCGCTACCCGCACCGCGGCCCCTTCCAGCCGCTGGACGAGACGGACCACGCGGCGGTTGCTCGTGCGCTGGAGCAGACCGGCATCGCGCCGCTGGCCGAACGGCGTCTCGGCACCCTGTCGGCAGGCGAGCGCCAGCTCGCAACGCTCGCGCGCGGCCTGGCACAGGAGCCGCGGGTGCTGCTGCTCGACGAGCCGGCGGCCCACCTCGACATCGGCCACCAGCTCCAGCTCTTCCGCACCCTCGACGACGTGCGCCGCTCCGGCGTCGGCGTGCTCGCGGTGGTCCACGACCTCGCGCGCGCCGCGCAGTGGGCCGACCGCATGTTGCTCGTGGCGGACGGCCGCGTGACGGCCGAGGGCGCGCCCGGAGACGTGCTCTGCTCCGAGGCCGCCGAGCGCGCCTTCGGGGTCCGGATCCGCAGCCACGCGCTGCCTTCGCTGGCCCACCCCCACTACAGCTTCGAGGAACTGTCCTGAGGGCCGCCGCTATCCCAGGGGGCTGGGTGCCGACGATGTGGGAGCTTTCTTGGCCGATCGCCGGCTGACCGCAGCCTGGCCGTAGTCGCGCTCGGCCAGGTAGCGGTTGTGGGTTTTGCACGTGAGCCGAAGGTTGGCTGGGCTGTGGTCTCCGCCCATGCCAAACGGGTGTCGGTGGTGGAACTCGAGCCGGTCTCGCTCGGTGCAGCGTCGACCGCGCTCGTCGACGTAGCCGCAGCGGTTGCCGTCGCGCTCACGCACGGCACGCCGGACGGCGGCCGGGATGTGGCGTGAAGTCGGAGAGGTATCGGTGTCTCCGAGCTCCTTGCGGGGCGCGTTCGTCGTGGCGTAGCGCCTGGCTTCGATCCGCTCGAGCTTTTCGGTGACAGCCGCCTCGATGATCGCGGCCAGGTCGCCGTCGGGCACCTCGGAGCGCATCAGGGCGGTGAGCCGCTCCAGCTTGTCGCGGAGCCGGGCGCTGGCGGTGAACTGCACCCTGTAACGGTCGGGCGACAGCGGCTCCACCACCGCGGGCCGTGAGGGCGCCGGTGGCGGGACGAAGCGTGCAACTCGGTCCGGACCGAGTTCGAGGAGCCCCGCTCCGGCGCGGTCCGGGCTCTGCGCGGCCGCCAGCGTCGGAGGAGCCTCAACTCCGTCCGGACCGAGTTCGGCCGCAGGCCTGACCTGGTTCGGACCCGGCGGGGCTCCCGAGCCCGGCAGGGGTCGCCTTTGCGGCAGCTTGCGAATGACGGACGGGGCATCGGGCCGTGGCGAGAGCTCGGCGACGAGCTCCAGGATCTGCCGCTTGGACCGATGCGCCGCGCGCTTCAGCAGGTCGTCCCGGTTCTCCCGGGTGAGGATCGGCGCGAGCTTCACGATGCCGCTCAGGTGCAGGCGCCCATCGCCGAGCATCGTCAGCAGCGGCGGGTGCTCGCGTGCCGCGCGGGCGACGGTGATGCGCAGGTAGGCCTCGGCCTCCGAGAGGTGGAGCACCTCGGTGCAGTAGGCGAACATCGAGGGGGAGGCTTCGCGGGCGTAGAGCCTGCGCCTCTCGACCTCGCCGATGTGCGAGACGAGGTCGACCTCGACGCGGCGTGAGTGTGAGACGAGCTCGCCGAGGCGGCGGAGCAGCTCGTCGTCGGGGACGGAGTGGAGGGTGCCTTCGGATTGCATGAAGACAATATAGGCAGGCGTTCGCGCACCTTCAGCGAGGATGGCTGGCGAATGCGGCGGATGCCTTTCGTCTCGCGCGGACCCCTGCGCCGATTCCGGCGCTCGTAGAGCGCGCACGCGCGCGACGTCGGCCTTCACGAGAGCGTGACTGGGCGCGCCCGAAGCCACTCCCGCAAGCTGTCAAGGGGTAAGCGAAAAAAACCTCACGCTCGCTCGCGCTCGGTGCCGGTGCGTGTCCACATGCAGGCTAGCGCTTCGCCGTGGGAGCCGGGCTCGTCTCCTCCGCGACTCTCGCCTTCAGTCTCTGTCGTGCGCCCTCGGCGTAGGCGCGGCAGGCCCCGGGATCCTTCACCGGCCCCGCCCCGGGCGACGCGCCGCGACGGACGAGCGCCTCGTGCATGCGCGAGAAGCCGGGGTGCACGGCCAGCAGCACGTCGCAGGGCAGCCCCGCGACCACGTCTATGCTGTTCTCGAAGCCCAACGAGGGAGCGGTGCGTGGCGTCGCCCGTGAAGCGAAAGCCCGGGGCCGACACGGCGTTCAGGCTGTCGGCGTACACGATGTCGAGGCAGTGCTGCCCCTCGCACGAGCGCCAGGTCCAGGTGGTGGCGCCGGGCGTGTGCCCGGGCGTGTAGTGGGCGGTGATCGCGACGTCCCCCACGCGCAGCGTCTCGCCGTCCGCGACGACCCGCACGCCCGTGACCGGCGGATAGCCGTTCGCCTCGCGGCCGAGCGCGTACTGCGGATCGTCCGGGGTCGGCTCGCCCGTCTCGAGCGCGCGGGCCCCGGATGCGCTGGCCGCCACCTTCGCCCCGCTGCGGCGCTGCAGCGCTGCGATGCCGCCGGCATGGTCGTAGTGCGCGTGGGAGTTGACGATCAGGCGGACGTCCTCGGTGCGGAAGCCGAGCGCGCGGATGCTCGCATCGATCCGCGGCGCCGATTGCGAAAGGCCGCCGTCGAGGAGGACGTGACCCTGCGGCGAGGTGACGAGCACCGCGCTGAGGCCGCCCGTGCCGACGTACCAGGTGTTGCCGAACACCCGGAAGGGCTGCTGTGGCGCGTTCCATGCCTCGCAGGCGTCGCAGGCCTTCGGCGGGTCCGCCTGGAACCGCGGCGGCTCCTGGGCAGACGCGATCCCGAGCGACAGTGCCAGGACGGCCGGAGCCGCGCTCTTCATCCCTACGGCTAGCGCTCCCCGAGCGGCAGGTAGTCGATCGCCGGATCGCCGCCGCCGCGGTGCGCGGGACACAGCGAGGCGAAGAAGTCCTCGTACGGCATCACGTCCGGGTGCAGGGCGCGCCAGTGCGACTCGATACCCGACCAGCCGCGCCCCGCGAACACCTGCGCGCACTCCGGACACTGGCGCGGCCACTTGCGGCTGCGCGGGATGCCCTTGCGGCACGACGGGCAGTCGGCCGCGCGCGGCGCGCGGTGCTCGCGGCACAGCGACGACCAGAAGCGCTCGTAGCCGATGGCGGAAGCGTGCTTCGCGCGCCAGTGCGTCTCGATCCCCTCCCAGCCGCTGCGGAACGAGCGGCTGCAGAGCGGGCAGCGACGCCTCCCCCGCTTGGGGACCCCTTTCTCGCAGGCGAGGCACGCAGCCATCACTCGGCCGAGGAGGTGTGGTCGTGGACGATGCGCCAGGCGCCGTCCACGCGCCGCAGCAGCAGCGTGAAGAGCCCGTGCGGTTCCTGGCCGTCCTTCATCCGGAGCCGGAAGGCACCACGGGCGGCCGCCGCCTCGGGACCGAAGGGCAGTACCTCGACCGAGTCGAAGCGCAGCGTCCCCATCTCGCGCCCCTCGGCCTGGTAGCGCTTCCGGTAGCGCTCGATGGTCGCGTCCCAGCCCTTCGTGACGGTGGCGCCGGAGCAGAAGACGAGCTCCGGCGAGCGCCAGTAGCCGCCCATGAAGCCCTCGAGGTCGCCGCGATTCCAGGCCTCGACCTGCGCGTCGAGCACGGCGCGGACCGCGGCGCGTGGATCGACCGCGGGCGTTTCGGCCGCGAGCGCGGCGCGGGCCCCGGCCAGGAGCAACAGGGCGAGCGTCCGCCTCATGTCTCCTCCTCTCCCGCCTCGCGGATGTCGATCACGAACAGCGCCGCGGTCGCGACGATCGCGACCGCGCACGCGAGCGCCGTGGCGGTGAGACCGGCGAGCGCCCAGCCTGGCGCCGCGAGGTCGCCCGAGGGGCCGCCGAAGCCGTGCGCCACCGCGAGCACGGCGGCGGCGCCGAAGGCGAGCGAGAGCAGCAGCGCGTGGAAGGTGTAGCCCGTCACGCGCAGCGGGCGGACGGGCGCGAACAGGCAGCCGACGAGCGCGGCGGAGGCGAGCGAGAGCAGCGCCCACGCCGCGACGGCCCTGCCGTCTCCGACCCGTTCGAGGCCCGAGGCGTCCAGCACGAACACGTCGCGCCAGAGCGCCCAGAGCGCCACCAGCAGCGGCAGCGGCAGCGCGGCCAGGGTGAGCAGGAGACGACGCTTGCCGGCGGGGGTGGGCCCGTGCTTCAAGAAAGACTCCCTTCGCGAGGCCATCATACGCTCGCGGCGTGACGGCGCTCACAGCGTCCCGGCCGCTGCGGGGGGCCAGCGGGCCCAGTGCTATCATGTCGGGTCCGGAGGCCGGTGGAATGGCGCTTTTCGACCTCGATCCGTTGCTCAACGCGATGCTGGACACTGCTCCCGGCATCTCGGACCTGAACCTCTCGGTGGGACGCCCGCCGCAAGTGGAAATCGACGGGGCGCTCAGGCCCGTCGCCTACTCCGGGCTCTCGAAGCTGATGCCGTACCACACCGAGCTCATCATGCTGCGGCTGCTGCAGGGCAAGCGCGACCTCGCCGACAAGCTGCTGCGCTCCGGCTCGACCGACCTCTCGTACAGCCTCGCCAAGCGCACACGCTTCCGCGTCAACGTCTTCTCGCAGCGCGGCAGCTACAGCGTGGTGCTGCGCGTGATCCCGAACGAGATCCCGACCGTCGCGCAGCTCGGGCTGCCGGCCCAGCTCAACAACATCGCCGACGAGCGCAACGGGATCGTGCTGCTCACCGGGCCCACGGGATCCGGCAAGTCGACCACCCTGGCGGCCATCATCAAGAAGATGAACCAGGAGAAGCCGATCCACATCATCACGATCGAGGACCCGATCGAGTACCTGCACCCGAACGACAAGGCCACCATCAACCAGCGCGAGGTGGGCACCGACACGCAGACCTTCGCGCTCGCGCTGCGCGCCGCTCTCCGCCAGGCGCCCAAGGTGATCCTGGTCGGCGAGATGCGCGACGTCGAGACGATCTCGATCGCACTCGAGGCGTCGGAGACGGGCCACCTGGTGCTGTCGACGCTGCACACGATCGACGCCGCGAAGACGATCGACCGCATCGTCGGCGTCTTCCCCAAGAACGAGGAGCGCTCGATCCGCACTCGCTTCTCGCAGTCCTTCAAGTGGATCGTCAGCCAGCGGCTGGTGCCGAAGCTCGGCGGCGGCCGGATCGCGATCTGCGAGATCCTGCGCTCCAACTCGCGCACCAAGGAGTACGTGCAGGAGGGCGAGCGCGAGGGCAAGAGCCTGCAGGACGCGATGGAGGCGGGCGGGCTCGACGGCATGCAGACCTTCGACCAGGAGCTCGAGCGGTTGATCCACGCCAACGCGGTGGACCGCGAGCTCGCGCTCTCCTTCGCCACGAACCGCACCAACCTCCAGCTGCGCCTCGATACGCAGGGCGTCGGCGCTTCGAAGACCGAGTCGATCCCGCTCAAGCCGCAGGAGGGCGATCGCCGCACCGGCTCGTTCCGGCCGGCGGACATGCGCTCCGCGCGGCCGGCCGCGGCGCCGGCTCGCGGCGGCGGCGATCCCGAGATGGACGACCTGCTCGAGAGGTAAGGGAAACGTGCAAGCCCAGTGCTCACAGTGCGCGTCGCGCATCTCGATCGACGACAGCAAGGTCCCCGACCGCCCGTTCAAGGTCAAGTGCCCCAAGTGCCAGGCGCTCATCACGCTGCCCGGGAAGTCGGCGGCGCCCGCCGCCCCCGAGGCAGGCGACGCGGCGGCCGCTCCCGCGGGAGGCGCTGACGCGGCGGCCGCCCCGGCGCCGCCCGCCTACGTGCCGCCGCCGCCGCCGCCGACCGCTGGCGCGGTCGCGCGGCGCGAACGGGCCAGCGAGAGCCAGAACGACGCGATCATCGCGCTCGCGGCCGGGCCCGCCGCCACCGCGCTCCAGGCGGCGCTCGTCAACCTGGGCTTCAACGTGGACGCGGTCGACGACATCGAGGAGGGCGCGCGCCTCGTCGAGCAGGGCGTCTACGAGGTGGCGGTCACCGCCCGCACTCCCGCCGAGCCGGGCCGGCCCGAGACGCTCGCGCAGCGGCTGCTGCGCCTGCCGACGGACTCGCGCCGGCGCGTGTTCGTGATCCTGGTCGGCGACGAGTTCCGCACCGCCGACGGCACGCAGGCCTGGGTGGCGCAGGCCGACCTGGTGGTCCACCCCAACGACGCCTCGCGCTGCGAGCACCTGATCCGCTCGACCCTGACCGAGCGCAAGCGTCTCTACCAGCCGATGGTCGACGCCAGACGAAGAATCGAAACAGATTGACCGGCCGTCGCCTTCGGCAGGGACAACCACGGGGACTGCCAGCATCTTGTCAAGGTGTGTCTCCCAACGAACATCTGCTACCGGATCCTCAGCGCGGGGTCGCCGAGGAGGTGGTAGACGCCGAGCAGCTCGGGCATGAGGCCGGTCTGAGCGTACGCCTTCTGCGCGGCGAGGATGGCGTCGCCGAGCCTTTGCTGCTGGCCGCTCGTGAGCTCCTGCATGAGCGCGCGGTGGTACTGGTGCGCCGGGCCGTCGAGGCTGAGGCCGCTCGGTGAGAAGGCGGCGATCGCTCCGCGTCCCTCGGCCTTCAGCAGCGACTCGGAAAGCGAGTTGAAGGCCGGGGCGACGAAGTAGCCGTTCAGGCAGTTCAGCGTCAGCAGCAAAGGCTGCTGGGACTGAGCCTGCAGGCTCGGCGCGTCCCAGGAGTTCCACACGTTCTCGCTCGCCCAGACGGCCGCGCCACCGTGGCCGACATAGCTCAGGAACGAGAGGCCGGAGCTCATCGCCTCGCGGATCGCGGGACGCATCTGAGCGCCAAGCTGGGAGAGCTTGAGCAGGCTCACGCCGCGACCCTGGAAGAAGCTCCGCGCGATGTCGTCGATGTCGGCGTCGAAGTCGCCGGCCAGATCGGGATTGTCGGCGACGAGGACGGCCTGCCCGGAGAGGCCCTGGCCCGAGTCCTCCCACGCGAGGAGCTTGCCGACGAGCGTCTGGGCTTCTTCGACGGTCGCGGCCGGGAGACGCCCGATCGCCATGTCGGGCAGCGCGTCGTCGCCGTTCACCGCTGCAAGCTGCGGGTCGGAGACGGTCCAGAGGTAGGAGGTCTTCGCCCAGAGCGCCGGCAGCGGCGAGGGCTGCGCGGTGGAGGTGAAGTTCCGGGGGTCGTAGGTCGAGTCCCCGACGAGCAGCACGTAGCGCGGCGAGGGCCGGGTCCAGGAGTGGAAGGCGAAGGCGAGGAAGCCCTTGATCGCCTCTGCGGAGGGCTGCCCGTGCCCGAACTCGTCCGCGATCTCCTCGAACGCTACGCCGCGCGCCTGCAGGCCCTGGTCCCGCCGTCGCTCGAGCAGCGGCTCGGCCGAGACGAGGAAGGCCCTCGGGGCGATCAGGATGTAGTCGGCCTGGTTATCGCTCGAGCGCAGGCTCGACTGAGCCGGCGCGGCCACGCGCGGGGTGAGCAGCGCCGCTTCGGAGACGGCCAGGTAGCGGCGCCCGGCTTCCGCCCGGAAGCGCAATCTGCCGCCCGTCGCCTGGTACCCGCTCAGCCACCAGGCGCCGCCGCTCGCGTCCGCGGCCCCGGCCGCCGTCACGTCGAGCACGGCGACAGCACCCACAACGCCGGTGACGTCGACGCTGCCCGCTTCACTCCACGTCCCTTCGAACGCTCCGCCGGCGAGCGACGACGTCTGCGGGTAGCCGACCGCGAAGCGGTCGAGGAACACGTAAGAGGAAACCCCGGTGTCGGCGACGTTCGTGAGCGAAAGCTCGTTGGTTCCCTCGCGCAGCAGCGACACCGGCACGCCGAGGCGCATGCGGTAGGGACGCTTGCCCGCAAACTGCGCCTCGCCCACCAGCGCTCCGTTCAGCGACACGCCCAGGTGGTGGTCGACGGGCCGGCCCGACTCCGAGGCCCCCTGCACGACGATGTCGAGCTCGCCGGTCCGGGACGAGGCGGTATCGACGCCGGTGAGCGAGAAGCTCTTCGCCCGCGTCGCCCCCGAGCCGAGACCCTCCCACAGCCACAGATCGGGCGCGTCGAGAAGCCCCGGCTGGTAGAAGCGGTTCACCTCGAAGGAAACCTGTCCAGTGGACGCGGACGTGACCGCCTCCCCCGAGGGCGCCGCCGAGACGAGCGGCATCGACACGCCCTCGCGCGAGCGCACCAGCTCCCAGGCCGTCGCGGACGAGAAGTCGGCCGAGCCGGCCGTGGCGTCGGCGTGGAAGTAGAGACCGCTGCCCGGGCCGAACGAATCGGACGCGGGCTCGAGGTGGAAGCCCTGCGCCTGACCCTGCCGCTCGAGCCGGAGCTGGGACGCCGCGAAGCCGCGCCGGCGCTCGGGGAAGAGCTGCTCGAACGACACCGCGTGGAGACCTCGGCTCGTCGTGTAGAGCCGGGCCAAGAGCTCACCCGTGACGGGCTCGCGGGGTTTCTCTCTCCGGCCGAGGCTGCCGCGTCCGCTCTCGCCCGTCTCACGCCCCGTGAAGAGCAGCCGCACCCGCACCCGCTTGGCGAGCAGCAGTTGCTGGCGCCGGGCGTCGAAGCGCAGCGGCGAGATCTCGACGACGGCGCTCTTCGTCTCCCCCTGGAAGACGCTCGGCAGAAGCAGGGCAAGCTCGCTCGAGACGCGCTCGAGCGTCAGCGCACGAACCGCACGGCGGCCCGCGCGCACTGTGCCATCGCGCGAGACCTGCATCTCCGCCTTGCCGAGGGCGGCGGGGACGAGGCCCGCAAAGCCCACCTGATCCATGACGCGGACCCCGCCAAGCTGCACCCGGCGGCCGACCACCGCGTCCACGAGGGCGCGCCTGAAGGGCAGCGACGCGGCCTGCGGGCCCTCCCGGAAGTCGAAGCCGGGGACGAAGACGCGCACGCCCCCCGCCGGCTCGCGCAGAGCGTAGAAGCCGCCGGTCCGAAGCTCGAGCGTCGCCGAGCGAGCGTCACGCGAGACGACTCCCAGCGACACCGCCTCGGGATCGCCGTGGCGCGTGCAGCTGAGCGAAGCCCCGGACGCGGAGCCGGCCATGGATCCGTAGGCCGCCACCACCCAGTCCGGGCACGACGGAGCTGACGCGCCCTTCTTCTTCCCGCTCGTTGCGCCGCTCACGGCCCCACCGTTCGGCGCACCGCCCGCCGCCGCCGTCGGCACCGCAAAGACCGGCCCGTGCGAGGTCGCCTTCGACGCCGCATCCACGTCCTCGAGGCGGTAGTAGTAGCGCGTCCCGTTCACGAGGCCCGCGTCACGGAAGGAATACGCCTGGCCGACCGCAGAGGAGCCGAGACCGGGGACGAGCGACGGCGTCAGCCGCGTCCAGGGGCCCGCCTCCGACAAAGAGCGGTACAGGTGGAACCCCAGGTTGTCCAGCTCCGACCCCGTCCGCCACGCGAGCTCCACCGCCCCGTCCACACCCGATGCCTCGAACGACATCAGCGTCACGGCGGTGAGCTGGCTCACGTCGTCGGCGCCGATCTCCCACGGGCTGAGCCGGGTGACGCCGTCGATGTCCCGCCGGAACAGGCTGCTGAGGTCGACGCCCGCATCCTGGGCCGCGCTGAGCGGAGCAGTCGTTCGCAGGTGGAGGTTCTCGGAGCCAACCGTCGTATCGATGAAGTTCACGCCTCCCGCGCCGGTCAGGGGCACCGAGTTGAGACCCCCGCCCGCCGGGCTGTGGGTCGTGCCCGTCAGGTCGCTGGCCAGGTTGTTGCGGCTGGCCGGGTTCAGGCCCAGGACGCCGAAGCTGCCGCTGGTGTTGCTGTGGGAGATGTTGTTGCTGACGGTCACCGGGGTCCCGGAGACCGGGGCCACCGCGCCGATGCCGGGGGTAGTGCCGGAAGTGCACGAGAAGACCGTGTTGTTCAGGATGCGAATCGTCGACGTGGCGACGACGGGATCCTCGACGAAGATGCCCCGGCTGACCCTGTAGACGAAGTTGTTGTAGACGTCCAGTTCGTAGCTGTCTACGGCGTTCGTGCGGACCTGGATGCCGCGAGAGCCGGCGTCGTGGACGATGCAGTTGCGTACCACCCGCCGGTTCGAGCCGTTGACCGCTGCGGCTTGAATCCCGTCGGCGAGGCCCGCGCCATTTCGAACCTCCATCCACTCTAGGGTTACGAAGTTATCGCTGATCAAGATACCGTTGAAGTCCGTGGCAATGCCGCCCATGTCGATGACCACGCCGCTTCCGGGAATCCCGTTGTGGCGGTTGCCCGGGTCGGCCGTGAGCGTGATCGTGTGGAAGGGACCGGTCGTGGAGCCGTCGATGACCAGCACGTCCTCCAAAGGGAGGATGGTGTCGACGAAGACGCTGTCCTTGTACGCGATCCCGACCTCGCTGCGCCGGTCGGTCACGAGGCTGGCGCTCGTGACCGGGAAGAAGGGGCAGGCCACGCCCGGAGGCCCGTCCACGCAGTCCTCCCAGTCGGGAAGGGTCGTGAACTGGCGCACCATCGTGTAGCTCTTGCCCGACCCGCTCGTGCCCGCGAAGGGCGAGGTGAGCCGGAGCTGGGTCCCGGAGTCCACGCCGAGCACGACGTAGTTGGTGCCGTCGATGGTGATCACGTCGCCCCGGCCGCGGTTCCAGGTGTTCCACAGCGTGCCCGACCCCGTCACCACGATCGATCCGTCCGTCGCCGTCACCGTGCCGTCCCCGGGCGAGGACCGGTTGGGGGCGGTTCCGATCGAGCGCAGGAAGCAGGCCCCGGTCTCCGCGCCATAGGCGATGAAGCGGTCGGTGGTCGCGAGATACTCGGCCCGGATCCAGTCCGCCGGCCGGGCGACGTTCTCGACGCGCACCTCGTCGATACCGCCGTTCCAGTCCTGGAGCAAGACATCCGGGCTCCGACCGATCCGGACCTCGGACGTCCCGGTCTGTATCGGGGGCGTGAAGGCGCTCGTGCCTCTCTGCACCCCGTCCACGTAGATCCGCATCGTTCCCCCGGCCTCGGCCACTCCCACCACGTGGTGCCAGGCCAGGTCGTTGACGAAACCGATAGGGGCGAAGGCGGTGGAGGCGCCCCCCCCGTCGAGGCCGAAGGCCATCTGGGTCGCGTCGAGCTTCCCCAGCCAGAAGCTAAATCCGCCCGCGAGCTTCCACTTCGCCACGATCAGGCGGGCCTGACCGTCGATGGGGAGAGCGAGCCGGGCCCAGCCGGAAACGGTCAGCTCGGTGGGGAGCGAGAGGCTCGCAGTATTGGGGATGTTCACGTCGCGCTCGTTCGTGCCGTCGAAAGAAAGGCTTCCATCGATCTGGCCCGGAGTCTGAACGGGCGAGAACTCGGCGGTCCCATGGTTCAGGTTGGCGGTGCTGTCCTTCATCTGCGGCGGCGCCCCGGCCGGGTCTTCCTTGAGGTGCCACACGCCTTGGTAACCGCCGCCGCTCCACACCCCGGCCGCGTCCTGTGCGTCGAGGGCGGTCACGTTGTCGTAGTACATGTAGATGGAGTCGGCGCCCGAGGAGGCGTCGATCTGGGGGACGCGGACCCAGACGTAGGAAGTGCCCGCCTCGTTCCACAGCTCGATCTCGTGGTCGAGCAGCGTCTGGTCGTCGGCGTCCACGAAGCGGATGTCCTGGCCGGCGTTTTGGGTCCGCGAGTAGTCGATGCGGGTGCTGTCGAGCTTCACCAGGACGGGGAAGCCCGAGAGGTTCTGGGCCTGGCCGGAGTTGTCGAAGCTGAGCTTGCGGCGGCGGCCCCAGGTGTAGTTCCACCAGGTGCCCGCGCTCGCGCAGGTCCCGCAGGTCGTGTCCACACTACCGTCGGGGTGGTAGCGGACCACGGAGAAGTCGAAGTTGCTGCCGTTATGGCTGCTACCCGCGACGACGATCTTGCCGTCGGGCTGGAGGGCGAGAGCGTGGCCACGATCGTCCAGGGTGCCGATCGGGGTGGTCACCTTGCCGTCCCCGCTGAAGGAGGTGTCCAGGCTGCCGTTGGAGCTGTAGCGCACCGCCGCGACGTCGAAGTTGGCGGCGCCGACGTCGCTGTGGCCCACGGTGACGATCTTGCCGTCAAGCTGGAGGGCAGCGGCGAACTGGAACTCGTTCAAGCTTCCAACGGGAGTGCTCACTTTCCCATCGACGTCGAAAGAGATGTCCAGACTGCCGTTGGGGTTGTAGCGCACCGCGCCGAAGTCGAGGCTGCCTGCGATCGTGGTCGTCCCGGTCACGACGATCTTGAGGTCGGACTGGAGAGAAACGGTGCGGCCGAAGTCTCCGCTGCCGATAAAAGTTGTGACCCTGCCGTCGAGGTCGAACGTGGCGTCGAGAATGCCGTTGGGGTTGTAGCGCACCACGCCGTAGTCGAAGTTCCCTGCCCCTTGTTCGGTTTCACCGGCCACCAGAATCTTGCCGTCGGGCTGGAGAGCGACGGAGAAGCCTTTGTCGTTGGTGGCCCCGAGGGCGGTGGTCACGATGCCGTCGGTATCAAAGGTGGCGTCCAGGCTGCCGTTGGCGTTGTAGCGGGCCGCGGCGAACTGGTTGCGTCCGCCGAAAAAGCTCCAGCCCGCCACGACGATCTTGCCGTCGGGCTGGATGGCCACGGACCGGGCTTGGTCATCGGCCCCGATGCCCGTGGTCACCTTGCCGTCGACGTCGAAGGAGAAGTCCAGGCTGCCGTTGGCGTTGTAGCGCACGACCGCGAAGTCGTTGTTGCCGGCCCCGACGTCGCTGAAGCCCACGACCACGATCTTGCCGTCGGGCTGGAGGGCGACGGCGACGGCTGTTTCGTTGGCGGCACCGATGGGGGTGGTCACCTTGCCGTCGACGTCGAAAGAGGTGTCCAGGCCAAAGCTCGAGTCGTACCGTACCACGGCGAAGTCGAGGTTGCCGGCGCCGACATCAGTGAAGCCCACGACCACGATCTTGCCGTCCGACTGAATGGCCGTCCCCAGCGCCTCTTCGTTTCCGGTGCCGATGGGAGTGGTCACTATGCAACTCTGCGCCTCGGCGGGCTGCACAGAAGCGAAGTGGCCTAGCGAAGTGAGGAGAACGAGCACCAGGGAACCGAGGGTCTTGCGGACGCACGGCTCGTTGCCCGGGGTGGGGATAGTTCCCGTGGGCTCGACGTCCGTCGAGCGCCCCTCAGCGGGGAGGAGGTCGGGTCGGTGGGATCGCATCGCGAGGCACGACCACCGCCTTCTCGCGAGTCGACAGACACCCGTTGCGGTCAGATCGAACATTGCCTTCTCCCACAAGTGACAGTCAGGCCGCGAGTGATCATTGCAGCTTCATCGCGAGGTCACCGAAGAGGTGGTAGATGGAGAGGAGCTCGGGCATGGCGCCTTGGTCGGCGTAGGCCTTCTGGGCGGCGAGGAGGGCGTCGCCGAGCTTGGGGTGCGCTCCGGAGGCGATCTCTCCGAGCAGGGCCTTGTGGTAGAGGTGGGCGGCGTCGTTTCACAGAGAGGCCGCTCGGAGAGAAGGCGGCGATGGCGCCCTTGCCGCCGCCCCGTGCTCGGGAGCATGAAAGCAATGTCGTAGCCGTTCGCGCTCGTGACGCGACCGTCGTTGACGGTCGTCCTGAGGTCGGGTCGACGAGGCTGATCAGGATCGGGAAGTTGGCATGGGGTGCCCCGGCGGTCCGCGCGCCTTGGATCGTCAGCGGTTTGCGGTAGGCGAAAGCTTCCTCCGCGGTGGCTCCAAGGCCTGGCGCCATCAGCAGGCCGATCAGACAGGCCCGGTGGCAGCTCCTGGCGTCCGGCACCCTTCTCGGGTTCGACACGGCACAGACCTCCTCGGCCGGTAGGTGCAAGATCCACACCTGCCGCTAACTCTTTGCCCGTCAGAGCATCGTAGGGGATTGGTCTGGACCATCCACTTTTCGGTCGGTTCCGCCCCTGACGAGGAGGCACGAATCCGGCCGTGACGCCACGCCCTCTGGTCGCAACCACCCTGATTTCGCCGGGGGGCCTCTTAGGAACGCTTCAGGGATAGGAGGCGGTGAGCCGGCGGGATCGTACTGTGGCCGGTGCCAAGGGCTATTGCCCCGGAACTTCCCTCAGCCTTTGTCTGCTTCCGCGGCGGGCAGGTAGCTGCCGACGACGTAGTCGCGGACCATGCGGTGGGCGCTGAAAGGCGCGACTACCGACTCGATCGACGCCTTCATCGTGTGCAGCCACTCGAGCGGGAGGCCGCCGTCGTCGCGGGCGAAGAAGCGCGGCACCACCTCCGTCTCCAGCGCCCGGTAGAGCGATTCGGCGTCGGCGCGGTCCTGCGCGGCCGTGTCCGGGCTGAAGCTCGAGTCGCCGATCGCCCAGCCGTTGTCGCCGCGGTAGCCCTCCGCCCACCAGCCGTCGAGGATGCTCAGGTTGACCCCGCCGTTGATCGGGACCTTCTGGCCGGAGGTGCCGCTCGCCTCCTGGGGCCGGCGCGGGGTGTTGAGCCACACGTCGCAGCCTTGCACGA
>Ga0214472_10003446_pt1 | contig 16727 bp, 12 predicted proteins | sample RVTome_6_FD_207662 | JGI IMG/M metagenome (GOLD analysis project Ga0214472, IMG submission 207662) | Soil microbial communities from uranium-contaminated site in the Upper Colorado River Basin, Wyoming, United States - RVT140D175 | ecosystem: Environmental > Terrestrial > Soil > Contaminated >... | reverse complement strand
CTCGAACAGCGTCTGGTGCGGGCGGCTCGCGAAGATCATCTCCTGCATCACCCGCCGCATCGCCTCGCCGGCCTTGCGGCGGCGCTCGCGCGCGGTGGGGGCGACGGGCACTTCGATGCGCGTGACGGGCTGGATGGAAAGGCTGATCGCCGGCAACAGATGGCGCGGAAAATTGCCCGACAGGCGCGAGAAGAAGGTGCGCGCGGCGCCGTCGATCCTCACCGGCAGAATCGTGGCGCCGGTGCGCGCGGCGACGAAAGCGGGGCCGTCGTAGGTCTTCATCAGGCTGCCGGTGGTGGTGATGCGCCCCTCGGGGAAGATCACCACCGGCCGTCCCGACTCGATGAGGCGCACCACCTTCTTCATCGCCATCGGGCTGGTGGGATCGACCGCGAGGTAATCGACCAGCGCCAGCATGACGCGGAAGAAGGGATTCTTCACCACCCCGGTATGCACCACGAACACCGCCTCGAGCGGCAGGAAGAGCCCCAGCAGCAACCCGTCGAGGAAGGACTCGTGATTGGCGATGACCAGCAGGCGGTCGGTCGGCCCGGGCATGCGGCCATTGAGTTCGACGCGGAACAGGACGCGCGCGACGGTTTGCAGCACGCTCCTGAGGACTTTGCGAAACATGGTTTGCTCCTTGTTCTTGTGGGATCCGGTGTTGGTGTTCAGGCGGCGGGGCCGTCCGGCCAGGTGACCTCGGGCCGTTTCATGTCACGAAAAGCCGCCAGCAGCCACGAGCGCATGCCGATCACCAGCGTGTAGGGTCGGCGCTGGTCGGCCGGCAGCTTCTGGTCGGCGATGTGCTGGTTCGAAAAGTCCTGGCCGATGCGCGCCAGTCGCTCGCGAAACGAGTTGGCGAGCCCGCGCCCGATCTGGCCGTGCACCACCATGAGGAGCTCCGACTCGCCGTCGAAGCCGCCAGCGAAGTAGTCGTCGAGCACCTCGCTCCTGAAGTAGTGCATGACCGGTCCCTGCGGGCGCCAGCGGAAGGCCTTGGCCACGCGCAGGTGATAGCGGTTCAACGGGCGCAGGTCGATGATGCCGAGCCGGTCGAGTTCGGCCAGACGCTTGACGCATTCGGCCTCGCTGATGGCATAGGTGGCGACGATCTGCTCGAGCGTCCATTGGCTCATGCAGCAGATCGCCACCAGCAGCAGCTTGCCGTCGGCGACCACGCTTTTCTCCTGCGCCAGGGTGAGTTCGGTCAGCAGCGGCTGCTGCTCGGCCACCCGGCGCGCGAGCTCGGCGAAATCCAGGTTCAGCGCGCGGCAGATCGCGTCGACACGCGCCAGCGACATCGCGCCGCTCGCCGAGAACATGCGCTTGACGCTGGATTCGGCCATCCCCAGACGGATCGCGAGGGCGGCGTAGGTGAGGCCGGCGGCCTTGAGTTCGGCCTTCAGCGCGGTGACGAGGTCGGCGGTGGTGCTCATGTTCGGGCAGGCTCGCGGTGAAAAGTGTCGCCAGCCTAACGGGAGCGGCTGCGACTGGCTAGCGCATGTCATAAGGTAGCGCAATACGATACCAGCAGTGCTGATTGTAAGCACTTCGAACTTCTAGCTTGTACCGTTGGAGCCCCGCTCCGATGATGGCGCCGTGTTCAACCACCCGGAGTCGACATGCAACCGTTCATCCGCCGCGATACCCGTGCCTGGCGCATACAGGTGTGGATCTCCTTCGGCCTGGCCCTGCTGGTGTGCGCCAGCGGCCTCGCCTGGCTGCCCGGCCAGGACCTGGACCGCGCCTTCATGGTGATGGGCTACGTGTTCTGTCTCAGTTCGACCTTCGCGCTGGCCAGGTTTGTACGCGACAGCGCCCAGCAGCCGGTCGATACGCCGCAGTGGAAGCTGGTGGTGTGGGGCGGCTTCGCGCTCGCCATGACGCTCACCGGCTGGGGCCTGTGGCGCATGGAGATCAATCCGACGTGGAAGGCCTATCTGGTGGTGAGCTGGCTCTATCTCATCTCGTCAGCCTTCACGCTCGCCAAGACGCTGCGCGACCAAGCCGAGGCCGACCAGCTCGAAGCGCGGCTGCTTGCGTGCCGGCGCGACCCTGCATCCCCTGTCGCGAACATTCCGCAGTCCTGATCCTTGCCCGCCGAGGCGGGCTTCACTCCCGAGGAGTCCATGATGCAAGCCATGAATCGCCGCAGGGCGCTCGCCCTGTTCATCGCCGCCCCCCTTGCCCTCTCCGCCGCCTCACGCGCACATGCCCACCAAGGCGCGTCCGAGGCGAGCGCCGCCTCCAGCCTGTTGCTGAGCCTGCCGGTGGCGGTTTCCGTGACGGCACCGGTGATGATCCTCGCCGCCGGCGCGATGCTCACCGTGGCGGCGGTCGAAGCGTCCGCGCACGGCACCGTGTGGATTCTCGAGCGCGCCTCGGACGGCGCCCGCGCGCGCCTCGAGTTCGGCTCCGAGGTGGCCGCCGCCTCCGCCGTGGCGGTCGGCACGGTGGTCGTGGTGACGGTGCTGGCGGCCGGCTGGCTGCTTTCGGTAGCGGGCGAGGCGCTGTGCTTCGTGCCCAACGCGCTGGGTGAAGCGCTGCTCCACAACGAGCGGATCGCGCGATGAACGCGCTGCGATCGGTCGTGCGCTGGTTCGTCGTCAGCCTCGCGGCGGGGCTCATCGCGCTGGCCCCATCCGCACATGGGGGGCAGCCGTGCGAGCCGCACCGGCTCTCCGCCGACGAACTGCGCCAGGGGCTCGAACTCGCGGCCAGCACCGCGCGTGCGCTGGACGCGTGGGGCGTGCGCGCCGCCGTCATTGCGCGGGTGGGGCAGGACCTGCGCGAGCACGGTCTGCGCTACTCGCACCTCGCCTTCGTCTATCGCGACGAGGCTGCGCTCGCCGGGCGCGGCGCGTGGCGCGTGGTGCACAAGCTCAACGAATGCGGCAGCGATCGCGCCGGCCTCTACCGACAGGGGCTGGCCGAATTCTTCAGCGACGGGCTGCACGCCTTCGAGGCCGGCGTGGTGCTGCCGGACGCGCAGGTTCAGGCGAAGCTCGCCGCGGCCCTGCGCGACGACCGAGGCATCGCGCGCCTGCACGAGCCGCGCTACAACATGCTCGCCTACCCGTGGTCGACGCGCTACCAGCAGAGCAACCAATGGGCGATCGAGACGCTGGCGATGGTCGTCGAGCCCGGCGCCGATACGCGCGAGCGCGCCCAGGCGTGGTTGCGGCTGCGCGACTACCGGCCCACCACGCTCAACCTGTCCGCCGCGAAGCGCCTGGGCGCGCGCATCGGCAGCGCCAACATCGCCTTCGACGATCACCCCTTCGAGCGGCGCATGAGCGGGCGCATCGACACCATCACCGTCGACTCGGTGTTCCAGTGGCTGGAGCGCAGCGGCTTGGGCGGCGCACCGCGGGTGGTGCGGCCTACGCCGCCGCCGGCGCTGCGCACGGTGGGCGGCGCGCCTGCGCCGGTCTGACGCCGGCCCGGTGGCCTTATCGCAGGCAGTCGTGGGCGAGATGGACCGGTCGGCGTCCCACGCTGCGGCCCGTACGCGCGCATCTATGACCTTCGACCGAGTGAATCGCCGGCGTTCGCGATTGACGCGCGCTCGTCCATCCGCAGATACTCCCGGCGGCGATCGGCCTGCCCGATCTTCATGCTTCCAACCCGGAAAAGGAAATGACTCCTCCATGAGGTCCGCGGCCCGCCCTCCCGACTTCTCGACTCCGCGTTCCGGATCGCCGGAACTCGCCCCGTCTGTGCGGCTGTCCGGACATTCCTGGCTGTGGCAATGCGCAGGTCTGACAGGCGGACTGGTGCTTGCCCTGCCCGCCATGCTGCACGCGAGCGCCGTCGTGGCGGCCGACGAGGATCCGTTTTTCACCGACCTGCCGATCGTCGCGTCGGTCAGCCGACTGCCGCAGCGGCTGGCGGACGCTTCCGCCTCGGTGACGGTGATCGATCGCGAGATGATCAAGGCGAGCGGCGCACGCGACGTGAACGACGTGTTCCGCCTGGTTCCGGGCTTCCAGACCTATCCGAACAACACCGATGCAGCGCGCGTGACCTATCACGGCCTGACCGACGAGGATTTTTCGCCGCGCGTGCAGGTGCTGATCGACGGTCGCTCGCAGTACTCGCCGCTGTTCCGCAACGGCGTGAACTGGGCCACGCTGCCGGTCGCGCTGGAAGACATCGAGCGGATCGAAGTCGTGCGTGGTTCGAACGCGGTGTCCTACGGCTCGAATGCCTTCCTCGGGGTGATCAACATCATCACGGTGGATCCGGCGCTGGTGCGCGGGGTGTCGGTCGGCGTCAACCGCGGCAACCAGGGCGTACGTGACACGACGCTGCGCGCCGGGGGACGGCTGGGGGAGTCCGGCGACTTCCGTTTCACCTATCAGGCGAAGGACGACGACGGGTTCGAGGACCAGTTCGACTGGCAGGACTCGTTCCGCTCCCGCATGGTCAACCTGCGCGCGGATTTCTGGCTCAGCCAGCGTGACCAGCTGCAATTGAGCGCCGGGCATGTGGAAGCGACCACGGTGCAGGGCCGTCTGGCCAAGGACGACGACGACGTACTGACCGGGGGCGACGATCCGGGCAATCCGATGCGTGACTTCGATCAGTCGGACAGCTTTCTGCAAGTGTTTTGGCGTCGCGCCCTGAGTGCCACTTCCGATCTTCAGCTTCGTTATGCCTACACGGAGGATCGTGGCTCGGAGGCGCACGTCGAGCGTCTGGACGACCTCGAGTGGAACGGCGAGGATGACCTCCTCTACCGTGTCGACCAGTTCGGCGATTTCGGGGCACGACACGAGCTCGAAGGACAGCACACCTTCTCGCCGTCGTCGGCCACGCGGATCGTGTGGGGGGCTGGCTACCGTCTGGACAGCCTGCGATCGGAGGCGTATCTCTATCGCCAGGGCACGGTATATCGCCGCGTCGGGCGCATGTTCGGCAACCTCGAGTGGAAGCCGGGCGACTGGTTCACCGGCAACCTCGGTGCCGCATCCGAGTACGACTCGCTGGCCGGAAGGAATTTTTCCCCCCGGATGAGTGCCAGCTTCCACCTGACTCCCGAGAACACGATCCGCTTCGGTGCGTCCCGGGCCCATCGCACCGCGAGTACGGTCGACTTCCGTGGCGACGGCAGACTGATCCCCTTCGCGACGGCGGGTGGCACGCCGATCCCGGAAGGTCAGGCCTTCGAGCGGAAGTTCTACGGCGATCCGCGGCTGGAGCAGGAGCGGATCAGCACGGTCGAGATCGGTTATCTCGGCGAGTGGAAGAACATCGCCAGCAGTCTCGATGTGCGCCTCTTCCGCGAGCGGATTCCCAATCGGCTGCTCGGCGTGAACCGGAGACTCGCCGATCCCGCGCTCTGCGACGTGCCGGTCTTTCCCGGACCGTGCGTCGCCGCCACGGCTGATTTCTTCACCCCGATACAGCGCGTGAAGATCGAGGGGGTCGAATACCAGTGGCGCTGGCAGCCGTTTACCTCCACGCGGCTGATGCTCGGCCAGGCGTTTGTCCGCATCAACGCCTCCTACCTGCCGGAAGTTCTCCCCGGCTCGGGAGTCGTAACGCTCGAGAGGGAAAGGAACCGCGACCGGATCATGCAGCAGACCGAGCGTTCTGCGCCGCAGCGCTCCACCTCCCTGCTGATCATGCAGCGACTGCCGCGCGGACTCGATCTGTCCGTGGCGGGGTACTGGGTCGACGACATGAAATGGACCCGCAACAGTGCCGTGGATTTCTACCGGCGCTTCGATCTCAGACTGGGTTACCCGTTCGACGTGGGCGGGCAGCGCGGTGAACTGGCCTACACGGCGCAATCGATCAACGGTGCGCACGGGGAGTTCAAGTCCAGCGGCGACCCGGCCGACCGCGTGGTCGACACCCGCCAGTGGGTCTCGCTGCGCCTCGACTTCTAGGATGCGGCGAAAATCGCGCCCGCATGCGGCGCCGACCCTCACTCGGGCACGCAGATCCTGCCGTGCATGGCCGCCTGCAGCGTCTTCACCACCAGCACCGCGACCACCATGCTCAACACCGCGAGCAGCCCCTCGGCGAGCCAGGTGAAGCCGGCGAGACCGGTGCGCTCGCCCATCACGAAGCTCGCGATGGTCATCGCTGCCAGCGGAAACGAATAGGCCCAGGCGGAAATGAAGAACGGCACGCGGAAGAAGTGCGCCGCGTTGGCCGCCAGCAGCAGCGCGAGGAACAGCGCCGTGTAGTACAGCACGCGGGCGAACGCATCGAGGCTGCCGGTCAGCGAGAGATAGGCGAGAAAGCCCACCGACGGAGGTGCGAGCAGGATGAAGAGGGTGGGCGTGAGGCGTGCCGGCAGCGGCTCGTGGAAGAACAGCCGGTACAGCACGATGGTCATCAGCACCAGCCAGAACACCAGCCCGATGCTGAAGAAGAACCAGCTCACCTCGGCCGGGGCGAAATGCACGCCGGCCACCGGCACCAGGATGTTGCCCACCACCGGAATGAACCAGGCCGGGTTGGCGTGCTTGATGTCGTAGTGGGTGTGATGGATCCAGCTGCTCATCGCCGTCAGCGTGAACGCCAGATGCAGCGCCGCTCCCGCGCCCCACAGCCAGGCCGCGAGGGCGGGCGCGTACTCCGCCCAGCACATCGCCAGCAGGACGAGCCCGATCGAGATCGTGGGGAAGAAATTGAGCCGCACCGGGTGGCCGCGCTCGGCCGCCACCGCCGCCGGGTGGCGCACGAACTTGGTGGCGTATACGGCCAGCAGGAACAGGTACACCGCGCTGGCGAGCACGCGCAGCACGATCGCCACTTCGGCCGGCGCCCCCACCAGATGGTGTGCCCGCGACCATGCCAGGGCGAGGCCCGCCAGCCCCATCACGGTGGAAAACAGCGCCACCGGGAAATGTTCGAGGCGGCTTGCGGGCGCCGCGTGGGCGGTGGGGGACGAGGCGGGGGCGGTCATGGCAGATTCCGGGGTCATGTCGTCGGGTTGGCGGCAAGATGCAGGTTGTAATCTACTCCGGGCGGCGGGCCGGAGCATCGCCGCGAATCACGGCGCACGCCAGCGACGTCCTGATTCCCGGGCACGAGTCCGGCTCGTCGGCCGCGCGAACGCCGCAGCCCGGCGGGCCAGCGGCGTCGCGCTTGTCATGCACGCGCGAGGCGCGGTGCGCTCACCGCGCGTGCTCTTCACCGTCCTCGTGCACGCCACTGGCGAACGGGCCCTGCAGTTCCAGTTCCTTGAACTTGCCGTGATCGGCAGTGCCGGTGGCGGCCGTGGCGAGCCCTGCGAAGAGGGTCATCGAAAGCAGCACTACGCCAGCCAATCGGGTGATTGGTCGCATGGGTCTCCTCCAGTTATGGTTGCGGATCGGGTCGTGCGGCCGGATCGACGTGTCCGCTTGGTGCGGCGCGCGCGGTGCGCGTGCCGACTATGCTTGCCCGCTCTCGTCCTCGCCCACCACGAGCGTCGTCGCGGACAGCCAGGTGTGGGGCGGGACCTCGAGATTGACCGGGGCGGGCTGGCTCAGGAACACCCGCCCGGCCAGATCGAAGATCGAGCCGTGGCAGGGACACAGGAACCCGCCCGGCCAGTCGGCAGGCATGCCGCTCGCGGTGCCGGGGGCGAACTTCTCGGACGGCGAGCACCCGAGGTGGGTGCAGATGCCGACCACCACCAGGAACTCGGGGTTGATCGAACGGTGACGGTTCGCTGCGTAGCCGGGCTGCATCGGCTCGGCGGACACCGAGTCGGCGAGGCGGTCCTCGTGGGCTTCGAGGCGGGCGAGCATCTCGGGGGTGCGGCGCAGGATCCATACCGGCTTGCCCCGCCACTCGACGGTCATCATCTCGCCGACCCGCAGGGCGCTCACGTCGGCTTCGACCGGCGCCCCGGCGGCGCGCGCGCGCCCGGACGGGGTGAGACTCGCGACGAAGGGTACCGCGGTGGCCGCAGCGGCAACGACACCGGCTCCGGAAGTGGCGATCAACAGTCGCCGGCGATCCTGGGCAATGTCGGACACTTTGCGCTCTCCCACGGTGACGGGAATAAAAAGGGACATCGGGGATGCCCGCAAAAGGAAGCGGGGGCTGGAGGAGACGACCCGTTCGGCCGCTGCCGGGGGGGTTGGGGGGCGTCGAGGTGACGCAGCGGCAGCCGTGAGGGGCATGGGAACCCCCGCTTCGCTACACATAAATCAAGTAGCGTGCCAGCGCTCGGGGCGTACCCTTGAGTTCGAAAAATTGCCGCTGATTCAATGCGATGGCGCGCGCGTGCGAAAACCTCGGAGCGCGCCGCGGACTGCCATGCTGCCAACTCTGGCGGTGACAACGGGTGTGCGGCAGTTGGCTGGCGTGCGGTGCGCGCCAGCATTCGTGCGTCGCCGCGTGCGGGGCGCAACGGTCGCGAGTCGGGTGGACGTCTCCGCTTCCCAGGCCTACCCGGGGGCGCGCGGGCGGCCGGGTACGCGGGAGCGAGCCGGTGCAACCTTGCCGCCGGTTCGCTGCCGAACGCTCACCGACGGCCCCGCACTGCGGGCCCGGGACCACCGGAGAACCTCCATGAGCGACCTCGAACCGCAGTGCCGCGAATCCGACTCCCTGGAAGGTCCGCCGGTGGCGCGCGAGCCGACGAGCCAGCTCGTCCCGACCCGCGACGCCGTGCTCGGGGAAGGCATGACGATCCGGCGCGCACTGCCCGCCCGCGAGCGGCGCATGATCGGCGCGTGGTGCTTCCTCGACCATTTCGGCCCGCTCGACGCCCGCGGCGGCGACGGCTTGCGCGTCGGGCCGCACCCGCACACCGCGCTGCAGACCTTCACCTGGCCGCTGGCCGGCGAAATCCTGCACCGCGACAGCCTGGGCTGCGAGCAGCTCATCCGCCCCGGACAGGTCAATCTGATGACCGCCGGGCGCGCCATCAGCCATTCCGAGGAATCCCCGGCGGTGCGTTCGGCGTCCCTGCACGGGGCACAACTGTGGATCGCCCTGCCCGAGGCCGAGCGGCATTGCGAGCCGGCCTTCGAGCACTATCCGGAGCTGCCGCTGCTCGAGCGGGACGGTTTTCGCATCACCGTGCTCGCCGGCGAGGCGCTCGGCGAGCGCGCCCCGACGCGCGTCTTCTCGCCGCTTCTCGGGCTCGATTTGACGAGCGTGGGCGAGGCGGCGACGGCCCTGCCGGTGCGCCCTGACTTCGAGTACGGCGCGCTGGTGCTGGACGGCGAAGCAAGCGTGGCGGGACACGCCATCGGCACCGGCCGCCTTCTTTACCTGGGCTGCGGGCGCGCGCAGCTCGCCATCGCCAGCGCCGCGCCGGCGCGCCTGCTGGTTCTGGGCGGGGCGCCGTTCGGCGAGGAGATCCTGATGTGGTGGAACTTCGTCGGGCGCAGCCGGGAAGAGCTCGCGCAGGCGGTCACGGACTGGAACGCGGGACACGTCCGCTTCGGCACGGTGCGCGGCTACCCCGGAGAACGTCTCGTCGCGCCGCAACCGCCGTGGGCGCAGGCCTGAGCCTGTCCGCGCGGTGCGGACGCGGGTCGCGTTACGGCGCGTCCTGCGCGAGCCAGCCGTCCAGCCCGCCGGCGAGCGGGCGCACGCGGGTGTAGCCCTGCTTCTGCAGCAGGCGCGTGGCGCGCGCGGCGGAGGCTTCGTTGGGGCAGGCGCAATAGAACACGATGTCGCGGTCCTTGGGCACGTCGGCCAGCAGCCGGCGCACTTGGTCGAGCTCCATGTCCAGCGCGCCCGGGATGCGCCGCGGATCCGCCTGGCGGCTGCTGGCCGAGCGCACATCGACGATGAGGGGGGCGTCGCCCTGTTCGAGGAGCGCACGCAGTTCGTGCGCCTCGATGCGGTGCTTGCGCACGAAACGCAGCAGGCGGTGGCGCTCGATCCAGCGCCACGCGACATAGAGCGCGAGCAGCCCGGCGAGAATCGGCACGGCCGCGCTGCCGACCTCGGTAAGCGCCTGGATGAGGGCGTCGACCTGGCGGTGCAGGAGCGCGCCTGCGCCGATGGCGGAGCCGGCCCACAGCGAGGTGCCGAGCGTGTCGAACGCGATGAAGCGCCCGGCGCCCAGTCCGGTGGCGCCGGCCATCGGGGCCGCCACCGCGGACAGCCCGGGCACGAAGCGCGCGACCAGCAGCGCCGCCACGCCCCAGCGGGCGAACGCTTCACCGGTGCGGCCGACGCAGGTGTCGGGCGACAGCGAGATGCGGCACATCAGCCCCAGGATGCGCAGGCCGAAGCGGCGTCCCGCCAGAAACCACGCGAAGTTCGCCATCCCCGAGCCGAGCACCGCCAGGCACAGCACCGACAGCCACGACAGGCGCCCGTCGGCTGCCAGCGCGCCGGCCACCATCAGGCCGGGCACGGCCGGAATCGGTGCGCCCAGTTGCTCGATCAGCACGTTGAGAAACACGAGCAGCGGGCCGTGCTGGTCGAAGAGCTCGACGAGTTTCTGCAAGGTGTCCTCCCCTGCGGCGCCGGCTGGCCGTCAGTTTCAATATAGCGATCGCGCCGCGCGCTTGCGGCGTTGCTCGTCGCCCCGGGGCATGGTTCCGCTCGGTCGGAAAGAACCGCCCCGTAGGAGCGGCGGAAGCCGCGAACCGCCGGTGGTGTCCGATGCGCGCCGGTCGCCCCTTCCGCCGCTCAGCGTGTCCGTCAAGCCGCCTGTGCGCGGCGCCCGCCGCTCCTACACCGGGGTGGGCGCTCGCTCGCTGGTCTCAGCAGCCGCACTCGCGCAGCTTGCGATACAGCGTGCGCTCGCTGATCCCGAGCTTGCGCGCGAGTTCGCGCCGGCTGCCGCGGTGCCCGGCCACGGCGTGCTGGAAGGCTTCGCGCTCGAGCGCCTGCCAGTCGCCCGCGCGTTCGGCCGGGGCGGACGGGCGGGCGTCCGGCGGGAGCGGATGCACGATGTCCTCGGCCAAGTGTTCGGGCAGGATCGTCTCGCCGTCGCACATCAGGCTCGCCCGCTCCAGCACATTGCGCAGTTCGCGCACGTTGCCCGGGAACGGGTAGGCGGCGAGGCGCCGCATCGCCTCGGGCGAGACCGCCAGGCTGCGCTTGCGCACCACCCGCCCGAGCAGCGATTCCACCAGCAGCGGGATGTCGGCGGCGCGCTCGCGCAGCGCCGGCACGGTGATCGGGAAGGTGTTGAGGCGAAAGTAGAGGTCCTGCCGAAAGCTGCCCTGCGCCACCATGTCGCGCAGCGGACGGTGGGTGGCCGAGACGAGGCGAATGTCGGCGCGGCGCAGCTCGGTCGAGCCGACCCGGCGGTAGGTGCCGGTCTCGAGCAGGCGCAGCAGTTTCACCTGCATGCCGAGCGGGATGTCGCCCACCTCGTCGAGGAACAGCGTGCCGCCGCTGGCCGCCTCCACCAGCCCCGGCTTGCGGCTGGTGGCGCCGGTGAAGGCGCCGCGCTCATGGCCGAACACCTCGCTCTCGAACAGCGTCTCGGCCAGTCCCGAGCAGTCCACCGCCACGAAGGGGCCCTGCGCGCGCAGGCTCGCCTCGTGGATGGCGTTGGCGACGAGTTCCTTGCCGGTGCCCGACTCGCCCTGCAGCAGCGCGCTCGCCTCCGACGGGGCGACCCGCGCGATCAGTGCGAGCATCGCCTGGAAGGCCGGCGCCCGGCCGACCAGACCGTGGTGATCGGTTGCCCCGCGCGCCACCGTCATCGGCTCCATCTTCTCGATGAACCAGCCGATCTCGCCCCCGCCATCGCGGATCGGCGACAGCTCGATGTTCACGTATTCCTCGCCGCGCGGCGTGTGGTGCAGGTGCAGCACCCGTTCGCGCTGCCCCGAATGCAGCCCGCGCGCCAGCGGACACGATTCGCCCGCCTGGTCGCACGGCACGCTGTAGTGATGCGAGACCTCGTAGCAGGCGCGTCCGACCACATTGCGCGACGCCGGGAAGGTGCGCCGGTAGGCGGCGTTGGCGGCCAGGATGCGGTATTGACGGTCGCACAGGATGTGCGGTTCGGGCAGCGTTTCCAGGAAGGAGACCAGGTCGGGCAGCGGGCGGTTGTCGGCGGACATGATCGGCCATGGGTGGCAGTGGTATGACAGATGGTGCTGCCATGGCAGGCATGCCGTCAATCCGGTTTCCCCCGGGGCGATGATCAACCAACTGATGTTAAGGGATTTTTTCTACGAGGCACGAAGGGGCGGATCGGGCTGCACGATTTCCCGCATCCGCGCGATCAGACCGCTCTCGCGGCGCGTCGGGTTGGCGCAGGCGGCGGCGAACATCGCGCCGCTGCCGGCCACCGCCACGGCGTGCGCGGCGCGGGTGACGGCGGTGTACAGCAGCTCGCGCGTCACGACGCGCACCGCAGTCGCCGGCAGCACCACCACCACGCCGGCGAATTCCGAACCCTGGCTCTTGTGCACCGTCATGGCGAAGGCGCTGTCGTGTTGCGGCAGGCGCAGCGGCGCGATGGCGCGCCAGCCGCCGCCTTCGGCCGGGAACACCGCGCGCAGCTCGCCCGCCGCGTCGGGCAGGCAGATGCCGACGTCGCCGTTGAAGAGGCGCAGCAGGTAGTCGTTCTTCAACACGATCAGCGGGCGGCCCGGGTACCACGGGGCGCTGCCGCCGGGGTCGCGCGGATGGGCGAGGGCGGCGCGCAGCTGGCGCGCGAGGCGCGTGTTCATCGCGTCGAGGCCGCGCGGCGTGTCGTGCACCGCGCACAGCACGCGGAAGCGCTCGAAGGCCGCGAACACCGGTGCCGGGTCGCCGTCGAAGGCGCGCAGCGCCTCGAGGTAGGGCGCGTAGCCGGCGTCGAGGCGTGCCCACACCGCTTCCGAGGGCGCCGGCCCCGCGTCGTCGATCCACGCCACCGAGGCATCCGCGCCGGCGCGCATCCAGGCGAGGGTGGCCTCGCCCGCGCCGGCGTTGATGCCCGCGGCGAGGCGGCCGATGCCGGAGTCGGCGGCAAAACGGTGGCTCTCCGAGAACCACACCACGTGGCCGGCGAGCGGGGTCGGCGCGCGCGCCGGCGGCGCCGCGATGGCGTCGGGCGGCGTGCGGGTGAGCGCCGCCAGGTGCGCGATGCGGCCCAGCGGCAGCGAGGGGTCGGCGGACAGTTCGGCGAACACCGCGCCGGCCTCGACCGCGGCGAGCTGGTCCTTGTCGCCGAGCAGGATCACGCGCGCATCGGCCGGCAGGGCGTCGAAGAGGCGGGTGGCGAGCCCCAGATCGAGCATCGAGGCCTCGTCGACCACCAGCACGTCGATCGCCAGCGGGTTGCCGGCATGGTGCCGGAAGCGCCCGGCCTGCGGGGTGACGCCGAGCAGGCGGTGGATGGTGAACGCGCTTTGCGGCAGGCGCGCCTGCAACGCGGCCGGGAGGCTCGCGGCGCGGGCGCGCAGGGCGTCGAGCATGCGTGCCGCGGCCTTGCCGGTCGGCGCTGCGAGCGCGATGCGCGCGCCCGGCTGCAGGGTGAGCAGGCAGGCGAGGAGCGCCGCGACGGTGGTGGTCTTGCCGGTGCCGGGTCCGCCGCTGACGACCGTGAGGCGGTTGTCGAGCGCAAGCGCGGCGGCGAGTTTCTGCCAGTCGGGGCGCGGGTCGGCGGCGGGTCGCGAGGGGAACAGGCGGTCGAGGAGTGCGGCCACTTCGGCGGGCACGTCGGTGGCCGCGGCGGGCGCGGTGCGCCCCACCAGCGCCGCGGCGAGGCGCCGCTCCCATTGGTAGTGCCGGCGCAGATAGAGGCGGTCGCCGTCGTCGAGCACCAGCGGGCGTGGGGCGTCGGCGTCCGGGCGGCCGACGACGCCGCTCGCGAGGAGTTGCACACGCAGCGCCGCGACCGGCATGGCCTGCGTGGCGTCCTCGGCGGCGGCAGCGAGATCGACGCAGACATGGCCCTCCGCGATGGCGAAGCTCAGGCGCAGCGCCGCTTCCCGCAGCGCCGCGAGGCTGGCGGCGGGCGCACCGGCGGCGCGTGCCCAGCCGAGCGCGTGTTCGGCGAAGCCGTGGGCGAGATCGGCGGCCGGCGATTGATCGAAGTTCATCGGGTCCTGCTCCGGGTCGCGGGCTTCGCCGCTGTGCCCGCCAGCAGCGCGTCGAGGCTCGCGATGGTCGGCGCCGGCGGACGGTGGAAATACACCCCGGCCGGCGCGCCGTCGATGCGCCACTCGGGTCGCACGCCGCGCACGAAGAGGTAGAGCACGCCGCCGAAGTGCAGCTCGTAGTCGTAGCCGGCGAGCGTGCGGCCGAGGTGGCGGTGCAGCGCGACGCCGTACAGGAGGTGCTGCAGGTGGTAGCCGTGCGCCTGCATCGCCGCTTCGACCTGGCCGGTGCCGTAGTCGGCGGCGCTCGCGCCGAGGTGGTTGGATTTCCAGTCGAGGATGTAGAAGCGTCCGGCGTGCTCGAAGACGAGGTCGATGAAGCCTTTGAGGTAGCCGGCCAGCGGCGCGAAACCGAGGCGCGGCATGCGGTAGCCGTGGGCGGCGAGCCAGGCGTTGAGGGCGGCGGCGTCGAGTCCCGGCGCGGGCAGGTGGAAGCCCAGCTCGATCAGGCGGCGCGCGGGCGGCACGCGCCCGAGCACGAGGCCGTCGGACAGTTCGGTGGCGAGCACCGCGTCGAGCAGGCGGCGCAGCATGCGCGTCTGCAGGGCGGCCGCGGCGGGGGAATCGGCGCGCTGCGGATGATCGCGCAGCGCCGTGGCGATCGCCGCCTCCCACCCGGCCGGGTCGGTGAAGTCGATGCGCTCGAAGAGCGCATGCATGCAGTCGCCGGCGCCCGGGCCGCGCGGGAAGAACAGGACGTCGTCGGCGGCGAGCGCGGCGGGCGGCACGGCGGTGGGCGGAGCCAGCGCGCGCGCGTCGTGATCGCGCGCCGCCGCGTCCTCGGCGAGCGCGTCGCGGGTGACCGCCACCGCGTGGTTGAGTGCGCTGAAGCTCCCGATGCGCCAGGCGGCGGGCAGGCGCGCGGGCGGGGTGCGCGCGGCGAGCGCGGCCGGCGCGGGTTGCGGCAGGCGCAGCAGCGTGCCGCACCCGTCGGGCAGGTCGGTGATCGACAGCGCCGGGCCGGCGGCCACCGCCAGCGCCTGCCACGCGGCGTCGAGCGCGTCCTCGCCGAGCTTGTGCTCGCGCCACTCGGCGTGGTTCATGCCGCTGCCGGCGACCAGCCAGTTGAGCAGCGAGCGGCGGCTCTCGCTGGTGGACAGGCTCTTGCCGACCTTCTGCTGGTAGCAGCCCGCGACGAGGTAGCAGCGGTGCACGGCGCGCGTGAGCGCGACATAGACCAGGCGCAGGAACTCGGCGTCGCGCTCGCGGCGGATGCGCGCCTTGATGGTGTCGTCGGCGCGCGCCTCGGGGCGGAAGTCGAGCACCGGACGCGCGCCGGCCGCCTCGTCGTGGTACGCGCAGCCCTCGCCGTCGTCGCCGCGCGCGGGGTGGCCGTCGAACAGGAAGGGGCAGAACACGATGCCGTATTCGAGGCCCTTGGCGCGGTGGACGGTGACGATCTGCACGAGGTTGCGGTCCGACTCGAGGCGCTGCTGGGCGGCGTCACCGCCGCCCGGGGCGCGGCGGCGGCTGGCGAACCAGCGCAGCAGCGCGTCGGGCGAGGGCAGCGCCTGGGCCGCCTCGTGCAGGCATTCGGCCAGATGCAGCAGGTTGGTAAGGCGGCGCTCGCCGTCGGCCCGCGCGAGCAGGCGCGCGCTCACCCCGGACTCGGCGATCCATTGGCGCAGCATCACGCCGAAGCCGCGCGCGAGCCAGGCCTCGCGCAGCCGGGCGAAGCGGTCGATGACGGCGAGAAGCGCCGTGTCGTCGGCCGCCAGCGCGTCGATGGCCGCCGCGTCGTGGCCCATGAAGGCGGTCGCCAGCGCGGCGAGAAGGAGCGGCTGGCGCGCCGGCTCGGCCACCGCGAGCAGCACCCGTTCGAGCTCCTCGGCGTCCACGCTGTGAAAGATGCTCGCCTGCGAGAGCTCCACCGCGCCGACGCCCAGCGCGGCGAGCGCCTCGCGCATGCGCGCGCCCTGCGCGTGGCTCTTCACGAGCACCGCGACGTCGCCCGGCGCGAGCGCGTGCGCGCCGATGGCGATGCGCCCGGCGGCCCCTTCGGCGAGCAGGCGCGCGATCTCGGCGGCGGTGGCGTCGGCCGCCTGCTGCATGACCCGCGCGCGCAGCGGCAGCCCGTCCGCGCCCGCTGCGATGCGCCACACGCGCAGGGCCGCCGCGCCGCCCGACACGGTCTCGTCGCGCAAGGCCGGGCGCGGCTTGGCGCCCTCTTCCACCGCCACGTAATCGAGGCCGGGCAGCACGAAGGCCGCCGGGTTGGCCGCGAACAGCGCGTTGCAGGCGCCGATCAACGCGCCCGTGGAGCGCTGGTTGTGGCGCAGCGTGTAGTGCGTGTCGGCCTGCGCGCGCGCGGCGAGGTAGGTGAACAGGTCCGCGTTGCGGAAGCTGTAGATCGCCTGCTTCGGGTCGCCCACCAGGAAGAGGCTGCCGCGGCGCGCGCCGTCCGCGTAGATGAGGCGGAAGATGTCGAACTGCAGCGGGTCGGTGTCCTGGAACTCGTCGATCAGCGCGGCCGGATAGCGGCGGTGGAGTGCCGCTGCGAGCCACGGGTTGGCGCCGCCGGCGAGCGCCTGGTGGACGTTGAACAGGATGTCGTCGAAGGCGATGCGGCGCCGCTCGCGCTTCATCCGCCGCAGCGCGACGGCGGTCTCCTCGAGGAAGCGGCGCAGCAGGCGCAGGCGCGCCGCGGCGAGCCGGGCGATGACCGCTTCGCGCAGCTCGAGGAGCGTCGCCGCGGCG
>Ga0214472_10003444_pt1 | contig 16730 bp, 17 predicted proteins | sample RVTome_6_FD_207662 | JGI IMG/M metagenome (GOLD analysis project Ga0214472, IMG submission 207662) | Soil microbial communities from uranium-contaminated site in the Upper Colorado River Basin, Wyoming, United States - RVT140D175 | ecosystem: Environmental > Terrestrial > Soil > Contaminated >... | reverse complement strand
TCCATCGACGTGGCGCATGACCCGGGACAAATTGCCTTTCGGTGTTCTTACACAGAGATGATAGTGGTTCCCCATCAGAGCATAGGCGAACACTTCGATGCCCCACTGCCGGTGGGCCTCGGCCACCGTATCAAGAAAGGCTTGATAGTCATCGTCGTCGGCAAACGTTGCTTGTCTTGCCGCACCCCGGTTCATGACGTGATACACCGCCGCAGGAAACTGGATTCTGAGGGGTCAAAAAGGGGTCTCAAAAAGGGGGCAAATCTGCTGTTGGCTTTTAGTAACGAGTGAGGCATGCTCTGCTCCCATGTCACGTCCCCTGCGGATTGAATATCGTGGCGCCCACTATCATGTCATGAATCGAGGCACGACCAGGCAAAAGATATTTCTTAACGATCACGATCGGCAAGGTTTTTTGGATCTGCCATTTGGAACCCGCTTGGTGGCCTCGCTCAAGACAGTCGCGTCGGCGAGGTACGCCACAGGCTGTCAGTGGATTCGGATTCAATGGGCACAAAAAAACCCTTCTCTGGGCATGCCAGCAGCCACCCTACAAGGCCTTCTTTGAGTCGTGTCACGCAGCGCACAAGCCGGTATTCACCACGGGCAACGCGTTTAACTTCAAACTCTTGTCCTGCCCTGATGCGGTCCTGCCGCCGGATTCCGGCAGGCAGGATGATCTGGCCCTTTGTTGAAACGGTTGTTTTCATAGCGAGTAAACTACTGTGATGCGTCAGAGTTGTCAAAGCCGCACTGGGTAGTAGGGGATAAAACACGGGCGTCAGAGTGAAAAAGAGCGGCAGCGGCGGCACCACCTATCTTCCCCTTCGCGGGCTACGAGGTCAACGGTGCCGTAGTCACCCAATACATCCGCGTCGGTAACGAGACCCTCTCCGCGACGCGGGGGAGGAGAAGGAGGGGGCTTGATCGGTGTGAACGGCTTGAACGTTTTGAACTTAGAGCCGCTAAGGAAAAAATGGAAGTTTCAACGGTAGCTGATCAATTTTAGATGACCCCGGTGTCTTTGAGCTGTTTGAGCCTCTCCTTCGACATCCCCAACTCGCCGCAGTAAATCTCTTCATTGTGGGTGCCCATCGGGGCGCCGAGAAAATCTACCGAACCGGGCGTGGCCGAGAACTTCGGCACGACGTTTTGCACGATCGCCTCGCCGAGGTCCGGATCGGGCACGCGGACCATCGCCTCGCGCGCCCGGTACTGCACGTCGCGAAAGGCGTCTTCCATGTCGAACACGGACGAATAGGCCACTTCGAATTTGTCGAAGTGCTCGACAACCTGATCGCGGGTATGACGCTCGATCCACTCGCCAACGATGCCGTTGATCTCCGCCGAATGCACCACCCGCGCTGGATTATCGATGAACTTCGGGTCGGTCGTCAGCTCTTCGCGGTCGATCGCCTTGGCTAGCCTCAGCCAGACGCTTTGCGTGCTGGCGGCGAGGGTGAGATATTTGCCGTCCTTGGTTTTGAACATCGAGCTCGGCGCGACGTAGGCGACCCGGTTGCCCGTGCGTGTATGCACCGTTTTCATCTGGTCGTACTGGATCGGGTCGAAGTCGAGAAAACGGAACACCGCCTCGTACAAGGCGAGATCGATCACCTGCCCCTCGCCACCGCGCAGGTCGCGGTGATAGAGCGCCATCATCACCGACAGCGAACCGAATATGCCGGCGATCAGATCGCCCAGTGGATAGCCCGGCGACATCGGTGCCCCGTCGGGCTCGCCGATTAAATTGGTTAGACCGCTCATCGCCTCGGCAACCCGGCCGAAGCCCGCTCTGTTTTTGTACGGGCCGGTCTGGCCGAAGCCCGAGATACGCAGCAGAACGATTTTCGGATCGATGGCGCGGATCACGTCGTAGCCGAGTCCCCACTTTTCAAAAGTGCCGGGCCGGTAGTTTTCGACGATGACGTCCTGATGTCGAATAAGCTGCTTGAAGATCTCCGCCCCTTCAGGCTTGCCTAGGTCCAAAGTGACGCACCGTTTGTTGCGCGCCACGGACTTCCACCATAGCGGAATTCCGTCCATAATCGGCTCGAGCTTGCGTTGCCCGTCGCCGTACTTGGGGTGTTCGATCTTGATCACGTCCGCGCCGAAGTCGGCGAGCAACACCGTAGCGAACGGCGCGGCAACCATATTGCCGGCATCGATCACGCGCACGCCTTTGAGCGGCTTGTTCTCGCTCTTTTGAGTCAGCGGAAAGTTGTAATGCTCTTTGATGTAATCGGCCATCGCGCCTTGCTGTCCTCGCTCTCCAATCCGATCGTTCGGAACAACTTACAGGAATCGAGCGCTGCTAACCGGAGAATTTAGCTTCGATTCGATTTTTACTTCTTTACTAGGCTATAACAGCGGGCACTGAAGCGTTCAAGGCGCCTGAATCGGCCGGGTTGAGGTCTAATCGGAAATCCGCGAGCCGCTTCGGTCGACATGCTCGTGGGGGTCGCCTTCCATTCGTCACTTCTTCTGAAGCGCGGCGATAAAGCCGCTTTGCTCGATTCGTCGGACGAAGGATGGGTCGAAGATCGGGTTAGGATCGGTTTGCTTTGCCTGGGGGTATTGCAGCGAAAGAAGGTCCAGGCCGCTCTTGATGACTTGCAACCGAGGAGTGGGGACGCTTTCCATCTGACCGACCGTGTTTTGATAGGTTTCTTCGAGAACCTCTTCGCTTCCGCCTCTTAAGTTTTTTCTCATGACCGCAAGGCTTTTTTCCTTCTGGGTCTTAAAGATATGGATGCCTTCAATCAGAGTTTTCAAGAAGCGTTCGATCAGCTCGGGGTTTTTGCTCGCCGTTTGTTTCAGCGTGGTCACAGTGTTGGACGGATAGGCGATGTCGAGCTTTTCGTAATTGACCAGTTCACGGAAGCCCAGTTTTCGCGCGGCCAGGTTAAGCGGCATGGAAAGCGGCACGGCGTCGACGATACCCCGCTCCAAGAATTGTAAACCGAGCGCCGGTTCGCCCACGACGAAAAGCTTCACGTCGCGGTCGGGCACGAGGCCAAGCTTGGCGCGCAACACGTAGCGCGCGATGGTATCGGAGATCGAGCCCGCGCGGCCGATGCCCACAGTTTTGCCGCGCAACTCCTCCGGGCTTTTGATATCGGCCTTGGAATAAATCGCGCCGCCAACCCGGTTGATAAAGTTCGCCACGATCACCTGGTCCCTGACGCCGAGAATGTGCGACGTCAAGGCACCGCTGCCCGTTGCGATGACGATGGGGACCTCGCCGCTCACAAGTAGCTGTTGCGGGCGCATCCGGCCGGCATATACGACTTTGAGATCGAGGCCGTATTTTTGCCCCAGACGATCCTCGACCGCGATCCACATGGGCGTATAGTGGCCCGAAAAAGACGCGTAGCCGACGGTTAGATTGTGGAGCCCCACGGGTAAGCCCGTGGCACCTTCCACTACGCCCGTGGGGCGGAATCCTGAGCGAGAGCCCTCGCCCAAGGCCGGGGATCGAGTCGAAGGATCGGGTTGCGTCGCGGCGGAAGCGCCAAAGACGAAAACGACGGACAATGCGAGAAACAACAAAACGATGCACGATTTTTTGTGGAGCCCCACGGGCAAGCCCGTAGCACCTTCCACTACGCCCGTGGGGCGAAATCCTGAGCAAGTGCCCCCGGCCTTGGCCGGGGCTCGAGTCGAACGGTCGGCCATTTAGCCCTCCTCGCGGCACCCATACTGGAGCCGCGTTACCACTCCAGCAATGCCAAGTCAACAAGACGCAGCGCGTTAGCGCGTTTGTCACCCCAGCGCGTTGAGTTGGGCCGTCGCCTATGGTATTTGCAGTTTCATACCTCTGCCGCGAAACTCGGAAGGTTTTGAGCGGCTGACTTCGCCGCCGCGGCAAGAATTCCCATGCGCCTTTGACATGGATTCGGTCCAAAATTCCTGCGCTATTTTGTAATCGAGGTCAATAAATTCACCATGCGCGCCATCGACGTTCACGTCCATCCGAGCACCCGCGGGCTCGACACTCACGCCTGCGGTTACTTCAGAAGAAATCTCGACGACATCCCCCGGTCGGCGGATAAGTTCGCCGAGCTGTTCATCAAGCGAGACGTCAAGGCGCTGCTCATCGGCTGGCATCCGTCCACCGTGACCGAAGGCGCGCGCAACACCAACGATCATGCGCTCGAACTTGCGGCGAAATTTCCGGACGCTTTCGCCGGGGTGCTGGCGTCCCTCGACACCGGCGCGGCGAACTTGGACGAAGTCGCAAAGTACGCCGGCGAGTTGATCAAGCATCGCAATGTCAAGGGATTCAAGTTTCACCCGCCCGACCAGGCCTTCTATCCCAGCGATAAAAAATACTACGGCATTTGGGAAGTCCTTCAGGCGGGCGGCAAGCCGGTCATGTTCCACGTCGGCTTCACCGTGTTGGGAGCGAATACCGACGGCGGCAGCGGTATCGCGCTCGACTATGGCCGCCCGATTTATCTCGATACCCTGGCCCGCGACTTCCCGCGCATGAAAATCGTCGCGGCCCACCCGGGCTGGCCCTGGGAGCAAGAACTGATCGGCGTGCTCACGCATAAGAGGAATGTTTACGTTGACACTTCGGGCTATCTGGCCGAGCAGCTTCCCGAAATCTTTCTGCGCTCGATCCGCGGCCGGCTTCAGGACAAGGCGCTTTTCGGCACGGATTATCCCTACGTCGACGTTGAAAAGGCGCTGGCTAGCTTCGACAAGCAGAATTTTAACCAGCCGGCGAAAGACAAGATTCTTTTTGCCAACGCGCAGGCGCTGTTCGCACTCTAGAGAGGACGAGACAACACGCTTGAGCAAGTAAATTCGAGCACGCGCGAATTCAATTCCCTCTCCCGCTGGGAGAGGGCTAGGGTGAGGGCAGCGTTGTATGCGTACCACCCTCACCTCTATCCTCTCCCTCCAAAGGAGGGCGAGGAAGTTATTAATAGTGACTATGAGCATGAAAAAACTCGCCCTGCTTCTGATCTTGTCAGCCTATGGAATTCTCGTTAATTCGCATCAAGGTGAGAGCGCCGAGCTGACCCGCATACGCATCGGCTATCCGTCGCCCAGCGCGAGCTTCTCGCCGCTGTTCGTCGCCAAAGAAGCAGGCCTGTTCGAGAAATACGGCTTGAGCGCCGAGCTGCTTTATCTTCAGGGCGTGCAGATCACCCAGGTCCATGTCGCCAAACAGATCGATTTCACGGTCACCGGCTCGCCGCTGCCGCTCCAAGCTTCGGTCGAAGGAGCGGACCTCGTCCTGATCGCAAGCTCCATCGACAAATTTATCTATAAAGTGATCGTTGTCCCGTCCATCGCAGCCCCGGCGGACCTCAAGGGAAAGACCATCGGCATCACCCGCTTCGGCTCGTTGCCCGACGTCGCCATCAGGATGTTGTTTCACAAGTGGGGCTTGAACGCGGACAAAGACGCTAAACTGATCCAAGTCGGCAGAATGTCGGATATGGTCGTCGCCCTGGCGGGAAAGAAGATCGACGCCGGCGTGATCTCCGACCCGACTTCGTTTATCGCCGAAAAATTGGGCATGAAAAGATTGCTCGACATGGCGGACACGGAATTTGAATTCGCCAACGTCGCGGTCGTCGTGAGCCGAGCCTATGCGAAAGCTCAGAGAGACATCACGCTCCGGTTTCTCAAAGCCTATGTCGACGGAACGCGCCGTTTCCTGACCGACAAAGCGCTCGGCATAAAGGCGCTCAAGAAGTATGCGGGGAGCGACGACGCAGAAATCCTCGCCAAGACCTACGATCTTTTCGCCGGCAAATATATCAAGAAAAACCCAACGCTCTCTCTCAAGGGAGTGGAAACCGCGCTGGCGATGATCGCGGACCGAAACCCAAAAGCGAAAAACCGCCGCGCCGAGGAGTTCATCGATTTGAGCTTAATGAACGAGTTGGAGAAAAGCGGGTTCATGCGGTGAGCCGCGCCACCCAAACCACTTACGGAGGTGATCTGATGAGAAGCGTATGGAAAATCCACCTGACGGGGCTTTGCCTGATAATGCTCTGGGGCGCGACGCTCGCCGACGGCGCGACGCTCGCCAAGTTGCGCGTCGGCTACCCCTCGCCCAGCGCGGCGTTTTATCCGCTGTTCGCCACCAAAGAAGCCGGGCTGCTGGAGAAATATGGCTTCGAAACGGAGATGGTCTACGTCCAAGGCGTGCAACTGGTGCAAGTTCACGTGTCGGGGCAGCTCGATCTCGCGAGCATTTCATCGGTCGTCTATCTGCAAGCCTCCGTGGAAGGCGCCGACCTGGTCCAGATCGCAACTTCGATCGACAATCAAATTATGAAGCTGATGGTCCATCCGAGCATCACCAAGCCGCAGGATCTCAAAGGCAAGACGCTGGCGGTGACGCGCTTCGGCTCGCTTACCGACCTGCTCGTCCGCCCGGCGCTTAAGAATTGGGGGTTGGAGCCGCTCAAGGATGTGAAGCTAATCCAGATCGGCAGAATGCCGGACATCGCCATTGCCATTTCTCAGCGGACGGTCGACGGCGGGGTTATCTCTTTCCCGACTTCCGTGCAAGCGGAGAAGATGAACCTCAAGACGCTGCTGGACTTCGCCGAATCTGGGTTTGAGCTTCCCGCCACGACCGTGGTCGTGAGCCGGCGCTACGCCAAGGCGAACCATGACGTAGTGTTGCGATTTCTCAAAGCCTACATCGAGGGCACCAAGCGTCTTTTAACCGATCGGGAGCTGGGCATCCGGGCACTCAGGAAATTTGGCGGCATCAGCGACCGCGAAATGCTCGCCACCACCTACGATCTTTTCACCTCGCGCTACATCAAGAAAATTCCCAAGGTCAGCGCCAAGGGCGTGGAAAATTCCTTGAGCCTCATCGCCGAGAGCAATCCAAAAGCCAAGGGCCGCAAGGCTGAAGAATTCATGGACACAAGCTTCATGGACGAGCTTGAAGCGACGGGCTTCATCAAGTCGGTGTGGCCGTGATTAATTTTGGATTTTTGATTTTGGATTTTGGATTAGGGAGAAGAAATCAGGAGATAAAGTCACAGAGGGGAAACGATGAATCAAAAATTACGGGATCGGTTTTCAGATCTTCCGTCCGATAATCCAAAATCGGCAATCCAAAATCCAAAATGGGTTGGGGCTTTCGCTTTCGTGATCACATTCGCGATGTGGGGGGTAGTGGCCGAGGCGCAGCAGCCCACGAAAGCCCCCCTGGTAGCTCGCCTAGCAGTTTCCGCCAATGCGCCCCGGAGCGAGGCATTCCGCCAGGGACTCCGCGACCTTGGCTACCTGGAGGGGAAAAACATTGTCGTTAACGATCGAGATACAGGAGGAAAAAATGAGCGCCTACCTGCGATTACTGCCGAAATCGTGGGCCTCAAGGTAGACGTCATTGTCACGGCCGGTGATATCGCAACCCGTGCCGCCAAGGGAGCTACCGCGACGATTCCCATCGTCATGTCATACGATAACGATCCGGTAGGCAACGGTTTCATCGCCAGCCTGGCGCGGCCTGGTGGCAACATCACAGGGCTATCGAATTTTGCCCCGGAGCTAAGCGGCAAACGACTGGAGATTCTGAGAGAAGTTGTTCCTAAGCTCTCCCGCGTGGCCGTTTTCGGGACGTCAACCGGCCCGGCCTACGCGCAAATGTCGAAAGAGATCGATCTCGCCGCAAAAGCGTTCGGAGTGAACATCCAATACCTAGACGTTTTAGATCCAAAGGACATAGAGCCCGCATTTCGAGCCGCACAAAAAGCGCGGGCTCAGGCAATCCTCACGCTTTCGAGCCCCTTTCTGAATGGACAGCGTCAGCGAGCAGAGATCTTAGAACTCGTGACAAAAAATCGGCTGCCAGCGATGTACTACACCAACCTGTTTGTCGACGACGGCGGGCTTATGTATTACGGCGTGAACATCCTCGACTTGGACCGGCGCGCCGCCACCTATGTGGACAAGATTCTGAAAGGCAGGACGCCTGCCGACCTACCCGTGGAGCAACCGATCAAGTTCGAGTTCATCATCAATCTGAAAGCGGCGAAGCAGATAGGCCTGACGATTCCGCCGAATGTCTTAGTCCGAGCTGACAAAGTAATCCGATGATCGAGCAATCTAAAATCGAAAATCCAAAATCTAAAATCGCCAGGCGGGCGGATAAGGTGATCAGATGACCGTGCAATCTAGCGGGCACAGTCAGCGCACCACTTCTGGAGACGGCACCTCATAGACGGTAGGCTCTTTCTCAACTTTTTGGATAAAGAACGGTGCATCTCCGAATTTTTCAAACATTTGTTGGGCCAAGTCTTCATCGCTTGTCCCGTGGCGTACCACGCGCCCTTGATAAAGAGCAACAAACTGGCCCTGGTAGCGCTGTAGCAAACGGGCTCGCCTTTTGTAGTACGCTCGCTCTTGAGCAGCTAACAGATCTTCTCCCGGTTCCTGCTCCTTCAGCTTCTTTGAGGTTGCCATTTACACTTGCTCCTTTTACCAACCTTGTACTATTTTTGCCCAACACCAACAAGCGCGGCTACTGCGCCGGTGATAAGCGCCGAAGATGGCGGAACTAGCCAGCGAGGAAGATATTGTTACCGTTGAGGGCGTCGGGGAAGTGAGGATCTAACTTGCTTCGAACCCGGGCCGTCCCTACGTTGCGCTTCTTGAACCTCACGGGTACGAAGCGGATGGGGGGTTCGATCAAGCTTTGTCGGGAATTGAAGATACCGAGCTTTGGGGACGAGTTCGAACGTGATCAATTAATTATAGACTGCCGATCCTTCGGTGGAATTTACCCTGAGCCCTTCGACACCGCTCAGGATAGACTCGGTCGAAGGACTCGGGACAGATTTTGGATTTCGGATGGAGGGATTCATGAGTAAAAAAGTTATCCACCTTGCGCTTAGCGTCATGCTCCTGGCGCTTAGCCTTCCAGCTCAGGCGCAGCAGCCAACAAAAATCTCCCGGATAGGATTCTTAGGTGCTACCTCCCCTTTCACTAACACGGCTCGCATCGAGGCATTCCGGCAGGGTCTGCGCGAACTTGGGTACGTAGAGGGGAAAAACATTGTCATTGAGTATCGCTGGGCCGAGGGGAAAACAGAGCGGCTTCCTGACCTAGCGGCTGAACTAGTGCGCCTAAAGGTAGACATCATTGTCACGGCTGGGCCCGCTGTGATCCGTTCCGCCAAGGAAGCAACTTCTACGATTCCCATTGTCATGGCGTTTGATAATGATCTCGTTGGCTCAGGATTCGTCGCGAGCCTCGCGCGACCAGGCGGAAATATCACAGGGTTGAGCGCTCTTTTCCCGGAGTTGAGCGGAAAACGACTGGAAATTCTTAAAGAGGCCGTTCCCAGACTCTCCCGCGTGGCCGTCTTTGGGACTTCGACCCAACCGGGCACAGCCCAAACGTTAAAAGAAACGGAACTCGCCGCAAAGGCGTTCAAGTTGCAGCTTCAATACCTAGACGTACGAGATCCCAAAGATGTTGAGACTACGTTCCGAGCCGCGAGCAAGAAGCGCGCTCAAGCAGTCCTCGTGCTGTCGAGCCCCGTTATCTTTTCTCAGCGAACCCAGATTGCAGACCTCGCGGTAAAGAACCGTCTGCCGGTGATTTTCCCTCAGAACGAATATGTGGAAGACGGGGGGCTCATGACCTACAGCACGAGCTTGACCGACTTGGATCGCCGCGCCGCTACGTATGTCGACAAGATTTTGAAAGGCAGAACACCTGCCGATCTCCCGGTGAAGCAACCGCTGAAGTTCGAGTTCATCGTCAATCTGAAAGCCGCGAAGCAAATCGGCTTGACGATTCCGCCGAATGTGCTGGTGCGGGCGGATAAGGTGATCAGGTAAGGCAACCGGCGTGAGGCAATAGGCCACAGGAAAAAATCTCCATAAGTAGCCAGACTTGACCTCTCGGGTAGTGAATAAGGCAATGATAGGATAGGATCCGGTAAACGACAAAACATGAGCCACAAAAAGACCGTAGACCAAAGAAAGCTAAGTGAGATTATTCGGCGCATCGTAAAGGTGGCCGCGCCGGAGAAAATTATTCTTTTTGGCTCGGCTGCCCGAGGGGAGATGGGACCGAATAGCGATGTGGATTTGCTGGTCATTAAGCGTGGCAGGTGTCACCGTGGCCGTCTAACGGAAAAAATCTACATGAACCTGTTTGGTGTGGGCCAAGCTGTCGATGTTGTTGTTGTGACCTCCGCAGACGTTAAGCGCTATGGCGACTGTTTTGCCCTGGTGATTTACCCGGCGCTGAGAGAGGGTAAGGTCGTGTATGCCGCCTAAGCGAAGGCCCGCGGACGATCCCGTTGAGTGGTTGAATCGCGCTAGAAGCAACCTCGCTCGGGCTAAGGCCGATAGTCGCATTCCCCATGTCTATCTGGAGGACCTTTGCTTTGACGCACAGCAGGCCGCGGAAAAGGCCATCAAGGCCGTGTTACTATACCTTCGAGTGCCGTTCCCCTACCATCACGATCTCGCGGAGCTGCTCGACCTCGTTCAGAAGGCAGGCAAGTCCATTCCCAAACCAGTTAGAGCCGCCGGTCGGCTAACCAGGTTTGCGGTGGTCACCCGCTATCCGGGAATAGCGGAGCCGATTGCCCGGGAAGACTATAAGAGAGCGGTTAGGATCGCCGAGATAGTCCTACGCTGGGCGGAAAAGCTAATCGCAAAAAAGCCGTGACCGGAGGAAAAGAGGGAACGCGAGCCTACTTGATGAGAACTCTATCATCGTTCCGACGCTTGAACAGCCGATGAAGTTCGCGTTCATCGTCAATCTCAAAACAGCCAAGCAGATCGGCTTGACAATTCCACCGAATGGCTTAGTTAGAGCCGATAAAGTAATCCGATGATTTTGGAATCTAAAATCGAAAATCCAAAATCCAAAATCGGCAAGCGGGCGGATAAGGTGATCAGATGAAAGTCCTGAGTAACGAGTGCTGAGTGCTGAGTGGGGGGGGACTCAGGACTCGGCAATCAGGACTCAGCACTTAAACGAGTGAGGCGTGGAAAGCTTGAAGGAAAGACAAATGAAGCGCGGTCGCCGCAGCGTACAGCATTTGATTTTCAGGTTGATCGTCCTGATGGCGCTCTTTTGCGCCCCTGCGGTTGTGGCCCAGACAACGATGGAGAAGATGAACGTCGGCTACAGCGCCCAAGCCGGCGCTTATGCGCCGATCTGGATTACCAAGGACGCTGGGCTGTTTAAGAAGAGTGGCCTGGACGTCAATCTGATATTCATCCCCGGTGGTCCCACGGCCGCCGCGGCGATGATCGTCGGCGAGGTGCAGGCGATGGCAATGGCCGGCCCCGCCATCGTAACGAGCAATCTCGCCGGCTCCGATCTCGTCATGACCGCGGGCATCGTCAATACCTTCGCGTTTCAATTCGTCACCGTCAAAGGAATCACCTCGCCGAATCAGCTCAAGGGCAAGCGCGTCGGCATCAACCGCTTCGGCGCTGCGCCGGACGTTGCCGCCCGCTATGCTTTGCGGCACATGGGCATCGACGCGCGCGAGGTGACGATCCTTCAGCTCGGTGAGCAGTCCACGCGCCTCGAAGCGATGAAAGCCGGACAACTCGATGCGGCCATCCTGCTGCCACCGATCACCACCATCGCGCAGAAAGAAGGTATGCACGTGCTCATGGACATGTCGGAGCTGGGCGCCGAGTTTCAGATCACCGGGCTGGCGAGCAGCCAATCTTTCATTACCCAGAAGCGCGCCTCGGCGCTAAAGCTTATGCGCGCTTTCGTCGAAGGGATTCATTTTTTTAAGACCAATCGCCCGGCAAGCATGAAGATCATCGCCCGCACCATGCGCACCGACGATATGGAAGCCGTGGCCGCGACCTATGATTATTTTGCCGTGAAGATCGTGCCGAAGAAGCCGTACCCGTCGGTCAAGGGGGTCAAGGCGCTGCTCGATCTTGCGGCCAAAGAGCGCCCCGAAGCGGCCAAGGCCCCCCCGGAGCGCTTTATCAACGCAACTCTGCTAAAAGAACTGGATGACAGCGGCTTCATCGACAGGCTGTATCAATGAGAATTCTTATCAGCTCTCCAATTTGACATCCCCATGGGCCGGGGCTAGTCTAAATTCTAGTCTGAATCCTAGCCAAAAGTATTTGAAATTGCGAAAGCAGAAATCGTAAAAACCATGTCTCCCGCAAAGACGCCAAGACGCGAAGTTCAGAGAATTCGGAAGATATTTTTAACTTTGCGCCTTTGCGCCTTGGCGGGATAAATTTTCCTGGAGCCGTCCTGTTCAACATTTCCAACGTAAGTATCTAAGGAGACCGTTATGGCGCGTGTTTTAAGCTTATCGGAAGCCAAGGCCCATCTGAGCCGGCTGGTGGCTGACTGTGAAAAGGATGAGGAAGAGCTTGTCATTACCCGAAATGGGCGGCCCGCGGCAGTTCTCATGAGCGCAGACGAGTACGAAGGGTGGCGCGAGACCAGAGAGATCATGCGTAACCGCGCCCTGATGAAGGAAATCAGACTAGGTCTGCGGCAGCTCGAAAAGGGCCGGCGGTTTACTTTCGAGGAAGTTTTCGGGGAGCCCTTGCGACCGGGTAAACGTCCGAAATGATCCGTTATCGCGTTGAGATTCCTCGGGGGCTGCGGGACCTCATCCGCCACCTCCCGCCGGAGTTGAAAGCAAGAGTCAAAGCGGCGTTAAGATCGATTGCTGATGATCCCTATCGCGCCAAAGAGCTGATAGAAGAATTGGCAGGCTTGAGAAGCTACCGGATAGGCCGTTCCCGAATCATCTATCGCATCGTAGGTTCCATGGTGCAAATCGTTGCGCTGGGACCCCGCGCGGACATCTATGAGCGTGCAGCCGCCGAACTCAGCAAGACCCTGAGAAAAGGAAAAACCGATTGACGAATGCCAGGACGGTAACAGAACTCAGCAGGCGAAGCGATGTCGGTTTCTACTGTAACAGCCGTTGGGGGAAAAGAGTATGAATAAAAATACTTGGATGCGATGGCTGGATATTTTTTTTGACAATCCAAAAGCGGCCCCGCGGACAAAAATCCAAAATGGGTTAGAATCGTTGCTCTCGTTATCACAGTCGTTTTCGGTGCGGCTATGGCTCAGGCCCAGCAGCCAAAAAAATTTCTCCGGGTTGGGTACCTCTCGAATACGAATCCATCTACTGAGTCCGCCCGTTCTGAGGCAGTTCGGCAGCGCCTGCGCGAGCTAGGTTATGTGGAAGGACAAAACCTCTCGATTGACTACCGATATGGTGAGGGAAACCGCGATCTAGCCCATAAACTTGCGGCCGACTTGGTCGCTTTGAAGTGCGATGTCATCGTGATAGCTGGCGGTTACTCGTGGGTCCGCGCCGTTATGGATGCGACCAAGACGATTCCCATCGTCATGGTGGGCACGGGGGCCGATCCTGTCGGGGCAGGCCTAATTGAAAGCCTTGCCCGTCCCGGCGGCAACGTCACCGGCATTACCAACCTTAGCAGAAATCTAGGCGGGAAGCGGCTGGAGCTGCTCAAAGAAGCGCTTCCCAAACTCACACGTATTGCGGTTCTCTATGAATTCGATAATTCTGGGGATGTCCGCCAAGTCAAAGAAGAGTTCCCAGTCTTAGCGCGTGCGCTGAAATTAACTCTTCAGCCTTGGGAGTTACGAGGTGCCGACGATTTCGAGAGAGTTTTCGCTGCGATGAGCAAGCAGCGCGCGGATGGACTCTACGTGTTTGGCGGGGGCGGGCTAATCCGTGCTAACGGAAAACGTATCGTGAACTTTGCGTTAAAGAGCCGGTTGCCGTCGATGTATATCAGAAGATCTGAGGTAGAAGCCGGCGGGCTAATGTCCTACGCGGCGGACCTTGAGGAAAGTTACCGCCAGGTCGCCTTGTACGTGGATCGGATTCTGAAAGGCACCAAGCCCGCCGATTTGCCCGTGCAGCAGCCGATGCGGTTTGAGTTCGTGATCAACCTGCAGACGGCAAATAAGATCGGCGTGACGATCAACACCGACGTGTTAGCACGGGCAACCAAAATCATTCGGTGAGCTACCTTTCTTACCTCCTCTCCCTCGGGGAGCGGATTGAGGTGAGGGCGACTTCGATTATGGTGCACTGCGCCTACCCTCACCCTAGCCCTCTCCCAAAGGGCGAGGGTATAAGAATGAAGAAAGGAATTGGGATGCGAGCGGCTGAACGAGGCGATGAAACGATTGGAACTCTTGGAACAGATGGAACAGCATTGAATCGTCACCTTTGAACAGCTAAAGAGCGAAGGAGCGAGCGAACCCATGTCCGAAGAAAAGATCGCCTCCCTGGCCTATTTGGAAGTCGCCGCGGCCCACGGCGTCGAGTACATCTTCGGTCTGCCGGGAACCAGCGGGCAGGAATTTATCGGCACCATCGCCGACCAGGAAAAAATCCGTTTCATCCTGGCGATGCATGAGACCTGCGTGGTTTCCATGGCCGATGGTCACGCGCGTGTCACCGGCCGGCCGCAGCTCGCGCAGGTGAGCACCTTGCCCGGCTCGGCGAATTCGGTCGGCGCGCTCTACGACGCCTACCGCGACCGCTCGCCGGTCATTGTCACCTCCACCAACGTCGATACCCGAATCGACGGCCGCGACTCTCACACCGAGGGGAAAAACCTGGTCGAGATGACCAAACAGTTCACCAAGTGGAGCGCGGAGGTCCATCGCGCCGACCGCATCCCCGAATATCTCAATCGAGCTTTCAAGGTCGCCTCCACGCCGCCAACAGGCCCGGTCTACCTCGCCTTGCCGAGCAACCTGCTCGGAGAGACCATCAAGGTCGCGAATCCCGACGCCGAGCGTTCGCGAATCACTCCGCGCATCGCGGGCGATCCGGAGGCGTTGGCGGAAGCGGCCAAACTGCTCGCACGGGCGAAACGTCCGCTGATCGTCGCCGGCAGCGGTATCGCCAGGGCCGGCGCGACCGAAGAGCTGATCAAACTCGCCGAGATGATCGGCGCGCCGGTGGTGATGGAGCCGCGGTATTCCTTTCTGTCCTTTCCGACGACCCATCCGCAAAGCTTTCAGATCGCCGAGCGGCAACCATCCTTCGATCTTCCAGTGTGGGGAGAACCGGATGTGATCCTCGCCATCGGCTGCCGCTTGATCCGCGAGTACCGCTACTTGCCGGAGCCGGTGATCAAATCCGAGACACGCTGCATCCATATCGAGGAAGACCCGTGGGAGATCGGCAAGATCTTTCCCGTCGATGTCGGCATCATCGCCGACCCCAGGAGTGCGCTGCGATCCCTGCTGGAGATTTATCCGAAGTTTACGGTGACCTCGAACGGCCGCGCGGAGCGCCTGGAGTGCATCGCCAAAGCCAAGGAACAAGTGAACGCGGAATTGGAAAAGCGCGCCGCCCAGGGTTGGGACGCGACGCCGATCAACGCGGCGCGCCTGGCGCGCACCATGGACCGGCTGCTCGAAAAAGATACTTTGATCGTCAACGAAAGCCCGACGAGCAAGGATATTATCGTGGCCAATTTCCGGTTTTCGCCGGGCCGGGATTATTTTTCCAATTCCTCCGGCGGATACCTGGGCTGGGGCCTCGGCGCGGCCATCGGCGCGAAACTCGCGGCGCCCAAGCGCCGCGTCGTTGCCTGTCTTGGCGACGGCAGCACAATGTTCGGCATGCAGGGCCTTTGGACGCTGGCGAAATATCGCATTCCGCTGCTCGTCATTGTTTTCAATAATCGCGCCTACATGGCGGTGAAGAACCAGTTCCGCGGCTCGGAGGAAAGAATCAGGATCGCCGCCGAGATGGGCGCCGAGATCACCGGACCCGAAATCAACTTCGCCAGGCTCGCGGACACCTTCGGCATCTTCGGCCAGCGAGTGGAATCTCCCGATGCCATCGAAGCGACCCTCAAACGGGCGCTGGAGCAAAACGGCCCGGCGCTGGTCGATGTCGTTATCAGTCAGAATACGAGGAAGGATTAACCGCAAACGACGCAAAAAACTTCGAAGCACGAAATCCGAAATTCGAAACAAATCCGAATGACCAAAAAAAACACAAAATTTCAAACAAACTCGATTCGGATTTGTCGTTTTGGATTTTCCGAGTTTGTGCTTTACGTGGCTTTCGTTTGTTTCGGATTTTGATATTCGGATTTCGGATTTTAGTTTCGCTGGCGTTCTTGGCGCGAGAATAATCTTAGCAGTCCACCAACTCAGCACATATACTAAAGGAGATAACGATGCCACAAGACTCCAAAGCCGCTTTTGAGAAAACTTCCCTCGGCGCGGAGAACAAAGCCTACGACATCATCGCTAAGCTCGATCCGGAATACTTCGAGAAGCTCAAGGGCATTTATGTCGACGGCACCTTTGGCCGCGAAGGCGCGCTGCCGCGCAAGACAAAGGAATTGATCATGGTGGGTATCACCTGCGCGCTCAATCGCCCGCGCGGTGTAAAGCTCCACAGCGAGCGGGCGCTGACTTTGGGGGCGACTCCAAGGGAAGTGTTGGAAGCCGTCGAAGTCGCAGCGATTCCCGGCGGCATGCCGGGGTTATGGCTCGGCGTAGAAACACTGCAAGAGATTCTCAAGGCTAAGGGAATTGAATTTAAGTGACGGCCTTGTTCCCTCTCTCGCTTGCGGGCTGATCATGTTCCATATGTCCCCACGCTGGACACTGACAATATTTTGTGGCACTCTGTTCGCACATGGAAGCCACGGTGGTGGTGTGCGGTCGAGTTTTTTCGCACACGGTTGTGCAACGTATC
>Ga0214472_10003443_pt1 | contig 16741 bp, 15 predicted proteins | sample RVTome_6_FD_207662 | JGI IMG/M metagenome (GOLD analysis project Ga0214472, IMG submission 207662) | Soil microbial communities from uranium-contaminated site in the Upper Colorado River Basin, Wyoming, United States - RVT140D175 | ecosystem: Environmental > Terrestrial > Soil > Contaminated >... | reverse complement strand
CGGAAATACGCAATTGTCGCTATACTTGCCTTCGGGGCAATATTCACGCCGCCGGACCCGATGTCCCAAATCCTGCTCGCCGGTCCGGTCTATCTTCTCTACGAAATTTCGATTTTCTGCGTGAAACTGATCGAAAAACGTGTCGCCGAGGCCGATTCAGCGGCAGCCGCGGCAAACTGACTACTGCAATCACCTGCTGGCGCCCGGTTGCATTTTTCTTGCAGGTGTCGAAGGTGGGCGGCGGGCAATCAACCGTCTCCCGAGAAACGAGGAGCCTTCCGCGTGGCGCGCGTCAGAAGCGTTTTGCTGGTCGATTTCGACAATATCTACGGCGCGACCAGTGAAGACGTGGTGAGCAGCCTGTCCAACTGGCTGTTATGGCTGGAGGACGGCGCCCTGTCGCAGGGCCAGAAGCGGCGCACCTTCCTGCACAAGCGGGTCTACTGGAACCTGCAGTTCGACAAGTACCGGCCGGTCTTCGAGGCTGCCGGGTTCGAAACCTTCAACTGCCGCGCCCTCGCCAAGCGCAAGATCAGTGCCGGCAAGAGCTCCGCCGACATCGTCATCACGATGGATGCGATCGAACTCGCGCTGCAGACGAAAAAGCTCGATGAAATGATCGTGCTGACCACCGATTCCGACTTTGTCCCCGTCGTGAACCGGGTCCAGCACCCTGGCCTCCGCGTCGTCACCGCCGGCAAGGAAACCGATCCGACCTACGAACTCTACAGCCAGCATTCCGATGCGGTGATCCATGTCGCCGCGATGAAAGCGGCGTTCGAATACCAGCGCACGCCGCGCAAATGGTACCAGCTGCGCTCGCCGCCGCCGGAGGTTGCGCCGCTGACCCTGCAGCGCGAGCGCCAGTCGCCGCTGCTCGGCCGCGTGCGCGCCGCCCTGACGAGCGGGGACGGTGCGCGCGGTGTGGCGCCGGAACTCCTGCGCGCGGCCGATATCGTCAAGGGTCTCGGCGAGCGGATGCCTGACCAGCTTCTCTCCAAGACCAAGATCGTGCGGGCGCTGTCGATCATTGCGGAATTCACGCCCGCCTACCAGAACGGCATCCGCCCCTGGCTTGGCCACAAGAACTTCGCCGCGATGATGCGCCGCCTGGCGCAGATCCACCCCGAGATCGAGGTCAACAGCCTCGGCAAGGGCCGCACTGAAGTGGTCTACCGCGAACCCGGCGCCTCGCCGCGCGTGGTTCGTCCGGAGCCTGTCTCGGTCTTCGGGCGCGGGCCGGTGGCCGAGAAGGACGAGGACGAAGTCCTGCCGCAGGGCGTGACCTCGCCGGCCTGAGGCCGGGCCGCCTGTGGACAGGAGGGGGCGGCGCGGATTACAGCCTGTCGCGACAGTTTGAGCCCCTTCGAGACCGAGACCCTGCATGTTCGATATCCGCGCGATCCGCGAGACCCCTGACATTTTCCGAAAGGCCTGGAACCGCCGCAAGGCCGGACTGGGGGACGAGACCGTATCGAAGATTCTCGAACTGGATGAGGCGCTGCGCAAGGCGGTGACGGTCAAGCAAGATGCCGAGAAGGCGCGCAACGAAACCTCGAAACTGATCGGCCAGGCCAAGGCGAAGAAGGACGAGGCGCGTGCTGCGGAGCTGATGGCGCTGGTGGCGGATGCCAAGGCCGCCATCGAGACCGCCGGCGCCGAGGAAGACAAGGCCCGCAAGGCGCTCGACGACATCCTGATGGGCCTGCCGAACCTGCCGCTGGACGAAGTGCCGGACGGCCCGGACGAGCATGGCAATGTCGAGAAATCGAAATGGGGCACGCCAAAGCTCATCAACAACCCGAAAGACCATGCCGACCTTGGTGAAGCGCTGAAGGTTCCGAGCGGTTTCTCCATGATGGATTTCGAAGCCGCCGCCCGCATGAGTGGCGCGCGCTTTGTTGCGCTGCGCGGCCAGCTGGCGCGGATGGAACGCGCGCTGGCGAACTTCATGCTGGATATTCAGACCACGGAGCATGGGTATCAGGAGACCAGCGTGCCGCTGCTGGTCCGCGATCATGCTCTTGAAGGCACGGGGCAGCTGCCGAAGTTTGAAGAGGATCTTTTTCAAACTGTCTATTCTCAAGCTAGAACAGATGCCGATGTTATGGCGCAACAGGCGCAACACTATCGCTGGTTCAAACAACGTTTTCCAAACGTCCCGTATTGGGAGGCATCAGAAGCGGTAGCTGTATTTTCGGAGCATCTTCCTGACTACATCCAGAATGATTTGGTCGAGGAGAAGTTCTTTGCGTTGAGTCATGCTGCTCAATATTTGCTTCGCCCCGCTGTGGAGTATGCGGATCAATCCACTGACAAGAAGGGGCTTTTTCTCATCCCCACATCCGAAGTCCCACTCACCAATCTCGTCCGTGAACAGATCCTCGACGCGTCGCAGCTGCCGCTGCGCTTTACTGCGCACACGCCGTGCTTCCGCTCCGAGGCGGGCAGCGCCGGGCGCGATACGAAGGGCATGATCCGGCAGCACCAGTTCTACAAGGTCGAACTCGTCTCCATCGTCGCAAACGAGGAGGAGGGTTTGAAAGAACTCGACCGGATGACCGGCTGCGCCGAAGAAGTGCTCAAACGCCTCGAGCTGCCCTTCCGCCGCATGCTGCTTTGCACCGGCGACATGGGGGCAGGGGCGCGCAAGACGTATGACCTCGAAGTCTGGCTGCCCTCGCAGAACACCTACCGCGAAATCTCGTCCTGCTCCTATTGCGGCGACTTCCAGGCCCGCCGCATGGATGCGCGCTACCGCGCGGATGCGAAAGCGAAGCCGGAATTTGTGCATACGCTGAATGGCTCTGGCCTGGCGGTGGGCCGCACGTTGGTCGCGGTGTTGGAGAATTATCAGAACGCGGATGGATCGATCACGGTGCCGGCGGCGTTGGTTCCTTATATGGGCGGGGTTGAGGTGATCCGGTGATGATGCAAGGCCCTCACCTCCCACGATCTGCGGTCGCGGGCTCCTCCTCTCCCGCAAACGGGCGAGGGATTAAGTGGCGTTCGTGCCGGCGAGGTGAAAATTCCTCTCCCGCTCGCGGCAGAGGAGGTGCCCATTGCGCAACAATGGGAGGTGAGGGACTTTCATGAGAATCCTCCTCACCAACGATGACGGCATCAATGCTCCCGGACTCGCGATCCTCGAAGGCATCGCGCGGGAACTCTCCGACGATATATGGATTGCCGCGCCGGAGGAGGAACAGTCCGGCAAGGGACGGGCGATTTCGTTGACGCAGCCGGTCCGTGTGCGGAAGGTGGGGGCCAAGGCCTGGGCGATTGCGGGGACGCCGTCGGATGCGGTGCTGCTCGCCACGCGCGACCTGATGCCGGAGCCGCCGGAGCTGGTGCTGTCCGGCGTCAACCGCGGCCAGAACATTGCCGAGGATACGAGCTTTTCCGGCACGGTCGCCGCCGCCATGTTCGGCATGCAGATGGGCATCCCCTCGATCGCGCTCAGCCAGGCGCAGAACTTCCGTGACCGTGGCTCGCTCCCTTGGGAGACGGCCAAGACATGGGGCGCGAAGACGCTGCGCCCGCTGCTCGACATGGGCTGGCCGAAGGATGTCGTGATCAATGTCAACTTCCCGGATGTCGAGCCGGAGGATGTGCGCGGCGTACAGATGACGCGGCAGGGCTTCCGCGACGAGACGATCATCCATACCGACCGGCGCGAGGACCTGCGCGGCAACGACTATTACTGGATCGGCTACAGGGGCAAGCTCTCGCGCCCGACCGAAGGCACTGACCTGCGTGCCATCTATGAGGGCTATGTGTCGGTTTCGCCGCTGCATGTGGACTTGACGCACGAGGCGTTCCTCAGAACGCTCCAGACGTCATGGCCGACCTGATTGCTGATCCTTTCCGCGCCGCAAGGCTGCTGCTTCATCTTCGCCAGGAAGGCGTGACCGACGCGCGGGTGCTGACCGCGATGGAGACGCTGGACCGGTCCGCCTTTGTCGATGACCCGGCACTGGCGCAACTCGCCTTCGAGGATGCCGTGCTGCCGATCCCATGCGGGCAGGTGATCCTGCGCCCGGCCGCGACGGGGCACCTGCTTCAGGCGCTCGCCTTGCCGGAGGACCGTTCGGCCCGGGTGCTGCTGGTCGGATTCGGCGCCGGCTACATGACGGCGGTGGCGGCAAGCCTGGCGGCGCATGTCTACGCCATCGACCGGTTCGCGCAGCTGGTCCGCGAGGGCGAGGCGCGGTTCGCGCGGCTGGGGATCGACAACGTCACGCTGCGCCAGGAAGACGGCCAGTTCGGCTGGCACGAGCACGGGCAGTTCGACCGGATCGTGCTGGCCTGCGCCGTGGCCGAAGTGCCGGACATGCTGATCGACCAGCTGGCGCGGGGCGGGCGGCTGGCAGCCCCGATCATCACCGGGCAGGGGCGCACGATCTTTTCGCGCACCGCCTCGGGCGATGTGCTGCGGACCCCGTTTTTCCAACAGGTTCCACCGCTCATCGACGGCAGGGCGGCGGTCCTGTGAGCCCTGCAGGGGGTGTTTGCCAAGCCCCGGCCCCCCCGCTATACGGCTGGCAGCTTCATACATCAGGCAGGATTCGAGGAGAAACGGGGATGCGGGACAAATTGGTGACGTCAGGCCTTGCCCTTTCGCTGATGGCCGCGCCGGCTTTTGCCGCAGCGCCGGCAGGCGCCGCCCCAGGTGGCAGCCTGATCACGCAGCTGATCTTCTTCGTGCCGCTGATCCTGATCTTCTATTTCCTGCTGATCCGCCCGCAGCAGCAGCGCGCCAAGAAACACGCGGAGATGGTCGCCGCTGTCAAGCGCGGCGACACGGTCGTCACTTCGGGCGGCTTGATCGGCAAGGTCAACAAGGTCAGTGACACCGAGATTTCGCTGGATCTTGCGGAGAATGTCCGCGTGCGGGTGATCAAGTCGATGGTGATCGAAGTGCGCAACAAGGCTGAGCCGGTCCCCGCGAACGACTAGTTGCGGACATCAGGCCGGCAGCCTTCAAGGATAATTCCATGCTTCAGTTTCCGTTCTGGAAAGTTGCGCTGATCGTGATCACGCTTATCTGGGGCGTGGTGATGGCGCTGCCGAATGTCGTGAACATGTCGGGCGCGCCGGGCTTCCTGCCGAAGGAAGGCGTCAATCTCGGCCTCGACCTGCGCGGCGGGGTGTATCTCGAAATGGAAATCCGCCCGGATGACGTGATCGGCGGACGGCTGGAAGTGTTCGCGCGCGATGTGCGCGGGGCGCTAGCGCGCACCGACAGCGCGGACCCTGTAGCCCACCTCGCCGAGGTCAACGGCCGCTCGATGACGATCAAGCTGACGCGGGCCGACGGCGCGGGCAATTTCCCGGTCGAGGACGCGGTCGCCCGGATCAACAAGGTCAACGGTCCGTTGGAAGGCGGCCTCGCCGGCGGCAAGACCTATGATGTCGCGCGGGCGGGACCGGACGCGGTTCTCATCACCGTGCCAGAGAATTCCGAGAACCTGATGATGGCCGACGCGCTCGCCAAGACCGAGACGATCGTGCGCCGCCGGGTGGATCCGGACGGGGTCGCCGAGATTGCGATCACGCCGTCCGGCACCAGCCGCATGGTGCTGGAAGCGCCCGGCGAGCCCGATCCGGAGCGCCTGAAATCCCTGCTCAGCCGCGATGGCCGGATGACGTTCAACATCGTCGATGACAGCCCGTCCTCGATCGCGGCAGCGCAGGCCGGCGTCGTGAAACCGGGTTACCGGTTGCTGTCGGGGCCGACGACCGGCGACCTGCTCGTGCGTTCGATCCCGGAGATCGTCGGTTCGGACATCGCCAATGCCAGCCAGGGCAATGACGAGGCGAACCGCCCGCAGATCAACTTCCGCCTCAACTCCAATGGCGCACGGAAATTCTTCGAGACGACCCGCGCCAATACCAACAAGCGCTTCGCCATCGTGCTCGATGACGTGATCATGTCGGCGCCGAACATCAACGAACCGATTGCTGGCGGCAACGTGCGCATCACCGGCGACTTCACGATGGAAGAAGCCCAGGACCTCGCCGCGATCATCTCGGCGGGCGAGATGCCCGCCAAGCTGCAATTCCTCGACCAGCGCACGGTCAGCGCAACGCTCGGGCGGGACTCGATCAATGCCGGTATCCAGGCCTCGATCATCGGTATCCTGCTGGTCGCCGGCTTCATGGTGGTCGCCTATAACCTGCTCGGTATCTTCGCGGTGATTTCGCTGGCGGCCAACGTCATCCTGATCTTCGGCGGGCTTTCTGGGCTTGGCGCGACGCTGACCCTGCCGGGCATCGCGGGCATCATCCTCACCATCGGTATGGCGGTCGATGCCAACGTGCTGGTGTTCGAGCGTATCCGCGAGGAACAGCAGTCCGGACGCAGCCTGCTGACAGCCGTGCAGGCGGGTTATGAGCGCGCGCTGTCGACTATTCTGGATGCCAACATCACCACGCTGATTGCCGCGGCGATCCTTTACCTGCTCGGCAGCGGCCCGGTGAAGGGCTTTGCCGCGACGCTCGCCATCGGCATCGTCACCTCCGTGTTCACCGCCTTCGTCGTCACGCGCTGGCTGACGGTGATGTGGATCAAGGCCTTCCGGCCGAAGAAACTTTCGGTCTAGGGGCGCGGAGACACACCATGTTGATGAAATTCTGGCCCAAGGAAACGCACCTCAACTTCATGAGCCTGCGGATGGCAGGCCTCGTGTTGTCGATCGCGCTGCTGACGGCGTCGGCCTTCTTCCTCATTACCCGTGGGCTGAATTTCGGCGTCGACTTCGCCGGTGGGACAGCGATGGAGCTCAATGCGACGGAGACCGTGAACGAGAGCACCGTGCGCGCCGCTATTCCGTTCAGCGCGGACGTCAACGCCGCCGTCGGCACCGACGCGCGCCATATCGTGGTCGTCAAGTTCGGCGAAGCGCCGGAGGGACTGCTGGGCGAAGAATTCCAGGCGCTGACAGCCGAAGAAAAAGTGGAGCGCGCCAGCGGCGCAACCAACGAACTCGTTGTCCGTAGCCTGAAGGAAAAGCTCGCCATCACCGACGACCAGATCCTGCGCAACGACTCGGTCGGCCCCAAGGTGTCGCAGGAACTCTTCCGCGACGGGATCACGGCGCTGGTCGTCGCGCTCGTCCTGATGCTGGCCTATATCTGGTACCGGTTCGAATGGCAGTTCTCGATCGGCGCGGTTGCAGCGCTGGCGCATGACGTGATCATCACGCTCGGCGTGTTTTCCTTCCTGCAACTCGAGTTCAACCTGACGACCATTGCCGCGCTGCTGACGATCATCGGCTATTCGATGAACGACACCGTTGTCGTGTTCGACCGGGTGCGGGAAGAGAAGCGGAAATACAAGAAGATGCCGGACCGGCAGGTCATTGACCTGGCGCTGAACTCGACCCTGTCGCGCACGCTGCTGACGTCAGGCACGACACTTATCGCGCTGCTGGCCATCTTCTTCCTCGGCGGCCCGGTCCTGCGCGGCATGAGCTTCGCGCTGATCTGGGGCATCGTGATCGGCACCTATTCCTCGATCTTCATCGCTTCTTCGATCGTCCTGTCACTCGGCATGGACCTGACGCAGAAGACGGTGGACGATACGCCCGGTTTCCAGGGCGTGGAGTAAGCTCATCGGGTTTGCGAATTCAGTTTTTGTCATCCAGGCTTCCGCCGGGATAACAAGAATCTGAACGTTCTCAGGCTTCGTCAGACGTTGAAGCGGAACAACATCACGTCGCCGTCCTGGACGATATATTCCTTGCCTTCGGAACGCATCTTGCCGGCATCCTTGGCGCCGACTTCGCCGTTGTTGGCGACATAGTCGTTGAAGGCGATCGTCTCGGCGCGGATGAAGCCCTTTTCGAAGTCGCCGTGGATGACGCCGGCGGCTTTCGGCGCCGTCCAGCCCTTCTTGATGGTCCAGGCGCGGGCCTCTTTGGGGCCGACGGTGAAATAGGTCTGCAGGCCGAGCAGGTCGTAGCCTGCATGGATCAGGCGCATCAGGCCGGGCTCGGTGAGGCCGAGGGAGGCGAGGTATTCATCCCGGTCAGGACCGTCGAGCATGGCCAGCTCGCTCTCGATTTGCGCGGAGAAAACGACGCAGCCGGCGCCCTCCTGCATCGCGCGTTCCTCGACACGCTTCGAATAGGCGTTGCCGGTCGCCGCACTGGTTTCATCGACATTGGCAACAAACAGGATCGGCTTCGAGGTCAGAAGCTGCAGCATCTGCCAGGCCCGCTGGTCTTCGGCGGAAACCTTTGCGCGCCGGGCCGGGCGGCCTTCGGTGAGCTCGGCAAGGGCTAGGTCGATCAGCGCGACTTGCGCCTTCGCGTCCTTGTCGCCGGAGTTCGCCTTCTTGATGACGCCGGCCTTCCGCTTCTCGAGGCTTTCAAGGTCGGCCAGCATCAGCTCGGTCTCGACGACTTCGAAGTCTGCCACGGGATCGACCACGCCGCGCACGTGCGTGATGTCATCATTGTCGAAACAGCGCAGGACATAGATGATGGCATCCGTCTCACGGATGTTGGCGAGGAACTTGTTGCCGAGACCTTCGCCCTGGCTCGCGCCTTCGACGAGGCCGGCGATGTCCACAAAGTTCATGCGGGCGGGCACGATTTCCCTTGAGCCTGCAACCTTGGCGAGGGCATCCAGGCGCGGCTCCGGCACAGCCACTTCGCCGACGTTCGGCTCGATCGTGCAAAAGGGATAGTTGGCCGCCTGGGCCGCGGCCGTCTGGGTTAATGCGTTGAAGAGGGTGGACTTGCCGACATTGGGCAGACCCACGATTCCACACTTGAAGCCCATGACGTCTTGCACTCCGGATTAGCTGAACCGGCGCTTACAGCATCAATCGGATTCAGAAAATCCGCTGGCTGCTGTATTTCTTTGAATTGTCGCGCCCGTCCGGCCCCCGAAAACAGGCACAAAAATCGCTTCGCAGCTTAAATGGCTGGCTTGGCCGTGCCGCGGGGGTATTCTCCCGTGGTTAACCGTATCAGAAGGGTACATGCGCCCATGAGTTATGACGTCTTCCTGGTGTCCGCGCTCGAGGACCGGGACACCGCCAAACTGGCCGCGCGCCGCCTCCGGTCCCTGAAGTTCAAGGTCTGGCTCGACCAGAAACAGGACAATGAAACCTTCGACGCCAGGGACGCGCGCGATGCGATGAACTCGCAGACGATGCTGGTGCTCTGGTCCGCGAACGCCGTAAAGAGCGATTGGGTACGCGCCGCGGCCGCGGTCGGCCACTCGCGCGGGGATGCCCTGGTTTCGGCTGCGCTCGACAAGGCGATCCCCTACGAACCCTACCGCCAGCAGAAGCGCTTTGCCCTCGACGGCATGACCTCGCGCAAGATGCCCGCCGCCTTCTCTGACCTCGTGGATGAACTCGGCCGCCGCCAGGGCCGAAGCGATCTGCGTGCCTGGCTCGCCTTCGGCGCGAAGGACGAAGAAGAGCGGGTCGACTGGCTCGCCGCGCACCCGAACGATCCCCTCGCGCTCGACGCGAAAAAGAAGCGTGAGAAGGATCTCGGCATCAAGCCGGCCCCCGCACGCGAAGCGATCGGGGCGGCGGCACTTGCCGCTGCTTCGCTGCGCGGCACTTCGGCGCCGCCACCGGCCGCAAGCGCGCTCGGTGCCGGGCGCACCAATGGCGCCACGCCGCTTTCCTCCAACGGCGCCATAGCGTCAGCAAACCTCGCCGATGATGCGCTTGGCTGGAGCACACTGGCGGCCGTCTGTGTCGCCATCGGCGCGATGCTGATCCTCGCCTGGGTCTTCCGCTCGCAGCCTGCCGGGCCGGGCCGGGGCGGCCTGCCGGCCATCGCTAATGCGAGCATGACGCCTGCGGCCTGCCCGGCGGGAACCGTGCCGCGCTCAATGCTGCGCGTGCTGGAGCCGGGCCCGATCGTCGACGATACGCAGCCGCAGATCATCGACGACACGGCAGAAGATCCCGGCTGAAGACCTCAGCCACTGCCATGAAAAAAGCCGCCGGAACCCGGCGGCTTTTAGTTGGCGTGCGGATGACTAGAGATCAGCTCAGCGCTTTTTCAATTTCGCGGGCGGCGGCTTCGAACTGGTCGACGCTCGTCTGATCCGCCATCACGCGGCGGGCCGCTTCAGTGGCCGCGTCAGCGGCAGCGCGCCGGACTTCGTTCGCGGCTTCGGCTTCGGCGCGGGCAATGCGGGCCGCGGCCTGGGCTTCGCGGCGGGTGATCTTGTCGGTCAGATCCTTTTTCGCTTCCTCAAGCATGGCCTTGGCGTCGAGCTTGGCCTGTTCGATGATCGCTTCGGCTTCCTTGTCGGCGTCCTGCTGGCGGCGCTCGGCAAGGGCAAGCGCTTCGGCGGCCTGTTCGCGCAGGTTCGCAGCTTCCCCGAGTTCCTTCTTGATCGTGTCGGCGCGGGTATCGAGGCCGCCGAAGATGGCCTTGAACGCGCCGGCGCGCCAGACAATGGCGAAGAAGATCAGGATACCGATCATCACGAGGTTCGTGACGGTGTCGGTGAACGGCGTCAGCAGCGTGTCATGGCCTTCCGAAGCCGCGAGTGCCGCCGGGGCCAGGCCAGCAAGAAGACAGGCGAGTGTGAGCCGTTTCATCCGCGGTTCTCCAGGGCGGCCGTGACCGCCTTCTTGACGTCCGCCTTTGACGCCTTGACGCCGAGACGCGCGGTCATGGCTTCAGCTGCATCGACAGCGATCTGCTCGACATTCTTCATCGCATCGGCGCGCAGCTTGGAAATGCGCGCTTCCGCGGTTTCAAGCTTGCGGGAGAGGTCAGCATCGACGCGCGCGGTTTCCGTGGCGAGTTCGCCTTCCGTCTTCTCGCGGGCCTTGTCGGCTGTCTCGCGCGCTTTCGACCGGGCCTGGGCCAGGCGAAGCTCCAGCGCTTTCTGCGCTTCGACCGACTGGTTGTTCAGGCGGGCAGCTTCATCGAGGTCCTGGGCGATCCGGTTGGCGCGCTTCTCCAGCGTGTCGCTGAGCTTCGGCAGGATGTAGCGCGACAGGGCGAAGTAGAGGCCGATGAAGAACACGGCCAGCCAGAACAGCTGCGAGGCGAACCAGGTCGGGTCGAACGCGGGGAAGGGCGCTTTCACGCCCTCGCCATGCTCGCCGCCGTGGGCAGCCGTCTCTGCGAGAAATGCCAGCAAGCTCATGGCGTGCCCAGCTCCTTGCCTCTTGCGGAATTAAGCGGCGAACAGGATCAGCATCGAGATGACGAACGCGAAGAGGCCAAGGGCTTCTGCGAGGGCCATACCGAGGAAGAGGTTGCCCGACTGTTGCGGGGCGGCCGAGGGGTTGCGCATCGCGGCGTCGAGGAACGAGCCGAAGATGTTGCCCACGCCGATTGCGGCACCGATCATGCCGAGCGTGGCGAGGCCAGCGCCGACATACCGCAGACCTTCAGTGATATTGCCTTCCATGGGAGTCTCCTGTTGGGATCTAGGTGAATTCGGGTTGATATGGGGCCCCTCAAGCCTGTTCCGCTGGAACCGTCAAGGGGCAGACTTGGTGCGTTTGGACGCACCGGCGGGCAGGCTTCTCCGGTCAGTGCGACGGGTGGATGGCGTCTTTCAGATAAACGCAGGTCAGAAGGGCAAAAACATAGGCCTGCAGGAAGGCAACGAGGAACTCGAGCGCCGTGATCGGGATCAGCAGCACGTAGGGCACCCAGGACACGGCCGCGAGGCCGGCGCCGGCCAGCATGACAACGAAGATCGCCAGCAGTTTCAGCATGATATGGCCGGCCAGCATGTTGGCGAAGAGACGCATGCCAAGCGTGATCGGACGGGCAAGGAAGGAGATGATCTCGATCGGCACGAGGAAGACCATGACCGGCAGCGGCACACCGTGGGGCGCGAAAAGACCAAAGAAACCAAGGCCGTTCTTGTAGATGCCGTAGCCGACCACAATGAGGATCACGACAATGGCGAGCGCGCCGGTGACCGCGATATGGCTGGTGGTGGTGAAGGCATAAGGCAGCATGCCGACGACGTTTGCGCCGAGGATGAAGAAGAACAGCGTGAACACGAAGGGGAAGAATTTCAGGCCTTCCTCACCCGCCGTGGAGCGCACCATGTCGGCGATGAAGCCATAGGACAGCTCGCCCAGCGACTGGATGCGGTTCGGGATCAGGCCGCCGCGGGACGCTGCGAGGCCGAGGAGCACCAGCACGAGGCCGGTCGAGACGAGCATCCAGAAGCTCGAGTTGGTGAAGGACAGGTTGTAGCCGCCGGCGCTCCATTCGAGCAGCGGGAAGATCTTGAACTGGTGAATCGGGTCCGTCGAGATGGTCGGAAGGAGGCCGGAAAGGGGGAGGTTCATCAGGTCGTCTCGTCTGTCGATTCGGGCTTTTCAGCCGATTTCTGTGCGTCTTCGGACAGCTGCCTGGCTGCCCGCATGAGGTTGCGGAGGCCCGCCGCCATGCCGAACCCCATCATCACGAGCAGGCCCCAGGGCGAGGACTTCGCGAAATGATCGATCAGCAGGCCCAGCCCGACACCCACGAGGACAGAGGCGACAAACTCCGAGCTGTAGCGCAGGGCCATGCTCGCCGGCTTGTTGGCGCTGTCCTTTCGTTGGCGTTCGGCCCGGCGCATCCGCTCTTCCCGTTTGGCCTGAGCTTTCGCAATCCGGTCGCCGAGATCCGAGGGATCAGGTCCGGACATGGAAGGCTCCTTCCAACGATCGAGGGACGACGTGCACCACCCCTTCAAATTTCGCGCAAACTATGAGCGGCACAATGCCAAGTCAACGGAATAACCGAGGAATGACTGCCTTGTTTTTATTGCAATAAGTTCGCTTTGCTCTGCGCTACTCCGCCGCAACGAGCTGCTCGGCGGCTGCAAGGTCGACGGAAACCAGTTTCGAGACGCCTTTTTCCCGCATGGTGACACCGAAAAGCCGGTCCATCCGGCTCATGGTGACGGGATTGTGGGTGATCACGACGAATCGGGTGTCGGTGCGCTGGCGCATTTCGTTCAGCATGTTGCAGAACCGGTCGACGTTGGCGTCATCGAGCGGCGCGTCCACCTCATCCAGCACGCAGATTGGTGCCGGGCGCGACAGGAACACGGCGAAGATCAGCGCCGAAGCCGTCAGGGCCTGCTCACCGCCGGACATCAGGTTCAGCGTGCCGAGCTTTTTGCCGGGTGGTTGCGCGAAGATTTCGAGACCGGCGTTCAGCGGATCATCGGCGTCAACCAGCCGGAGTTCAGCCTGGCCACCACCGAACAGGGCAATGAACAGGGCCTTGAAGTGTTCGTTGACGGCATCGAAGGCCTCGATCAGGCGCTGGCGGCCTTCAACGTTCAGGGCTTCGACGCCTTCGCGGAGCTTGGCGATGGCCGCGATGAGGTCGTCGCGCTCTGCGATCTGGGTGCCGAGCCGGGCTTCGAGGTCTTCGGCCTCTTCCTCGGCGTTCATGTTCACGCCGCCGAGCTGGTCGCGCTCCCGGCGCAGGTCGTCGAGGCGGGATTCGGCGTCGCGCGGGGTGAAGGCGCCCATCGCCTCCTCATCGAGGCCCGCTTCGGCAATCGCGAGCAAGCCTTCCGGCGCGCGCTGAAAGGTGTGGCGGGCATGCTCGATGCATTCGGTGAGCTTCGCCTCGGCATTCTCGAGTTTCACCGACCAGGCCGCGAGCTGTTCGCGCGCTTCGGCAGCCGCAGTGGCCGCGCGGCGGGCAGCGCTGTCGGCCTCCCGGATGGCGGCATCCTTCAGCGCAAGGGCGTCGGCGGCGGCCTTGCGCTCGGCTTCAAGCTGTTCGGTCTCGCTGGCCAGACCTTCGATTTCGGCGTGCAGGGCGTCCGGGCGTTCGCGCGAGGCATGGACGGATCCGGCGACATCGGCGCGGCGTTCGGTGACCTGAGCGAGGCGCTCGTCGGCCGAGGCAACGCGCATAGTCCAGGCTTCCACATCGCGGGCAAGCGCGGCGCGCCGGGCGGCGGCTTGCTCACGGCCGCGCGTCAGATCAGCAAGCGCGCCGCGGGAATCCGTTTCGCTGATGCGGGCCGCCGCAAGAGTTTCGCGCGCCAGGCCGAGCGCTTCTTCAAGTGCGGCTTCTTCGCCTGCACCCGCACCGGGCGTTGCGAGCGCAAGCATTTCAGCGATCGCGGCGAGGTCCGTTTCGGCGCGGGCGAGGGCTTCGGTGCCAGCCTCGCGTTTCATCACGGTGCGCTCGTTCGCCTGCGTCGCTTCGATGGCGGCTGCGTGGGCATCCGTCAGCGTGCGCTGCGCAGGGGCGATGAACTGGCGCAGGTGGCGTAGGTTTTCCTCAGACGCGAGGCGGGCCTTGCGCGAGGCTTCAAGATTAGCGACGAGGTCTGCGAGTTCAGTCTGTCGCGCAGCAAGTTCGGCGCTGGCCGCTTCGATGCGGGCCTTCTGCTCGAGCCGGGCGGCGGCGCTGACAGGCGCATCCGGTGTCCGGATGAAACCGTCCCAGCGCCAGAGGTGGCCCTCGCGCGAGACGAGGCGCTGGCCGGGCTTGAGGCTGGCGATCAGACGCGCGCCATCGGCGGCGGAGACCAGGCCGCATTGGGAGAGGCGCGCCGCGAGTTCGCCTGGGGCATCGACAAAGTTCATAAGAGGCTCTGCGCCGTCCGGCAGAGCCTGGCCGGACGTTTGTGCGCCGCTCCAATAGAGCGCGGCGGCGCGATCGGTTGGGGCTTCGATTTCGTCGCCAAGCGCGCCGGCGACGGCTTTCTCGTAACCTTCCTTCGTGCGCAGACGCTCCAACACCGGCGGCGCCGAAGCCTGATCGGCGCGGCGCATCAGGCGGGTGAGGCCGGCGATTTCGGCCTCAAGGGCGCGCACGGCATGATTGGCCACGTCAAACGGCGGCTGGGCCTCGCCTTCGGCGACCCGGTGGCGGGCAAGCTCAGCCTCCGCGAGTTCAACCGCGCGCTCGGCGTCCCCAAGGGCGATCTCGGCTTCGGCTTCAGCATTCTTGGCCTGGCGCAGGCGCAGGAGATTGATCCCGTCTTCTTCGAGACCGGTCATTTCGTCCTGGAGCCGCGCGATCTCGGCGGTCAGCTGTTCCTTGCGGCGCGACTGGGCGGCGGCGTTCTCCTCGGCGGCGCGGCGGCGGGCGCGCAGTTCGGAAAGTTGCTGCTGGGTTTCGTCAGCGCCGCGTTCGGCGTCCGCCAGCCGCTGGCGGGCGGCATCAAGCGCCGCCCGGGCCTCCTGCTCGTGGCGCGCCGCCGCAGCGGCATCTTCCTGCGGCAGGCCGGAGAGTTCGTCGCTGGCCTGGGCGAGCGCAGCGGCCGCTTCTTCGCGGGTGGCCGTTTCGCGCGCAAAATCGTCGGCAAGGCGCAGGGCTTCCGCTTCGAAACGGGCGAGCGATTCGGCGGCGATCCGGCGCTCGGTGTCCAGTTTGGCAAGCGTGATACGGGCCTGGCCGAGCCGGGCGGCGGCGCTCATTTCCGCGTCGCGAAGTGGGGCAAGGCCTTCGCCGGCCTCGATCCGCTCGCGTTCGCGCAGCGCATCTTCGCGAGTGAGGTCCTCGACCTGGCGTTTCAGGGTGTCGAGCTGCGTGCGGGCAATTTCCATCGCCTGACGCGCCTCGACCCAGCGCAGGTGGGCAACGAGGGCATCCAGGGCCTGGATCTCTTCCGACAGCTTGCGGTAGCGGCGGGCCTTCGAAGCCTGACGCTTCAGACTCGCGAGCTGGCGTTCGACCTCGGCAGAGACTTCCGACAGCCGCAGCAGGTTCGCCTCGGCGCCGTCGAGCTTCAGCTCGGCCTCGTGCCGGCGGCTGTTGAGGCCTGAAATGCCGGCGGCTTCCTCGAGGATACGGCGGCGGTTCTGGGGTTTCGATCCGATCAGCTCCGATATCTGGCCCTGCCGGACGAGGGCCGGCGAGTTCGCGCCGGTCGAGGCATCCGCGAACAGGAGCTGGATGTCCTTGCCGCGCACGGTGCGGCCATTGATCCGGTAGCTGGAGCCGGCGCCGCGTTTCAGCTTGCGTTCGATTTCAAGCAGGTCGGCGCCGTTGAATTCCGGCGGCGCTGTGCGCCGGGAATTGTCGAGCACGAGGATGACCTCCGCCGTTTCGCGGGCCGGGCGGCCATCGGCGCCGTTGAAGATCAGGTCGTCCATCTCGCCGCCGCGCATGGCTTTGGCGGAGTTGGCGCCCATCGCCCAGCGTAGCGCTTCAAGCAGGTTCGACTTGCCGCAACCGTTCGGGCCAACAATGCCGGTCAGGCCCGGCTCGATCGGCACGGACTGCGGGTCTACGAACGACTTGAAGCCGGCGATGCGGAGTTCAGTGATCTGCATGCCGGAGCCTCATGGATTACTGCTCACCCTTCTCGGCGAGCAGGGCGTCGATCTGGCGAGAGAAGCCTTCGGCGGTACGGAAATCGCCTTCGAACATGCGGACCTTGCCATTAAGCACGAAGGTCGGCGTGCTGTTGACGCCGTCCTTCTCGGCCTGCTCGTACACTTCGGCGAGCTGGCTGCGGTATTTCGGGTCCTTCATGCAGGCATCAAAGGCTTCGTCGGTTTCGATACCGTGACGCTTGCCGACGGTTTTGAGCATCCCGCCGAGGGCGCCGACATTCGCCGCCTGAACAATGCCGTCCTGGTTCTCGAAAAGGTCGTCGAGCACGTCGAAATACTTGTCCTCGCCGGCGCAGAGGGCGAGGACATAGGCCGCCACATCGGCGTTCCCATGGATCGGATATTCGCGGTAGATGAACTTCACCTTGCCGGTTGCGACGTATTTCTCCTCGATCTCGGGATGGATCGAGTCATGGA
>Ga0214472_10003442_pt1 | contig 16745 bp, 23 predicted proteins | sample RVTome_6_FD_207662 | JGI IMG/M metagenome (GOLD analysis project Ga0214472, IMG submission 207662) | Soil microbial communities from uranium-contaminated site in the Upper Colorado River Basin, Wyoming, United States - RVT140D175 | ecosystem: Environmental > Terrestrial > Soil > Contaminated >... | reverse complement strand
GTCGGCAAGAACGTGCGAGGTGAAGAAAAGCGTCCTTCCCTCCGCGCTCAGCCGGCGCAGCACCGATTTCACCGCGACCCGGGCGGCGGGGTCAAGGCCGCTCATCGGCTCGTCGAGCAGGTACAGGTCGCGCTGCGCGAGAAGGCAGGCGGCGAGCCCGAGCTTCTGCGTCATTCCTTTCGACAGGCTAGCCACCGGCCGCTCGAGGGCCTCGCGCTCGAGCTCGAGCTCCTCGAGCAGCCGCGCTTCGCGCGCCGCGTCGCGGCGCGCCCGGGCGCCCGGGCGCCTCGCGTCGACCCCGAAAATGGCGATCTCGCCGCGGTCGTAGGCGGCAAGATCGAGCACGCACCTGATGAGCGTGGTCTTGCCGGCGCCGTTGGCCCCGATCAGCCCGAAAGCCTCGCCCGCCCCGACCTCGAGGTCCACTGCCTTCAGCGCGTCGAGCCTGCCGTAGCGCTTGGCGAGCGCTGCGATGCGCACCGCGTTCGCGGCTCCCTCCCTCATGCGGGATAATATTACGCCCGTGCAGCAATCCCCCATCGTCGAAATACAGAACGTTTCTTTCGGCTACGACGCGGCGCATCCCGTGCTGCGCGACATCGACCTCTCCATCGAGCGCGGCGCCGTGGTCGGCATCATGGGGCAGTCGGGCTGCGGCAAGACCACCCTGCTGCGCGTCATCATGGGAGCCGCCGCGCCGACGCGCGGCGCGGCGCGCGTGCTCGGCGCGGTCACCTCGGCGCTCGACCGCGACGGCCTGTACGCCATGCGCCGCAAGATGGGCATGCTGTTCCAGTTCGGCGCGCTGTTCACCGACATGTCGGTCTACGAGAACGTCGCGTTCCCGCTGCGCGAGCACGCCGCGCTGCCCGCCGAGCTGCTCAACGACCTGGTGATGATGAAGCTGCAGGCGGTCGGCCTGCGCGGCGCCGCGCACCTGATGCCCGCCGAGCTCTCCGGCGGCATGGCGCGTCGCGTCGCGCTGGCGCGCTCCATCGCGCTCGACCCCGAGCTGATCCTCTACGACGAGCCGTTCACCGGGCTCGATCCGATCTCCTTCGGCGTCATCGTGCGCCTGATCCGGGAGCTCAACGATCTGCTCGGCGCGACCTCGATCATCGTGACCCACGACGTGCAGGAGGCGCTCGGCGTGGTCGACTACGTGTACTTCATGGCCGCCGGGCGCGTCATCGCCAAGGGGACGCCGGACGAGATCCGCGACAGCCGCGAGCCGTTCGTCAACCAGTTCGTCAACGGGAAATCGGAGGGGCCGGTGCCGTTCCACTACCCTGCGCCCGATTACGCGGCGGACCTCGAGCTCGCGGCGCTCTGACATGCGCGCGGCCGACGTGCGCGGGCAGCTCGAGCGCCTGGGGGGCGCCGTCACCTCGCAGGTGTGGCGCCTGGGCTTCGCCAGCCGCTTTCTCCTTTACCTGGTGCTGCACTCCGGCACGGCGCTGCGCCGCTTCCGGCTCACCGTCGCGGAGATCTACTTCGCCGGCGTGCTTTCGCTGGTCATCATCCTGGTGTCGGGCCTGTTCGTGGGCATGGTGCTCGGGCTGCAGGGCTACGAGACGCTGCAGCGCTTCGGCGCCTCCGAGTCGCTCGGCGTGCTGGTGGCGCTGTCGCTGGTGCGCGAGCTCGGGCCGGTGGTCGCGGGGCTGCTGTTCGCCAGCCGGGCCGGCTCGGCGATCACCGCCGAGATCGGCCTGATGAAGGCGACCGAGCAGCTCTCGGCGATGGAGATGATGGCGGTCGACCCGGTGGCGCGGGTCGTGGCGCCGCGCTTCTGGGGCGGCGTGCTCTCGATGCCGCTGCTCGCGGCGCTGTTCTCGGCGATGGGCATCTTCGGCGGCTACCTGGTGGGCGTGCAGCTGATCGGCGTCGACCCCGGCGCGTTCTGGTCGCAGATGCAGGCCTCGGTCGACGTGCGCAACGACATCCTGAACGGCGTCTACAAGAGCATCGTGTTCGGCATCGCGGTGACCTGGATCGCGGTGTTCGAGGGCTACGACGCGGTGCCCACCGCCGAAGGCGTATCGCGCGCCACCACCCGCACCGTCGTCACCTCGTCGCTCGCGATCCTCGCGCTCGACTTCGTCCTCACCGCACTCATGTTCACCGGAGGCAACGGCCAATGAACCGCTCCATGATCGACCTCTGGGTCGGCGTCTTCGTCGTCGCAGGCTTCGCCGGGCTCATCTTCCTCGCGCTCAAGGTGGGCAACCTGGCCTCGTTCAACACCTCGCAGGTCTATCCGCTGCAAGCCAAGTTCGCCAACATCGGCGGGCTCAAGGTGCGCGCGCCGGTGAAGAGCGCGGGCGTGGTGGTGGGCCGGGTGGCGGAGATCCGCTTCGACAACGAGACCTACGAGGCGGTCGTGTCGATGAACCTCGACCAGGCCTTTCAGTTTCCGCGCGACACCACCGCCAAGATCCTCACCTCGGGGATCCTCGGCGAGCAGTACATCGGCCTGGAAGCGGGCGGCGACGCCGCCATGCTTGGCAGCGGCGACCGGCTGCGCCTCACCCAGTCCGCGGTGGTGCTCGAGAACCTGATCAGCCAGTTCCTGTTCAACAAGGCCGCCGAAGGCAAGGAAGCGGCGAAGTGACATGGCTGCGAGGCATCTTCGGCATCGTCGCGCTGGCGCTGGGCGCAGGCTGCGCCACCCCGCACGTCGACCCGCGCGATCCGTTCGAGGGCCTGAACCGCGGCGTGTACCGCTTCAACGAGGGCTTCGACGAGCTCATCACCAAGCCGGCGGCGATCGCCTACCGCGACTTCGTGCACGCCGAGATCCGCGACCGGGTGCGCAACTTCTTCTCCAACCTCGCGGATCCGCTGATCGGCGTCAACAACGTGCTGCAGGGAAAGTTCGAGGACGGGGTGCTCGACTGGGCGCGCTTCGGCTTCAATACCACCATCGGCCTGTTCGGCATCCACGACGTTGCCACCGACATGGGGCTGGAGAAGCACAACGAGGACTTCGGCCAGACCTTCGGGCGCTGGGGCGTCGCGCCCGGCGCGTACCTGGTGCTGCCGTTCCTGGGCTCGAGCAGCGTGCGCGACGGCGCCGGCACGGCGCTCGACCTCTATGCCGACCCGATGGGCGAGGTGAGCCCCAACCGCGCGCGCAACTCGCTCATCGCGCTGCGGGTGACCAGCCTGCGCGCCGATCTCCTCGAGGCGAGCCGCATCCTCGAGGAGGCGGCGCTCGACAAGTACGTGTTCCAGCGCGACGCCTACCTGCAGCGTCGCCGCAGCCTGGTCTACGACGGCCGGCCGCCGCGCCGGCGCGAGGAGGAGTGACGCCATGACCGCCGTGCTGAGGATCCTGTATGCCTGTGCCGCCTTCACCGCCGCCGCCGCGGCCGACGCCAAGGAGGCGTTGCCCGACGTGCTGGTGCGCGAGGTCACGCTGGAGGTGGTCGACCTGATCGCGAAGGACGGCGAGATCCGCTCCGGCAGCCGCGCCAGGCTGATCCAGCTGATCGACGCCAAAGTGCTGCCGCACTTCAACTTTGCCTCGATGACGGCGCTCGCCATGGGGCAGAGCTGGAACAAGGCGACGCCGGAGCAGAAGAAGCAGCTGATCGAGGAGTTCAAGACGCTGCTGGTGCGCACTTACGCGAGCGCGCTCGCCGCCTACAGCAACCAGAGGTTCGACTTCCGGCCGCTGCGCGCGCGGCCGGGCGACACCGACGTGGTGGTGAACGTGCGGGTGCTGCAGGCCGGCGCCCAGGCGGTGCCCATCGACTACGCCATGGAGAAGACCGCGTCGGGCTGGAAGGTCTACGACGTGGTGGTGGGCGGCGTGAGCCTGGTCGCCAACTACCGCACCGAGTTCAACAACGCGGTGCGCGAGTCCGGCGTCGACGGGCTGATCAAGACCCTCGGCGCCAAGAACCGCGCGCTCGAGGCGCCCGCGGAGAAGAAGTGATCCGCCGCGACGGCAGCCGCATGGTCCTGAGCGGCGCGATGACGCTCGCCAACGTGGCCGGGGCGCTGGAGGAAGGCAGGCGCCACCTGGAGGACGGCGTGCACACGATCGACCTCGGCGAGGTGACCGAGATGGACTCGGCGCTGCTCGCCCTGCTGCTCGCGTGGCTGCGCGAGGCCAGGAGCCGCAAGCGCGAAATCGCGTTCGCCAACCTGCCCGAGTCGCTGCGCACCATCGCGCGGCTGTACGGCGTGGACGCCCTGCTGCCGGTCGCGTAAGCGCCATGGTGACCCCCGAGAGCGTCAAGGCCGGCATCGAGGCCGGCCTCGCCTGCGAGCACGTGGAAGTGCTCGGCGACGGCCAGCATTTCCAGGCGCTCATCGTGTCGGGCGAGTTCGCCGGGCGCAGCCGCGTGCAGCGCCACCAGCTGGTGTATGCCGCGCTGGGAGAGCGCATGAAAGAGGAGATCCACGCGCTCTCGATGACCACGCTCACCCCGGACGAATGGAAAAGCTGAGGATCACCGGCGGCCGGCCGCTCGAAGGCGAGCTGCGCGTCTCGGGGGCGAAGAACGCCGCGCTGCCGATCATGTGCGCGGCGCTGCTCGCGCCCGAGCCGCTCGCGCTCACGAACGTGCCGCGCCTGGTGGACGTGGCGACCATGGCGAAGCTGCTGGCGCGGATGGGCGTCGCGGTCGAGCGCACCGCCGAAGGCGCGATGCTGCTGCATGCAAAAACCGTGTCGCAGCCCGAGGCGCCTTACGAGCTGGTGAAGACCATGCGCGCCTCGGTGCTGGTGCTTGGCCCGCTGCTCGCGCGCTGCGGCGAGGCGAAGGTCTCGCTGCCCGGCGGCTGCGCGATCGGCATGCGCCCGGTCGACCAGCACGTGAAGGGCCTGCAGGCGATGGGCGCCGAGATCGCGATCGAGCACGGCTACATGCACGCCACCGCCGCGCGGCTGCGCGGCGCGCGCATCGTCATGGACATGGTGACGGTGACCGGCACCGAGAACCTGATGATGGCGGCGGCGCTCGCCGAAGGCACCACGCTGCTCGAGAACGCCGCGCGCGAGCCGGAAGTGCTCGACCTGGCGCGCTGCCTGGGCGCGATGGGCGCGAAGATCCACGGCGCCGGCAGCGACGTGATCCGCATCGAGGGCGTGGCTGCGCTCGGCGGCGCGAGGCACGCCGTGATGCCCGATCGCATCGAGACCGGCACCTACCTTGCGGCAGTGGCCGCCGCCGGCGGCCGCATCCGGTTGCTGGGCACCGCGCCGGCCTCGCTCGACGCGACGCTGGAGAAGCTGCGCGAGGCCGGGGCGCGCCTCGCGGTGCGGGATGAATCGATCGAGATCGAGATGGCGGGACGGCCGAGCGCGGTCAGCGTGCGCACCGCGCCGTTCCCGGGGTTCGCCACCGACATGCAGGCGCAGTTCATGGCGCTTGCCACCATCGCCCGCGGCACCGCGGTGATCACCGAGACCATCTTCGAGAACCGCTTCATGCACGCGCTCGAGCTGCAGCGCCTGGGCGCCGACATCTCGATCCAGGGCTCGAGCGCCGTGGTGCGCGGCGTCGAGCGCCTGCAGGCGGCGAGCGTGATGGCGACCGACCTGCGCGCCTCGGCGGGGCTGGTCATCGCCGGCCTGGTGGCCGAGGGCCAGACCGTGGTCGAGCGCATCTACCACCTCGACCGCGGCTACGAGGCGCTCGAGAAGAAGCTCGCCGCGCTCGGCGCCCGGATCGAGCGCATCGCCTGACGCTTGCGGTAAAATCCCCTTCCGAATCAAGCTGGAACGGCCCCGTCGGGGCCTTTTTATTTCAGACATGGCGGTGATCAGCCTGGCGCTTTCCAAGGGACGGATCTTCGACGAGACCGCGCCGCTGCTCGCGCGCGCCGGGATCCGGCCGCGCGAGGCGCCCGAGGCCTCGCGCAAGCTGGTGATCGCGACCGACCGGCGCGACCTGCGCCTGATCATCGTGCGCGCTTCCGACACGCCAACCTACGTGCAGCACGGCGGCGCGGAGCTCGGCATCGCGGGGCGCGACGTGCTCGCCGAGCACGGCGGCGAGGGGCTCTACCAGCCGCTCGACCTGGGCATCGCCCGCTGCCGCATGATGGTGGCGGTGCGCAAGGGATTCGATTATCCCGCCGCGGTGCGCCAGGGCGCGCGCCTGCGCGTGGCGACGAAATACGTGAACGCGACGCGCGCGCACTTCTCGGGCAAGGGCGTGCACGTCGATCTCATCCGGCTGTACGGCTCGATGGAGCTCGCGCCGCTCACCGGCCTCGCCGACGCGATCGTCGATCTGGTTTCCACGGGAAGGACGCTGCGCGAGAACGACCTGGTCGCGGTGGAGGAGATCATGCCGGTTTCGGCTCGCCTGATCGTCAACCAGGCCGCGCTCAAGACGCGCCGCGCCGCGCTGCAGCCGCTGATCGACGCCTTCGCCCGGGCGGCGCGCCGATGAAGCTGCGCCGGCTCTCGACGCGCGAGGCGGGCTTCGACGCCGCGCTCGCCGCGCTCACCCGCTACGAGGCGGCGCAGGACCCGGCGCTGCAGGACACGGTGCGCCGCATCATCGCCGAGGTGCGCGCGCGCGGCGACGCCGCGCTTCTCGAGTACACGCGGAAGTTCGATGGGGTTGAAAAAATTACCGAGGTTAAGAAGCAAGAACTTCAAGAATCCCTGAGCGCCATTCCCGCCGCGCTGGCCGATGCGCTGCGCGAGGCGCACCGGCGCATCCGCGCGTTCCATGAGCGGCAGCTGCAGGCCTCCTGGGACTACACCGAGGCGGACGGCACGCGGCTCGGGCAGCGCGTCACAGCGCTCGAGCGCGTCGGCCTGTACGTGCCCGGCGGCAAGGCCGCGTATCCCTCGTCGGTGCTGATGAACGCGGTTCCGGCGAAGGTCGCGGGGGTGGGCGAGCTCGTCATGGCGAGCCCGAAGCCGAACGCGCCGGTGCTCGCGGCGGCGGCGCTCGCCGGCGTCGATCGCGTGATCTCGATCGGCGGTGCGCAGGCGATCGCCGCGCTCGCCTACGGCACGCAGACGGTGCCGAAGGTGGACAAGATCGTCGGCCCGGGCAACGCCTATGTCGCCGAGGCGAAGCGGCAGGTGTTCGGCGAGGTCGGCATCGACATGCTGGCGGGCCCTTCCGAGATCCTGGTGATCGCCGACGGCGCCGCGCCGGCCGACTGGGTGGCGATGGATCTGTTCTCCCAGGCCGAGCACGACGAGGCGGCGCAGGCGCTGCTGCTGTCGCCCGACGGCGCGTTTCTCGAGCGCGTGGCGCAGTCGATCGAAACGCTGCTGCCCGGGATGCAGCGAAGGGACATCATCGCAGCCTCGCTGCAGGCGCGCGGCGCGCTGGTGCTCACCCGCGACCTCGACGAGGCCTGCGCGCTCGCCGACCGCATCGCGCCCGAGCACCTCGAGCTGGTGGTCGAGGACCCCGAGGCCTGGCTGCCGAAGCTGCGCAACGCCGGCGCGATCTTCCTGGGGCGCTGGAGCTCGGAGGCGATCGGCGACTACTGCGCCGGGCCGAACCACGTGCTGCCCACCGCCGGCACGGCGCGCTTTTCCTCGCCGCTCGGGGTGTACGACTTCCAGAAGCGCACCAGCGTCATCGGGGTGTCGCGGGCCGGGGCGCGCACGCTCGGGGCCGTCGCGGCGACGCTCGCAGAGGGCGAAGGTCTGCAGGCGCACGCGCTCTCCGCGCAGGCGAGGCTGAAGTGACTTCACCCGAGACGCTCATCCGGCCGGAGATCCTCGCGCTCAAGGCCTACGACGTCGCTGACAGCGACGGCATGGTGAAGCTCGATGCGATGGAAAATCCGTATCCGCTGCCCGCGCAGATGCGCCGCGAACTGGCGCAGCACCTGTCGCAAGTGGAGCTCAACCGCTATCCCGATCCCACGGGCCGGAAGCTGCGCGCGCTGATCGCGCAGAAAATGAACGTGCCCGCGGGAATGGAGATCCTGCTGGGCAACGGCTCGGACGATCTGATCCAGATCGTCACGCTTGCCTGCGCGCGCCCCGGCGCGGCGCTGATGTTCCCGGCGCCGAGCTTCGTCATGTACTCGATGAACGCGACGCTGTTCGGAATGCGGGCGCTGCGCCAGGAGCTGCGCGAGGACTTCACGCTGGATCGCGACGCCTTCGTCGCCCGCGTCAAGGCCGAGCAGCCGGCGCTGGTGTTCATCGCCTGGCCGAACAACCCGACCGGCGTGCTCTATCCCGAGCAGGACGTGGCCGCCGTGGTGCGCGCGGCGCCGGGCCTGGTGGTGCTGGACGAGGCCTACCACGCATTCGCGCGCAAGAGCTTCATGCCGCGGCTCGCCGAGTTTCCGAACCTGGTGGTGATGCGCACCGTGTCCAAGCTGGGACTTGCCGGGATCCGGCTCGGCTACCTCGCCGGGCGGCCGGAATGGATCCGCGAGCTCAACAAGGTGCGCCAGGCCTACAACGTGAACGCGCTGACGCAGGCCGCGGCGCTGTTCGTGCTGGAGCGCCTGGAGGTGCTCGAGGCTCAGGCAGCCACCATCCGGAAGGAACGGGAGGTCCTCAAAAAGGGCCTCGCTCAACTGGAAGGCGTGACGGCCTTCCCGTCGGAGGCGAACTTCTTCCTGGTGCGCGTGCCGGATGCCGACCGGACCTACGAAGGGCTCAAGCGCCAGGGCGTGCTGGTGCGAAACCTGCATCCCGGGCTGAAAGGCTGCCTGCGCATCACCGTCGGCACGCCCGGCGAAAACCGTATACTGCTCACGGCCCTGCGCGAAGCCTTATGAGGACTGCCGAAATCACGAGGAATACGAAGGAAACCCGGATCCGGGTGAAGCTCGACCTGGACGGGAAAGGCACGGCGAAGCTCTCCACCGGGCTGCCGTTTCTCGAGCACATGCTCGACCAGGTGGCGCGCCACGGCATGCTCGACCTGGAGATCGAGGCGAAGGGCGACCTGCACATCGACGCCCACCACACGGTCGAGGACATCGGCATCACGCTGGGGCAGGCGCTCGCCCGGGCGATCGGCGACAAGGCCGGCGTGCGCCGCTTCGGCCACGCCTACGTGCCGCTCGACGAGGCGCTGTCGCGCGCGGTGATCGACTTATCCGGGCGCCCGGGGCTCGAGTACCACGTGAAGTTCACGCGCGCGCTGATCGGCGAGTTCGACGCCGACCTGGTGCACGAGTTCTTCCAGGGCTTCGTCAACCACGCGCAGGTGACGCTGCACATCGACAACCTGCGCGGCGACAACGCGCACCACCAGTGCGAGACCGTGTTCAAGGCGTTCGCGCGCGCGCTGCGCATGGCCGCGGAGCGCGACCCGGCGGCCGCCGGCGCCATACCTTCGACCAAGGGCGCGCTCTAGCTTGAAGATCGCGGTGGTGGATTACGGCATGGGGAACCTGCGCTCGATGTCGAAGGCGATCGAGCATGTCGCGCCCGAAGCCGAGGTGAGGGTGACCGCCGATCCGGAAGCGATCCTCGCCTGCGAGCGGGTCGTGGTGCCGGGGCAGGGCGCGATGCCCGACTGCATGCGCCAGCTCGAGCGCAGCGGCGCGCGCGAGGCGGTGATCGAGGCCGCGTCGCGCAAGCCCTTCCTCGGCGTGTGCATCGGCCTGCAGATGCTGTTCGAGCACGGCGAGGAGGGCGACACCCGGGGGCTCGGGCTGCTCGCGGGCGAGGTGCCGCGCTTCCGGGTTTCCGGGCTGAAGATTCCCCACATGGGCTGGAACGAGGTGATCCAGGAGCGCGCGCACGCCCTGTGGGAGCGCATCGCGGACCGCGCGCGCTTCTATTTCGTCCACAGCTACTACCCGGTGCCGCGCGACCCGGCGCTCACCGCGGCGTTCTGCGTCTACGGCGCGCCCTTTACCTGCGCGGTTGCCCGGGATAACATCTTCGCCGTCCAGTTCCATCCGGAAAAAAGCCAGTCCGCAGGCCTGCAACTTCTCTCAAACTTCGTGCGCTGGCGTCCCTGATCGATCCTCGAGCGTGACGGACGCCCACGGTCCGTGCTGATCATCCCCGCCATCGACCTGAAAGACGGGCGCTGCGTGCGCCTGAGGCAGGGCGACATGAAAACCGCCACGGTGTTCTCCGAGGACCCGGTGGCCATGGCGCGGCACTGGGCGGCGCAGGGCGCGAAGCGGCTGCACGTCGTCGACCTGAACGGCGCGGTCGCCGGCCGCCCGAAGAACGAGAAAGTGATCCGCGCCATCATCGCCGCGCTCGGCGACCAGGCGCAGATCCAGGTCGGCGGCGGCATCCGCGACCTCGACACCATCGAGAGCTACCTCGACGCCGGCGTCACCTGGATCGTGGTCGGCACCGCGGCGGTGAAGAACCCCGGCTTCCTCTCCGACGCCTGCTACGCCTTCCCGGGCCACGTCATCGCCGGCCTGGACGCGAAGGACGGCAAGGTCGCGGTCGAGGGCTGGTCGAAGATGACCGGGCACGACGTCGTGGATCTCGCGAAGAAGTTCGAGGACTACGGCATCGAGGCGCTGGTGTACACCGACATCGGCCGCGACGGCATGATGACCGGCATCAACGTCGAGGCGACGCTGCGCCTCGCGCAGGCGACCAGGACCCCGATCATCGCCTCGGGCGGCCTGAACAGCGTGCAGGACGTGCGCGAGGTCTGCACCCGCCTGGTGCCCGAGGGGATCATCGGCGCGATCGCCGGGCGCGCGCTCTACGAGGGCAGGATCGACCTGAAGCAGGCGCAGGCGGCGGCCGACAAGGCGCTCGGGAAGAGCTGAGCCCGTGGCCCTCGCCAAGCGCATCATTCCCTGCCTCGACGTCACCGCCGGGCGGGTCGTCAAGGGCGTCAACTTCGTCGGGCTGCGCGACGCCGGCGACCCGGTGGAGATCGCCGCGCGCTACGACGAGCAGGGCGCCGACGAAGTGTGCTTCCTCGACATCACCGCGAGCTCCGACGAGCGCGACATCCTGCTGCACGTGATCGAGGCGGTGGCCGAGCGCGTGTTCATTCCCCTCACCGTGGGCGGCGGGGTGCGCCGGGTGGAGGACGTGAGGCGGCTGCTCAACGCGGGTGCCGACAAGGTCTCGATCAACACCGCCGCGGTGCAAAACCCGGCGCTGGTGCGCGAGGCTTCCGCGGTCGTCGGCTGCCAGTGCATCGTGGTCGCCATCGACGCCAAGAAGGGCGCGGCCGGCTGGGAGGTCTACACGCACGGCGGGCGCAAGCCCACCGGGCTCGACGCCGTCGACTGGGCGCGGCGCATGGAAGCCGCGGGCGCAGGCGAGATCCTGCTCACCAGCATGGACCGCGACGGCACGCGCGAGGGCTTCGACCTGGAGCTCACGCGCGCGGTGTCCGACGCGGTCGGCGTCCCGGTGATCGCCTCGGGCGGCGTCGGCTCGCTCGATCACCTCGCCGAGGGCGTGCTCAAGGGGCATGCCGACGCGGTGCTGGCGGCGAGCGTGTTCCACTTCGGCGAGTTCACCGTGCGCCAGGCGAAGGAGCACATGCGCCTGCGCGGCATCGAGGTGCGGCTGTGAGTGATCGCTCCCCATGAAGGACTGGCTCGATGAAGTTCCCTGGAACGACGTGGGGCTCGTCGCCGCGGTGGCGCAGGACGCCGCCACCGGAAGGGTGCTCACCGTCGCGTGGATGAACCGCGAAGCGCTGAAACAGACTGCGCAGAGCGGCAAGGCCGTATATTGGTCGCGCTCGCGCAACAGGCTGTGGCGCAAGGGCGAGGAGTCCGGGCACGTGCAGAAGGTGCTCGAGCTGCGCCTGGACTGCGACGCCGACGCCGTGGTGCTGCGCGTCGAGCAGGCGGGCGGCATCGCCTGCCATACCGGGCGCGAAAGCTGCTTCTACCGCAAACTCGAGAACGGGAGGTGGGTGACGACCGATCCGGTGCTCAAGGATCCTTCGCTCATCTACAGGAAATGAAGCCACGGCAGGAAATGAAGCCAGGCCTCTACCAGACGCTGGAACGCATCGCCGCCACCATCGAGGAGCGCAAGGGCGGGGATCCGCAGAGCTCCTACGTCGCGATGCTGTTCTCGCAGGGCGAGGACGCGATCCTCAGGAAGATCGGCGAGGAGGCGGTCGAGACCGTGCTGGCGGCGAAAAGCGGCGACCGGCTGCATCTGGTGCGCGAGACCGCCGACCTGTGGTTCCATTGCCTGATCGCGCTCGCGCGGCACGGCCTGGGCCCCGGCGACGTGCTCGCCGAGATGCATCGCCGCGAGGGCATTTCGGGCATCGACGAGAAGGCGGCCAGGAAAAAATGACCGATTGCATCTTCTGCAGAATCGCCCGCGGCGAGATCCCGGCGAAGAAGCTCTACGAGGACGAGGACGTGCTCGCCTTCCACGACGCGCGGCCGCAGGCGCCGGTGCATTTCCTGCTCATCCCGAAGGCGCACGTGCCCTCGCTCTACGAGGCCGGGATGGCGCAGCACCGCGCGCTCGGCAAGATGCTCGCGCTGGCCGGCGAGCTCGCCCGCAAGGAAGGCGCCGCCGACGGCTTCCGCAGCATCATCAACACCGGCAGGGTGGGGCACCAGGAGGTGTATCATGTCCACATGCACGTCCTCGGCGGCCCGGAGCCGCTGGGTCCCATGCTGCAAAGGAAGCGACAGGAGAGAGACTGATGGGCACGTTCAGCATCTGGCATTGGCTGATCGTCCTGGTGATCGTGATGCTGATCTTCGGCACCAAGAAGCTGCGCAACATGGGCGCGGACCTTGGCGGAGCGGTGCGCGGATTCAAGGACGGGATGCGCGAGGCGGCGGCGGAGAAGACCGAGGAGGGCTCCACCCCCCAGGTCACCGGCAAGACGCTCGACGGCGAAGTCAAGCAGAAAACCGAGCAGAAGGCCTGAGAATCGGGGTCAGAGCCCGATTTGCCTGCGCCAGGCGCCCCTCGCGGCGCCTTTTTGTTCTCTAGCCCATGTTCGACATCGCCTTCTCCGAGCTGCTGCTGATCGGCGTGATCGCGCTGATCGTGATCGGGCCGCAGAAGCTGCCGCGCATGGCGCGCACCGTCGGCCACCTCCTCGGCCGCCTGCAGCGCTACGTCTCCGACGTGAAGGCCGACATCAACCGCGAGATCGAGCTCGACGAGCTGCGCAAGATGCGCGACTCGATGCAGGAGGCGGCCTCGAGCTTCGAGTCCTCGGTGAAGAGCGAGCTCGACAAGACCGGGACCGATCTCAACAAGTCGGTCGAGGCGGTGGTTGAGGACAAGCCCGCCGCAGCGAAGCCGGCCGAAGCGCAAGCCGCCGAAGCGAAGCCCGAGGAGGCGAAGTCCGCATGAGCCATCGCCTTTGCCCCCCTGACGGTTAGCCAATGAACGGCGGCGAGGAAAGCTTCATCTCGCATCTGGTCGAGCTGCGCTCGCGCCTGGTGCGCGCGGTCGCGGCGATCCTCGCGTTTTTCGTCGTGCTGTTCATCTACCCGGGATCGGGCGCGATCTACGACTTTCTCGCCGCGCCGCTGATGAACGCGCTGCCGGAGGGCGCGAAGATGATCGCCACCGGCGTGGTGACGCCGTTCATGGTGCCGGTGAAGGTGACCGCGCTGGTCGGCTTCATGATCGCGCTGCCCTACGTGCTCTACCAGGCCTGGGCGTTCGTCGCCCCCGGCCTGTACGACAACGAGAAGCAGCTGGCGCTGCCGCTGGTGGTGGCGAGCACGGCTCTTTTCTTCATCGGCGTGGCCTTCTGCTACTACTTCGTGTTCGGCAAGGTGTTCGCCTTCATCCACGACTTCGCGCCGAAGTCGATCACGCCGGCGCCCGACATCGAGGCGTACTTCAGCTTCGTGATCACGATGTTCCTCGCCTTCGGCATCACCTTCGAGATCCCGATCGTGGTGATCGTCCTGGTGCGCATGGGCCTGGTGAGCGTCGAGAAGCTGCGCGACGCGCGCCCCTACGTGATCGTGGGCGCCTTCGTGATCGCGGCGATCGTCACCCCGCCCGACGTGCTGTCGCAGTTCATGCTGGCGGTGCCGATGTGCCTGCTCTACGAGGCAGGCCTGCTGCTCGCGCGCTTCGTCGGCGTGCGAGCGAAGCCCGGGGACGCCGAGAGCCCCGGCGAGACCCCGGCCTCCTGATCACTCGTCGGCGCGCGCCTGCGGCTTGGGGCGGCGGCCGATGGTGATGCTCGCGGCCACGTCCTTGCCCTGGCGCTTGAACTTCATGCGCGCCGGCGCTCCCGGCGGCAGCGCGGCGATGAGATTCAGCATCGACGAGGGATCGGCCACCGGCCGGCCCTCGATCTCCACCAGCACGTCGCCGGGCTTGACCCCCGCCTTGTCCGCCGGGCCGCCGCGCAGCACGCCGGCGACGAGCGCCCCGCCGCCCGCGCCGAGCCGGAACGACTCGGCGATCGGCGGGGTGATCTCCTGCACCTCGACGCCGATCCAGCCGCGCGTCACGGCGCCGGTCCTGACGATCTGCTCGAGCACCATCTTCGCGGTGGACACCGGGATGGCGAAGCCGATGCCCATCGAGCCGCCGGAGCGCGAGAAGATCGCGGTGTTGATGCCGACGAGATTCCCGCCGGCGTCGACCAGCGCGCCGCCCGAGTTGCCGGGGTTGATCGCGGCATCGGTCTGGATGAAGTTCTCGAAGGTGTTGATGCCCAGGCCGGTGCGCCCGAGCGCCGAGACGATGCCGCTGGTGACGGTCTGGCCGACGCCGAAGGGGTTGCCGATGGCGAGCACCACGTCGCCTACGCGCAGCGCTTCGGAGGAGCCGAAGGTGATCGCCGGCAGGCCCTCGGCGTCGACGCGCAGCACCGCGAGGTCGGTCTCCGGATCGTTGCCGACCACCTTGGCGAGCAGCTTCTTGCCGTCGGCGAGCGCCACCTCGATCTCGTCCGCGGCCTCGACCACGTGGTGGTTGGTGAGCAGGTAGCCGCTCGCGCTCACGATCACGCCGGAGCCCAGGCTCGCGGCGCGCTGCGCCTCGTCGGGCGGCTCGCCGCCGAAGAAGCGGCGGAACAGCGGATCGTTGAGCAGCGGATGGCGCGGCGAGCGCACCTCCTTCGAGGTGAAGATGTTCACCACCGAGGGCGTGGCGCGGCTCACCGCGTGGTGATAGGAGCCGACGCTCGCCGCCACGGGCATCGGCCCGGTGCTCGGCGCCTGCTGCACGAGCGGCGCGGGTCGCGTTGGCGAGCGCTCGGGCAGCCACTCCGGGCGGAAAGTGGAAACCACGAACAGCACCGCCACGGCGATCGTGGTGGCCTGAGCGAAGATGAGCCAGAGGCGGGCCATGGGGGACCCGCTAGTATACGAAATTCTCCTGAAAATCTAAGCGCTTAGCAGCGAAATCGTGGACAAGGCGCTTGCGCGCCGCTAAAATCGCACGCTTTTGCGCCTCACCGACAAGATCCCATCTCCATGAACGAGCAAGAAAAAGTGAACCAGCGGCGGCGCAACCTGGTGGTTGCCACCTCGGTCGTCGGCGGCGCCGCCGGAATCGGCGCGGCCGCGCCCTTCGTCGCCAGCATGTGGCCTTCCGAGCGCGCCACGGCCGCCGGCGCGCCGGTCGAGATCGACATCTCCAGGGTAGGACCGGGAGAGCTCGCGATCATCGAGTGGCGCGGCAAGCCGGTGTGGGTGATCCGGCGCACGCCGGAAATGCTCGAAGCGCTCAAGCGCGTCGAGGGCCAGCTCTCGGACCCGGGGTCGAAGTCCTCGCAGCAGCCGGCGTACGCCGAGAACCAGTATCGCGCCGCCAAGCCCGAGATCATGGTGATGGAAGGCGTGTGCACTCACCTCGGCTGCTCGCCGCAGATGCGCGGCGCGGAAGCCAAGGCCGAGATGGGCGCCGACTGGGTCGGCGGCTTCTACTGCCCCTGCCACGGCTCCAAGTTCGACTACGCCGGGCGCGTGTTCCGCGGCGCGCCGGCGCCGACCAACCTGGTGGTGCCGCCGTACACCTTCGTGTCGGAGTCCACCATCGTGATCGGCGAAGACCAGGAAACGAAAGGGGCGTAGGCGATGGCGAGCCGGCTGTGGCAATGGTTCGACGCGCGCATGCCCTCGGTCGCCGAGGAGTGGCGCAAGCACGCGGCGGAGTACTACGCGCCGAAGAACTTCAACTTCTGGTACTACTTCGGCTCGCTCGCGATGCTGGTGCTCGCGATCCAGATCGTCTCGGGCATCTTCCTCACCATGCACTACAAGCCCGACGCCGCGGCTGCGTTCGGCTCGGTCGAGTTCATCATGCGCGACGTGCCCGGCGGATGGCTGATCCGCTACATCCACTCGACCGGCGCCTCGGCGTTCTTCGTGGTGGTGTACCTGCACATGTTCCGCGCCCTGCTGTACGGCTCGCACCGCGAGCCGCGCGAGCTGGTGTGGATCTTCGGCGTGCTGATCTACCTCACGCTGATGGGCGAGGCGTTCTTCGGCTACCTGCTGCCCTGGGGCCAGATGTCCTACTGGGGCGCGCAGGTGATCGTCAACCTGTTCGGCGTGGTGCCGTTCATCGGCCCGGACCTCGCGCTGTGGATCCGCGGCGACTACGTGGTGTCGGACGCGACGCTGAACCGCTTCTTCGCGCTGCACGTGATCGCGCTGCCCCTGGTGCTGCTCGGGCTGATAGTGGCGCACATCCTCGCGCTGCACGACGTCGGCTCGAACAACCCCGACGGCATCGAGATCAAGAAGCTGAAGGGCCCGGACGGCCGGCCGCTCGACGGCATCCCGTTCCACCCGTACTACACGGTGAAGGACATCGTGGGGGCGGTGGTGTTCCTCGCCGTCTTCTGCATCGTCATGTTCTTCATGCCGGAGATGGGCGG
>Ga0214472_10003441_pt1 | contig 16746 bp, 17 predicted proteins | sample RVTome_6_FD_207662 | JGI IMG/M metagenome (GOLD analysis project Ga0214472, IMG submission 207662) | Soil microbial communities from uranium-contaminated site in the Upper Colorado River Basin, Wyoming, United States - RVT140D175 | ecosystem: Environmental > Terrestrial > Soil > Contaminated >... | reverse complement strand
CTGGTCGACGCAACACTTCGAACGTCGGATCCGAACATCTTTGCAATCGGCGACGTTGCCAACCAGGACCATCCGGTGCTCGGGCGTCGCATCCGCGTCGAGCACTGGGACACCGCGATCGAGCAAGCAAAGGTCGCATCACGCAACCTCCTCGGCGCGGCCGAGGAGTACTCCAGGCAGCCATATTTCTATACCGACCAGTACGACCTCGGGATGGAGTATTTCGGCAACGTCGGGCCAGACGGCTACGACCGGGTCGACATCGAGGGCTCGACCGACGTTGAGCAGAACGGTGCATTCCGTGCGTACTGGGTCAAGGACGGCACCGTCCTGGCAGCCATGCACGCCAATGACTGGGACGCCGCCGCCGAAGTCCGCGCCAGCATCGGAACCAGGCGATGATCACGTTCACGCGTACGTCCACTCGGCTCGCTCGGTCATGATGAGTGCTCGCCTCATTGGGGGACGCGAGTTCGACTTCGAACGAGAGGTCGCCGTCGTGGCGGTGATCAACCGAACGCCTGACTCCTTCTACGACCGAGGAGCGACGTTCGCGCTGGATCGCGCTGTCACAAGTGCGTTGCGCGCGGCGGAGCTCGGTGCGTCCTGGGTCGATGTGGGCGGCGTGCCTTTCGGTCGAGGGCCGGTTGTCACGACGCAGGATGAGATCGATCGCGTCGTCCCATTGGTGTCCGCAATCGCGAGCGCCCGCCACGATATCGCCATCTCGGTCGACACCAACAAGGCAGAAGTCGCTCGAGCTGCTCTCGCTGCCGGCGCATCCGTGATCAACGACACAAGTGGACTCGGGGACCCCGAAATGGCGGAGGTGATCGCACGGAACGGCGCGCACGTCGTCATCACCCACAGTGTGGGGCCGCCTCGTGCGGAGAAGCCGCCTCCCTCGTACTCCGACGTCATCGGTGAAGTCCGGGCGTTTCTTGTCGAGCGGATTCACATGGCCGTGCTGGCCGGCGTCGCACGTGATCACGTCATCATCGATCCGGGACATGACCTCGACAAGAACACGCTTCACTCGTTGGAGATCACTCGTCGCCTCGACGAGATCGCGGACATCGGATTGCCGTTGCTCGTCGCTGTGTCAAATAAGGACTTCATCGGCGAATCCATCGACCGCCCTCCGGGTCAACGTCTTTCCGGGTCCTTGGCTGCCATGACCGCATGCATCCTGCGCGGCGCCCGACTCGTCCGCATGCACGACGTCGCCGAGGCTGTTGATGCGGCTCGGATGGCCGAAGCGATCCTAGGAATGCGTGGTCCTGCGCGTATCGAGCACAACATGCATCCCACCCACAACGTCTGAGTGGGAGCTATGGACGAGACGATCGACCGGGTCTGGCCGGACCCCGCAGCGGGTCTGGACGATGATGAGCTGCTTGCTCACATGGGCTTCCCGGCTGGACGGACGTGGTTGCGCATGAATTTCATCGCCAGCTTGGACGGGGCCTCCACGCGCGAAGGACGTTCCGGCGGGCTGGGCGATGCGGCAGACCGTCGCGTCTTCAACCTTCTGCGTCGCCCTGCCGATGCGGTCCTCGTCGCTGCGGGCACCGCGCGAATTGAGGGGTACGGCGCGATGAGACTCGACGACGGCGCAGCACGATGGCGAGTTCAGAACGGGCTGTCTCCCCACCCGGTGTTCGTGCTGGTCACACGCAGCCTCAACTTGGACCCGCGTTCCGCGATATTCGCCGATGCTCCGGTGCGACCGATCGTCTACACAGTGTCCAACGGCGACGCTCGCAGGCGGCATGCGCTCGAGGCGGTGGCCGATGTCGTTGATGTCGGTGCAGATGACGTCGAACCGACGAGGCTGAAAGAGGACCTGGCTCGCCGGGGACTAGGTCGCATCCATTCCGAAGGGGGCCCAAGCCTTTTCGGTTCGTTCCTCGCAGCGCGGGCTGTCGATGCGCTTCACCTCACCCTGACCCCCACCCTAGAAGGCGGCACCGCCAAGCGGATCACTGACGATGAACGAGCGACACATACCGACATGAAGCTCCGCACGGTCCTCAGATCCGACAGCGAACTGTTCCTTCACTACGTCCGCAATGACTCCGCAGAAAAGAAAGGATTCTCGACATGAGCGACACCCTCGCCGAACTGGTTACGCCACCGGTAGTACGTCTGCTCGGACACGCCGAGCTCGCGGCTTACCGCCGCGATATCGGCACCGTCGGCAAGCATCCGATCGGCCTGTCCGAGCTTGCGGACCACCTGGGCCGGGGGGTGTCGCGGAGCCCTGCGAGATCGCTCTCGTGATTCCGGACTCCGCCGGGAAGATCGACTTCACGTCGCCGTCGCCGATGTCCTCCGGGATTGTCGCGATGCCGAGGACGGTCTCGTAGAAGGCCGTTGCACGCGCGAGGTTCAGTGCCGGAATCTCGAACCAGGTAATGACTCCCATGAGGTGCTCCTTGCGTGGCGCTGCGGGCCACACATGTGCCACGAATCGGAAGGGTCGTGGTCGACAGTCAGCCCAGTACCTTCTGCCAGTAGCCGACGTCGATCCAGCGGTCGAACTTCCGCCCCGCCTCGCGCACGGTGCCCGCGTGCTCGAAGCCGAAAGACTCATGGATGGCGACCGAGGAGGGGTGCGGCAGGGCGACCACGGCCACGAGGGAGTGCACAGGGGCGTGCGGTCCCGGCGGAAGCGCCGCCAACTGCCGAAAGAGTTCCCGATAGAGCCCGCTTCCGAGCCCGCGACCGGTCTCGGCGCGGTCGAGATAGACCGTCACCTCGAGCGTCCAGTTGTACGCCGCCCGGTCCCTAAACGGTGCGGCGCAGGCGAATCCCGTGGCGCCCAGTGAGTCGTCCGTGACGATCCACGGCAGCCCTAGCGCGTGCACCTTGGCGATGCGAGCCGCCATCGTCTCCGCCGAGACCTCTACCGTCTCGAATGTGGCCGTGTCGTGCAGCACGTAGTAGTTGTAAATTGCGGCCAGGCGCTCCGCGTCTGCCATCGGGTCGGCCGCGCGCATCATGGGGACATTGTGGCGTACGGACGGGCTCGCCGGGGTCACGCGGTTTCGCCGTGCAGGACTGGTCGTAGGGGTCTATCGTTTCCCCCACGAGGCATCGAGCCTGCGCGGTCCCCCCGAGCCCCGCCCTGCCAGTGCGGACCGCCAGGGGAGTCAACATGCCCACGTATATGGATGTGCACAACATCGACGGCGGCGTCAGCGCTGAAGCCGTGGCGGAGTTGCACCGCAAGGATCTCGAACACCAACACGACCACGGAGTCCAGTTCATCAAGTACTGGCTAGACGAGGAGGCGGGCAAGGTCTTCTGCCTTTCGGAGTCGCCTTCCGCCGAAGCTACGATGGCCGTTCACACTGAGGCCCACGGAGCCCCGGCCGACGAGATTTACGAAGTGAGTGAGCACTCGTAGGAGTTCCCGTGCTGGGCGGTCGCGCAACGTTGTCGCCCGCCACGCGGTCCGGCGTGGTCCGACGCCGCTCGGAACGAGAGTGCAGATCGGGGATAGCCGTGCTCGGCTGACGCCAGTGTCGTCGGCGCAGGCGGTTACGCGGAGGAGCGGGGCGTCGGTACGGTGCGTTTGATGAACGGCGACGGAATGCGGTCGGCGTAGCGCATCAAGAGGGACCCGCCGATCGCGAGGATTAACACGTAGGCGGCCGCCATCGGGCCCAGTTGAGAATTCACCCCGGCGGCGACGCCCAAACCCGCGATGACGATGGAGAACTCGCCGCGCGGCACGAGTGAGAGTCCCGTGCGCCACTGGCCCTTGGGCCCGATGCCTGCGCGCTTCGCCGCCCACACCCCGGTACCGATCTTGGTGCCCGCCGTCACGATCGCCAACCCCAGGGCAGGCAGCGCAACAGGGATCAGGTCGCGAGGGTCGATGGTGATCCCGAAGAACACGAAGAAGATCCCGCCGAAGACGTCGCGCAAGGGCGGTAGCAGCGAGCGAACCTCGTCGACGACTTGGCCTGACAGCGTCAGCCCGAGCAGGAACGCCCCGACGGCCGCCGAGACCTGAACCGCCTCGGCGAGCCCCGCAACCAGGAACGTGAGGCCGAGGACGCCGAGCAACAGCAGCTCGCGCGAATGCGAATGGACCAGCCGCGACACGTGACGCGAGAAGCGGAACGAGATGAAGAAGGCGATCGCTACGACGCCGATCGCGACCGCCGCGGCAATGGCGCCCTGGAGAACGGTGGCGCCGACGAGCAGCACCGCCATGATGGGCAGGTAAAGCGCCATGACGATGTCCTCCATGACGAGGAGGCTCAGCACGACAGGCGTCTCTCGGTTGGCGAAGCGGTCGAAGTCGTCGAGGAGACGCGCGATGATGCCCGAGGACGAAATGTAGGTGATGCCCGCGAGCAGAAGCGACGCCGTCACCGACCACCCGAGAATCAATCCGAGCCCGAGGCCGGGTCCGCCGTTGACGACGATATCGAGCAGACCCGCCTTCCACGTGGTCTTCAGGCCCACCTTCAGATCGTCGGGTGAGTATTCGAGCCCCAGCAGGAGCAGCAGGAGGACCACACCGATCTGCGCGCCAACGGCGAGGAAGTCCTCGCCCGCGGTGACCGGGATGAAACCGCCGTCGCCCATGAGCACGCCGGCGAGCAGGTAGAGCGGTACCGAGGGAATGCCGATGCGGCCGGCAATGCGTCCGAGTAGAGCGAGCACGAGCAAGACGATGCCCAGCTCGACCAGGATGACGGCGGCGTCGTTGTGCGCCGTGACGGCGGGCAGGGACGTGCCGTGCAACGGCGCCGCCCACAGCTCCATGAGCTAGCCCGTAAGAATCGCGGTCGCGCGATCGACGGCGTCGTCGCTTCCCATCACCAGCACCGTGTCCCCGGGTTTGAACACGAAATCGGGCTGAGGGCCGGGGATGCCCCTCTCGTTTCGGATGATCGCAACCACGGACGCGGACGTCTGTGTGCGGATGTGGCCGTCGGACATGGCGCGGCCCGTGAGGCCACCCTCGGCGGGCATGGTGACCCACTCGATCGCGAGGCCCTCGACCGTGTGCTTGAGCTCGTCGAGTCTCGCGGTGATCTTGGTGCCGCCAAGCAACTCCGACAACTTGCCGGCGTCGCCCTCGGTGAGTTCTACCGTTCCGCGGCACGAGTCGGGGTCCTCGCGGTCGTAAAGTGCGATATCGCGCTTGCCGTCGCGGCGCACCACCACGCCTACGTGGTCACCGCCCTCGGCGGTGAACTCATATCGCATCCCCACCCCGGGGAGCGGGGTCTCGAAGATTTCCATGGCCATACTCTTTCACGTTCGCCGATTGCGTGTGATCGCGCACGCCGCGTCAACGCGCGACGGGGCGAACTTATGCCTCGCTGACGACGTCGAGTTCGATTAGGCGCTCCCACGCGATGCGAACGAGGAAGGGATCTCCGAGCGCGATCAGGCGCACCGCTCCCAGCAGCTGCCACCCGAGGGCGCGGGCCGCCGTGGCGTCGGTGATCTTGCCGTATCCGGACAGGAGCACGCCGCGCACATCGATCGGCACGAGGTTCGTGGCGTAGCCGATGTCCGCCGCGGGGTCGCCCGCGCCGAAGCAATGCCAGTTGAGGATCCCGGCGAAAGAGCCCCGATCCGACAGGATGGCCCGGGGTTCCAGATTGCCGTGCGTCCAGGTGCGGGGCACATCGTTTGGCGCCTGGACTGCGGACTCCCACAGGGCCGTCGCACGGTCCACGAGGAGCGTGCGGTTCTCCGGAGCGCCCGCGGCGGCGGCCGCCGCCAGGAGACGAGCCCACTCCTGCCCAAGGCTCTCGAGGGACCGCGAGGCGATCGGGCTCTCTTGAGTGCCCTCGGGCGCCTCGATGTGGATCTCGTGAATCGCCGAGCCGAGGCGGGACGCGGACGACTCGTGCAACGGGACGAACGCGGCGGTCGAGGCGGATATCCACTGGACGAGGTTCCAGTGGTAGGGGTAGCCGTGACCTGGGATGCCCGTGGCGATCGGCGCCGAGTAGGGGAACGTCCAGCGGGGAAGCAGGTCGGCGAGCAGCCCGGCGGCGCGTTGGTACAGAGAGTCGGCGCCCGGCACAGTCGGCATCATCGCACCGTAGTCGTCGCCGATGCGAACGGCCATGTGGTCGTGCAGCGTGTAGCGCCTCCCGATCTCGCGGCCGGCGAGGCTGGGGAACTGGTCGAAGACGAGCCTCTCGACCAGTTCATCGCTCGGGGCGAGGCGCTCGGGTTGCGTACTTGCGGACATACCCCCAACCCTATCTGCCCCTTCGTTGCGTGCGGAAAGTGGTGCCGTCACTCCACCGGGGCGTTGGTGCGTGCCTTCATCCTGCGCGCTACGGCCGGCAGTGCCGCAACGGCGACCAGATTGGCCGCCGAGACGAGAGCGAACGGGAGCCAGGCCGCGCGCGCGAACAGCGAAGCGAAGACCACGGGCGCCGTGACCTCCGCGATGAGCCAGGAGTACTGGAAAAGCGCGAGGTACCGTCCCCGTGCCAGCCGCGGGGCGGCCAGCGTCGCCCACGACATCGACGCGGGCGCCTGGGCGGCCTCTGCGGACGCGATTCCAGCCACGGCAATCGCGAGCGGCACGATCGCGCCCCACAGGGGCAGCGTCACGGCCACCGCGATGGTCGCGTAGGCGACGGCCCACACGATGCCCGCGGCGGCGAGGGCCCGCGCGTGCGTCCGACGCTCCGTCCATCGGGCCGCTCGCAGGCCCAGCGCCGCTACTAATACGGCGTTCACCGTCAGGTACGCCGCGGTGAGCCAGCCCGGCCCTCCGAGAGCCGATCGCATGGTGGTCGGCAGTGCGAGCCCAAGGAAGAGAACCGACAGCGCAAACACCGAGTTCACCAGCGTGTACCCGACGAATGGCAGGTCGCGCAGTGCCTCCGCCAGGCCCGCGAGTGGGGTTGCACCGCGCGGGGGGCGGCGCCGCTCATGGGGGAGCACGAGCGCCGCGGCGACGAGCAAGACGGCCGCCGCAGCAGCTACGGTCTGGTACACCGCGGTCGAACCGAGGGTGATGACGATGCCGGTGATCACGCCTCCGCCGGTGATTCCGACGGTTCGGCTAACGTTGGCCACCGCAAACCACCACGGAGAGCTCCTGCCCGCGGTCTCGTCCGAGTGACCGGCGATCGCGGAGTAGATCGATGACCAGTAGACCCGGTTGCCGATCGCCATGATGGCCGACACCGCGAAGACGGCCCACGCCGAGCGCGCGACCGTGAATCCGGCGAAGCCACACGCCTGAATCAGTAGGGACGCAGCGACCACGCGCGATGCGCCCCAGCGGTCCACCATCACGCCGACGACAATGGGCAGCGGCACCGTTGCAATCACCGCGGTCCCGGTGATGAGCCCGAGGGTCGACAGGGGGATTTCGGTCAGCACCGTGAAGTAGACGAGCGTCAGCGGCATGAAGAGCCCGGTTGCTACCGACGGCAGCCCCAGGCCGACGACCATTCGCCAGTCGCGACCCGTCAGAGGCGCCAGTCCCATCCACCGAGTATCGCGGCCCCGCGAGGCCACCGCTGGGCGCGGCGTGGCTGCGGACGGGGGGCGCCGGCAAAAGGTGGCGGAAAAGGAGTGTGCCCCACCGGAGCGCCATTGCTCCGGCGAGGCACAACCTGCGAGCAGCTGCCCTGCCAGGCGTCATGCTGCGGGCTTTACCACCCCCACAGTCAGAAGTGTCCGCGAGTGCGCGCTTGAGCGCAACGGGTGTCGGTCACGATTAGGACACGGAAGGATCACGATGCGTCGCGGGGCCGCGGCGCTCGCGCCACTCGTCCGCGAGCAGGCCCCAGATCGCGTCGTCGGAGTAGTGGCCGTCGATCCAGAACGACTCGCGTTTGACGCCCTCGAGCGTGAACCCGAGCCGCTCCAAGACCCGCGACGACGCGAGGTTGCTCGGGTCGGTGGACGCCTCGACGCGATGAACGCCCACGTCCTCCACCAGGTACTCCACTAGCCGGCCAGCGGCCTCGGTCGCGTACCAGTGGCCCCGCGCCCATACGTGCAGCGTGTACCCGATGAGGGCCGTCCGGCCGCCCTCCTCCACGAACATCGCGACGTCGCCGATGACCTTGCCCGACTTCTTCTGTTCGAGGGCCACCTGGTACCAGGCGCCCTCGACGGGGCCGTCGTTGGCGTTCACGTTTGCGATGAGCTCGAGCGCCCGCTCCACCGAATAGGGCACCGTCCACGCCTGAAACTCTGCTGTGGTGGGATCGGAGCGTCGGAGCGCGAGGTCCTCGGCGTCATCCTCCGCGAGTGGACGGAGCACGAGGCGCTCGCTGTACAGCGGTGTGAACGTCATGGTGCCAGCCTACGGCGGTACTCTCGAGTTCGTCCGGCGCGCTCGCGCCGCGGTGAGGCTGAGCTACAGATGCGGCGAGTTGCCGAGCACGTGGGCTTGGAGGGCGAGGACCGCTGCGCCACGGCACCACTCGGAGTTATCCCCCGAGGTGGCGAGCATCTCCACCGGGGCGGCCCGCAGATTGCGCCGCTCAGCGATGCCCGCATTCACGGCGTCGCCGGCGACAGAGACAAGCCGCACGCCCTCGCCACCGAGCACGACGAGCTGTGGCATCGTGAGGTTGGCGACGTCTGCGATGAGGCGACCCAGGCAGCGCCCGGCGTTGTCGACGACGGTGCGCGCTGCCGGTTCGCCACCGTCGGCGAGCGTTAGCGCCTCGTCGTAGTCCACCGGTCTGCCGAGCGCCCCCGAAACCGCCGCAACGACGCCAGGCTGGGCCAACATCGTCTGCGCGCAGCCGCGGTGTCCAGCGGCACAGACGGGGCCGAAAGGGTCCAGCGGCCAGTGGCCAACGAGCCCTAGCCCGGCGTCGTCGCTCAACACGACGTCTCCGCCAGCCACGAGGCCGTAGCCGATGCCCGCTCCGAGCGTAATGACCGCGAATCGCTCCAGGTTGCGGCCGCCCCCAAACCACCTTTCGTATTCGGTGAAAGCCGTAAGGTCGTTAGACACGACCACGGGCAGCCCGGTCTCCGCCTCGAGCATCGCCCCAAGCGGCACGTTCTCCCACTCAAGGAAGGGTGCGCTCACGATGACACCACCGGGGCCGACAAGACCGCCGATGCCAAGGCCGACCGCCGTCACGGCGTCGACCTCGCCGGCAAGTGACGCGACCACTCGCGCGACCGTGTCGACCACGGCCTTGGGCTCACGCGAATCGAGGGAGAGGGATGTCTCCGCGACGACGTGCGCGCGCAGGTTCGTCACCACTCCGAGCACCTCGTCGCCCGTGAGCTTGAGACCAACAAAGTGGCGCGACTCGGGGATCACGTCGAGAAGGCGAGATGGCCGCCCGGCATGTCCGCTCGCACGCTCACCGATCTCCACCAGTAGACCCGACTCCGTGAGGGGCTGAGTCAGACGGGTGAGTGAGCCCGCCGACAGGTCGAGTGTGCGCGCAATTTCGGCGCGTGAGATCGGCCCGTTAATGAGCACTTGAAGCGCGACGTCGTGGGCGGCGCCGCGATGCGGCGTCCACGACGGTGTGGCGATGCGCATGGGCGAAACCTCGATTCGGTGGTGGGATTAGTTTCGCATATCAATATGGTAACGGTCTACCACCTCTCATGAGGACCATGTTGACACCTTATTACTTTTGCGGTAGAACTAATACCAGCAGTGCAAGACGTGCAAGCGGTACGTCGAACAATGGAGTTCAGAGAAAGGCCTCACCATGAAGTATTGGAAGTCCGGCGTCGCGACGATCGCGGCGCTTGCCTCCATCTCCATCGCGGGATGTAGTGCGGACACCGGCTCACCATCAAGCTCAACTACCGCCGCCGGCAACACCGGCGACATCTCAGGCACCGTCACCTATTGGCACGCCTACAGCGCGGACTCGCCCGAGGTCTCGACCCTCGAAGGCACCATCATCCCCGCATTCGAGAAGCTGCACCCGGGCGTCACCGTCAAGGACGTGCCGATTCCGTACGACGAGCTTCACCAGAAGCTCATCACCGCGGCGGCGGGCGAGCAGCTCCCCGACCTGGTGCGCGCCGACATCGGTTGGGTGCCCGAACTCGCGAACCTGGGTGTGCTTGAGCCCCTTGGCACCTCGATGAGCGACTTCCAGTCCTACGCTGACCAGGTGTACCCGGGAACCCTCGCGACCAACCTCTGGAAGGGTACGTACTACGGCCTTCCGTTGGACACGAATACGCGCGTGATGATGTTCGACCAGTCGTTCTTCGACAAGGCGGGTGTCACCGTGCCGACGACTGTTGACCAGCTCATGGCAGCGGCCCCGGCTCTTAAGAAGGCGGGCGCCTACGCGTTCGCGGACAACGGTGCGGGCGGCTGGAACATGCTGCCGTGGATCTGGAGCGCGGGCGGCGACATCACCGACCCTGGCGTGACCGTCGCAACCGGGTACCTGAACAGCGCGGCCTCGGTCACGGGCATTCAGAACCTCGTTGACATGTACAACGGGGGCTACATGCCCGACATCATCCTGGGAGACTCAGGAGGACTTGCCACGAGCGACGGCCTCGCGACCGACAAGTACGCAACGATCCTCGACGGACCGTGGATGTACCCGATCTTCGCGGGCCAGTACCCCGATTTCACCGTGGGAGCATCACAGGTTCCCGCGGGACCCGGTGGATCCGTGTCGGTCGTGGGTGGCGAGGACATCGTCATGACTCAGTCGTCCACCAACAAGGAAGCGGCGACCGAGTTCCTGCGCTACCTCTTGAGCGCGGACTCGCAACTGGCCATGGCGAAGGTTGGGCAGATGCCGGTCCTATCGAACCTCGGGTCGCAGTTGACCGCGATCAACGCGTACTACGCGCCGTTCGTCGAGCAACTCAAGACGGCGAAGCCCCGTCCGGCCACCCCTGCTTGGTCTCAGATCGACTCGATCTTGCAGGACGAGATTCGGGCGGCCATCCGCGGCGACAAGACGGTGCAAGAGGCGCTTGACTCCGCCGCCTCGCAGTCCGACGCCCTCCTGGCTCAGTTCAACTAGAGAGGGAAACTTCCGACATGTCGACCCACCCCAGCCCCACGGCTCTCCCCCGGACCGTGGGGAAGGGGCGCCGGCGGTCGCGACCTCGCGTCGCGGCCGCCGGTTCGCGCCGGGCCCCACTTGCGGCCTACGCGTTCATTCTTCCGGGCTTCCTGGTGTACTCGCTGATCATGCTGTACCCGGCGGTCCAGACACTGCTGTTGAGCTTTCGAGACTGGACGATCGCGCCAGGCGTGAATAGCCCGTGGGTGGGCCTCGACAACTACATCCGCGCATTCCACGATCCGGTATTCATCGATTCCATGGTCAACGCGACCGCGTACACCGCGTTCACCGTTCCCCTGCAGATCGTCATCGGGCTTGCCCTTGCGGTTCTCCTCGACGCGAAGTTGCCCGGTCGCGTCGGGTTCAGGGTCCTCTTTTACCTGCCGGTGGTCACCAGTTGGGTCGTGGTGTCCCTGCTCTTCCAGTTCATCTTCTCGTCGCAGGACGGTCTCGCGAATCACGTGGTTGTCGACCTGCTGGGTGTCGCGCCGGAGAACATCAGTTGGTTCCAGGGCCGATGGACCGCGATGTTGGCGATCAGCATCCTGGGCGTGTGGAAGGGTATCGGCTGGGCCATGCTCATCTTCCTGGCAGCGCTCACCGCGGTCCCGCAAGAGCTCAAGGAGGCGGCCGCGCTGGACGGCGCGGGCGCGGCCAAGCGCTTCCGCTACGTGTCGCTGCCGGCGATCCGATCCGCGCTCGCGGTGGTGTTCATCCTGCTGTTCATCGGCGGTTTCAACGTCTTCATTTCCGTGCTCCTCATGACCGGGGGTGGCCCCGGCAATGCCACCCAGGTGCCGCTGACTTACATGTATCAGCAGGCCTTCAAGTTCCTGGACTTTGGCTATGGGAGCGCCATCTCGTTCTCGCTCACGGCACTCGTCTTGATGCTTTCCGCCCTGCAGTACTGGTGGACCCGACGACGGATGGCACGCTGACATGAACAACATTCGCGCGCGCCGCGTGTCGTATGCCCTGCGCTACGTCTTGCTCGCCCTCGCCGCCTTCGTCATGGTGTACCCGTTCTTGTTCATGCTGTCGACGTCGTTCAAGTCGAGGTCCCTGTCGCTCGGCGATCCAACAAATCTCATCCCCACCGAACCCACGCTTGACAACTACACGCAGGTGCTGGGCACGGAACACTTCGGCAGGTACTTCCTCAACTCTGCCGCCGTTGCACTCGTGAGCACGGCACTCATCGTGCTGTTGGCGTCGATGATGGCCTATGCGTTCGCACGCCTCGACTTCCCGGGTAAGCGGATCTTCTTCACGCTCATCATCGTCGGCCTCACCATCCCCACGATGATGTTGATAATCCCTCAGTTTCTGCTCGCCAGGGACCTGCACCTCCTCAACTCGCTCCCAGGTCTCGTGCCCTTCTACGTCGGCACCGCGCTCGCATTCAACACGTTCCTCTTGGCGGGGTTCTTCGAACAGATTCCTCACGAGTTGGACGAGGCGATGGCGATCGATGGGGCCGGGCCATGGCGCCGCTATTGGAGCCTTGCCTTACCGCTGTCAAAGCCCGCGATCGGCACATGCATCATCTTCGCCTTCCTCGGCACATGGGATGAGTTCGCGTGGGCGCTGACGGTTCTCAATGACGTCGACAATCGCACTTTGCCGATCGCGATCGCGCTTTTCCAGGGTCAGCACAGCACTAGCTGGGGGCTCGTGTTCGCGGCGTCCATCATCGCGATCGTCCCCGTCCTCATCGTCTACATCATTTTCCAGCGCAACTTCGTGGCTGGACTGACTACAGGAGCCGTGAAGAGTTGACGTCCACTCGTGTCACATCCCGGGTGCTCACACACGCATCCTTGCGGATCATCGCCGACGGTCAGGCCGCGTCGGGCGCCTACATCGCGAGCCCCTCGTTCTCCCAATACGGGTTCGGTTGGTTGCGAGACGGCGCCTACTGCGCAATGTCGATGGATGCTGCCGGCGAACGTGATTCGGCCGCACGCTTTCACGAGTGGGCCGTAGCCGTCGTTCTGCGCCAGGCCGGCCGCATCCGCGACATCGTCTCGCGTACCGCGGGCGGCGAGACGGTTCCCGTTGAGCACATGCTGCCCACGCGATACACGCTGTCAGGCGAGGGTGAGGAGCACGGAGACGACGTGTGGCCCAACTTCCAGTTGGACGGGTACGGCACGTGGCTGTTCGCATTTGACCGACACGTGCACGGCTCGCCGTCTGCGGCCGAGGCCGAGGCGGTCGCGCTCGTCGCCGAATATCTGGTCGCGACGTGGGAGCGCCCCTGCTACGACTATTGGGAGGAGTTCGGCGATCGCGTTCACACGTCGACCCTTGCGGCCGTCGCTGCTGGCCTCTCCGCGGCGGCGACCCTGCTAGACCGCCCCGAGTTCGGTGCCGCGGCGGCCTCGGTCGTGGCGCGGATTGAAGCGGACTGCGTGGTCGGTGGTGCTTTCGTCAAGGGCCCGGACGACGCGCGCGTCGACGCGAGCCTGATATCGCTGGCGACGCCGTTCGGCGTGTTCTCCGCTACCGACCCCCGGATGGAGGCGACCATCGCCCGCATTCAGCGCGAGCTGATGTCGCCGTCGGGCGGGGTGCGCCGGTACGTCGGCGACACCTACTACGGCGGCAGCCCGTGGATGCTGCTGACGGCGTGGTTGGGATGGCACCTGCGTCTGGTCGGCGATGCGGACGGGTATGCCGCAGCCCGCTCTTGGGTCGAGGACCATGCCGACGAGAATGGAACCATGGCCGAGCAGATCACCGACGAGCCGCAGGACCCCGCATTCGTCGAACCCTGGGTGCGCAGGTGGGGTCCCGTGGCGGACCCGCTGCTGTGGTCGCACGCGAAGTTCCTGCTCATGGAGCACGGCGCGTGATCGCCCTCCCCAGTCGCGCCACCTATAAGCCCGGCGAGCGGGTTGTCATCGAGCTCAGGCCGTCCCCGGCGGGCCCGACCCAGGCGATTGTCACCCATTTGGACCAGGAGATGGCCAGGATCAGCATCCCGGCGGAAGCCGCCGAGGTGGACCTGGGAGTTTTTGGCGTCGGCGGCTACGGAGTCACCATCGGTGGCGCGCGCACGGCCTTCGATGTTCTGCACAGCCGCTGGGATCGGCCCAGGTACGGCTTTGTCGTCACTCTGACCGACGGCGTCGACTCGGCGGCGGTGTCGACGTTCTTCCGCCGCCTGCACCTGACGGCCGCGCAGCTCTACGACTGGGCGTATCGGCACTCGACGCTCATGCCGCCAACGCGGCACTACGTCGATCCGTTGGGCCAGCCACGCGACATGGACGTGGTGGACGAGGTGTGCCGAGCGCTCACCGCGTCGGGCACCGTGCCTCTTGGATACGCGGCGATCTATGCCGTGGGCCACGCCGAAGCCGAGGCGTGGCGGGACAGCGTGCTCCTGCGATCATCGGGCGAGCCGTACAGGCTCGGCGACGACTTCCTCGTTCTCGTCGACCCAGCCGAGCCTCGGTGGCTGGCCCACCTCAGCGACCAGCTCGCAGACGTGATCGCCCATAGCGACATTGCCGGCTTCCACCTGGACCAATACGGCTGGCCCAAGTTCGCCACGCGCGGAGACGGTCCCCGTGTGGACCTCGCCGCGTCGTTCGTCACCATGATTGAGGCGGTGAGGGGCCGGCTCCCAGACGTGCCCTTCATGTTCAACAACGTCAACGACTTTCCGACTCATGCGACGGCCGGGCTGCCGCAGGATGCCACGTACATCGAGGTGTGGGAGCCACATTCGACGCTTGGCGACCTCGGCGCGCTCGCGACCACCGCGTGGGCCGCACGCCCGGACCACCCGCCCATCCTCTCCGCGTACCTCTCCTGCTACGGTACCTCGCCAGAGGGCGCCGCGACTCATGCGGCGGAACTCGTCATGGCGACCGCCTTTTCGCACGGGGCCGCTCACCTGCTGCTCGGCGAGACGGGCCACGCACTGACCCATCCGTACTACCCGACGAACCACGTCCTGACACCCGCCAGCATCGAGGATTTTGCGCGCTGGTACGACTTCGGGGTGCGCTACGGAGATCTGCTTTACGTCCCCGACCGGGTCGACGTCACCGAGTTCTACGCGGGTGGCATCAACGAGGACATCGTTCTCGACGCGGGCGACATCCCGGTGTCTACCAAGGCCGACGCGGGATGCCTCTGGTTGCGAGTGATCCGCGTTCCCGAAGGCGTGGTGGTGCACATCATCAACCTCGTCGCGCAGGACGAGATCGCGTGGGACGCCCCCAAACAGCCTCCGCGCCCGATCTCCGGCGCAACCCTCGCGCTCTCGTTCGTGGATGAGGGCGCAGCGGTTTACGCGGCGGCGCCCGACGCGCCCGACGCCGAGCGGCTCGTGGAGGTGGGTGCGACCGCCGCGATTCAAACGACGTCACTGACCGCTGGACAGTCGGGTGTCGCCTTTGCGCTTCCGGAACTTGGCGCGTGGACGGTTGCGTGGATTCCGACGCGCGCCATGGGCCTCGCGTCCGCTCTTGAGGTCTAGTTGTTGCGTCTCATGAGGTTGTTGACACGGTTCGGGGTGTGAGGGAGGGATAGGCCCTGAGGGCAGGATGGAAGTACGACTACATCCGCCTGCACGGAAGGACCTATCCCTCATGTCCCACGCTAATGCCCCGTTGACCCCTGAAGGACGCTATCGGCTGGTCCAGCGTTGCCAGTACCGTCCGATCGCGCATGTCGCCGCCGAGGCTGGTGTGTCACGGGCATGTTTGTCGAAGTGGAAGACCAGGTTCGAACACGAGGGTGTTGCCGGGCTGACCGACCGCTCCAGCGCCCCATACGCACGGCCCACGACCACCGCGCCGGAGGTCGTGGAGGTGATCCAAACGCTGCGGCGCGACCAGCACCTGACGGCGAGGGCGATCCGCCGCGAGCTCGCGCTTCGCGGTCATCACGTGTCGTTGGCCACGGTGGGTCGGTGGTTGCAACGGCTCGGGATCTCTCGTCTGCGTGACCTGGACCCTGACGGGTCCACGAACCGGGTCGTGGGCACCATCACGGCACGCTTTCCCGGTCACATGGTCCACATCGATGTCAAGAAAGTCGGTCGGATCCCTGACGGTGGTGGACACCGCGTCCACGGCAGAGGATCCACCCAGCATCGTGCCGCCCAGCGGGCCAAAACCGCAGGCGTCAAGGCCGGTTACGTCTTTCTGCACTCCATCGTCGACGGTTACTCCCGTCTGGCCTACACCGAACACCTACCCGATGAGAAAGCGTCCACCACCATCGGCTTCTACGCTCGGGCCCGCGTCTTCTTCGCCGCCCACGGCATCGACAGGGTCGTGACCGTCGTGACCGACAACGGATCGAACTACCGGGCCAAAGACTTCACCCGGGTCATCGCTGCGACCGCGTCCCGCCACCAGTACATTCGTCCCTACACGCCCCGACATAACGGGAAGGTCGAACGCTACAACCGCACCCTCGCCAACGAGGTCCTCTACGCCAGAATCTGGACCTCAGAAGACCAACGCGCCGCCGCGATCCAGGCCTGGAACATCCACTACAACTACCATCGAGACCACACTGCCATCGGAGACCGGCCCCCAGCCTCACGACTCCGAACCGGCGTCACCAACGTCATGAGCCAGAACACCTAGTCCGTTGCCTCGCGCAACGGGACACCGCGGCGAGTCGGCAAAATCACTGCGGCGAAACGGCGAGCGATGGGCCGAAAAACGGCGAGAGC
>Ga0214472_10003440_pt1 | contig 16748 bp, 14 predicted proteins | sample RVTome_6_FD_207662 | JGI IMG/M metagenome (GOLD analysis project Ga0214472, IMG submission 207662) | Soil microbial communities from uranium-contaminated site in the Upper Colorado River Basin, Wyoming, United States - RVT140D175 | ecosystem: Environmental > Terrestrial > Soil > Contaminated >... | reverse complement strand
GTCGCCCGTCGCCCGCTGCCCGCTGCCCGCAAGAGCGTCGCCCGCCGCCCGTTGCCCGTCGCCCGTCGCCCGTCGCCCGTCGCCCGTCGCCTGTCGCCTGTCGCCTGTCGCCTGTCGCCTGTCGCCCGTCGCCCGTCGCCCGTCGCCCGTCGCCCGTCGCCCGTCGCCCGTATCTGGTTCTGGCACCCGGCACCCGGTACCCGGCCCCCGGTAGCCGCCGCCCAGCACCTGGCATCCGGCACCTGGTATCTGGCATCCGGTATCTGGCATCTGGCATCTGGCCTCTGGCCTCTGGCTCCCCAAATGACACGAGTGTGATTATCCTTCCCGCCATGACTGAACATTGCGCCCGGTGTGGGGCCCCGGCGGGGATCGTCATGTCGTTCCACTATCAGGGCAGTACCCTGTGGCTCGACGACATCGTCGAACCCGTGGTTCCAGGCCGGGGGTATGCCATGTGCGAGCATCATGCGGGTCGCATGACCCCACCGCTGGGGTGGATGTTGGTGGACCGTCGTCGTACGATCCGCCCGCTGTTCGCCTCACTCGAAGTCGCCTGAGCCGGCGATGCCGATCGACCGCGACGTCCTCGACGCGGTCCTGGGGATGGATGAGCACGAATTGCGCCGCCTGTTGATCCTGGCGCGGGCTCGGTTGGAGAACCACGGGGTGCGGTTCGATGCGGGGGCGCCGTCGGTGTCCCTGCGCCAACAGTGGGTACGGTGCGGGAAGGAGTCCTGCACCCGGTGCCCGCACGGGCCCTACTGGTACGCGTATTGGCGCGAAGATGGCAGGCGCCGGTCGCGATATGTGGGAAAGTTGCAGGACGAAGTCGATCCGATGCCGGGGCGGGCCCCGGTCGGTGGATGAGGAGGATGGGATGGGACGCCGGACTCGCGACACCGTGAGCGTGGCTTGCGCCAATTGCGGCGGCCAGGACGCGATCCAAATCGCGATCATGCTTCCCGACGACACCGAGGTGACGTTCAACTCCTGTCATCGTTGCGAGCACCGCTGGTGGGAGTCCGGGAGCGGCGTGATCGACCTCAATGTCGTGCTGGAGAAGGCGCGTAAGCACTGAGCGCTGCTGTCACCCGGCCCCGTGATGCCGCCACACGAACCCGGCGATTGCCCGCGCTGAATCGTTTTCGCACCCGCCACCGGTACGCTGCCACTCCGTGATCGCCGAAGCCTCCGTGGAGACCGTTGCCCCGGTGCGTCCCCGCACCCCCTGGTGGCGCTATGCGGTTCCGGTCGTGCTCACCGTCGCCGCCGCGACTGCCTTTGGCCTGCTGCGTCCCGACCTGATCCTCACCGCCAACACCCCGACCGGCGGTGACATGGGCGCTCACGTCTTCCTGCCGGCCTTCCTCCGCGACAACTTGCTCGCCCATGGGCGGATCCTGGGGTGGAGCAATGACTGGTATGCCGGGTTCCCCGTTTTGTACTTCTACTTCCCGCTGCCGGCACTGGTGACGGTGCTGCTCGATGTCTTCCTCCCTTACGGAGTCGCCTTCAAGCTCGTCACGGTTGCGGGGTTGGTGGCCCTTCCCTTTGCGGCGTATTTCCTGGCTCGGGCGATGGGCCTGGCCCGGCCCATCGCGCTGGTGGCCGGCGTCGCCGGGGGCACCTTCATCTTCATGGAGAGCTTCACCATCTTCGGCGGCAACACCCTTTCCACCCTCGCCGGGGAGTTCTCGTTCTCCTGGTCCTTCGCCCTGTCGCTCGTCTACCTCGGCCTGGTGATCCGCAACGTCCGGGAGGGGCGGCGATTCAGCGTGTCCGCAGGAGTCGTCCTGGCACTGACGGCGCTGTGCCACATCATCACGACGATGGTCGTGGTAGTGGCGTCGCTGCCGTTGTTGTTGCGCCGGCGGGGGCCCAGCACCCTTCTCTTGGCGTGGGGGATCGGCTTCGCCCTGGCCGGGTTCTGGGCGGTGCCCCTGCTCGATCACGTTCCGTTCACGACGGACATGGGCTGGTTCCCGGTGGAGGGCTGGGACAAGGTGTTCCAGCGCGAGCTTTGGCCGCTGCTGGTCCCTGCGCTCGCCGGACTCGCCTGGGCGATCCACCGGCGGATGCTGGTGGGACCGATCGTGGCCCTGATGGTGGTCCCGGTGGCGGGCTACTACCTCATCCAGTTCATCGACTTTCGCAAGCTCTACAACGCACGATTGTTGGCGTATTGGTACTTCGCGGTGTACTTCCTCGCAGGGGTCGGCATCGGCGCCGCGGTCCAGGCGGTGGCCCGTCGCCTGCGGGGAGGCGAGTCGCCGCGCTGGGCTCTGGCCACGGTGGCCGCGGTGGTGATGCTCATCCTCGGCGTCAGCGGGGTGAACAAGACCCCGTCGTGGGCGCGGTGGAACTACTCCGGCTACGAGGGCAAGCAGGCCTACGGCTTCACCGCCGATGGGACCCCGGTGCTCCAGGCCGACTACTGGGCGGAGCTGATGGGGCTGATGGGCGCGATCGACACTCTCCCCCCGGGACGAGTGATGTGGGAGGCGAACAGCGACCTCAATCGCTATGGGACGCCGATGGCGCCGATGCTGATTCCGTACTTCTCGGAGGGTCATCCCTCGATGGAGGGCTTGTACTTTGAGTCGGCCCTGACCACGCCCTTCCACTTCCTCAACGCGGCCGAGGTGAGCCAGCGGCCCTCGAACCCGGTGTCGGGGCTCGACTATCACGGGATGGACTTCGCCCGGGCCATCCCGCATCTCGCCGTCTATGACGTCGCCTACTACGTGTCCCTCACCGATGAAGCCACCACCGCGGCCAAGGACTACGGCCTGGAAGTGTTGGCCGAGCCGGCGCCCTTCACCGTCTTTGCGCTTCCCGAGTCCGATCTCGTCGAGGTCGCCGAGTACGAGCCCGTGGTGTGGGCGGGCGAAGAGTCCTTCTTCGAGGCGACGCTGACCTGGTACGACGACGTGGAATTGCTGGATCGCTGGCTGGTCGAGACGGGTCCGGATGAGTGGCTGCGCCTCGAGGATGCTTCGAACGGCACGCGGCGCATCATCGCCGGTCCGGCCACCGTGTCGAACGTCGTGCTCGACCACGACCGCATCTCTTTCGATACCACCGCGGTCGGCGTACCCCACCTTGTGAAGGTGTCGTACTTCCCCAACTGGCGCGCCCGCGGTGCCGAGGGGCCGTTCCGGGCGGCACCTTCGCTGATGGTGGTGGTGCCCACCCAGGAGCACGTCGAGATCGTCTTCACCAATACCCGAGCCGAGATCGCCGGCAACCTCATGACCGGAGCGATGCTGCTCGGCCTGGTCGGGTATGCCGTCGTCACGCGGCGCCGTCGCCGTCCCGGCGCGGACGCCCCAGCGACACTCGCCGGCAGCTGACAGCTCAGGGCTTCTTGCCTCGGGCCTCGGCTCGCAGGGTGCGGCGGATCCGCCACAGCCCCCGCAAGGTGCGCGGCACCCGCTTGAACAGGCTGGAACGGGTCGTCCGAAGCTCCTCCACCACCGCCGGGATCTCCTTGATGCGGTAGCCAGCCCGCTCTGCCCGGATCACGAGCTCGGTGTCGAAGAGATCCTTGGTGGAAGTGACCAGGGGAGCGATCTCGGCGATGACGGTCGACCTGATCACCTTCATGCCGTGGGTGTCACTGACCCGCGACCGCAGCAGCATCCGCAGCAACAGGTTGAAGGCGTAGGTGGCCAGCCGCCGGATCGGTCCGCGGCGATCGACCGCCCCGGGAGCTCGCTTCGAGGCAAGGACGACGTCGGCCTCGTCCGCGAGCGCCAGGGCCGCGGAGAGAAACTCTGCGGAGAAGTAGTCGATGTCGACATTGGCCACCCACTCGCTGTGCGCCGCCAGGAACGCATCGCGCATCGCCGCCCCGTAGTCGGGGGTGGGGAGGCGGAGCACCATGATGCGGCGGTCGTCGCCGGCCAGCCGCGCCGCGACCCCGGCGGTGTCATCGGTGGATCCGTTCTCGGCGAGGATCGCGGTCGTTCCGGGCCCGACCCGATCCAGGGCCGCCCGCAGGCGGGGGAGTGCCTCGGGGAGGAATCCCGCCTCGTTGTGGATCGGGACGACGACCGTCAGTGAAGGAGGCACGGGGCGGGAGTCTAAGTGGGCGGTCGAGCCACGGCCCCGGATGCTGCGGCGGGAGCAGAGACCCCACCTCCATAGAATGCCGGGATGGACCTCGGGAGCATCTTCAAGGCCTATGACGTCCGCGGTCTCGTGCCCGCCGAGCTCGACGAACAGGTCGCGGCGCGCATCGGGGCGGCCTTTGCCCGGTTCACCAGGGCGGAGCGCATCGCGGTCGGTTACGACGCCCGGCTCTCGTCACCGGTCCTGGCGGAGGCTCTCAGCGGAGGGATCACTTCTGCAGGGTGCGATGTCGACGCCCTGGGGATGATCGCCACCGACATGGCCTATCACGCCGCCGGGAGCCTGCATGAGCCCGCGGCGATGATCACTGCATCCCACAACCCCCGGGGATGGAACGGGGTGAAGTTGTGCCTGGCCGGAGCGGCACCGGTAGGCGCCGAGAGCGGGCTGTCGGAGATTCGGAGCCTGGCCGAGGCTGGAGTCGAGCCTGCGACGCGGCCGGGGCGGGTTCGCTCCGTGGACACCGGCGGGGCCTATCTGGACCACGTCCTGGCGGTGTCGGGTGCCGCGGGCATCGCCGAACTCGAAGTCGCCGTCGACGCCGGCAACGGCGTGGGCGGCGTGGTGATGCCCGCCCTTTTCGAGCGGATCGCGGCACACCTCACCGGCCTCTTTCTGGACCCCGACGGCACCTTTCCCAACCATCACCCCGACCCCCTGCGTCCGGAGAACCTGCGGAGTCTCGAGGAACTGATGCGCAGCCGCCGCTTCGCGCTGGGGGTCGCCTTCGACGGGGATGCCGATAGGGCTGTCTTCATCGACGATGAGGTGCGTCCGCTGCCCGGCAGCACGATCACCGCGATGGTGGCGCGGTGGTTCCTGGCCAAGGAGCCCGGAGCCCACATCGTGCACAACCTGATCTGCAGCAGGGCTGTCGCCGAGACCATCATCCGGTTCGGGGGAGTACCGGTGCGCACCCGGGTGGGTCACTCCTACATCAAGGGGGTAATGGCCCAGACGGATGCGGTGTTCGGGGGCGAGCACAGCGGCCACTACTACTTCCGGGACAACTTCCGCGCCGACAGCGGGTTGCTGGCGATGCTCGTCCTGCTCCGGCTCGTCTCGGAGGACGGCCGCCCCCTTTCGGTCATCCGGCGCGATTTCGAGCGCTATGCCCAATCCGGCGAGATCAACCTCGAAGTGGCTGATCAGGAGGCTGCCATGGCTCGCGCCGCCGCGGCCTTTGGCGGCGAGCAGGATCGCCTCGATGGCCTCACCATCTCGCTCGGGGATCGGTGGTTCAATCTCCGCCCGTCGAACACCGAGCGGGTGCTGCGGCTCAATGTCGAAGCTCCCGACCCATCACGGGTGGCCGACCTGGTAGCCGCGGTGTCGGCCACGATCGAGGAGGTGTCCGATGTCGGTGCCTGAGGATCTGCTGGCGATCCTGGTGTGTCCGCAGTGCCACCACCCGGTGCGCCCCGAGGGTGAGGAGTTGGTGTGCACCGGGTGCGGGCTGCGCTATCCGGTGCGGGACGGCATCCCGGTGATGTTGCCGGAGGAGGCGCGTCCTCCGGCCCAGGGTGGCAAATGAGTCTGATGCGCGATCTGATCGCCACCCTGCCGGACCAGTTGCTCTGGGCCGCGGGGGTTGCGGTGCCGGACCTCCCGCCCGCTCCCGAGGGTCTGGTTCTTGGCATGGGTGGCTCCGGCTTCGCCGGCGACGTCGCCGTGGCGTTCGCCGCCGGGCAGATGCGTCGGGTCACGGTGCACAAGGATTACGGGCTCCCCGGCTGGGCGGTCGCAGCCCGACCGGCCGTGGTGGCGGTGTCTCACAGCGGCAACACCGAGGAGACCCTTTCCGGAGTCGAGGCCGCCGCCGCGGCAGCCCTGTCGGTTGCGATCACCGCCACCGGTGGGGCGCTAGTGGCATTGGCCCACGAAAGCGGCCTGCCGCTGCTGGTGGTACCGCCGGGGCCGCAGCCGCGCGCCGCCGCGGGCTACCTGGCCGGTGCCACGCTGCGCCTGCTGGAGTCGGCCGGGGTCGTCACCGCCACGGTCCCGGCGCTCGAGGAGGCGGCGACGGTGGTCACATCGCTCCTCGAAGGCCCCGCCGAGGAGGTATCCCAGGAGTTGGCCGACGCCCTTGCCGGCCGGATCGTGATCCTCTACGGCGCCGGGCCGATCACGGCCGCCGCGGCGGGTCGGTGGAAGGCTCAGATCAATGAGAACGGCAAGGCACCGGCGTGGTGGTCACTGTTCCCGGAGCTGGACCACAACGAGATCGTGGGTTGGGGTGCCAACGCCGCGGCGCACCGTGACGTGATGGCCGTGGTGTTCCTGGAGGACCCAGACGACCCTCCCCGCATCCGGGTTCGCGCCGACCTGACCGCTCGGCTGATGGATGGGATCCGGATTGCGGGACGAGTCGGCACGCGCGGGGCGGGACCCCTGGCGCGGCTCTTCTCGCTGGTGGTGGTCGGGGACCTGCTCTCGGTCCTGCTTGCAGAGCGCTCCGATGTCGACCCGGTGCCGGTCGAAGTCATCGAGAAGCTGAAGGGAATGCTGAAGGAGTAGGTGTCAGATACCAGATACCAGATACCAGATACCAGATACCAGATACCAGATACCAGATACCAGAAGGAACTCCTTGTGGTGTCAGCACCTGACACCTGTTACCTGACATCTGAGACCCTGGCATCGGGCATCGGGCATCGGGCATCGGGCGTCTGGCATCTGGGATCTGGCGTCGGGCATCTGGCATCCGGCACCTAGTCTTCGCCCCGTGGACCACGACATCGCCGATCCGTCGCTCGCCGCCCAGGGCCAATTGCGGGTGGAATGGGCCAGCCGCCGCATGCCGGTGCTCGCCACCATCCGCGAGCGCTTCGAACGGGATCGCCCTCTCGCCGGTATCCGGATCGGGGCGTGCCTCCACGTCACCGCCGAGACCGCCAACCTGATGCTGACCCTTCGGGCCGGTGGCGCCGATGTTGCGCTGTGCGCCTCGAATCCGTTGTCCACCCAGGACGATGTGGCCGCGGCGCTCGTCGCGGCCGGGGTTCCGGTTTTCGCGGTACGTGCCGAGGACGCGGATCGCTACTACCGGCACATCCGCCAGGTCCTCGACCGGGAGCCGCAGATCACGATGGACGATGGCGCCGATCTGGTCACGACCCTGCTCAAGGAACGCCCAGAGCACCATCCCCTCGGTTCCACCGAAGAGACCACGACCGGCGTGATTCGCCTACGCGCCATGGCCGCCGATGGCGTATTGCGTTTCCCGGTGGTGGCGGTGAACGACTCGGCCACCAAGCACCTGTTCGACAATCACCACGGGACCGGGCAGTCCGCGCTCGACGGGATCCTCCGCGCCACCAATCTGCTGTTTGCCGGAAAGACCGTCGTGGTCGTCGGCTACGGGCATTGCGGCTCCGGGGTGGCGGCACGGGCCGATGGGCTCGGGGCCCGGGTCGTGGTCGTCGAGGTGGACCCGGTCCGGGCGCTCGAGGCGGCCATGGAGGGCTTCGCGGTGATGAGCATGGCCCAGGCCTCTCGGGTCGGCGAGGTCTTCATCACCACCACCGGCAACCTGCATGTGATCCGGGGCGAGCACTTCGATGTCATGAACGACGGGGCGATCATGGCCAACGCCGGGCACTTCGACGTCGAGATCGACCTTCCGGCCTTGGAGGAGCGGTCCACCGGCAAGCGGCGCCTGCGTCACGAGCTCGACGAGTACCTCATGAAGGATGGCCGTAGGCTCCACGTCGTCGCCGAGGGCCGCCTGGTGAATCTCGCGGCGGCCGAGGGCCACCCTGCCGAGGTCATGGACATGTCGTTCGCCAATCAGGCACTCGCCGCCGAATGGCTGGCGGGTGAGGGTTCCGAGCTCGCCCCCGGAGTGCATCGCCTTCCCGAGCATCTCGACGACACCGTGGCCGGCATCGCGCTGACCCGCCTCGGTGGCACCCTCGACGCCCTCACCGACGAGCAGGCCCGCTACCTCGGCAGCTGGGAGATGGGCACGTGAGGAAGTCGAGAGTCGAGAGTCGAGAGTTGAGAGTCCCGATCCGAATCCTCTGAACTCTCAACTCTGAACTCTGAACTCTGCTCTGAACTCCGACCTCAGAACTCCGAACTGATATCCACCAACGGTCCCCGCACCGCTTCTGCCGCCTCCAGCACCTCTGCGATCTCCCGGGTCACTAGTTCCTCTCGGGTGAGCAGGGCGTCGCGCAGGGCCGCCACCAGGTGGCGACTGTCACGCAGGAGGGCGGTGACGACGACCTTCTGTTCGTCGAGGAGGCGCTCCACGGCGCTGCGGGCGCGATCGTCGCCCAGCACCTGGGCCGCCAGGTTGCCGCCAACCAGGCCGGGCTCGACCGTGCGGAAGGAGACCAGCGAGCCGCCGAGCCCCAACGAGCCGACCATCTCGACGGCGATCCCGGTGGCCGCGGCCAGGTCGCCGGCGGGACCGGTGCCGGACTCTCCGAAGAACAACTCCTCGGCCACCATGCCGCCGAGGGCGATCTGGATCAGGGCCAGTGATTCGCTGCGGCGGCGGGTGTAGCGCTCTTCGGTCTCGGTGTGGGCGAGCAACCCGAGGGCGTCCTTGCGCTTGACGATGGACAGCAGCTCCATCTTGCGGCCCTTGCCGACCAGGTGTGCGACCACGGCGTGACCCGACTCGTGCACCGCGATCGACTCGCGCTCTGCCGTGGTGTACTCGGTGGGCTCGGCCAGGCCGATCTCGATGTCCATGCGGGCGCGCCGCAGGTCGTCCACCCGGAGGGCGGAACGGCCATCCCGGATCGCAAAGAGCAAAGCCTCGTCGAAGAGGCGCTCCAGCGATGCCGGGCTGTAGCCGATCGTCGTGGCGGCGAGGTCGTCGCGCGCCACCTCGTCCATCGTGGAGTCGTGCGCCTTGGCCTCGAGGAAGAAGTCGATCAGGTCGCGCCGCTCGTGACGGGAGGGAAGGCCGAAGTGCAGGATCCGGTCGAAACGCCCCGGGCGCAGCAACGCCGGATCCAACGAGTCGGCCCGGTTGGTGGCGCCGATCAGCAGCACGTTGGCGAAGGGCGGCTTGCTCATCTTGAAGTGCCGATGTGGGGGCAGAAGCTTGTTGGCGGTGCGGCGCAGGGCATTCACGAAGCGCATCGACCGGGTCGGCTCATCGAAGCTCTGCATCTGCACCAGCAGTTCGTTGACGACACCGCCGACGCCTTCGGAGATCGCAGAGCGGTTCACGCCGCTCGCCGCCTCGGCCCGGGTCAGCCCGCCGCGGCGCATCCCGATGGCATCGAACTCCTCGATGAATCCGATCGCTCCACCTTCCTGCCGGGCGACCTTGCGCAGACGGCGGAAGTAGGAGCGGATCTTGCGGGCGGTGGCCCCGTACCACATGCTCTGGAAGGCGGTCGACGAGACGAAGAGAAAGGGAACCCCCGCCTCCTTGGCCAGGGCCTTGGCGGTGTGGGTCTTGCCGGTCCCCGGCGGACCCTCGAAGAGGATGCCACGCCGCGGCGAGCCGCCCATCTGATCGCGGAAGTGGCGGTGGTTGAGGAACACCTGGAGGGTGTGCTCGACCTCTCCCAGGACCGGTCCGAGGCCTCGCACCTGGTCGAACCCGACTTCGATCTGCTCGGGCAGGTAGATGACTTCAGGAGAGCGGCTGTTGCCGAGCATGGGGACGAGGAGCGCCGCGGCGATGAGGATCACGATCAGGACGCCGGGAAGCCAGAGCACCGCATCGGGACCGAGTTGGGGCAGTCCGGGGGAGACCGGGTTGCCGGCGAGGAAGCGCACCCACATCCACGCGGTGATGGGGAAGAGCACCCAAGCGATCTTGCGCAATCGCCGCCGGCGCTGGTTTTCCCGGGTGACCTGGACGTCGACCGGCGGCATGACGGCTCCCTCTGTTGCTCCCGAGGGGCCACTCTACGCCTCTACGCCACGGGGAGTGGCGGCTCAACGCGACGGGTGGTCAGAGGTGAGGTCATTGTCCCCGGCGGACGCGCACTAGTCCGCGGGGAGGCACCGGCCGCCGTGTCGCCGCCGGCCGGTACCTTGCGCGCCATGTGGTGCCTGGGTTGCGGTGCGGTCCGTTCGCACCCGGTGTGTTCCGGGTGTGCCGCCCGGCTGCGTCCGGCGCCGGCGCGATGGATCCGGGGAGTCCTGATCCGGTCGGCCTTCGTCCACGAGGACCCGGCCCGGGCCATGGTGCATCGGCTCAAGTACCGGGCGGCGCCGCCGGGGAGGCTCGGGGTGCTCCTGGCGCCGTTGGTCCCCGACGGAGCCACATCCCTGGTGCCGGTGCCGCGGGTGCGTTTGCGGCGCTGGCGCTATGGGGTCGACCCCGCACTCGAATTGGCGCGATCGCTGAGCGCCGTCACCGGACTGCCCGTCGTCACGGCACTGGTGGCACCGGTGTGGGTGCACCGCCGCGCCGGGCCTGTGGGGCAGCCTCGAGGCCTTCCCCGCTTCTCCCGACGCATCACGGTTCCAGTCGGGGCGATCCTGATCGACGACGTGGTGACCACCGGCGCCACCCTGGTAGCCGCGGCGGCAGTCACCGGCATCACGACGGCGGTGACCCTGACCGCGGCGGGAGGGAAGTAGCTGTGAGCCGTGAGCTGTGAGCCGTGAGCTGTGAGCCGTGAGTCGTGAGCCGTGAGCCGTGAGCCGTGAGCCGTGACCCGCCGATTCTGGCTGACCGCTGACCGCTGACCGCTTCCTTTCCGGCACCCGGCACCCGGCACCCCGCACTCGGGCATCCGGCACCCGGTACCCGTCACCCGGCACCCGACACCCGGCACCCGGCACCCGGGCATCGGGCATCTGGCATCTGGCATCTGGTATCTGGCACCCGGCACCCGGCATTTCCCCTGCCCCCACGCCCCGCCACGGGATACCATATCCCCATGACCCCGCTCGGGGCAGCGAGCGCAAGCACCGGGGTTGGTGTTCCACCCCCGGGTGCGATACCTGCGCTCGCGTCGACCGACTCCCACCCCAGCCGTGGCGCAGCCGCGTCCGGCGCTAAGGAGGATCCCGTGGAGATCCGTGTCCATGCGACCCACATGGCCCTGTCCGACTCGTTGCGAGACCTCGCTACCGAGAAGGTTCGCCACGCCACCAGGCTGTTCGGTGACGGGGAGCAGATCGACGTCGAGTTCGCCGAGGAGCGCAACCCCCGGCTGGCGGACGGCCGGTACCGGGTGGAGCTGACCTCGCGGACGGCAGGGCAGGTGGTACGGGTGGAGGCGGTGGGCGGAGACGAGCGGTCGGCGCTCGACCTCGCCATCGAGAAGTACGAGAGCCGGCTGCGTCGGCTGAAGGAACGGATCATCGGGCGGCATCGTCGGGGCGGGGAGAAACGGCTCAATGACGACTCCAACGGCGTCGAAGAACCGGGAGACAACACGCTGCGAATCGAGCGGGTGAAGAGATTCGCGGTGAAGCCCATGACGCCCGAGGAGGCAGCCCTCCAGATGGAACTGCTTGGACACAGTTTCTATCTGTTCCTCAATGCCGACACCGAGCAGTACGGAGTGCTGTACCGGCGACGCGGAGGAACCCTGGGGCTGATAGAGCCACAGTGAGTACCAGCGTTCTCGTCGTAGACGATGCCGAACTCTTCCGCACCGGGCTGGCCGCCGCGCTGGCCCGGGCGGGTTTCACCGTTGCCGGGGAGGCCTATGACGCCGAGAGTGCGGTGTCGGTGGCGGAGCAGAAGCAACCCGACGTGGTGGTCCTCGACATCCTGATGCCGGGCCTTTCCGGCCTCGACGCGGTCGAGAAGATCCGGGCGGCCAGCCCGGGGACGCGGGTCGTGATGCTGTCGGCCAGCGAGTCGGAGGAGGATCTCCTCGCGTGCATCCGCGCCGGGGCTCGCGGCTACCTGGTGAAGGATGGGTCGTTCGACGACCTCGCCCGGTCCCTGCGCGACGTGGCATCGGGGGGAGCCGCGCTCTCGGGGCGGATGGCCGGCAAGCTCCTGGACGTCCTGTTCCAGCTGCTGCGCCATCAGGAGTTCACCGCCTCCCGCCATCCCGCCCTCACCGGGCGCGAACTCGAGGTGCTCCAGCACGTCGCCCGCGGAATGACATCGAAAGACATCGGTGACGTGCTATTCATCAGTGAGAACACTGTGAAAAACCACGTACGCAACGTGCTGGACAAGCTCGGTCTCCATTCCCGCAATGAGGCAGTGCTCTACGCCATCCGCGAGAACCTGATCGCGCTGTGACCACGACCGGTCCCGGGACCCGATCCCAGGCGCCCGGAGATGCCGGAGATGCGGTGGAGTTCCGCACTGCCCAGTATGAGCGGGCCCGCGCCGTCTTCGACACAGCCGGGATCGGCTCCGCCGATCGGGACCTGGCCGAGCGAATCCAGGCTGAGTTTCCCCGCCCCAGCGATGACCTGCGAGCGTCGGTGGCTGCATTCCGCGACACGCTCCGACTCGAGATGCGGCAGGAGCGTTTTCGCCGGCTGTTGCGGGCCTGGGCGGGCCGGGTCGTTGCCGGGATCCGTAGTGGTGACTTCGTCGCCGCCGGTGCCTGGATGAAGGCCGTAACCGAGAACCCGGTCTTTCCCAGCGAGTATTCGCACCACGTCACCGAGGCAGTGCGCGAACTGTCCCGTCCCGCCCTTCTCGACGAGCTCGTGGTCGCCCTGGCCAAGGCCGGTGATCCGCCCGGGGCCGCCGCCCTCCTCTCGGGCTGGGGGTCGCCGCTGGTCGCGTACCTGATCGGCTGCATGCTGGTCGAGGTGCCCAAGGTCAATCGCCGTCACCTCGTCGAGTACCTGGGCCAGGCCGGACGGGGCGATATCCGCCTCCTCACTCCCTGGCTGCGGGATCCGCGCTGGTACGTGGTGCGCAATGTGGCCACGGCGATCGGGCGGGCCGGGCGCGACGGCGGAGTCCCGGCGCTCTTGTCGGTCGTGGATTACGACGACGATCGGGTCCGGGTCGAGGTGATCCGCGCCCTGGCGACCCTCGAGGGTCCGGAGGCTGTGCCAATGCTGGTGGGCGCACTGGCCGACTCCAGCCAGCGGGTGCGCAATGCCGCGGTGTCGCTCTTGCGCGCCGAGCCGTCCGACGAAGTGGTGCTCCGCATCGCCGATCATCTCACCGGCGCGGCGGTCACCTCCGATGATGCCCGCCGTCTCATCAAGATCATTGCCGAGCGCACCAGCGATGCCGCCAGGAAGGCACTCGACGGCCTGGCGGAGCGACGCTCCGGGGCGTCGAAGGCGGTGCGCGAGGCGGCACGGGCGGCCCTGGGGACGCCCTCATGAGCGAATTGCTGGCACGCGACTTTCTGCGCGCCCTGTTCCATGCCGGGCAGCGGCTGCTCGCCGGTGAGGACGACCCGGCGGCGGCGAATGCCGTCTCGGCGCTCGAGTCGGCGGCTGCGGCACTCACCGCCCACGGCAGTGAGGCGGTGATCGGGCTGGTGGGGGAGACCTTCTACCTCGACCGCAAGTTACTCGCCAATGCCGCGACGGAGTTCGACTCGGTCCTCCAGGCGATGAAGCAGCGACGCATCGAGACCGTGACCGTGCTTCCCGGAGCGGGACGCGGTGATCTCACCGATCTGGCTGCTTTTTTGGCGGGACGCTCCGAGGACCTGCCCGCTGGCGGCGGGGTGCTGCTCAACGAGCGGCACATGTCTCCCGGAGACATCGAGTTGCGCCCGGTGTCGAGCCTGCGCCGCGCCTACTCGCAGTCGCTCGATTCGCTGCGTGGGGTCTCCCGGAGCCGCACGCTCCATCTCGGCGACGTGCAGGCGGTGGTGGACGACTTCCTGGCCGGTGGCGCCGGCTCCAGCTCGTCGCTCCTCATGGCCACGGTGCAGAACCACGACGAGGCGACCTACTACCACTCCGTGAACGTGTGCCTGCTCTCGCTGGCCCTGGGCCGCTTCGCCGGGCTGAGTCTCGACCAGCTGCGGCTGCTCGGCCTGAGCGCATTGCTCCACGACGTCGGGCGGGTCGTCGTCGACGAGGCGGCGCTGCGCACCGGTGGCAGGTTGAGCAACGAGGACTGGGCCCAGGTGCGCCTGCATCCCCAGGAGGGTGCCATCGCCATCCTCGCCGCCGCGGGCTCGGGCCAGGAGGTCGCCGCGGCCGTCGCGCTGGAGCACCATCAGCGATTCGACGGTGGCGGCTATCCGGATCTCGAGGGACGCCGTCCCCACCTCTACAGCCGGATGGTGGCGGTGGTCGACACCTACGAAGCGGTGACTGCCCCGCGGCCGTATCGGCCGCCGCGCACCCCCGCCGATGCGCTTGCGATCCTCCTGCAGGGTGCAGGGACGGTTCACGACCCCGACCTGGTGCGGTTGTTCATCGAGATGGTCGGTGCCTATCCGCCCGGTTCTGTGCTGCGCCTCGCCAGTGGGGAGACCGTGGTGGTCGCCCCGCCAGACAACGGCGGAATGCGCGGCGTCGTGGTCGGGGATGGCGCAAACCGGGGCCTCTTCGTCTCTTTCAACGGGTCCGATGTCGTCGCCCAGATGCTCCCATCCGAGGCCGGTGTGGCTCCGGGGTCGGTCCTGGAGGCCGCGGAACACGAGGCCGCGCTGCGGCGTTAGTGGCCTGGAGACGTGGTTCCGCAACGGCACCGCGGCGATAGAATGACTCATCCATGGCCCTGCTGAAGCGAATCCTCAGCGCGGGCGAGGGTAAGAAACTGAAGGACCTCGAGCGAGTCGTCGCCGCGGTCGGTGCCCTCGAGCCCGCCATCCATCCCCTCTCCGACGAGGCGCTGCGCGCCAAGACCGTCGAGTTCCGCGCCCGCCTCGCCGATGGGGCGACTCTGGAGGAGATCGAACCGGAGGCGTACGCAGTCGTGCGCGAGGCGGCGCAACGGGTCCTCGGCCAGCGCCACTTCGATGTGCAGGTGATGGGCGCTGCGGTTATGCACCGCCACGGCATCGCCGAGATGAAGACCGGCGAGGGCAAGACCCTGGTGTCCACGATGCCCGTCTACCTCAACGCCCTCCAGGGTCGCGGGGTGCATGTGGTCACGGTGAATGACTACCTGGCCAAGCGCGATGCCGAATGGATGGGCGGAGTGCATCGGTTCCTCGGCCTCACCATCGGGCTGATCCAGGCCGACATGCAGCCCGAGGAGCGCCGCCCCGCCTATGCCGCCGACGTCACCTACGGGACCAACAACGAGTTCGGCTTCGACTACCTGCGGGACAACATGACCATGGAACCGCGCTTCCTGGTGCAACGGGGACACAACTACGCCATCGTGGACGAGGTCGACTCGATCCTGGTGGACGAGGCACGGACCCCGCTCATCATCAGCGGACGGGTCGGCGAGACGGCCAAGTGGTACCGCGACTTCTCCCGAATCGCGGACCGGCTCCATCCCGAGATCCACTACGAGGTCGATGAGGGAAAGCGGCAGGTGATGACTACGGAGGCCGGTGTCACCCAGGTGGAGCAGTTCCTCGGCGTCGAGAACATGTACGACCACACCAACGTGGATCTGATCCACCACCTCGACGTCGCCCTCAAGGCCAAGGCGCTGTATCACCGCGACGTCGACTACGTGATCTCCAACGGCGAGATCAAGATCGTCGACGAGTTCACCGGCCGCATCCTGGAGGGCCGCCGTTACTCCGAGGGCCTCCACCAGGCCATCGAGGCCAAGGAGGGGGTGCGGATCAAGGAGGAGAACCAGACCCTCGCCACGATCACCCTGCAGAACTACTTTCGCCTCTACGAGAAGCTGGCCGGCATGACCGGTACGGCCAAGACCGAGGCCGGGGAATTCAACGAGATCTACAAGCTCGACGTGGTCGAGATCCCCACCAACGTCGCCGTGGCCCGGGCGGACCAGCCCGACCTGGTGTACATGACCGAGGACGCCAAATTCAACGCCCTCACCGAGGACCTGGTCGAACGTCACGCCAAGGGCCAGCCGGTGCTGGTCGGAACCATCTCGATCGAGAAGTCGGAGCGGCTCTCCGCGGCGTTGCGCAAGAAGGGCATCCCCCACGAGGTGCTCAACGCCAAGCAACATGAGCGGGAAGCGGCGATCATCGCCCAGGCCGGCCGCATCGGTGCGGTGACGGTCGCCACGAACATGGCCGGCCGCGGCGTGGACATCCGCCTCGGTGGCAACCCCGATGAGCTCGCCAAGATGGAGATGCGCAAGCAGGGGCTCACCCCGGGCACGCCCGAGTACGAGGCGGCCCTCGCCGAGACCCACGCCTCTCTCAAGGCGGAGACCGCGGCGGAGTCGAGCAAGGTCGTCGAGCTGGGCGGCCTCTATGTGCTCGCCACCGAGCGCCATGAGGCCCGCCGCATCGACAACCAGTTACGGGGCCGGTCGGGGCGCCAGGGCGACCCCGGCGAGTCCCGCTTCTACCTGTCACTCGAGGACGACCTGATGCGCCGCTTTGCCACCGATCGGGTGCAGAGCATCATGCGCCGGCTGCGCATCCCCGAGGACGTGCCCATCGAGCACGGCATGGTCACCAAGGCGATCGAGCGAGCCCAGCGCCAGGTGGAGTCGCAGAACTTCGAAATCCGCAAGAACGTCTTGAAGTACGACGAGGTGATGAATCGCCAGCGCACCGTGATCTACGAATGGCGCAATCGGGTCCTCACGGGCGGCGACACCGAGGAACTGGTGCGGGGCT
>Ga0214472_10003439_pt1 | contig 16748 bp, 17 predicted proteins | sample RVTome_6_FD_207662 | JGI IMG/M metagenome (GOLD analysis project Ga0214472, IMG submission 207662) | Soil microbial communities from uranium-contaminated site in the Upper Colorado River Basin, Wyoming, United States - RVT140D175 | ecosystem: Environmental > Terrestrial > Soil > Contaminated >... | reverse complement strand
TTTTCCTGGTTTTGAATCTTCTCCCTTCCCGTGCAATGTATTTCCCTGTCATTTCCTGTTCACCATATTTATCAGCTTTGCAGTATTGTATGTTTGCAATAATCCGGCCATATACGGTGTGGCAAATCCCGGACAACCTGCTAATCTTTAATGTAATTCCGTGTTAAACCCTACCGGGTTCGGTCTGGGGAAAAACTGTTAATTACAGGGACGCTTCTGATGAGGAAGGATTCGTATGCAATATCATTATCCTACGCCCGGTGAAGCGGGAATCAACATACCGCCACTGGTGCGCAAAAAGCTTTTCAAAGCCGGGTTCCGCCACGGGCTCGAAGGTGGAGGTCTTGAGCAAATCGAGCACTTGCGGTTCTCTTTCCGGATGGGTGTGCGTGCTGCAAAACTTTATCTCCACGAGGTCCGCCGTGCACAGGGGATCATTGAATTTCCGCAGCGCTGGAAATTCCGGGTAACAACACATTTCGATTCCCAGCCCCCGCCTCACAAACAGCACAAATCGTAACGTTCAAGACAACAATCAACAGGAGGGAGAAAAAATGAACCCCACAGAAGTCTTGGAGATGATAAAACAAAACCACGTCAGGATCGTCGACCTCAAATTCCAGGATTTCCCTGGTACCTGGCAGCATTTCAGTGTGCCGATCAGCGAAGTCAAGACTGAAATATTTGAAGAAGGTCTTGGCTTCGACGGATCCAGCATACGTGGCTGGCAGGCAATCCATGCCAGCGATATGCTGGTCGTCCCTGATCCCGAAACCGCCATACTCGATCCGTTTACCCTGGAACCGACGGTCTCAATGATTTGTGACATTGTTGACCCGGTCACACACGAACGCTATTCACGTGATCCACGGTATATTGCCGCAAAGGCAGAGATGTATTTGCGCCAGACCGGGATCGGCGATACCGCCTATTTCGGCCCGGAAGCCGAGTTTTTTGTCTTTGACGGGGTTCGCTTCGAACAAAACGCACACGAAGGTTATTACTTCGTTGAATCGGATGAAGGCATCTGGGAGTCCGGCAATTTCGATGAAGTCAATCTGGGACACCGCCCGCGCCACAAGGAAGGCTATTTTCCTGTTCCTCCAGTCGATACCATGCAGGACATCCGTTCGGAAATGGTGACCACCATGGAGGATGCCGGTATTATTGTCGAGAAGCACCATCATGAAGTGGCAACCGCGGGACAGGCCGAAATCGATCTGCGTTATGATTCATTGAAACGCATGGCGGACAAAATGATGCTGTATAAATATATCGTGAAAAATGTCTCACTCCGTCATGGCAAAACGGCAACCTTCATGCCCAAACCGATTTTCAGTGACAACGGTTCCGGCATGCACACGCACCAGAGCATCTGGAAGAAAGGTAAACCGGTATTTGCCGGAGACAAATATGCCGGCGTCAGTGATATTTGTCTGTATTATATCGGCGGTATCCTGAAACATGCGGCGGCGCTGTGTGCGTTTGTTGCACCGACAACCAATTCATACAAGCGGCTCGTTCCCGGTTTTGAGGCTCCGGTAAATCTGGCCTATTCATCACGCAACCGATCCGCCGGCGTACGTATTCCGGTTTACCAGACCACCCCGGCTTCAAAACGCATCGAAGTCCGGTTCCCGGATCCTTCCTGCAACCCGTATCTGGCTTTTGCAGCGATGCTGATGGCAGGTCTGGACGGGATCGCCAACAAGATTGATCCCGGCAGTCCTATCGATAAAAACCTGTATGACCTGCCGCCCGAAGAAATGGCACAGGTATCAAGTTGTCCAGCATCCCTTGAAAGCGCGCTCGATGCACTGGAGGCGGACCACGATTTTCTGCTGAGTGGCGGCGTGTTTACCGATGACGTGATTGATACGTGGCTGGAATACAAGCGTACGAAGGAATGCGATGAGCTTCGCCTGCGCCCGCATCCGTATGAATTCATGCTGTATTACGACGCCTGATAAAACACTACAGTGAAAACAAATTGATGATCAACAGAAGTAACATTGCCTGCATTTCCGTGAATTGATTTTATACAAACAATTTGTACCTGAATCTCTCCCGGCAGGGACAGGATTAAGGCGGGTGTTGCAAACTCAAGACTACCTATAACCTTTATCCTGTCCCCCCGGCTCGTTCCCTCGACAGGGGAAAATTTTTCTACTTCATTTCCCGGATAAGGAAATTTCCATGGGGAGTAAGGCATGGAAATGAGAAATCGGACAGAGTTGTTAATTAATCAGAACATCCTTAATATCTGATTACGTATGACTGAACCTCAATTCCATGATCACTTTTCCAACGTTGCCGGTTTATATACCAGGTTCCGGCCACGTTATCCTTCTGCGCTGTTTGAATACCTCGCATCCATTGCGCCCAAAAAAGTAACAGCCTGGGATTGTGCAACTGGCAGCGGACAGGCAGCGGTTGAACTGGCGCAGCATTTCGAACAGGTTATTGCGACAGATGCCAGTGCTGAACAGATTGCTAATGCTGAACAACATTCCCGTATACAGTATCGTGTCGCTAGTGCAGAAAACAGCGGCCTGGATTCCGGCAGTGTTGATCTGATTACTGTTGCACAGGCACTACACTGGTTTGATTTGCCGGCTTTTTATACGGAAGTTAAGCGTGTATTAAAACCAGGTGGAATACTGGCGGTGTGGACTTACGGGAAAATGGATTTTGATAACCCGAAAGTCAGATCTTTGCTGGGCCATTTCTATTTCAATACCGTCAGTCCTTACTGGCCACCCGAACGCAAACTGGTGGAAGAAGGTTACCGTACTCTGGCATTCCCCTTTGAAGAGCTTCAACCTCCTGCGTTCGAAATAGAAGCTGCCATGACGCTGGATGAAATTACAGGTTATGTCCGGACCTGGTCTGCTACACAGCGTTATCAGAAAGAACATGGATATGATCCTGTCCTGGAACTGGAAGAGGAAATGATGTCTGTATGGGATGACCCCGAACTGCCAATAACCGTCCACTGGCCCCTGGCGTTACGTGTCGGACGGGCCGTCAACTGAATTTTTCTTACTTTAACCTGCAAAAATACAATATATTATTTATGCGTTATTTCCTTCATCTTTTCTGCAGGGATATTGCTGTTATCCAGTAAATTGAAGAAAGATTCCATCTGCTCATAAAACAACCACCATGGTTTGACAAACACCTCTGTCATCATTTCAGCAAAGGCATGATCGAGATAACCATGTTGCGATAAGTAATTTACGGTGTAATCCTCATTTTCCGGAACTACGGACTTGACCATAACGAGGTTCTGACATTGCAGGCAGTTTGCCAGCCAGAGTGCAAGACTGTCAGATGTGACGTCCCAGGTGGCCTTGATGGCCGGATTGCCGGCGATCATGTCATAAGGAAACCAGACCGGGATTTCATTTTTTTCAAGGCTTTTATTGATGGCTTCGATGGTATTTGCAGCATGATAACGTGGATCGAAAGATGTCAATAATGTGCCAAACTGTTCCATGGCCCGTAATGCCATGCGATGTGCTGTAGTATCATCAATCTGTAATTCCTTCTGCAGGTAACGCACCTGATCGGCAAATACACCGCCACCCGGTACTATCACAACATTCCCTGCTCCATGATCAGCCAAGGTTTTTAATGTCGAAGGGAGATCGCGGGTATTGAGCAGGCTGCCGCCCAGTTTAACTACCCACATCTTTTATTTCTCTGGTTTCAAGTAAATGCAGAAGTGCGGCAGCCTTGTCGAAACTTTCCTGGTATTCGGACTCCATGACTGAATCGACCACAATGCCGCCACCTGCCCAACAATACATTTTATTATCATGATAAACCAGCGTACGTATGGCGATATTGCAATCCATGTTACCGTCAAAACCGATATAACCCATGGAACCGCAATACACCGTACGTCTATCTGGTTCCAGTTCCTCAATGATTTCCATGGATCGCAGTTTTGGCGCGCCGGTAATTGAGCCTCCGGGGAAACATCCGCGGAATAAATCCAGGGCATGACGGGCTGGTTTGATCTGGCCTGTGACGGTACTCACCAGATGGTGGACTGTCGCAAAACTTTCCAGTGCAAACAGTTTCGGGACAGACACCGAACCGTTGATGCAATTTTTTCCCAGATCATTGCGTAAGAGGTCAACTATCATCAGGTTTTCTGCCCTGTCCTTTTCACTTTCAAGCAATTCAACAGCCAGTGCCTTGTCTTCATAGGCAAACGCGGAACGGCGGCGCGTGCCCTTGATCGGTCTGGTTTCCACCAGGCCATTGGTGACTTTAAGAAAACGCTCGGGAGATGAACTTAATACTGCACAATCCGGCAAGTTGAAAAATGAAGCAAACGGCGCCGGGTTGATTTTACGCAAACGCAGATAGGCATCCCAGGGGGACCCACTTACTTCAATCATGAAACGCTGTGCCAGATTGACCTGATAACAATCTCCTTCACGGATATAGTGTTTTATTTTGTCAAATGCCCTGGCATAGGAATCCTTATCCAGATTGGAGATGACTTTGCTGCGCGGTGAGAAATTTACCGGGTGGCGGTTTACCCCGGACTGGAACAGTTGCAACAAATTCTGCCATTGTTCGAAAGTGCGTTGATCACGCCCGTAACTCACCAGCCAACTGCGGCGTTGATGATGATCCAATATAACTGCCCAGTCATACAAACCAATAGCCATGTCCGGAACCGGAAGATCGTTGCTGGCAATTTGCGGAAGATGTTCTATGCGCCTGCCAAGATCATAGGCAAAATAACCTAATGCGCCGCCACAAAACGGGAGGCTGGAGAAATTATCCCGTTTTTCACCCAGCAGATTTTTTAATAATTCAAACGGATCATCCCGCGAATGTGTTTGCTGTCCATGTTGATCCGTTATGATTGTCGTTTGATCTGATGTTACAAGAGTTGTATAGGGGCGGCCTGCAATGATGTCATAACGGCCGGAATCAATATATGGATAACCACTGTCCAGAAAAATACTCCAGGGTTCATGCGCAATTGCTGAAAATACAACTGACGAATCACGCTGATAAGGCAGTTCAGTTAATTTGACACTCATGCTGACGACCTCGCCAGTTGCGCAACTGCTACGGCTGCAGCAGAACGTGCCGCATGTGGTTTCATTTCTTCAGAAGTATCCAGTAATTCAGCAAAATCCATAAAGGAAAAACCTGATTCTTGCGCTAGTTTGTGTGCAAGATACCGGCCTGCGCCAGCACCGATGATAATCGAATCAGCTTTCGCTGGCATGTTCAAACTGATCTGATCGAATGCCTGCCTGATTTTTTCAAACTGGGCTTCAGCAATAGATTTGGCAGTATTGATCCACATATCAGTATTTTCATGTTCATCAATATCAACAGCAAACATACGGGCCAGACGTCTGGTACTGTCCATAATGGATTTACCTGCCCCGTCTGCAGTGGTCATCATATCATCCTGTTCCTGCAATTCTCCGGTCAGCCGGTAAACATCAGCCATAGTGGCAAAATGCTCGGCCACTACCGGCCGCAATACACCATCAAGTGGGACATACTCAGCAATCGCCATCACCGGGGTCCGCACTATGCCGGTATAAACCAGTTCCTGGCACGACAACCTTTCAAAATCAGTATAACCCTGATTCAGAAGTTTGCCTGCTGCAAATGGAATGATATCAGTAGTCGTGCTGCCAATATCGACCAGTATCCCGGCATTAATTCTCTCTGCAATAAAACTGGCAGTAGCGTGCCAGTTTGCTGAAGCAATATCATTAAAATACAAGTCCGTCATGTCCGCCTCAATCCACCCTGCCCGGCCAGCATAAAATCGTATACTGTCCTTATTCAACGTAGCAGATATTCTGGTAACAAGTTCATCTATACCGGAACGGCGGTCACTGAAAATGTCCGATAATTCCGCAGTGGTGGTAAAAGCATGTTTTGATGCAGCGGGGATATATTTTTTTGCTTGAGTCAGGGCATCATGAAGAATATGCAATCCCTGCCAGATTGGTGCAGGGAATTGATGGGCTGTAATGATTTTACCGGTCACATCGACATGTGCCATTTTGAGATGAGCACCCCCGACATCCCAACCTATAAATGCTTCTGACTTCATACAGTTTAAAACCTGATGGTAACTGGTTTACAGTTTACCTCATGCAGGTCCGGGAAGCGCCTGTTTTGCATGAGTGTCATGATCATTTCAGCCGGATTACTGCCCAGTGACGATGTTAATCCGGTATACGAGGTGGTCAATCTGGGATTAATCTCAACCACTACCGGCCCATGCTCTGTCATAATGAGGTCAATCCCGACATATCCGGTCAATCCATCGATTGCGTCGGTTACATCATGCGCGATTTTTTCGAATTCCTGTTGATATTGTTGTAACCCATTTACAACAACACCGCTCAAATGGCCTTTACCATTTTCAAATGTGAATAATTGTTCATTACAGGCCAGTACGCTGGCCTGCTTCTCCAGACATAATATGGAAACACTGGCTGGTATGCCGGCAATATATTCCTGCACAATAAAATTTTTATTGTTGAGTCCATGGATATGCTGTTGCAATGAAACAAGGTCATTGAAACGGTAACACCCTTCACCACCAACACCATCATCCGGTTTGATAACCCAGCCGTTCCTGTCTGAAGAAAGATTATCTGTAACTTGCAGAACCGGCACAGTGGGGATTTGATTTGCAATCAAAAGTTCTATAGTTTTTAATTTGCTGGTGGTTAACTTTACCGCAGCAGAACTGCTGCCAATCAACAAGCTATTACTTTCCTCTGCCATGCAAGTAAGTTCATACATGATGTTGGAAGTTTCCGGCGCAATCAACCAGATTGCATCACTGTCTTTTATACACTGATGCCATGTTTGCCAGACATTTCTTCCGGGATTAATAATTTCAATATCCCTGCCGATTATCCCCAGCCTCGAGTCACGGGTACAAACAATATCGTTATAGCCTGCATCTTGCAGGTCAGTTACTAATGCGGACAACATCATATCCCCTTCCCGGGCCAATGCCTGGGGCAAATCCGCATCCTGCATGCCACCTCCCGTGATAAACTCACAAACAAACAAACGCATAGCTTATATTTATGCACATCATTCCAGTTATTGATCTATATCAGGGCCAGGTCGTCCATGCCGTGCGTGGCCAGCGCGAACATTATCAACCTGTCCGTTCCCTGCTTTGTACTGGCAGTGACCCTTGCGCTATTGTACAGGCAATGCTTAATCTTTATCCCTTCACTACATTATATATTGCCGACCTGGATGCTATTCAGAGTAACAAAGAAAATAAGGATGTCATTGATGAACTTCAACAAGAATTTCCACACCTCGCATTCTGGCTGGATAGCGGAAAATTCAGAAAGGAGGATTTTCCGGATTTCCATCATTCATCTACCACATACGTTATAGGCAGTGAAACCGGTGTCACAGCGGACATGTTCGATAAATTATCTGCCATTATTTCTGAACCTGTATTATCACTGGATTTCAAAGCAGGTATTTTTTCAGGTGAAGCAAATATATTACAGCATCCAGAAATCTGGCCGCAGAATATAATAGTTATGAATCTCGCCAGAGTGGGATCGTCTGAAGGCCCGGATATGGATCTGCTTGAAAAAATAAAACCGTTATCAACTGGAAAAAATATCTATATGGCAGGCGGCATCAGGAATATCGATGACTTGCGAAAACTGGATACATCAGGTGTTGCCGGTGTGCTTGTTGCAACAGCTTTACATGATGGATCAATAACAGGCGCAGATATTTCCTCTCTGGAATAACAGTCGTCCTGCATAAGCGGTTACGACCGCCATGGATGGCGGAAGTGTCGAAATCGCTACTACGCGTCCTGCGTCCGCGACATACAGTACTTCCCTGTACATAAATGTAAGGAACAATTTTCGACCACTACATACCTCTGTATATCGCCGCTCGAAAACTTGTTCCCGACGTTTTCTACCGCCTATATCCATATAGGCGTCCTGTGCAGTCGCACTCAACATCCTGCTTCACGCGACACTAATACATCCCTGTATGTCGTCCTGCGCCCGCGGCATACAGTACATCCTGTACATACACCGCTTATTGCTCCTGCATAAGCGGTATACACTACGTCCATGTACATAAAAAAATGCCCCGCAGAGCGGGGCATCATCATAGCAATGGCTGATGTTAGTCAGCCTGACCGCATAGCTTATTATTATTATGAATGCGCTGCGAAAGGATGTGCTGCTGATCCTTTCTTTGCTACCACTTCAGAGGACTTCGGCTCACGGGCAACTGCACGCTTAACGGATTCCTTGACCGCCTGATAGTTGTAGTCCTGGATTTTGTTATTATCTTCAGCCAGCCAGTGAATAAACACACCAACACATATGAAAATATCATCAGCTTCATTGGCTGGAATAGTGCCATCTTCAACACAATCCATAACTGCCATGGCAACTGCACGCTGCGCCGGACCGAACATCTGCACTGCCTGAGTTGCGCCTTTAATTGTGACTTTGTTGAACATTATGGTGTTAGGCTTACAAGCCAGGTTAGGAGCAACTACAGCCAATAATGTGCTGAAACCATCTTTGTTGTTGGTCAAGGCATTGCAGAACGCTGCTTCAGCAGCACTGCCACGAGGCCCCATGATCAAATCAATATGGGCGACTTCGTTACCATCACCAACCAATGATTCACCAACTAATACTCTATCTATGACCGCCATCTTATTATCTCCTCCAGTTAGAAAGCCAAATAGCTTGCTCAAAATAGACATCGCCGCTTTCCTATTGTTGAATTTAAAAATTAAAAGGTTTTACCCTTGCTTATTTTGCTGATTACACAGACTCAGGCCTGTATATCTGCAATTCTTTTACTGCTTAATTCATATACCAATATGCTGGCTGCAGCAAGATCTGCAGAAGTACCAGGATTGATATTTAAATTTTTCAGTTCCTTGTCAAATTCCAGCAATACTGCGACAGCATTGTCCGGATTCGTGTGTTGTTTAAATTGTGTAGCAACTGCAATCGCCTTTGTTCTTGTTTGCTCTGCTGTCTGAATGCCGAATTTGCGCACTATGTGTGAGTCTGCAAAATTCGCCAGAAAGGTCAGATAACATGCAACGGTCGCCCATTCTACACTATTCCAGCGCGAGGTGAATTCTTTTATACAATCCAATCCTGACGTAAATATGTCACTGAATCCCGTAACATATTGTTTGGCAATAAAATCACGCTCCTGGGCAGCTGCCATTGCATCATACAATGTGCAATCCGGTAATAAATTTACGTCATATTTATCACTATGTCCAAGACCTCCGGGATGGGCTTCACTGATGGCCTGGAATATCAATCTGGAATCAGTCTTGTCTATAGTTTCAAGTAAAGTCTTAAGTTTATTTTGCAGCGCAATATCTGAGTTTGCTCCAGACTTTTCCGCTGCCATGATAATAGGTGCAAACAGCAGAACCATGCCGAGATTGGTATTACATCCGACTTTTTCTCTGGTAATTTTAATACTTTGCAGCACACGCTCACCCAGAGAAAGATTTTTGTCACACAGAATTGGACTTACCAGCTCTGCGCTCAACACAAAATCATCTATGGTCATATTGTGACCACTGGCATAGCGGCTGACATTTCCAGGTTTTAGTGCGTTAACTTCCGTGAGAAAACTCGATAGAACTATCTGGCTGGTAATTTTGTTCTGCATTACTGATGCCCTCAGGACAATACAGAAAGTGCGTGTTGTTCTCCGATATGGCGGACAAAATCGTCTATTAACCGTACAGCAATATTAAAATCCGTAACGCCTTGTAGTCCGAACCAGGCAGGAATACTGTTGACTTCAATCACCTGCAAATTACCCTGCGCATCCGGAATGAGATCGACACCTGCGTAATTGATATTGACTGCATGTACTGCTGCTTCAGCAAGCCGCGCAAGTTCAACATCAATAACCAGATGTTCGCATCTGGCGCCTTGGGCACGATTGGTAATCCATTGATCGCTGGTACGGCGCATGGCAGCAATGGCCTTGCCATCAATCACGAAAACCCGGATATCAGACCAATCAGTACTGCTGCGCTCAACGAACGATTGCAAATAATAAAGACCGGCAAATTTTTCATCATGAATCAAACCGGTTTCAGGAGTAATGCGATGAACGCCTATGCCTTGTGAGCCAAACAAGGGTTTCAATACCAATGTCCTGTTTTGTGAAAATTCCTGTTCACAAATCTGTTGTGCGTGTTCTGTTGATTCAAATACCCAGGTGTTGGGCGTCGGCAATCCCGCCATTTTGAGCAGTAATGTTGTCATGGCCTTGTCCACTGTGCGTTCAATGGCACGCGGATCGTTATAGACAGTAATGCCCATGGTGATCAGCGCATGCAGAATATCAAGACGGAAGATCACCTGATCCAGCGTCCCTCCAGGCACACCGCGCACAAATACTCCCAATGGCAGGCGGTTTTCAAAACCGGGCATGCGTGTCATTTGATTGGAATTATCAAATACAAACTGACATTCAGTCAGGGAAAGATATTGTGCGCCCAGTCCATGATTTTTGAGCGCACTCATCAGTTCGCTCCCGTGCCAGCCGGGTTCGTCGGTAACGATGGCTATTTGAGGGATCAGATCAACCACATTTGGTGCTAAACGATTTATTCAGCAATTCCTTGTCTATTCTTCCTGCATGGAATGTGTTGCCACTTAAGAGTGAGGTTACTGCAACACGGGCCGGGCTGAATAACATGGGATCGATTTTATAAAAATTATAACCGGCATCCTTGAATACCTCTCCAAATGGCTTGCCATAATCACTGGAAGCGCTGCTGGGTAATTTGTTTGCAAGATGTTCGACATCTTTGTCATCTGCATGCACAAACAGATGTACCTGTCCTGCAAACAATATCGCATCATTAGTACGACTCATGGCAGTCATGAAATCAGCTGAAGGTGGGCATATCGGTGCACTGCCCGCCCCATCTATCACCTTCTTCAACGGGAATCCCAATGCGTGGGTTTTATGCAATGCAGTTTCCAGCACTCGTGCAACCACCTGCAAACTTCCGCACAAGCTTGAAGTCGGTGTAACAATCAGTGTCAGGTTTTCCGGCGTAATGTTGCATTGCTGACTGAATTTGTCAGCGATTTCAACAGGAGGGAAATCATCTGTTTCAATCACCAGACAGGCAGTCTCTGCCTGATCACGATAATGAATATGTTCAAACAATTCTTCCTTGCTGCCGATGGCACGCCCTGGCCCTGATGCCATAGCAGTAAAGGCAGACTTTCCTTCACCATGGGACAGCTTCATCCCGGCATACTGGCTGCCAAGACAGGCGACTACTGGATGTGAAGTATGGACATCCACATGCCAGGACCAGTTGTCATAATTGGTTGAAGCACGCAGTTTTACAGATCCCAGACCACCCAGACAAATTTCTGCAATTCTGCGGCCGGCTTCCAGTCCACCCGGTACTTTTATACCTGCATCAATAACCTGGGTCCCGTTATCCAGACTTGAAACAGCAAGCCTCAAGGGAATTGCATCGGTTATCAATGATTGCACCAGTGGCGCTGTGAGTGAGTTTACACTGGGTAAAGTTTTATCTTGCATCGTTAAGCTTTCCTGTTAATGGTTATTATTTTTCTTATTATCAGGCCGCCAGCTTGTGCATGGAAATAAGTTGCTGCAATGCCTGTGTCCTCGTATCCAGCAGTTGATGTACATTCTGGATTTCTTCTGCCTGTACTTGAATCATGCATACCGGACTTTGCTCACTTATTGCACTGCCAGCTGCCGGCCTGTCAGTCACCCATGTTGGCCAGTTAAATTCTGGCATAATGAAATCCTCTACTGCATAAATCACCTTATGCGCGAAATAGGTTGTATCACGCTCAGGCAGTGGTTGCAGCTTGCCCTGACAAGCCAGAATATGCGCATTGAACAGACTGCCGGCATGCTCATATAACTCAAAAGTGGCCGTCGGTCTTGGATTGATTTCCAGAACATGACATTGATTATGTTTATCAATAATCACATCCATGCCGCACAATCCCTTGAGCTTTAATGCCTGGGCCAGTGTATGGGTGATCGCTTCAAGTTCGCTATTAAGACGTGCATCGAACTCTGGTAATGTCACAGCACCCAGATAACGGTAATCGTGTTTTTCAGGTGCAACTGGCCAAATTTCGTTGATACCAACCACCTGACAATTTCTGCCATCCGCCAGAAATACCACAGACAATGAGCGGCCTTCCAGCTTTTCCTGTAAATAATATCCCCCCGGCAACTCACCTCCTTGTACGTATCGTGAGATATGGTAACCACCAGCACCACCGGATTGTTTTAACAACCACTCACCTTCATGGATATGACTACCCCCCATAATTTCAGGGTGCGGAATATACAATTTATCCAGTAAAGCAAAAAACCGGACGGGATTCTTACAGACATTAACAGTCTCAGCATCATTACCATACAGGGGCCATATTCGACTGATAAATTCGAGCACAGAAGGGTGGGCTTCCAATCCACTACCAGTCACTACGCCTGCAAATTCAATACTAGAATAATCCTTAAGAATACACTCTAATTGATTGATATTGAATTCTTTATTATCACGATCTAATAGGCTAAATTGATCTGCAACTGCACGGGTATCCATATCGCCAAACCGATCGATGACATATGTCGACAACCCTGCTCCGGCAGCTGAAACTGCCAAGGCACGTCCGGATTGCGCAATGATCAACCACGGCTTATTTTGCAACATACTTCCGGGCAGTTTCGAATGCCTGCATATGATCGAGATACAAAGGCTTGTTTGTGGTTTTCATCATCTCGAACATCTTGTAATGAACTTTATATTTCACATTACCGATTGCAAGTGCCCCTATCCCTACCGCCTTGTTGGGAGTGAAATCCAGTTCCTTGCCCAAGTCATTAACATCAACACCCTCTATTCCCAATGGAGGAACAGCATTCACGTCGGCTGCAACCAACAGTTTTTTTGCATGTTGTAACTGGGCTTTGGACAAAACCTTGATGCCTGCCTTGGCAGCACCTACCATAACATCTGAAGTTTCCAACATATGGAGAATAGCGGCTTCCGAACCAAAATCTTCGCCCTGCATGTTCACACTAAAACGCTTGTTATATTCATCAGCCACTTCCTGCCCTACCTGTTTGCCGCGATGTGAAGCAAGAAAGACATTGGCACCACAATTTGCAGCCAGGATTCCAGCACAAACACCTACCGGGCCGGTACCGCCCAGAATATGGATATTCTTGTCTTTGAGGCTATCACCCGTTTTCTTTTTAACCCAGACTTCAATACAGGCCACCAATGCCGCTGCTGTTGTAATCGCACCGCTCGGATCAGCAAAAACCGAGACTTCAAACGGCGGTACCATAGCGACCTTGGCCCGTTGCAACATATCCATGGCCAGTCCGAATTCACGTCCACCAATAAATATCCCCGTACGTTTTACCCCTGTTGGACCTCTTGAAAAAATGGTGTCCTGTGTCAATGTATGAACGTCTTCCAGACTCACTTCTGTATAGGGGATAACACCGTCAAATTCAGCCTCATAAGCCATATTGACATCAAACGGACTGACATTTTTGGTCGGGTTAAAGACGTGCAGAAGATACGGATCTTTCATGATATTAAATTTCCTCAGGTTATCGAGTTAAAGATTTAGAGATTTTTTAGCTTAAGATTGTTACCGGATGAAATACCTTCAATTCTAATTTCAGCTTTCTGGTTACGCGCCCTGCATACCTTGAATTCCACGCTGGATTCATCCTGCCACTTTTCACGGGCCAACTTCAGGGCATGATAGGCTTGTGTTTCATTAGCAAAAAGTGCAAAACCGGTAGGCCCCCATGAACTTTGCCCTATTCCTTTGGCTCCTTGCCCGAGTAACCAGGGTAATATCTGTGCTACAGCCTGACTGCAGTAACGGCCACCTTGGGCCGGGGCAAAATGATCCCCGACATGGTACTGAATTTCAGTAATCGCGGCACCAAACTGATCACAATCTTCTTCAGCCAGTGCCGGTAATAATTGCATGAGTGTAAGTCTGCATAGGTATTCTGTGGTTTGCACCGGCATCGGCGGCAAATTCTGGAATACAACAGATTCAGTATTTCCATGAACCCCCTGCAACCTGTTATCGAGAATCAGCAGCAAACGCCAAGCATCGGGAAAACTGAGATGGCTGATGATGGGTGGTACTTCCGTATTCTCACCACGGCCGCCATCCACCAGAAATCCCCCCATGGAAAAAGTACCCACACCAATCCCTGAACGTGCCCCACGTTCCATGACATTGGCAATTTCACGGGGACCAACTGTCTTGTCATACAGTCTGGCTATGGCAGCACCAACAGCCAGGGATAATTGCGTGCCGGAACCCAGTCCGGCATGTTCCGGTATGGACTTATGAATAGTGATACCGGCGCCTGATTGGATATTGAGATGTTCAAGAATCCGGCCTGCATAAACACTGGCACGATGGCTGGATGGACCCTGTATGACAACATCATTAGAAGCGACGGCAGAGACATGGGTATAGATATCCGACAGGCACAACCCAAGACTACCAAAATTTCTGCCAAGGCCACCATGCAAATCAATAAACCCCAGATGCAGCCGTGCCGGGGCGATGACATGGACTATGCCACTCGCAGTTGATTGATCAGATTCCGGTTGTTTATCCACAGACTAAGTTTAGAGAAATATTAAGTAAACCGGGTATCAGGAGAAACATCAATATCCGGCAATCAGGTCGCTTATGATACTGCATGATGCCAATTTGAGATACTCTCCGCTGCTGCTTTGCAATAAACAGCGAATGTTGCCATAACCGGGTGCAATATGAGAAGAGGTATGGCTATAATAGCCTCAGTAATGCGATCAACTTATCCGTGATAAAAAGCAGGCGCGGGCTATTTTTACCACCTTTGTTGTCGTGAGTATCCCTAACAAATAAACGATTTGGTGACAGCCATGGCAACTACCATGATCCTGGTCCCTGGACGTTCGAGTAAACAGGGAACATCTCTCAATAAAGGCAAGCTTAAAGAGGAATATATGGAAGTTACCTCGACGCTGGAGATGAATCAGGATGATATGGCAAAACTTGAACTCAACGATGGTGATCAGGTAAAACTCAGTAATGATACCGGTTCGACGGTGGTGCGTTGCAAGGGACGCAAACCGGAAGACCTCCCGTCAGGCATGTTGTTTATTGCCTACGGCCCCCCTTCCAGTCAACTCATGGCCAGCGATACCGCGGGCAGCGGTATGCCACTCTCCAAACACATGCAGGTTCTCGTTGAAAAGGTTGCCGCATGAGATCAATCACAAGCAAACATCTACACACAGAGGTTTGATGAAATGAGTGAGAACATTCGTACAGTAAAAAACGCTACCTGCACATTTTGTGGCTGTGTCTGCGATGATATGGAACTCACGGTTGATTTGAATGAAAAGAAAATTACCAAGGCAAAAAACGCCTGTATACTGGGACGTGCCTGGTTTGCGGAGCATGTGATTGAAGACCGCCCTGCCGCAATGATTGATGGCAAGGAAGTGAGTGTTGAAGCAGCAATTGAAGAGGCCGCTCAAATCCTGGTGAAGGCGAAATTTCCCATCACTTATGGTTTGAGTGATACCACCTGCGAAGCACAGCGGCAAGCCGTTGCTATCACCGATATCATCCACGGTACCATTGATACCACCACCTCGGTCTGCCATGGTCCGTCCGGGCTGGCATTCCAGGGTATTGGTGAAAGTACGATGACCCTTGGTGAAGTTAAAAACCGTGCTGATCTGGTCATCTATTGGGGCGGGAACCCGGCGGAATCCCATCCCCGTCATTTCACACGCTATGCGGTCACGCCCAAGGGTATGTATATACCAAATGGTAAAAAAGACCGGACCGTGGTACTTGTCGATGTCAGAAAAACGCCAAGCACACCAGTGGCCGATATTTTTTTACAGGTTAAACCAGGCAAAGACTTCGAGTTGTTATGGGCACTGCGTGCGCTGGTGAAAGGCCGGAAAATTGATCCCAATATCGAAGAGATCACCGGAGTCTCATTGGACACCTTGAATGATCTCGTCAATAAAATGAAAACCTGCCGCTATGGTGTCTTGTTCTTCGGCATGGGGCTCACCATGACCCGTGGCCGGCACTTCAATTCCGGTGCACTGCTGGCACTGGCTACTGATCTTAATGAATTCACTCACTTTGTTGCCAAACCAGTACGTGGTCACGGTAATGTGACCGGTGCTGATAATGTCGTCTCCTGGCAGACCGGTTATCCATTCGGCGTCAACTTCAGCCTCGGTTATCCGAGGTTCAATCCGGGCGAATTCACCACAGTAGACACCTTGTCCCGCGGTGATGCTGATGCTGCTCTGATCATTGCCAGTGATCCGGCTTCCAATTTCCCGAAAGCAGCTATCGACCATCTGCACAAGATCCCGGTAATTTCACTGGATACAAAACAAACGGATACCACCAATCTGGCCCATATAGCGTTTACTACCGCAACCTATGGTATTAATACCGGTGGCACAGTCTATCGTATGGACGATGTTCCGATTACTTTGAGGCCTGCTTTTGATTCGCCCTTCCCGACGGACGAGGAAATCCTGATCAAAATCAGAAAGCGGGTCCATGAACTGGTTTTGGCCAGGCGCGGTAGCAGCGGCG
>Ga0214472_10003438_pt1 | contig 16753 bp, 15 predicted proteins | sample RVTome_6_FD_207662 | JGI IMG/M metagenome (GOLD analysis project Ga0214472, IMG submission 207662) | Soil microbial communities from uranium-contaminated site in the Upper Colorado River Basin, Wyoming, United States - RVT140D175 | ecosystem: Environmental > Terrestrial > Soil > Contaminated >... | reverse complement strand
GAACTGCGCAAGCGGTCAGAGGATATTCTGCGGGAAGCCGAACTCAAGGCCGCCCGGATAATTCAACAGGCCGAGTCGGAATGCAACACCAAGCGGACCGAGGCCGATGCCTACGCCCTGCGCGCCCTGCGGGCCTTTGAAAGGGAATTGAACAGCCTGAACGGTTCAGTCCGCAAAGGCATTGACCTGCTGGCCGGCAATGCCCTGGTCAGCAGCGGTGTCGGCTCCGGTCGTAGCATCGCGATGAACGATTAACCTGATCCCGACGGCGCGGGGGTGGTCCAGTTGTCCCTCAGGTGCAACTGACCATCCCCGTTGCTAACCCCCTCAATGGTTTGACCCGGCCGCCTGGATACAACAGCCAAGGTGAAACCCGCAGGGCTGAAGAATGAATCCCCGTAGATGCCACTTTGGCATCAGTTCAGGTGGCCGCCGAAAGCAGGTCACCGTAATGCCCGCGCATCGACTGGCTCAGCTCCTGCAGACGCCGGTCTACCAGGTAACTGATGCTGCCAACCGGGTAGGAGCCGTCGGGTTGTCGTTCCCCAGCTTCCTGGCCGGTAAGAATTCCAATCCCTTCGTCAATGGTGCTCACCGCGTAGATGTGAAACTTCCCGTCGCGGATCGCTGCCACCAGGTCCTCCCGCAGCATCAGGTTCTTGACGTTCTGGTGGGGAATCATAACTCCCTGATCGCCAGTCAAGCCGGCCAGCCGGCAGACGTCAAACATGCCCTCAATCTTCTGATTGACGCCGCCAATGGGTTGGATCTCTCCCTTCTGGTTCACCGAACCGGTGACTGCAATGTTCTGCTGCAGCGGGACACCCGACAGGCTGGACAAGATGGCGTACAATTCCGTGGAGGATGCGCTGTCGCCGTCCACACCGTCATAGGACTGCTCGAAAGCCAGGCTGACCGATAGAGTTAGCGGTCGGTCTTGACCGTATTTGGCCCCCAGATACCCGCTAAGTATCAAAACTCCCTTGTCGTGGGTGCGGCCACTGAGGGCGGCTTCTCGTTCGATATTGATTACTCCACCGCGCCCGGCATAGGTCTGGGCGGTGATGCGGCTGGGTTTGCCAAAGGCGAAATCTCCCAGGTCGAAGACGGCCAGGCCGTTGACCTGGCCGATAACCGCACCGGTCAAATCAATCAGCAATGTTCCTTCGGCGATCATCTCTTCCAGCCGTTTTTCGACCAGATTTAGCCGGTAAATCTTCTGGCTGACCGCCTGGGTGACATGCTGTGCCAGCACCCGCTGGCCGGCTGCCTTCCTCGCCCAGTAATCGGCTTCAATCAGGAGGTCCTTGATCTGTCCGAACCGGGACGACAGCTTGGTCTGGTCGGCTACCGTGCGGGCCGAATGCTCCATAACCCGGACCACCCCGCCGGAATCGAAAGGCAGGAGCTTTTCCTCTTCGCAGGTGCGGCAGATAAAAGCGGCGTAGGCGTCCAGATTTTCCCGGGTAATGTCAATTCGCGAGTCAAACTCAGCCTTAACCTTGAACAGGTCCCCAAAATCTTCATAATCCAGGCTGGTCAATGCTCGATACAGCGTTTCATCCCCGGTGATAATCACCTTCAGGTTCAAGGGGATCGGCTCCGGGCGCATCCCCTGGGGAATAAAGAATCCAGCCTCGGCCAGGGGGTCCTCCAGCCTGATTTCCTGGTTGCGTATGACTCGCTTCAGGCCTTCCCACACCCCCGGATAGGTCAACAAGTCTCTGGCGTTCAGCACCAGGTAGCCGCCATTGGCCAAATGGACGGCCCCTGGCTTCAGCATCGTGTGATCGCTGACATAAGTTCCAAAGCTGGCCCGCCGTTCGATGCGGCCAAAAAGATTTCCCCAGTTGGGATTGGGCTCGATTATGATGGGGACGGTGGTGATGCCACTCTCATCGACCAGGACGTTTACCTCAAAGGGTAAGAAGGGATTTCGATGGGCCGGGCCGCCAAAGGGAGAGTTGGGAGTGGGCAGCATCAATTGCGGGGTGGTGGGGTCAGGCTCTCGGAAGATGTTGAGATTATCCAGCAAGTAGTCAATGAGGCGATTGAGATATTCCCAGACTTCGGGCAGGTCCTGGAACGAGTCCATCAGCTCTTGAAAGACGCTATAGATCCGCTCACTGGCGACCACCCGTTCCAGGGCCCGGATATTGTCCGAAGTCTCTTTCTCCACATCCCGGATCAGGCTCATGGTGTCCTGGGTCTGTTGCAGCAAAGCGTTGCGCTTCTGGTCGATGCTGCGTCTTTCCTCCACGGCCAACTGCTGATATTCTTCGCCAGTCATTGGCCGGTTTTCCCGCATCGGGAATATGGTCATGCCCGAAGGAGTCATTTGGATCAGGAAAGACGCCGCCTCCGCGGCCTGTTCCAGGGTTGACATTGCTTCCTGGGTGGCCTGACGACCGGCCTCTTCTTGCTCCCGGAGCTGCCGCAAGTATTCCTCGCTTTTGAAAACCGCTGGTACCTGTTGACGGAGTTCTTCCAGGATTCGGCTGAGGCGCTGACGAAAAGAACGTCCCATGCCCCTGGGTAAATTGATGGCATTGGGCGTGTCCGGGTCTTCAAAGTTGTAGACGTAGCACCAGTCGCTGAGGGGGACTTGATTCGTTCTCTGTCGCAGTTCCTGGGAGATGGTTTCCAGGTGAGCCTTGATCGCACTGGCCTTCCCGGTGCCGGTAAGCCCGGTGACGAATAGGTTGTAACCCGGCTTCTCGATTTCCAGTCCAAAGCGAAGGGCCTGCAACGCCCGGTCTTGGCCGATGAAATGGTCCAGGGGAGTCAGCTCGTCGGTGCACTGGAAATCCAGCGAACCCACCCCACAACTCCAGCAGGTTTTTTCCCAGGGGACTCTGAACTTTTCCAGGTCGGGCATGTCGGGCACCTCTTCGGGGTTTGTACTTGGGTGTTGCCAGGCGTCTTGATTATACACTCCCTCTCTCGGGTACCGGGTCAATGCTGGATTTACCCCAGGGCAATCGCACCTTGCCTCGTAGTGGGTCACCCGTCACACCGGCTTCCGCCGGTGTCTGGTTATATTCCCCTGGGTTGCGGCTTCCGCCGGAATGCCGGTATGGCCCAGACCTCACCGGATTTGCTAGCGGATGGTCTGCCTTCAGGAAGATGCGATTGCCCTGGAAAGTCACCCTGAAATACCTCCCAAACCCTTCGTTTGCGATTATACTGTCCCTGTCAGACTTTCGGAGTGTCCGACAGCCCGGGAACAGACCGGCTCAAAGACGGAAGGGTCCGATGGCAGGGCCAGGAGCTGGACCAGGGCCGGGTTGACATTAGAATTGGGCGGGGAATACAATTTTTCCAGTGGCCAGGGAGAGTATGGAGGCAGTTACATGCTGGAGATGAATGTTGACAGCATACGTGTCAGTCCGATGAACTACCAGCGGGTGGTGATCCTGAAGCAGAAGGGGTCCGACCGGTATCTACCGATATGGATTGGACCGGCGGAAGCGGATGCTATTGCGGTGAAACTGCAGGACCTGAGCGTGCCGCGACCGTTGACCCATGACTTGCTCCGGGCAGTGATCGACACTCTGGGTGGGAAGGTCAAGCACATCCTGGTGAGCGATCTGCAGAACGATACTTTCTACGCCAAGATTGTGATTCAGATGAATGGTGACCTCAAAGAGATTGACTCCCGGCCCAGCGATGCCATGGCCCTGGCGGTACGCATGCAGGTGCCGATTTTTGCCGAAGAAACGGTGATGGACAAAGCTGGTATCATGTTGGACAAAGACACTGGCAAGCCAATCGTCCCGGAGCGGCCGGGCAAGGGGGTGTCGGCCCACGTTGATGAAGAAGAATTGCGCCGCATGTCAGCGTTCACCGACTTCATTAATAACCTGGACCTGGAGGACTTCGGCAAGCAACAAGCCGGGGGACCATGACTTAAGGCTATTTCTGGCAATTTGGTGATTACGGCCCCAGCTTCAGTTTTGCTGGGGTTTTTTCGTAGGTTTTTGACCAGATTTCGTTGCATCTTGCGTCAATTGACTTTTGAAAAAGCTAGTGATAGTATTCACGAGGTTTCGTGAAGGGCACCCCCTGGTGGGCAGTGGCCCTGCGGTTGACTGGCCTGGGCTGGTACGTGGCGGCCTGCATTGTGATCGGTGTTGTGGGCGGAGTGTTTCTGGATAAGCTGCTGGGCACAGTGTTCGTATTCGCTTTGTTGGGCATAGTATTGGGTAGCGCGGCGGCCTTCTGGGGCGTATATAAGATGGTGTTGCCGGTGCTCTACGGGGCCAAGAGTCAAGAGATGAACCGGAAAAGGAGGGACCACTAAGTGCTGGCGGCCGCTGCAGCGAAAAGACTATTGTTAGTCGTCGGTCTGGTATTGGTGGTGCTGCTATTATTCGGGGTGGTCCGAGGGGCCATTGGCTCCGCTATCCTGAAGTCTGATACCCTGATTCCCCAACCCGAAATCCACCTGCCTCCCCAACCAATCTTTCCGGCTTCGAAGCGTGAATTGCACCTGGGCCTCACCTCAACCGCCACCGAGAACGCCAGCCCGGCCGAGCCTCCCGCGCCGGCACCTGCCGGTGGGCACGAAGCGGCTGGCGGACCAGAGGAAGCCCATTCAACCCCCCTCGACCTCGGTGAATTCGCCATCACCAACACCATGCTGTCGGCCTGGTTTGCCAGCGTTGTAATCATTCTGTTCTTCGTCCTGGGGGCGGGTAAGAAAAGCCTGGTGCCCGGTCGCTTCCAGAGCGTTATCGAGTCCTCCTTCGAGGCCATCATCAATTTCTCCAGCGCGGTCCTGGGCCGGGATATGGCCCGCAAAGCCTTTCCCATCGTGGCCACCATCTTCTTCTTTGTACTGTTCAACGCCTGGCTGGGGCTGTTGCCCTTCTACCAGTTCCTGGGCTTCGTGGGTCCAGGCGATGACCTGATCAAAGTGCATCTGCTGCGGCCCGCCGGGACTGATTTGAATATGCCGCTGGCGCTGGCGTTGGTATCCTTCGTGTTCGTAGAAGTGTGGGGGTTCAAGGCCCATGGATTTGGTTACCTGACCAAGTTCTTCGCTTTTGGCAGCATTATCAAGAAGGGGCCCTTTCAGGGACTGATCGATGTTTTTGTGGGACTGCTGGAGCTGGTCAGCGAACTGATTCGGATGGTCAGCTTCACCTTCAGGCTATTCGGGAACATGACCGCGGGCGAAATCCTGGTGGTGATGATCACCTTCCTGGTCCCGCTGGTGGCTACCAACTTTGTTTATGGACTGGAATTGCTGGTCGGTCTGATCCAGTCGGTGATCTTCGCGGGACTGACGTTGGTGTTCCTGTCGGTGGCGGTGAGCCACCAGGAGCATTGACCGGGATACGAGTCAGGGCTGGATACGAGTCAGGGCAAAACTTAGGAGGCTTGGCAGATATGGATCTGGCATTTATGGGTATGGTTCTTTTGCAAGCGGCTTTGGATGCAGAGGCGGCAAAATTGCTGGCGGCCGGTCTGGCCATCGCCGTTGGCGTGATTGGACCGGGTATTGGTATCGGTATTCTGGGAGCCGGCGCGATGAACGCCATCGGACGCAATCCGGAGGCGGCGGGTTCGATCACCACCAACATGATCCTGGCCATTGCCTTCGCCGAGGCGCTGGGAATTTATGCGCTGATCGTGTCGGTCATCCTGCTGTTCGTCTACCAGACAAGCTAGTGCCCGCAACCGCAAGGGGAATTAAGTGACACAACTAGGGGTCAATCTACCCACACTGATAGTATATGTAGTGAACTTCAGCATCCTGCTGGTGGTCCTCTACTACTTGGCCTACAAGCCGCTGCTGCGGGCGATGGACCAGCGCTCGGAGCGGATCAGCGAGAGCCTGGCCGCCGCTGACCGGGCCCGAGACGAGGCTGCCAGTTCCCAGGCTGCCATTGCCGAGCAGCTTAATGAGGCCCGGCGGGAAGGCCAACGGCTGCTGGACCAGGCACGAGAGGCAGCCGAGGGTTACCGCGAAGAAGAAATGGTCCGGGCCAGGCAGGCAGCCGAGGCCTTCGTCCAGCGGGCGCGCACCGATATCCAGCGGGAGCGGGATGCCGCACTGAATGAACTGAGGCTCAGTTTTGGCGATCTGGCCATCACGGCGGCGGAGCGAGTGATCCGGCGTTCCGTCGACCGGCAGGCGCATGGCGAGTTGATCGCCCAGGTACTGGAAGAGGGCGGTGACCGCTTGCGTCGAGGTTCCTAGCTGATGGCGCGGGGGGTATCCGGACGGCGTTATGCCCAGGCGATATTTGAGTTGGCCATGGAGCAGGACCAGATTGAGTCTTACGCCCATGATCTGGAGTTCGCCGACCAGGTGCTGCAGGAGGAAGAATTCCGCGCCTTTCTTTCCCACGCCGAAGTGCCGGTCGGTCGAAAAATCAGGGCAATAGATGCGGTGTTGCCGGAAATCAATTCTTCAGTCAAGAACCTGGTCTCGCTGCTGGTTACCCGAGGCGCTGTTGCTTCAATCCATGATATTCGGGTCGGATACGGGCGTCTGTTGGATGTCCACCTGGGACGTCAGCGGGTTGAAGTGACCTCGGCGGTGCCCCTGGAACCGGGGGAACTGGAGCGAATAACCGAGTTCGTTTCGGGTTTGATCAACAAAGAAGTAGTGGTTTCCCCTCGCGTTGACGAATCGATCCTTGGGGGATTCATAGTCCAGATCGGAGACCAGTTGCTGGATGGGAGCACCCGGACCCGCCTGGAGCAATTGCGCCGGCAAATCCGCTCGGACGTAGTGGTTGCGGGCCCGTAATTCCGGGCTGCTTGGAGTGGTATATGCTTGGAGTGGTATAAAGGAGACTTCCATGGCGATCCGGGGTCAAGAAATTGTTTCGCTGATCAAGCGCCAGATTGAAGAATATGGCGGTGACTTGAGCCTGGTTGATGTTGGCACCGTGGTAAGCGTCGGTGACGGTATCGCCACGATTCAGGGACTGCAGGGCGTCCGGTCCAACGAGCTGCTGGACTTCGGCAATGAAGTTCTTGGCCTGGCGATGAACCTGGAATCGGACATCGTCGGAGCAGCCATCTTCGGCGATGCCAGCACGGTTAAAGAAGGGGACCTGGTGCGCTCCACCGGACAGATCATCGTGGTCCCGGTGGGCGATGCTTTAATCGGTCGGGTGGTTGACCCGCTGGGGAGACCCCTGGATGGCAAGGGGCCGATCAGGACCACCGGCACCCGCCCGGTGGAGCAGGAGGCTCCCAACGTGGTGGTCAGGAAGTCGGTGGACACTCCAGTGCAGACCGGCATCAAAGCTATTGACGCCATGATTCCCATCGGTCGGGGTCAGCGGGAGTTGATCATCGGTGACCGTTCCACCGGTAAGTCGGCCATCGCTCTGGACACCATCATTAACCAGAAGGGTGGCAACCTGATTTGCATCTACGTGGCCATTGGCCAGAAGCAGAGTAAGGTCGCCCAGGTGGTGGGAATTCTGGAAGAGAACGATGCAATGGCCCACACCATTGTGGTCAACGCCGGGTCTTCGGATTCAGCGCCCTTGCAGTTCATCGCCCCATATGCTGGCTGCGCGATGGGCGAGGAATTCATGGCCCAGGGCAAAGATGTGCTGATTGTCTACGATGACTTGACCAAGCACGCCTGGGCGTATCGGCAGATGTCGCTGTTGCTGCGCCGCCCGGCCGGCCGTGAGGCCTATCCCGGCGACGTTTTCTACCTCCACAGCCGCTTGCTAGAGCGGGCAGCCAAGATGGACGATGAGCACGGCGGCGGCTCAATCACCGCTCTGCCAATCATTGAGACCCAGGCCGGTGACGTGTCGGCTTACATCCCAACCAACGTAATTTCCATCACCGACGGCCAGATTTACCTGGAACCGGAGCTTTTCAACTCGGGGATTCGCCCGGCGGTGAACGTGGGGCTTTCCGTTTCCCGGGTTGGCGGCGCGGCCCAGACCAGGGCGATTCGCCAGGTGGCGGGAAGGTTGCGTTTGAACCTGGCTCAGTACCGCGAGCTGGCCAGCTTTGCCCAGTTCGGCACGGCGGATCTGGACGCCGCCACCAGAGCGCAGTTGGCCCGAGGCCAGTTGGCCACCGAAGTCTTGAAGCAGTTACAATATCATCCCTTGAACCTGGAACAAGAAGTGATAATCCTCTATGCGGTGAATGCCGGGCTGATGGATGATATTCCCATGGAACGCTGCTCCGCGTTTGAAGAGCAACTGCTCCGGTACATGGGCAGCACCCATCCTGAAGTGGGCCAGGCAGTGGCCAAAAGTAGGGATGTGACCGCCGAAACCGGGTCCATGCTGACCCAGGCCATCACTGAATTCAAGGGCACCTTTAGCAGCCAGGCATAAAATTGTTTCCCGTAATTTTTTTACCGCGGCAACCTCTGGGATATGCCTGGAATATGCCTGAAATATGCCCAGTGTAAGAGATATCCGGCGGCGCATTCGCAGCGTCCAAAACACCGGCAAAGTCACCAACGCCATGTCGTTGGTGGCGGCCTCCAAAATGCGCCGCGCCCAGAACGCGGTGCTGGAAGGACGTCCCTACTCGGAAAAGATTCGCGGCGTTATCGCCAACCTGGCGGCTCAACCCAGAGACGATGATACCTCGGCCCATCCGCTGCTCCAGGTCAGATCGGTGCGGCGAGTCGGCCTGCTGGCAATTACTCCCGACCGGGGGCTGGCCGGAGGGTTGCACTCGACCATCAACCGGGCGGTGGGCCAGTTCATCCTGGGCCAGGCAGTCTCGGTGCGAACCGTGGTGGTCGGCCGCAAGGGTCGAGATTTCATGGTGCGGTCCGGTCAAGACGTTCAGGCGGTGTTTACCGACCTGGGTGACCGGCCATCCCTGACCGATACCACGCCCATTTCCAGGCTGGTAATAGAGGCTTACTCGCAAGGTGAAGTTGACGAAGTCTATCTGGCTTACTCCCAGTTCCTCTCCACCATGTCGCAACGGCCGGTGGTGGAAAAATTGCTGCCGGTCGAGCCGGCCCCGCTCAGTGGCACCGACCGCTCGGGCTATATTTACGAACCGGATTCCCTCACCGTGTTGGGTAGCCTGCTGCCCCAGTTCGTCGAAATGCAGGTCTATCACGTCATGCTGGAGGCCATCGCCAGCGAGCAATCGGCTCGTATGGTGGCCATGCGAAGCGCGACCGACAATGCGAATACTTTATCGGAGGACCTGACCCTGGTGATGAACAAGCTTCGCCAGGACGGCATAACTAACGAACTTCTGGATCTGGTGGGCGGACAGATATACGCACAGGGCTAAGGTGCTGCCGGTCCGGTGCGGTGGAGGTCAATGCATGGCAGGAAAAATTGTTCAGGTAATCGGCACAGTGGTGGATGTGGAATTCCCGCCAGACCAGTTGCCCAGATTGTTTGATGCGTTACAACTGAACAACAGCGGCAAAAACCTGGTCCTGGAAGTCCAGCAGCATATTGGCAACAATTGGGTGCGCTGCCTGGCTCTGGGCACCACTGACGGCCTGGCGCGGGGCACCGAGGTCACCGATACCGGGGTCAAAGTGTCGGTGCCGGTGGGGCCGGAAACCCTGGGCCGGCTGTTTGACGTGACCGGAACGCCCCTGGACAACCTGGGTCCGGTGGAAGCCGGTCAGCGTTGGCCCATCCACCGGCCGCCTCCCGCCTTTGAAGACCAGAACTCCAGTATTGAACTGCTGGAAACGGGTATCAAGGTCTTTGACCTGATAACCCCCTTCCCCAAGGGCGGCAAGGTCGGGGCCTACGGCGGCGCCGGCGTGGGCAAGACCGTGATTATCCAGGAACTGATCCGCAACATTGGCGCGGTCCACAAGGGCGTGTCGGTCTTTGCCGGGGTGGGAGAGCGCTCCCGGGAAGGCAATGACCTGTGGCATGAAATGCAGGCCTCCGGCGTGCTGGCCAGCACCGTGCTGGTGTTCGGCCAGATGAACGAGACCCCGGGCGTTCGCGCCCGCGTCGGCCTCACCGGCCTGACCATGGCGGAGTATTTCCGGGACGAAGAACACCAGGATGTTCTGTTGTTCGTCGACAATATCTACCGGTACATTTTAGCCGGTATGGAAGTATCGGCGCTGTTGGGTCGAATGCCGTCGGCGGTGGGCTACCAGCCGACGCTGAGCACCGAGATGGGCGCTTTACAGGAGCGGATCACCTCCACCAAGTCCGGCTCCATCACGTCGTTCCAGGCGATCTACGTTCCGGCCGACGACTATACCGATCCGGGGATCGTGACCACCTTTGGTCACCTGGACGCAGTGGTGTCGCTGGAGCGGTCGCTGGCTTCTCAGGGCCTGTATCCGGCGGTAGATCCGCTGGCCTCCTTTGCCCGCATTCTGGAACCGCGCGTGGTGGGTGATGAGCACTACCGGGTGGCCCGCGGCGTGCAGCAGGTTTTGCAGCGGTACCGCGACTTGCAGGACATAATCGCTATTTTGGGAATCGAGGAGCTATCGGAGGAAGACCGCACGGCGGTGTTCCGGGCTCGCAAGATCCAGCGGTTCTTGACCCAGCCCTTCTTTGTGGCTGAGGCCTTCACCAATCAGCCGGGCAAGTACGTGCCCCTGCGGGAGACGGTCCGCGGCTTCGCCGAGATTCTGGAAGGCAAACATGACGAAATGCCGGAGCAGGCATTCTACATGGTGGGCACCATCGACGAGGCCATTGAGAAAGCCGAGCAGATGCAGGCGGCGGCCTAGGAGTTACTGATGGCTCCAATGCTATTGGAAATCATTACCGCGGAACGCCAGGTCTACTTGGACCAGGTTGATGTCGTGGTTGCCCCGGGCATCGAGGGTCAGCTGGGGATACTGCCCCACCACGCTCCCCTGATGACCGTCCTCCAACCCGGCGAACTGATGGTGCGTAAAGACGGTGTGGAGACCTACCTGGTGGTTACCGGCGGCTTCATGGAGGTGTTGGGTAACAAGGTGACCATCCTGGCCGATGCCGCCGAGAACTCCGAAGAGATTGATGAACAGCGGGCCCAGGCGGCGGTTGAGCGGGCCCAGGAACGGATTCGCAATCGCGAGTCCGATGTTCAGTTGGAGGACGCGTTGCATTCGTTGCGGCGGGCCCAGGTCCGGGTTGGCGTGGCGCGGCGGAGGCGACGGACGGGGGTTCAGGAGCGGATGGAACGGCCGCATTAATGGAACGGCCGCATTAATGGAACGGCCGCATTAGACGGGTGTTAAACCCGCTGGCAGGTGCTACTCGTGGCCGTTGGTCAAATAGTAGGTCATCGACTGTAGCGACAGCAACGGGTCAATGCTGCGAATTTTCACACTCTCCGGAACCTGGGGTGAAGTCGGTGCATAGTTGAGGATGGCCCGCACACCACACGCCACCAGCTTATCAATCACCTGTTGAGTAAACCGACTGGGAACGGCGACCACCGCAATCGTAATATTCTGTTCCTTGACCACCGTGTCCAGATCCTCTACAGGCCTGACTATTATCCCTTCAACCTCCTGCCCGATCAGACCGGGATTGTTGTCCAGGGCCGCCACGATGTGAAACCCGTCTGGGGTGAATCCCGGGTAGCTGAGAATGGCTTTGCCCAGGCGGCCGACGCCAATAACCACCACGTTCCATTGCTCGTTGAGTCCCAGAATCAACTGCAGCTCCTCCAACAAACGGCGAACACTGTAGCCTCGGCCCTGCTTGCCGAAACGGCCAAAGTAGCTCAAGTCTTTGCGTATCTGGGCCGGCGTTACCTGGAGCTGGTGCCCCAACTGCTGGGAGTTGGCCACCTGCACACCATCGAACAACAACTGCTTGAGGACGCGCACGTACTGTGGCAACCTGCTGATCACTACTTCCGGGACTGCGCTTTGATCATCCCATCGAGATGGCGAAATATTCGCCATTGGACAATATGCCTCCTTTAACTGCGGGGTGCCAGGGGAGCGTACGAGTTCAAGTAATCTATATGGCGTAAGAAAGTGTAATACATGTATTCCATCTTATTAATTCGGACTCCCAGTCCTATAATCTATAGTGTGTATATTGGTCAGTCAAGTAGGATTTGAGAATTCACTCACAATCTGGTTGACCCCGGGAACCTTCAAGTCCCGGGAACCTTCAAGGATCGAATCACCGGGCGGAGCTGCCCCGCCATCGTTTCCCGGGAGGTATCTTCGGGAGGTTAGCGTGCATATTGGAGTATGTCGATTGGATTTGCGCCTGCCAGAATCGCAAAGCCTGAAGGACCGGCGCCAGGTGGCGCGCTCATTGACTTCCCGAATCCGCAATCAGTTCAATGTCGCGGTGGCGGAGGACGCCGACGGGCAGTTGTGGCAAAGGTTGGGCCTGGTCATATGCTGTGTTAGCAACGATGTCAGCCATGCCCACCAGATGATGACCCGGGTGGTGTCTTTTGTGGAGGGGTCGCGGCCGGACCTGGAGATATTGAACCTGGAAACAGAGATTGTTTCCGGGTTATGAGCTATATCGACGATCAGCTCGGTTGGGAAATTGTCCGCAGGAACTCGGTCAGCGTATCCCAGTAGATGCCGCCGCCGGCAATGTTGGTATCGTTGTGCCCGGCGGCAGGCAGACCTAGAAATTGCTTGGGTTGGTTGGCCGCCTGGTATAGCTTGTGGCCCTGAGAAATCGGCACAATTTCGTCTCGCTCCCCGTGGATAATGATGGAAGGGACGGTGACCCGGTTGATTCGCGCCAGGGAATTATACCGATTACCGGCTAACCAATAGGCAAATGGTATCTGAGGGTAGGCGATTTTGGCCATATCGCCCAGCGAGGCGAAGGGAGCTACCAGGATCATCCCCATCGGCGGGTGCTCCACCGCTAGTTCAACCGATATTGCTGCGCCGAGGGAGCGACCAAAGTAGACCACTTTTTCCGGGTCGACCTCGGATCTCCTGCGTAAATATTGTAGTGCCGCCCGAGCGTCGTGGTAAGTGGACTGCTCCGAGGCTCTGCCTTCACTTTTGCCGTAACCCCGATAGTCGAAGATGAACAGGTTCACTCCCAACCGTTGGTGAATCTGCGCAATCTCTTCGACCCGATGTCCGATGTTCCCGCCGTTGCCGTGGAACCAGAGCCAGGTCACCTCGGTACTACCAGTGCCCGGAACGAACCAGCCGGACAGTTGCTGACCGCCATCAGTGCCGAAATTGACTGCTTCGTAGTCTATACCCACCATTTCAGGAGTATAGATTACCTCCCGAGTTGGGAAGAAGATGAACATCCTTTCCAGTTGGGTCAAGAAGATCAATGCCAGTACCCCCGCGACCAGCGGCAGGAAGGCCCAGGGCTTGGTACGCCCATACCCTTTGAACTTGGTCGTCACCAGAAGTCATTCCATACACTGGACAGCTGGGGTAAGGATGGTCCGGGCGTCACTCCCCCAAACTATCCGCCAGAATCTCCAGAACGTCCCTGGTCCGCTTCTCGCCATCCCTGCCCCTGGCCTGGATTCCCTCGGTCATCATTTGCAGGCAGAAGGGACAGGAGACCGCCACCGTGTCGGCTTCGGTCTCCAGGAAATGGTCGGTGCGGACGTGGTTGATCCGCTCGCCCTGACTTTCCTCGATCCACATATGTCCGCCACCGGCCCCGCAGCAGAATCCCCGCTGGCGGCAGCGGGGCTCCATCTCCACCAGCTTCAGACCCGGGATGGCCCGGGCCACCTCGCGCGGCTCTTCATAGACGCCGTTGTGGCGGCCCAGGTAGCAAGAGTCGTGGTAGGCCACGGTGGTGTTCATCATCTTGACCGGTTTGACGCGCCCCTGCTGGATCAGATCAGCGACGAACTGACTGTAGTGCAGCACCTCGTAGTGGCCGCCAAATTGGGGGTACTCATTGCGCATGGTGTTGAAGCAATGGGGACAGATGGTAACCACCTTCTTTACGTTGTAGCCGTTCAGCGTCCCGATATTCTGCTGGGCCAGAATCTGGTACAGGTACTCGTTGCCCATGCGCCGCGCCGGGTCGCCGGTACAGGTCTCTTCTTCGCCCAGGATGGCGAAGTCCACTTTGGCCGCCTTGAGCACCTTGGCCATGGAGCGGGCGATGCCCTGACTCCGCTGCTCCAGGGCGGCGGTGCAGCCCACCCAGAAGAGGACTTCCGCGTCGGGCTTCTCGGCCATGGTCGGAATTTCCATTCCTTCGGCCCAATCGGTGCGCGAGAACTGGGTGCCGCGCCAGGGATGGCCGCGTTGTTCCATGCTCAGCAGGGCGTTCATCCCGGTCTCCGGTATCTTTGACTCCTCCAGCACCAGGTTGCGCCGCAGGTCGATGATGGTCGGCACGTGCTCCACCACCACCGGACATTCTTCCATGCAGGCGCCGCAGGATACGCAGTCCCAGATGGCCTGCTCTGGGATGGCGTGGCCAATGATGGGTTCCGGCTCGACATGCCCAGGACTTCGGTCGCCCTGATGCCCGATCCTGATCATGTGCTCTTTCAAGTTCTCGACCAGGTGCATCGGCGACAGGACCTTGCCGGTGATGTTGGCTGGACACACGTCGGTGCAGCGTCCGCAGACGGCGCAGGCGTAACCGTCCATTAGCTGCTTCCAGGTAAAGTCCTGTACCCGGCCAGCCCCAAACCGCTCGGCGCTTTCCAGGTCGATGGTGGCGATCGTTCCCCTTGGTTCCAGCGACCGGAAGTAGGCGTTCAAAGGAGCGGCCACCATGTGGATGTGCTTGGAGTAAGGGATATAGATGGCGAAGCCCAGGATTATGCCCAGGTGTACCCACCAGAAGAGGACCTGGAGGCTGCTGGCGGCTCCGGCGCTGAGGCCCAGGCGGGTGAACCAGGCGCCGATGGCGCCGCCAATAATCACGCTGGCCTCCGGCCCCGTGCCGCCTTCCGCGACGTAAAAGGCGTGGACCAACAGAGTCACCGCCATCAGGGCGGCGGTCAGGGCGACCACGATGACCGCGTCCAGGTTACGGGTCAGGTCGAAGCTGAGCCGGTAGGGCTTGGCCAGCCAGCGCCGGGCGACTCCCCACACCAGGGCAGCCAGAATGACCACGGCGAAAATGTCCAGATAGATGCTGAAGACTTTGACACCGGTGGCCGTCAGGACCGTCCCGGCCAGAGGATGCCAGATGGAGCTTCCGAAGATGAATATCCCATAGCTGAGGGTGAAGGACAGGAATCCCCAGAAGATCGCGGCGTGGCCCAGACCGGCCAGGTCAATGCGGCGACTGCGAGGGTCGGTCGATCCCACTCGCTGCAGAACCTTGCGCTGGCCCAATACGATGGCGGCGGCTCCGGTCAGGCGTTCCAGAGGGCGGTCAAATCGCGCCACCGGCTTGCCCTGGGAAATCAACCGGAACACGCGATGGTAGATCGCATACCCTGAGAATAACATGGCCAATACCAGCGCCAGATACACGCCCACCCAGGTTGGAATCAGACCGAAAATGTCTCCCGGTGGTACCATTTGAAAAATCTCCCGATTTTAGCCGAGGTTACCCGGCCTGGAATGACCAGAGCTGGATATGCCCGAAAGCCCAGGTCAATTTGACATCAAGCGGGCTATAGTGTAACACGCTGATCTATCTCAGACTAATTTGCCGGATTACCGGGGCGGTTAAAACCCGAGATCTCATCATAACTAGCAGGTTGATGAAAAACCCTTTTCGACCATCCCCCTACCCCCTTCCTGGTCAGGAAGGGGGTAGAAATTGTATCTGGGGGACACCCCCAGACCCCTGCCAGAGGGGCTTCGCCCCACTGGACAACCCACATTAAGCACCCAGCTAGAATCGCAATTAAAATCGTAATTAAACAAGTGCCATCGGGTTGGTATAATGGGTCTATGGATATTGACCAGGCGAAGTTCACTACCGGAGCCATTGCCCAAAGGGGCCTGGTCCGGCGCATTGCGGCAACCTTCGGGCCTTACAAATCTCAAGTTGCGGTTGTTGGACTGCTAATTCTGGTTTCGGCGGGTCTGGGAGTGGTTAACCCGCTGCTAATCCGGGTGGTGTTTGATTCAGCGCTATTCCCGCAGGCCCTGGATGCGGCTGGGTTGCCGGTGTCCCAGACCCCCAACCTTGGCCTCCTGTGGGTTCTGGCGGGAGTGATGGTGGCGGTCACGGCGGTGACCAGCGGTATCGGAATTGCCCAAACTTATCTGACCAATACGGTAGGCCAGCGGGTAATGCGCGACCTGCGTGACCGGTTATTCCGCCATCTGCAGGGCCTGTCGCTGAGCTTCTTCACCGGCACCCGCACCGGAGAGATCCAATCGCGGGTGTCCAACGATGTTGGCGGCGTGCAGAACGTGGTAACCAGCACGGTCACCGACGTGATCGCCAACGTAGTGATCTTCGTCAGCACGGTGGTGGCGATGGCCGTGCTTTCCTGGGAGCTTACTCTAGTTGCCGTGGGTGTGGTGCCCCTGTTTGCCTTTATCACCAAAAAGGTGGGGCGGAAGCGGCGCGCGGTGTCCGCCCAGGTGCAACAGTCCACGGCGGAAATAACCTCCATCACTCAGGAGGCGCTGTCCATCTCCGGGATAATGCTGACCAGGCTATTTGGGCGGCAGGACCAGGAGGTAGAGCGATTCGAGCAGGAGAACCAGAAGCTGTCGGACCTGGTTATCCGGCGGCAGATGACCGGCCAATCTGTGTGGGCCATTATGCAGACTTTCTTCTCGGTCTCTCCAGTGATTATCTACGTTCTGGCCGGATACCTGCTGGGCGGACTCCGGGGAGGCGGAATCTCCGCCGGCACCATTGTGGCCTTCACCACCCTGCAATCTCGGCTGTACTTCCCGGTT
>Ga0214472_10003437_pt1 | contig 16753 bp, 14 predicted proteins | sample RVTome_6_FD_207662 | JGI IMG/M metagenome (GOLD analysis project Ga0214472, IMG submission 207662) | Soil microbial communities from uranium-contaminated site in the Upper Colorado River Basin, Wyoming, United States - RVT140D175 | ecosystem: Environmental > Terrestrial > Soil > Contaminated >... | reverse complement strand
TCTTTCCGCTGGGCATGTACACGGTGTGCACGCTCCGTCTGGCGACCGCGATCGACGCCCCGGTCCTCCTGACCATTCCCCGCGTCTTCCTCTACATCGCCATCGCCGCGTGGATACTGGCGTTCTCGGGCCTCGTGCGCGACCTGACGCGGCGCCCGGAAGCCTGAACGCCGGATGTGCAGCCGCAGGTGGTAGCCGGACGTCGTCATCGAGCACCAGCAGGACCGGCTCGTGGTCAGCGCGCATCCAGCACCTCGCGGACCTTCAGCGCCAGCGCCTGCGGCATGAATGGCTTCTGGATGAAATTGACGCGCGCCTGAGACGGTCCGTTCCGGAACACCGCGTGATCCGAATAGCCCGACATGAAGAGGACCTTCACCTGGTGGCGATGCTGGCGGATCCGCTCGGCCGTGTCGGGCCCGCTCAATCCCGGCATCACCATGTCGCTGAGAACCAGATCGATCCCGCCGCCGTATCGTTCGCAGACTTCCAGGGCCTGCGTGCTTCCACTCGCTTCGAGAACCGTGTAACCGCGACCTGACAGCACACGCCGGATTGTCCTCCGCAGCTGCTGGTCATCCTCGATGAGCAGGACCGTCTCCGTGCCGGTCGCATCCGCCTTCTGCGCGGCGTCGTCATGAATCTCGGCCGTCCCTGGCTGAAGCGGGAGATACACCGTGAAGACCGTGCCGACGCCCGGCTCGCTGTAGAGCGAGATGTGGCCGTGGCACCCTCGTACGATGCCGTAACAGGTGGCGAGCCCAAGCCCGGTGCCCTGCGTCTGCTCCTTGGTCGTAAAGAACGGCTCGAACGCACGCCGCCTGGTTTCTGCGTCCATGCCGCACCCGGTATCGGTGACGGAGATCGCGATGTAGCGCGCGGCCGTCACACCCGGATGAAGCGCGGCATAGTCGGCGTCGAGGTCCACATGCGACGTTTCGATCGTCAGGCGGCCGCCCTGCGGCATGGCATCGCGGGCGTTGACGACGAGGTTCATGATGACCTGCTCGATTTCGCCGGCATCGACGAGCACGGGTCCGGCCGGCTCCGACAGATGCAGCAGGAGCTCCACGTCCTCCCCGATAATCCGGCGCAGCATCTTCTCGACGCCCTTCACGATGGCGTTCAGGTCGAGCGGCTGGGGCTTGACGGCCTGGTGCCGGCTGAACGTCAGCAGTTGCCGCGTCAGCGTCGCCGCCCGGTTGGCGGCTTCGAGAATGGCGGCGGCGTCGTCGCGCCGCGGATCCGCGTCCGCCAGATCGTCGAGCAGCATGCGGCCATTGCCCAGGATGATTGCAAGCAGGTTGTTGAAGTCGTGCGCCACGCCGCCGGTCAGGCGCCCGATCGCCTCCATCTTCTGTGATTGGCGGACCTGGTCTTCAAGGTGCTTGCGCGCGGTCACGTCGGCAAAGATGCCTTCGGCGAGCACAGTGCCGTCGGTCTCGAGGGTCACAACGGCCTGCGCGCGGATCCAGGTCCACGCGCCGTCCTTCCGCTGCCATCGATACTCCGCTTCGTACTGCCCGTGGCTGGCGAGCCGCGCGAATTCCCGCCGCACGTCCGCCACATTCGACGGATGGATGCGCTCGAACCAGAAGGATGCGGGGGCGGCCATGATCTCCGCCGCCGTGAAGCCGCACACCGCTTCAACCTTCGGGCTCATGAACAGGATCTTTCCGTCGAGGGTCGCAAGCCAGACGACGTCGGGAATGTTTTCGACGAGCAGCCGGTACTTGCGTTCGCTCGCTTCCATGTGCTGCCGGGCCAGCACCATGTCGGTGACGTCGCGGCCGATCGACAGAACGACCTGATCGCCGTGCGCGGGAATCATCGCCGTCGAAAACTCCATATAGATGAGCGACCCGCTGGCCGCCGCAATCGGGACAATCGGCGATCGGCTCGATCTATCGAGGGCCCGCCTGTAACTCTCGGTATCGGCGGCGAAATCCCGGATGTGCTGGCCTATCAGCTGTTCGCGCGGCAGTTGGCGGATTTCCTCCCAGCGGCGATTGACGTCGAGGATGATGCCGTCGGCCGTCGACAGCGATATCGCGTCAGTCGTGTGATCGAAGATCGCGTCATTGAGCGCCACGCCGGTTCCCGCCGCCGTCTCGCGGCCGCGTACGACGTCCATGGCGTCGATCACATCGCGCGCGGTCAGGATCTCGAAGCCCGCATGTTCGAGGCACGACGAGCCCTGTTCAATCCGCTCCGGATCGCCGCCGACAAGAAGTCCGAACGGTTTCATGAACCTGCCGCCTCTCGGAGGGTTGATCGCGGGCTTAGACAAGCGGCGTGCCACCTTCGCGGCTGGCATTTCATGCAGTTCGATTGACAGGGAGACCCCACGCCACAAACCGCTGTGGGAGATATTCGCGGGCGCCGGGGAATTTCACCGCTCGCGTATCAGACGCGGCATGTGCAGTCGTGTGCAGACAACGGCCTCAGACGGCCATGGCGCCCCTCCATTTCCGTGGATCGGCACGTGCTCAAGCCCTGGATAACTGAATCGGTCCCCAGAGGAGATGACATGAGTGACGTGCTAATCGTGGACGACGAGGCGGGATTCCGGCGGCTGCTGCGTCGATGGGTCGAAAGGGATGGCGTTGGCGTGGCCGAGGCCGAAAGTGCGGAACAGGCGCTTCTGATCGCCTCCCAGGATCCACCCGCGGTTGCCTTCTGTGACTTGAACCTGCCTCGGGGCAAAAGCGGCTTCTGGCTTGCCGGCGAGCTTCGCCGTCTCCATCCAGCCACCGTCGTCGTCATGACAACCGGGAATCATCAGTTCGAGGCGGCGGTTGCAGGGCTGCGCGCCGGCGTCAGCGAGTACCTGGTCAAACCATTTCCTCCCGAGCGGTTGCGCCAGGCGCTCGCGACGGCCCTGGCAGAGCACCGCGCGCGCCGGTCGTCCGAAGTGCCATGGCGGCCGGCGGAGTCCGTGCGTGAAGCCAGGCAGGCCTCAACCCGCTTCGCGGCGCTGGACGCCGTCGTCGCCTCCGAGAACCCCGCGAAGGCGGACCACGCGCGCAGAGTGGCGCGGGTTGTGGCGGGCATTGCCTCGGTGCTGGGCGTGCCGGAGCCCGACCGCTCGACTATCGAGAAGGCGGCGCTGCTGCGCGAGGTGGAGCGGCTCGATGTGCACGGCATCACGTCGAGGGTGCCGTTCCTTGCCCCCGCTGAAGAGATCGCAATCGCGGTGGGCGAGAAGTTCGATGGCACCGGGTTCCCCCGGGGCCTCAAGGGCGACGCCATCCCTGCCGGCGCGCGCATTCTCGCGGTCGCGGAGGCCTACGAGGAGATCGTCACCGGCGATGGCAAGGGGCAGCTTCCTCCGGCGTTTGCCGTGAACGTCCTGTGCACGAGCCGGGCACACGAGTTCGACCCTGCGGTGCTTGGCGCACTGCGGGCCGCGCAGCGCATCCCCGAAGCCTGAAGGCTTCCGGCTCCCACCGATCACTTACTCCCACCGATCACTTACGGCCGGTAGCCGGAGACCTTCAGGTCTCCGGCCCCATGCACAAACGGCGTACGCCATAGGATCAATTGCTCGTTCTTCGTCCCTTCGTTAGCGTTCAGGGAGTTCAGACATGAACGAACTCATCGATCGCCAGACCCGTACATGGGCCGTGCTGGCCGTCGTCGGCGGTGTGGTCCTGTTCATCGGGCTCGAGATGTGGGAAACGCCCGGGATGTCCGCCTTCGAGGTCGGACTGGAGCTGCTCAGCACCGTTCCGGTCGTGATGACGAGCGTCGGGCTGGCGCTGCTGTTCCGGCTGACCCGGCGGCAGCACGACGAGCAGCGGACCCTCATCCGCGAGCTGGAAGTGGCGCGGGTGCAGGGGCAGCGGTGGCGAACCGAGGCGCGCACCCTGCTGAACGGCCTGGGCGAGGCGATCGACGCCCAGTTCTCTCGCTGGAACCTCACCGAGGCCGAGCGCGAGGTCGCGCTGCTGCTGCTGAAAGGGCTCAGCCTGAAGGAAATCGCCTCAATCCGCGTCACCACGGAGCGCACCGTGCGCGCACAGGCGCGCTCGCTCTACGGCAAGGCGGGGCTCACCGGCCGCGCCTCGCTGTCGGCGTTCTTTCTCGAGGATCTGCTGGCGCCGATTGCCGATGGCAGGGAGGACGACACATGAAGAGGTGGACCGGCGCATTCCTGATGTTCACGATGTTTTCGGCCGCGGCGGCGGCGCAGACCCCCGCGCCGGCCCCTCGACCCAGCTCGGGGCAGGCCGACCCGAATGCGGCGCTGCCGGCGTATCTCCGCGATCGCGGCACCGGCGTCCCGACGTCGATGTTCGGCACCTACGTCCGCAAAGGCGAGCTGCTCGTGTATCCCTTCTTCGAGGGGTACCACGATTCTGATCTCGAGTACACGCCGGCGGAGCTCGGATTCAACGGCGACACGGAGTACCGCGGCCGGTACCGGGCGGCGGAAGGGCTCATATTTCTCGGCTACGGAATCACGAACAACCTGGCGGTGGAGTTCGAGGCGGCTGTCATCAGCGCGTCACTGCGAAAGGCCGCAACCGATACGTCAGCGGCGCCGTCGACCGTGCGGGAGTCCGGGCTTGGCGATGTGGAGATGCAGGTCCGGTGGCGGTTCGTCGAGGAGACCGACGCGCATCCCGAGGCGTTCACGTTCGTCGAGACGGTGTTTCCATTTCAGCGGGATCGCCGCCTGATTGGCACGCAGGACTGGGAATACACGGTCGGCGTGGGCTTCACCCGCGGGTTTGCGTGGGGAACCGGCACGTTCCGGCTCTCTGGCGAGTACTCAGGCGAGGAAGGAAAGGTCGATGCCGGAGAGTACGCGTTCGAATATCTGAAGCGGCTATCTCCGAAGTGGCGGGTCTTTGCGGCGATCGAAGGGACTCAGGTCGACGAGGTGGAGCTCATTACCGAAGTGCAGTGGCACTTCCACCCGCGCGCGTTCATCAAGATGAACAACGGGCTCGGGCTGACCACCAACGCCACCGGCTTCGCGCCGGAGATCGGCGTGATGCTTTCCTTCTAATTGCTACCGGCTACCGGCTACCAGCTACCGCCTGGCAATGGCGTACAGATGCTTGTAGCCGCGCATGAACATTTCGTTGTCCACCAGCGCCGGCGATGCGTCGAAGCCGTCATCCAGCTGGTTCCTGGCCAGCACCTCGAAGACCGGTCCCGCCCTGATCACCAGGGTCGTGCCTTCCCGCCCGGTGACATAGACACGATCCCGGACGGCGACGGGCGACGAGAACACGTTGGGCACTCCATCGAGCCGCTGGTTTTGGTAGATCGGCTTGCCTGTCTTCGCGTCGAACGCGGAGAGGATCCCCGAGTTCGACTTCAGAAAGTACAGGATGCCGTTCGCGACGAGAGGGGACGGCACGTAGGGCGTGTCGCGGTTGAAGGACCAGACGACGGCACTCGTCCCGTCGATGTTGCCTTTGGCGTCCGCCAGGCGCACGACGCGCAGGTCATTGCCCTGGAAACCGCTCATGAGGATGACCAGCCCGTCGTAATAGACAGGCGACGGGATCGCGTTCATCGTGAGCCCCTCGCCCTCCCACACGACGCTGCCGGTCTCGACGTCGTAGGCGCGGATGCGGTTCAGCGCCGGTACGATGGCCTGCGCGCGGCCGTTGGCTTCGACGATGAGCGGCGTCGCCCACGTGTCGATCTCCATTCGGGGGACGCGCCAGAGCTCCTTGCCGTCGCGCTTGTCGAGCGCGCTGACGAACGACTCGCCGTTGAGGTGATCCCACACGACGACCAGGGTGTTGCCATGCAGGGCCGGTGTGGACCCTTCGCCGAACTGGTTCCGCATCCGCTTGTCGCCGAGGTCCTTCTCCCACAGCAGCGTGCCGTTCATGTCGAACGCATACAGGCCGAACGACTCGAAATAGGCGAACACCGACTGGCCGTCGGTGATTGGCGACCCCGAGGCCCAGGTGGAGTTGTCGAAATGGCCGGCCTCGTGCGGCTCCTGTTCCCGCGCCACGCGCTCCCAGACCGTTTTCCCGGTCTTCCGATCGAACGCCATCACGACGAACCGGTGGACGCCGCGCTGCGGCAGCCCGCCGCGCGGGGTGTGCTGCGCGTCGCCCGTGATCCCGACCGGGACTGCAGTCGTGAGGAAGATGCGGTCGCCCCACACGATCGGCGACGAGGAGCCGCGGCCGGGGATCTCCACCTTCCAGCGCACGTTCCTCGTCTCGCTCCATTCGAGCGGCGGATTGGCGTTTGGCGAGACGGCGTTGGCGTGCGGCCCGCGCCACTGGGCCCAGTACCGGGTATCGCCCACCTGCGCGGACGGCCGGGGGCTCAGCCACAACGCCGCAATAAGCGTGAGAAGAAGTGCGGTTCCAATGCTGATCCGTCGCATAGGTCTCCCTTGTTGAGGGTTACTACGGGCGTAAGTGTAAGATCGTTTCACCTTCCTCGCCGAAGACAGATACCGCGTCGATGCTGCCAGTGAATCCCTTCGAGTTCCACCTCCCGGCACGCGTGGTGTTCGGGCCGGATTCGCTGTCGCGCGTGGGGCACCTGGCGGGCGACCTCGGGGCGACGCGCGCCCTTGTCGTCTCAGACGCCGGCATCATTGCGACCGGCTGCGTCGACCGCGCAGAAGGGTTCCTCCAGGCCGCCGGCGTCGCGACAGTGCGATTCCACGGGTTCGATTCCAGCCCCGACAGCCGCATGGTCGAAGCGGGCCGCGCGTTCGCCGCCGCCTCCTGCGCCGACGCCATCGTCGCCATCGGGGGCGGCAGCTCGCTCGACTGCGCCAAGGGGATCAACTTCGTGCTCACGAACGGCGGCCATATCCGCGATTACCGCGGCTATGGGAAAGCGGCGCGCCCGATGCTGCCGATGATTGGCGTGCCGACCACGGCGGGGACCGGCAGCGACGCGCAGTCGTACGCGATCATCTCGGATGCCGACACGCACGCGAAGATGGCTTGCGGCGACCCGAAGGCGGCGTTCCGCGTGGCCATCCTCGACCCGGTGCTGACCCTCACGCAGCCGCGCGAGGTCACCGCTGTTGCCGGCTTCGACGCCATTTCGCACGCGGTCGAGTCGTACGTCACCGCGAAGCGAACGCCCGTCTCCGATCTGTTTGCACGCGAGGCCTGGCGCCTGCTCGAGCCGCACTACCAGCGCGTGCTCACGGAGCCCGCCGGCATCGAGGCGAGAGGCGCGATGCTCTTCGGCTCGCATGCCGCCGGCATCGCGATCGAGCAGTCGATGCTCGGCGCTGCCCATGCGTGCGCGAACCCGCTGACCGCGCGGTATGGGACCACGCATGGCGTGGCCATCGGCGTGATGCTGCCGCATGTCGTCCGCTGGAATGCCGGACATGCCGGCGATCGCTACCGCGAGCTGCTGCGGATTTCTGGGCTCGATCCGGGGCCAGTACCGGCCGAACGCCTGGCCACTCGCCTCGAGGAACTGGCCCGGGCCGGCGGCCTGCCTGCGACGTTGCGGGATGTGGGCGTGGCGAAGAGCGATTTACCTGTTCTCGCGGCCGATGCCGCAACGCAGTGGACCGGGAGGTTTAACCCGCGGCCGTTCGATGCAGCTGGCGCGCTGGCGCTGTACGAGCAGGCGTATTGACTGGAATGTGCGGGGCGGACCTTTACGGTCCGCCTCGCGAGCCGTAAAGGCTCGCGCCGCACTTTTCGCTCAACGGGACTTGGAGCGAGCGATCAGTAGCGCCGCAAAGCCTGGAAAGTAGGCAATCATCCAGGCCCCAAAGTGGATGAGATAATCCCAGCCTTCGGGATCAAAGGGCCGCCAGATGCCGGAAATTGTATAGAACCCCAGCCCCGATGCGATCGCGGCAATGACGCCGCGGCTGGCGACGGCGCCGAAGTTGATGCGGATGTCGTGGCGATGCCCCGCGTCCATGCGCTGTGCATTCAGCCGTCCGTACACGAAGGCGAGCCCGAGCCACACCGCCATCCAGGCGACGACCATCGCCGGGAAGCCGAGCATCGGCGCGAGCAGGTAGTAGAGGCCGGCCGCAAGCGCGCCCACGCACGCGCCTGCGAGGGCGCCGGCCGCGGCGCGGCCCGTGAGGCGGCCGAGGAACAGTCCGATGGCGAGAAAGAGCAGCGCGCCATGGATGAAGCCGTACACGGCACGGTGCGAAGAGATCCAGGTGGCCCAGATGAAATCGGCCGCCGTGCTGACGGCGGCGATCGCGAGGGTCCCGGTGATCGCCTCGGCGAGGCCCATGGCAGCGGTAGTATATACGGCGAACCCATGAAGGTGCTGCAGATCACCGCAGGCGCCGCAGGGATGTTCTGCGGCAGCTGTACCCGCGACAATGCGCTCGCGCGCGAGCTGATCGCGCGCGGCCACGACGTGACGCTCGTCCCCGTCTACACGCCGACGACCCCCGACGAGCCGAACATCAGCCGTGACCGCGTGCTGTTCGGCGGCATCAGCGTCTACCTGCAGCAGCACTCCGTGTTGTTCAGAAAGACGCCCCGCATCCTCGACCGCCTGCTGGATTCGCCGCGCCTGATCGGCGCGTTCGCCGGCCGGGCGATTTCGACCGACGCGCGCGTGCTCGGCGACCTGACGATCTCGATGCTCGAGGGGGAGCGCGGGGTGCTTCGGAAGGAGTTCGAGAAGCTGGAGGAGTGGATCCGCGAGGAGCCGCTGCCCGACCTCATCACGCTGCCCAACTCGCTGCTGATCGCCCTCGCCGCGCCCTTGAAGCGCGCCTTCAACCGTCCCGTGTGCTGCCAGCTGCAGGGCGAAGAGCTCTTCATCGACGCGCTCGTGCCGCCGTACCGGGAGCAGGCGCTGGCGATGATCCGTCGGCAGATTCGCACCGTCGATCGGTTCGTGGCTGTCAGCGACTACTGCGCCGACTTCATGACCACGTATCTCGAGATTCCGAAAGCGCAGATCAGCGTCGTGCCGCTCGGCATCACGCTCGACGGCTACGAGCGCCGGCAGCCGGACGCTGCGTCGTTCACCGTCGGCTACTTCGCCCGTGTCGCCCCGGAGAAGGGGCTGCACGTCCTGACCGATGCCTACGTGCGGTTCCGCCGTCGCACCGGCAATGTCCGGATCCGGCTGGAGGCCGCGGGGACCATGGCCTCGTCCGCGCGCTCCTACCTCGAGGATGCGACAAGGGTGATCAACAGGGCCGGCCTGGGCGCGGAGTTCGCGTACCGAGGGTCTGTGGACCGCGCCGGGAAGCTCGCATTTCTGCGCGGCATCGACGTGCTCTCCGTGCCGGCCACCTACGACGAGCCGAAAGGGATGTCGCTGCTGGAAGCGATGGCCAGCGGCGTGCCGGTGGTGCAGCCGCGCCGCGGCGCCTTCACCGAGATCGTCGAGCGCACCGGCGGCGGGTTGCTCGTCGAACCCGACGATCCCGAAAAGCTCGCCGAAGGGTTGTACACGCTGTGGAGCAACCGCGCCCTCCGCGATACCCTGGCGCAGCGGGCGTTTGACGAGGTGCGCGCCCGCTACTCCATCGCGCATGCCGCGGATCGGCTGCTCGAGGTCTGCGAGGCGGTGCTGAAGACCGGGCGATCCCTCAACGAGTCGGTCGCCTGATCAGTGCCCTCCGACTCTGCTCAGGGCGGGCTGGAAGTCTCGAACGTCAGCAAGCAGTACGCCACGCCTCGCGGACCGCTGACGGTCCTCTCGGACGCCACCTTTTCACTGAAACCCGGCGAAGCGGCCGCCATCACGGGGCCGTCGGGCAGCGGCAAGAGCTCGCTGCTGTACATCCTGGGCGCCCTGGAACCGCCGTCGTCCGGGACCGTGATGTTGGCGGGGCGCGACCCGTTCCAGCTCTCGCCGGCGGCACTCGCCGACTTCCGCAACGCTGAGATCGGCTTCGTATTCCAGGATCACTGCCTGCTGCCGCAGTGCTCGGTGCTCGAGAACGTGCTGGTGCCGACGCTCGTCGCGCGCGGGGATGGCGGTGGAGCAGAAGAGGTAACGGCTCTGGCCCGGTCCCTTATCGAGCAGGTCGGCCTCGCCGATCGCATCGAGCATCGCCCGGGTGAGTTGTCAGGGGGCGAGAAGCAGCGCGTAGCCATCGCCCGCGCGTTGATCCGGAAGCCGCGCCTGCTGCTGTGCGACGAGCCGACCGGCAATCTCGACCAGGCCTCGGCTTCTACCGTCGCATCGCTGCTGGTCGATCTTCACCGGCGGCAGCAGAACATCCTTATCGTCGTGACGCACAGCGCGAAACTGGCGTCTGACTTTCCCACCAGGTTCGAGATCGTCGCGCAGAGGCTCGTGCTCGTGCCGTAAGAACCATCGTTGGCGACTTGACTTCGACAAGGCAACCACGACGAACACGACGGACACGAGTACCATTGGCACCTCGTGACCGTCGTGGTTGATGGACTGCAGGGATGTGTGATGGTGCACAGGATGCTCGTTGTCGGCCTCCTCCTTCTGTGGCAGCCAGTGGCGCTGGATGCCCAGGCCGAACGCTGGCCCGAGTTCCGGGGGCCCACCGGCCAGGGACACTCGACCGAGCGCGACGTCCCGCTCGAATGGAGCGAGTCGCTCTACGTCGTCAACGACCTGGGGATCGTGTCCTGTCTCGATGCCGTGACCGGAACGCTGCACTGGCAGCAGCGGATTGGAGGCAACCACTCGGCGTCGCCTGTCCTGGCCGCGGGGCGGATTTATTTCCTCAGCGAAGAAGGCGTTGCGACGGTGATTGCTCCGGGCAGGACCTTTCAGAAGTTGGCCACGAGCGAGCTCGACGGTGCCACCCTCGCGTCCATGGCGGGGTTTGGCCGGTCAATGTTCATTCGGACACAGAGTCACCTGTACCGGCTCGGCGTTCGGTAGAGTGTAGGCGAGATCAGGTCAGGAAGTCGCGCGCTGATACGCGTCGATGATCTCGCTCCCGGTGGCGAACCAGACGCGCTCGTGCCTTTTCATGTGAGCCAGGGCGCGCTCGAGATACCTGCTGCGGAGCGGCTGCCCGATGATCATCGGGTGCAGCGGCATGCCGAGCACCCTCGGCTGTTTCGCGCTGTCGGCATAGAGCGTGTCGAACTGATCGACGACGGACTGGAGATACTGCTCGCCGGTGTAGCCCTTTCTGATGAAGAGTGGAATGTCGTTGATCTCCATGCAGTACGGGATCGAAAACATCCGGCCCTTTCCGACCTTCATCGGATACGGCTGGTCATCGCTGTTCCAGTCGCCGCAATAGTTCACGCCCTCCTCCGCCAGGATATCGAGCGTGTTGTGCGTTTCGGCGAGCCCCGGGCCCAGCCATCCGCGCGGCCGCCGGCCGGTTGACCGTTCGATGGTCTTGAGCACCTCCTGGATCAACGCCCGCTCCTTGTCCGGGTTCAAGCCGGCCAGGTTCTCGCTGTTGGTGATGCCGTGGCCCATGAACTCCCAGCCGCGCCGTTTCATTTCGTCGACGGCTTTGGGGTGCGTTTCGGCCACGGCGGAGTTCAGCGCGACCGTCGCCTTGACTCCCGCGGCGTCGAGCACGTCGGCGATGCGCCACAACCCGACGCGCAGCCCGTATTCCCGCCAGGCGTAATTGACGACATCGGGCACGATGTTCCGGTCATTGGGAGAAATGGCCTGCCCCGCGGGTGAGTCGTACCGCCACACCTCGACGTTCGGCACGACCCAGACCGCCAGGGTGGTGTTCCCCGGCCACAGAAAGGGCTTTCGCTCGAAGATGAACGAATCGTCGTAGCGGTCCGCCCGTCGCACTGATCCAGCCTGCGTGCGGGCCAACGCCGCCCCGGGCGCCAGGGCGGACGCCAGCGCGCCTGCCGTCCCCGCCAACGTCAGACGTTTGAGAAAATCCCGTCGATGGTTCATCGTGAATTCCTACTTGCTTCCGATCACGGCATAGCCTTGAATCTCGACCTTTGCGTCGGGGTTGGCCAGCGCGGTGATCGTAATGAGGGCACTGCCCGGGAAATTGTCGCCGAAGATCTCTCGGCGGATCTCCGTGAGGCGGTCGCCGTTGCGAACGTCCGTAATGAACACGGTCATCTGCACCATGTCGCTGAGCTTGCCGCCCGCCTTTTCGAGCGTGGCGGTGAGCAGCTTGAATATCTGCCGCACCTGCCCTTCGAAGTCGCCGGCGAGCGACCTGCCGGCGTCGTCCACGACGGCTATCTGCCCGCCCAGCCACACGGTCTTCCCCCCTTCGGTAATCACCGCGAGCGAGTAGCCGCGCGTCTGAGGACGCTCGCCTTTGACGTACGTCTGTGCGTGCAGCGTGGTAGAAAGAGCGAAAAACACTGTCGCAGCAGCCATGCCGATCGAAATGCGTGAGCCTACCGTGGAAGTCATCGTCGCCTCCTGCTTTGATCTGGAGCCGTGATTGGCGTAGATACTACCTTTTTCGCGTGTGAGGAGTGTCCCGATGTTGCCGACTGAACGGATTGCGTACTCTCCCATCCCTAATCGTCCGCCGCTTCGGCTGCCAGACGAGGCACACCTGGTCGTCTGGGTGATCGTCAACGTGGAGGCATGGAACCCGAAAGAACCGATGCCGCGCACGGTGCTGACGCCGCCGGCCGGCGGCTCACCGGAACCGGACATTCCGAACTGGGCCTGGCACGAGTACGGGAATCGCGTGGGGTTCTGGAGAATGCTCCAGGTCTTCGATCGGCTCCAGATGCCCGCCGTCCTCGCCATCAACGGATCGGCCATCGCGGCCTACGAGCCGGTCGCGCGCGCCGCGCTCGAGCGCGGCTGGGAGTTCATCGGCCACGGGTTCACGCAGAAGAACATGCAGAAGGTCCCCGACGAGCGCGCCGACATCCGGAAGACCACCGACGCCATTCGCGCCTTCACCGGTCGCGCACCGCGAGGCTGGCTCGGCCCCGGGTTGACCGAGACATGGGACACGCCGGATATCCTGGCCGAGGCCGGCTACGAATACGTGTGCGACTGGGTGCTCGACGATCAGCCGGTCATGCTGAAGACCCGCAGCCGTTCGCTGGTCTCTGTTCCGTACACCCAGGAATGCAACGACGTGGCAATGATGCTCATCCAGCATCACGCGGCCCGTGAATATCGGGACCGCGCCGTCGATCAATTCGAACAGTTGTACGCCGACGCGAAGGAGTCGGCGCGCGTCATGGCGGTGGTCGTCCATCCGTACATCATGGGCGCCCCGCACCGGCTGCGCTACTTCCGCGAAGCGCTCGAGCATATGCGGTCCAGGCCCGGCGTCGTCTTCTGGACCGGAGAGCAGATTCTCGACTGGTATGTCGCCGCGCAGCATCCCGCCGGCAGCCACGGGCCGGGAGCCGTCAAGGTGTGACCACGGTCGGCGCGCCCGCCGTCCCGAGGCTGCACGCCGGAGTGGCCTTCGGCGTGCTGCTGGCATCCTACGCGGTCAACGCCATGGACCGGCAGCTCTTCCCGCTGATTGCGCCGGAAGTGCGGCGCGAATACGGATTTTCGCTCGAGGCCATCGGGTTTCTGTCCACGGTGTTCACGCTGGGCATGGCGGGGGCCGGCGTGGTCACCGGCTACCTGCTGACACGCTTCTCGCGCAAGACGGTGCTGCAGATCGGCATCGCGGTGTTTTCGGCCGGCACGGCGCTCACGGTGCTGTCGTCCGGGTTCTTCGACATGCTCGTGTACCGCGCGGTCACCGGCATCGGTGAAGCGATGCAGTTGACCGTGCTCCTGGCCATCGCGGTCAGCTACTTCGCCAGCCGGCGTGGGGCCGCCGTGGGGGCGATCAACTTCTTCTTCGCCGTGGGAGCCATCGTCGGACCGGCACTGGGAGGACTGCTCCTCAGCACGTATCAGAGCTGGCGCGTGCCGATGGTCGTGTACGGGCTCATCGGCTTCGCTGCGATGGCGTTCGTCGCGGTCACGGTCAAGCCATGGTTCAGCGAGGCGCACGCCGCGCCGGGCGACGGCCGCGCGGCCGATCGCGGCGGCGCGTCAACGCTGCTCAACCGGAACACCCTGGTGCTGACGGCCATGAGCACGATCGGCGGTCTTGTCATCTACGGGTACCTGGGCATGTATCCCACGTTCCTGCGGGAGGGCCTGAACTACCCGCCCGCAACTGCGGGGACCGTGATGAGCATTTACGGCCTTGGCGCGCTCGCGTCAATCGGCGGCGGCTGGCTGGGAGACCGCGTCTCGCCACGGCTGGTGCTGGGCGGCGCGTTCCTTGGCGCCGCAGGCCTGGGCTATCTGCTGTTTCACGGCTCGCCGTTGTTCGTTATGCAATCCAGTCTCTCGTTCATGTGGGGCGTCGTCGTCAGCGGCATTCTGTTCGTGAATCTGGCGGCGTATCACGTCAAAGCCTTGCACATCAGTCTCGCCGGCCGCGGTTCGGGCATCTTCGTCACCAGCCTGTACGCGTCCGCGGGGGTTGCAGGGTATCTCATGGGCTGGATCGCCGGTCGTGCCGGCTGGGTCACCGCGGGGGACGTGCAGATTACCCTGCTGTCGCTGACCGGCGCGGCGCTGGCGCTGACATTGCGACCCGATCGGATGTCGCGATAGGGGTCTTGCCGTCAAGCACGACGAGCCGTCGCGTCAACGACGGCAGTAAGGCGCTCACTTCTCAGGCAGATCGACGCGAGCTTCAACGAGGGATGCCAGCGTTGGCCGCAGGCGCGGAGCGGGCAATGGCTGGCGCGCCGGGCGCCCGTCTTGCCGGGCATCAGATTGGCAGTCTGGGAGTTGCCACCTTTCCCGGCGGAGTGCTTATCCTGCATTGGCCGCAGCCCGACACAGGTCTCACACGCGGACTGCGGCGACACATGTCAACGGAGACCGTCGGGACGCGTCGCGCCTTGATTTTGTGGACACTTTCGCGCAAGACTTCGCGCACAGTCGCCCGCGATAGCCGCGAGCAGGGACCTGGCGGTCCACTCAGTAAGAAGTTGGGCGGACACCGAAAAAGTGGCCATCCTCATCGGTGCTGGACTCTTCTTGAGAATCAAGAAGGAACAAGTCGGTGAGGGAAGATACAATCCGGTCTTCAGGCTCGACGTCCAACGATATCGACTGCTCGGCTTGACCTCAACACGATGTCACTGACGACGGGCACGTGGCTCGGCCCCTACGAGATCCTCGCCCTCCTCGGCAGAGGTGGCATGGGGGAAGTGTGGAAAGCGCGCGACACGCGGCTCAATCGCATCGTCGCGGTGAAGCGGCTCACGGAACAGCACAGCGGGCGGTTCGAGCAGGAAGCACGCGCGATTGCGGCGCTCAATCACCCCCACATCTGCCAAATCTACGACGTTGGCCCGGACTATCTGGTGCTGGAGTACGTCGAGGGGCAGACGCTGGCCGATCGACTCCGGAGTGGACGTGGATCTGGCTTACCGCTGGAAGAGGCCCTTCGTATCGCGCGGCAGATTGTTGAAGGCCTCGAAGAGGCACACCGATCAGGCATTCTTCACCGCGACCTGAAGCCCGGCAACGTGATGATTACCACGACAGGCACGGCGAAGCTGCTCGATTTCGGCTTGGCCAAGCTCGTTGGCGTCGATGCCGACGTGACGCGAACGCAGAACGGCGTCGTGCTGGGCACGGCGGCCTACATGTCGCCGGAGCAGGCCGAGGGCAGACCGCTCGATGTGAGGTCGGACGTCTTCAGCTTCGGTGTCGTCCTGTACGAAATGCTCTCGGGGAATCGTGCGTTTGGCGGGACGACCGCGCTTCAGATCATGAATGCCGTCGTTCGCGACGAACCACCCTCCCTGCAGACCTCGCCCGCGCTGGATCGGATCGTCAGGCGGTGTCTGCAGAAGTTGCCGGGCCAGCGTTTTCAGACGATGGGAGAATTGCGGGCGGCGCTCGAACAGCCCGCGACAGAGCCGTCAACGCTCCTCGCGCGTGCGCCGTCTATCGCCGTGCTGCCCTTCGCCAACATGAGCGCCGACAAGGAGAACGAGTATTTCAGCGACGGGTTGACCGAAGAGATCATCAACGCGCTCGCCAACATGCCTGGCGTGAAAGTCGCCGGCCGCACGTCGTCGTTCTTTTTCCGCGGAAAGGATCTCGAGTTCGGAGAGATCGGCAAGAGGCTCAATGTCGACCACATTCTGGAGGGGAGCGTTCGAAAGGCAGGCAGCCGCATCCGTGTCACGGCACAGCTCATCACGGTCGCCGACGGCTTTCATCTCTGGTCTGAAACCTACGACCGCGAGCTGACGGACATCTTTGCGTTGCAGGATGAGGTGACCAATGCCATCGCCAGGGCTCTCCAGGTGAGGTTGTCCCCGGAGACGTCGCCGCTCCGGCGTCACGCTCCCGACCTTCGCGCGTACGATGCGTACCTGAAGGCTCTCGATCACTGGTCCAAATCGTCGCCGCGGTCGATTGTTCGGGTGAAGGAATTCCTCGACAAGGCGATCGCATTCGATCCGGAATTCGCTTCCGCGCACACTTCGCTGGGCTTGTATTACTCGATGGTCGCGAGCCTCGGCATCAGGTCCACACGCGAGGTCATTCCTTTAGCCCGCGCCGCGGTGCACGAGGCGCTGCGCATCGAGCCCGCACTGCCTGAAGCCCATGCGCTCCTCGGCGTCTGGGCGGGCGGCTACGACAACTACGACTGGCACGCGGCGGAACAGCACTGGCGCGTGGCCATGGCTCGCGAACCTGTCTCATGCCACGTCCGTTTCTGGTACGGGAACCATTACCTGCTGCCACTCGGCCGGTTCCAAGATGCCTTGGTGGCGATGGAGAAGGGGCTCGAAGGGGATCCGATCAACCTCTTGTACCGTCACCACCTTGCGGTCTGTCTCAGGAA
>Ga0214472_10003436_pt1 | contig 16758 bp, 14 predicted proteins | sample RVTome_6_FD_207662 | JGI IMG/M metagenome (GOLD analysis project Ga0214472, IMG submission 207662) | Soil microbial communities from uranium-contaminated site in the Upper Colorado River Basin, Wyoming, United States - RVT140D175 | ecosystem: Environmental > Terrestrial > Soil > Contaminated >... | reverse complement strand
GGCGCACTGTGCGCATGGCGTTGAGACGCAACGAAATCGGACCATTCATGAGGAAGGTCAGTCGGGCCTCATGAATAGTCCGGACTTAGCGGGGGTGAATTCCCGTTTCGTTTGGCCTGTCCGTCTCGTTTTGACCCCGGCCAGCCTGCGCCCGGCGCTTGGCGTCTCCCCGCGAAGGTGCTACAAGAGTGCGTGGCCGAGCCCGAACCGCCGCGGGTGCTCTTGGTCGAGGACAATCCCGATCACGAGGAGCTCATCCGCCGGGCCTTTGCCGAGCGTGAGCCGCAGGTGGTGCTGGCGGTCGCGCGGCACGGCGAGGAGGCGCTCGATTACCTCCACCGGCGCGGCGAGTACCAGGACCCGAGCCGGAGCCCGCGCCCGCGCCTGATCCTGCTCGACCTGCGCCTGCCGCGCGTGGACGGGCTCGAGGTGCTCGGCGAGATCAAGTCCTCGCCGACGCTGCGCTCGACGCCGGTGGTGGTGCTGACCACCTCCGACTCCGAGCACGACGTGGCGCGCGCTTACGCGCAGCACGCGAACAGCTACCTGGTGAAGCCTGCCGAGTTCGCGCGCATCCGCGAGCTGATCGACCGAATGCAGTCCTACTGGCTCGGCATGAACCGGCTGCCCGGCGACGGCAGCCGTGTGACGCCCTCCTGACGGTGTCAGGTCCTGAAATGACGCATTGATACCGTTCAATGCGCTAGTTCAAGACCTGACCCCTGGACGAGCACGCGCAACTCGGGGAGGTCCCATGCGTCCTTCCCTGCGACGAGGCGAAGCGGTCCGGCCGCGTGCGGTCGCAGTGCGATCACGAGGCGGGCGCGCCTCGTCCGCATGAGCTGATCGGCCGCGCGGGCGCGTAGCAGCGAGCCGGCCGGCTCGCGTGTGACGTCGGTCCAGCGGCCTTCGACCCTCGCCTGGACCTGTAGCGCTCGCGGGACGCGGCTCAGGCGTCCCGAGCCGTAGTCGAGCTCCAGCGCGCTCGCCGCGGCTCCTGCGGGCACCACGAAGACCGGGGCGTCACCTGCTTCGATCGAGGCCGCCGTGTCGAGCGAGCCGTCGACGGCGGGCCGGTGGCTGGGCGCAGTGGCCGCCGCGTCTGGGCTCTGCCAGCGGCCTTCGCCGGGCTCTGGCTCCGACAGGGCTAAAGGCGACGCCTCGAGCACCACGTCGAAGAGCCGCGCGGGCCCCTCGCTTCGATCGTGCTCGGCGCGCAGCACCAGGCCGTCGGGAAGTCGCGCCGGCAGCGGCTCGCGCCAGGCGTCGGGTCGTGCGTCGAGGACGCTCGTGACGCCCCAGGCGCGCAGCAGCAGCACGCTCTCCTGCGACGGAAAGCGCTCGAAGACCTCGCCGGCGGGGGTGTACCAGGCCGGGTCGAGGCTCACCTTGCCGGCGACGATGGGACGCCCGTGGCGCGGCTGCCAGAGCATGCGCCTGACCGAGCTGATCCGGCCCCACGGGTCGAAGGGGAGCTCGAGCAACCCGCCACTGGTCTCGGAGCGTTGCAGCAGAGCGTAGTAGTCGGGCAGCGGAGGCACGCCGACGCTGCGCGTGTCCGCGCGCGACCGCTCGACGAAGCCGAGCGCCAGCACGAGCGCCGCCAGCGCGGGAGCGAGCGCCGCCGGGCGGCGCGGCAGCCGCAGCTCGAGCGACAGCGTGGCGGCTACGACCGCCGCCCAGCCGGCCGGCAGCAGGAACCGCTTGAGCTCGCGGAGCTCACGCAGCGCGGGCAGAAGCGAGGAGAGCGGGCCGAAGAGGCCGTGCAGCAGTGGCCGGTCGTCCGCGGTGAGCGCGATCGGGCTGCCCATGCTCAGCAGGAGCAGCACGAACGCCGCGAGCCAGGCCGCGCTCGTGAGCGCTCGCAAGCGCGCCTTTCCGTCGCCGAGCGGCCACAGCCCGAGCCGTGCGCACCAGGCGACGAGCGCCGCCCACAGCAGCGCGTCCGCGCCGACGCGAGTGAGGCTGTCGCCACTGCGCGCGCTCACGATCAGGGCTCCGGCGAACGAGAGCAGCAGCGTGGCGAGCACCCGCTTCGAAGCGCGGAATGCCGCGCTGCCTTCGCTCTCCACCCGAGCCTCTCGGCGAACGCGCGTCACGACCGCCAGCACGATGACGCTCGCCACGAGCAGCACGAACGCCGCGCCCGGGTAGGCGCCGTCCCAGCTCGCATAAGGCTCGAGCGGCCCTCCGAGCTGGCCGTACTCGGGCGGGCTGATCGTGACGTCGGCGAGGAACGCCTGGCCCCAGGGCTTGTCCGCCGCGTACGCGGCGGTCGCGTAGGCCGCGACGTCCTGGCGATCCCGCAGGTAGGGCCTGAGAACGAGCAGGCACAGCGCGGCGGCCGCCGCGAGCGCCAGCGCGAGCGCCGGGACGCGCGAGCGGGCCACGGGCTCGGCGCGGAGCGCCAGCAGCAGCGGCGACAGGAAGATCGCGGCCGCCAGCAGCATCACGCTGGTGTAGAGGCTCGCCTGCACGGTGAGGAACGCGCACGCCGCGAAAGCCGCGAGGTGCCACCGGCCCCCGTGCCGCCAGTAGCGTGACGCGAAGAGGAGGCCGAGCGGCAGCCATTGGATCGAGAGCGACTGCAGGCGGTCCACGAAGATGGTGGTCGTGGCGACCAGCACGGCCAGGCAGCCCGAAGCGAGCGCGAGGCTCGCCCGCACGCCGAGCTCGCGGAGCAGCAGGCCGGTGAACACGGACACGAGCAGGAGTGTCGTCACGAGCAGCGCGGTGTAGACGAGCGCGGGGCGCTCGCCCAGGACCAGGCGCAGGGGAGCCGCCAGCAGCGCCTCGGCGAGGAACGGCTCGGTGCTCCGGTACGGGTTCGGGTCCGGGAACAGGATCGGGGGCTCGAAGTAGCGCGTGGGGTGATGCAGCAGGCTCGCGACGTTGAGCTGCAGCAGCGTCGCCGTCAGCAGCGGGTCGGAGTTGTGATGGCGGCGCGTGACGAGGCGCGCGTCGGGATCCGAGGGGAGCCGCGCGACCAGGACCGCCGACGTCAGTCCCAGAAGCGAGAGCGCGAGCGGGAAGGCGCAGCGCTTCACCGGCCCGCGATCGGGGCCCCGAGCGGCGGGGCCGCGCGGTCGAGACCGTGGCCCGCGGCGAAGAGCCCCGGAAGCGCGACCGGCAACCGGCCGCCGATGGGCGATTCGCCGCAGATCGAGCGCACCGCGGCCGCCTCGGGTGCGTCGCCCAGCTCGTAGGTCACGACCAGCGCCGGGAGCTTCGTGCCGAGCTCCCCGACGAAAGGGCTGCCGAGCGCTATCGCCACGAACGGCCGAATCGCGACGTCCCGGGCGAGGCCCTCGAGCAGCGCCTGCTGCGCCGGCGCCAGCCCGGTCCTTCCGCCGTACGCCGCGGCCCGCGTGAAGGTCGTTGCCACCACCGCGTCGGCGCCCTTCGCGAGCGCCCGCACCAGCTCGAGCTCGTCCGCCGTCGTGCGGTCGGTCACCTCGATCGCGGTCACGCCCGGGAAGCGCTTGCGCAGCTCCGGGATCAGCACGCGGCCGGGCGCCCCCTCGCGCCAGCCGCTCGCGTAGTCGACGACCGAGAGCAGCAGGACGCGCGCGCTCGCCGGCAGCCGCAGCGGCACCTGGCCACGCTCGTCCTTCAGCAGCGTGATCGCGCGTGAGGCGATCTCGACCGCGAGCGCCTCGCGGGCACGGCCCCCGACCGCGGCGGGCACCGCCTCCACGTCCACCGTGCGGGCCCTGTGAAGCCCGAGGCGGGCTTTCGCGGCCAGGATCCGCTCCACCGAGCGGTCGATCTGCTCGCGCGGGACCAGGCCCTGCTCGACCGCCTCCCTGATCCCGCGCAGCGCCGCCTCGGGATCGGGCGAATCGAGGACCACGTCCGCTCCGGCCTCGACCGCCAGCGCCGCGGCGCGCTCGGGCGTGAAGCGCCGGCTGATCGCGTGCATCGACATCGAGTCGGTGAAGATGAGCCCGGTGAAGCCCAGCTCCTGGCGCAGTAGCCCGGTCAGGATCGGGCGGCTGAGCGTCGCGGGCCGGCCTTCGGTCGGGTCGAGCGCGGGGAGCCGGATGTGCGACGACATCACGGCGTCGATGCCCGCGGCGATCACGGCGCGGAAGGGCACGAGCTCGACCGCGTCGAGCCGCGCGCGGGCGTGCTCGACGACCGCGAGGTCGAGGTGCGTGTCCACGCCCGTGTCGCCGTGGCCGGGGAAGTGCTTGGCGGTCGCGAGCATGCCTCCCTGCTTGATGCCCCGCATGTAGGCCGTCGCCATGCGTGCGACGAGCTGCGGGTCCTCGCCGAACGAGCGGATGCCGATCACCGGGTTCGCCGGGTTCACGTTGACGTCGACGACCGGGTAGTAGTCGACGTGGACGCCCATGGCGCGGCCTTCGGCGGCGGCGAGGCGGCCCGCGCGCTCGGCGAGCCCGGGATCGCGCGTCGCGCCCAGCGCCATCGCCCGCGGCAGGCGCGTGGCTCCGTCCACGATGTAGCCGGCGCCGCCCTCGAAGTCGGCGGTGAAGAGAAGCGGCAATGCGGAAGCGCGCTGCAGCCGGTTGAGTAGCGCGGCGATCGCGAGCGCCTCGCCCCGAGTCACGCGTCCGCCGGTCGTGCCGTAGACGGGGTTGAGCAGGGCCGATGGCAGCGCCTCGCTGCCGCCGAACACGTGGAAGCCCCCGACGCGGCGCTCGCGCACCAGGCGCTCGAGCTTGTCCCAAGCCTCGCTGTCGGTCGGGGTGAAGACGCCGGCGAGCCCGGGCACAACCAGTTGCGCGATGCGCTCGTCGAGCGTCAGCTTGGCGAGCGTCTTCTTGACCCAGGCCGCGGACTTCTTGTCGGGCTTGTCCCGAAGCGGCGGCTCGGCCGCGCCGGACACGGACGTGGAAACGACGATGAGCAGCAGGAGCGGCGTCAGGTTGCGGGGCATCAGCCGATTCTACTCAAGGGGGCGAGGAACGGGCCGAAAGCGGTGACGAACGGGCCGAAAGCGGCGACGAGCGGGCCGAAGGGGGCGACGAGCGGACAGGGCGACGAACGGACAGGGCGACGAACGGACAGGGCGGGGCGACCATGCGCGGGACACTGGGGGGTTTACGCACCCCCCAGACCCCCCGCGTGTGTTACGCCTCGAAATGCAGCGTGCCGAAGCAGTGGGGCAGGTGGAAGTTGCGCGCGTCGAGCGGGGCCCACGAGGCCCAGTGCGGGCGCGAGGTGAGGTCGCCGCACTTGTAGAGGTTGGCGCGCCACGCCTGGCCGGCGAGCGGCCCGAGCGCGCCCACGTAGCGCTCGACGAGCGCCAGCGGGATGAAGAAGGCGAGCTGCCACTCGAGCGGCGTCTCGACCTCGGGGTAGAGCGTCCGCGACTGCGACGAGCGCACGAGCACGTGCCGCGCCTCAGCCTCGCCGAGCGGCGTGAACGCCGCGAAACCGCCCGGCACCCGACGCTGGTCGGTGACGTGGCTCGCGCGGAGAGTACCGCCGCAGTTCATCTCGAAGTTCAGGTAGCCGCGGCCCGGCCGGGGCAAGAGGAAGATCTCGACGCAGCTGTCCTCGTAGACGGGATCGCCGAAGCGGGTGTGGACCGAGCGCACGTAGCGGTCCTCCACGCGGAAGATCCCGGCAAGGCCGTCCTCGGAGTGCAGCAGGCGCGCGCGCGTGCGCGGGCGGTGGTCGCTGCCCTCGGGCCGGAAGTGAGCGAGCTCGAGCGTGTCGGCAACCGCCCAGGCCGGATCGTCCCAGCCGTCCTCGAGGCGCGGCCGCTGCCGCGCGGCACGGACGCGCGCCTGCATCAGCTCCAGTAGCTCGGGATCCTGGCGCCGCCGCCCTGCACCTCGGCGAGGGCGAGGCGCACCGCGCCCAGGGCTGGCTCGACCTCGAGCCGCTTCACCTGCCCGCGCGGGGCGGTCGCGGGCAGGCGCCGCTTGAGCTCCTCGGCGAGCCAGGGCAGGCCAGTGAAGACGCCGCCGGCGAGCACGAACTGGACCGCCTCCTCCTGCATCTGCAGCCGCTCGACCACGGAGCGCGCCGCGCGCACCAGCTCGTGGGCCGCCTGCTCGAGGATCTGCGTCGCCACCTCGTCGCCCTCGTCGCGCGCCTGCTGTACGACGCGGGCGAGCTGCGCGAGCGCGTGGTGGCGGACTTGGCGGTCGTAGATCTCGGCGACCAGGTCGGAGGGCTTTGCCACCGCGAAGTGGTTGAGCACGCGCGCGGTGAGCGAGGTGGCCGGCCCGCGCCCGTCGGCGGCGCGCGCCACGGCGCGCACGGCCTGGCGGCCGATCCAATAACCGCTGCCTTCGTCGCCCAGGATGTGCCCCCAGCCGCCGGCGCGCGCCGCCCGGTCGGCGCTGCGGCCGTATGCGATCGAGCCGGTGCCACAGATGATCACGACGCCGGGCGAGTCGCCGATGCCCGCGACGAGCGCCACGAGCGCGTCGTTGACGACCACGATGCGCGCGCGCGCGCCGATGCGGCGCATGATCCCGCGCACGACCGCGTTGTCGTCGTCCCGGTCGGCCCCGGCCATACCCAGGCAGATCGCGGCGATGTCCCGGTCGCGCTCGCCGAGCGCCTGGTCCATGACGGTGTGGAGCACCTTCTCCACGGCGAGCTCGCCCTCGGCCTTCAGGTTGGCCCCGCCGGAACGACCCTCGCCGAGCACCTTGCCGTCCTCGTCGGCCAGATAGCAGACGGTTTTGGTGCCCCCCGCGTCGATTCCCAACACCTGCATAGCCGTACCGGTCAGCATCTTATCCGACCCCAATGGCCGTTGCCGTGGCGCACCGCGTGTCAAGCCATTCCAGGAAGTAACCCTGGGCGAGATCGTCGAGTCATTTAAGAAGTAACCCTGGGGGAGGGGCCTGTGGGAGCTTGTGGACGCGGTGCCCCGGACTGGACTTCGAAGAACCGCGTCCAAGCGACTGTGGGAAACGCGCAGCGTTTTCCAAGCGGGTGTGGGCGCGCACTCCCCCGAGGATGACTTCGAAGGCGCGTCCATGCCCGCGGCAGGCGCGGCAGCTTCCACAGGCCGCTTCGAAGCTTGACCCCCGCGCCGTTTGGGAGAGGGGGTGCGGGGGAGAGGGTCGTGGCTGCTGGAGGCGTATAGGCGGTCAGGGGCTGGTGGGGGCCAATCGGGGTCGCGCCGCGAGGGAACGAGGCCCCTGGCTGCCCGCAGGAGCCACGATCTCGACCCCGGACGACCCGCGGGGCGTCCGCTTTTTCTCGCCATGGGGTCTCGGGCCCTCGAGCTGTGATCCATGCCGAGCCGCGAGCGTGGCAGTGGTTTTGGGGCTGTGACGGTGATTGGCCAGCGCGTGAATCCGATCGAGCTGGGCGTCCACCGAGCGAGACAGCGCGAAGGGATCGAGCCGTTCGCGTAGCGCCTTGAGCCTCGCCACCTCCATCGACCGAACCGCCTTGCACTCGAGCACTCGATCGAAGGGAGTCTTGGCCGCGCCGTAGCGACGCCTGAGTCGAGAGCCGACTCGTTCCTTCCGAATCAGCTTGACCGAGGGAAGGAACAGGTTCTGCAAGAGACGCAGGTCGCCCCGGTAAAGACGGTTCATTGCCAAAACCGCCGCCTCGCTGTCGTAGCGAACCCAGCCCATCAGCCTCCTCACGTGGGTCCAGTTCTTCTGCTCGATGTGGGCGTTGTCGTCCTTCTTGTACGGACGGCCCCGCGTGAACTGGATCGCCTCCTGCTCGCAGTAGCGCACCAAGTGGGCGTTGATGAACTCTGAGCCGTTGTCCGAGTCGATCCCCGCCAGCTCGAAGGGCAGCTCCCGGCGAATCCCGTCGAGCCCCTCGCTCACCCGTACCTGGGCCTTGCCCAGAATCGCCACGCTCTCCGTCCACGTCGTGTGGATGTCGGTCAGGTTCAGCGTGTGGGCAAACTCCCCCGAGGCGTTGCTGCCCGAGTGGCTCACCAGGTCGATCTCGCTGTAGCCCGGGCGGCTCACGTCCCAGCGGTCCGTCTTGATCGGCACCTGGTGCTTCAGAAGGCTCCCCGGCTTGGTCCCGCCGTACAGCCGCCGCCCGGCCCGCTTCTTCTCCTCCCGCAGCCGCCGGTCGATCTGACGCGGGCTGATCCGCAAGAGCTGCTCCTCCAGCTTCGCTGTCAGACGATGGTGCTTCCGGATCCAGGGAAGCCAGATCGGCAGCAGCGCCTTCAGCCGCACCGACCAGGGGTACCCCGCTGCCTTCCACACCGCCGTTAGCACCATCACCACCTTTGGCCCGTAGCTCGTCCGCCGCGGACGTCGCTTCCGAGGCCGCTTCTCCAGCGGCGGACCGCTCAAAACCCGCACCGCGTACTTGCGGTGGTACCCCGTCACCTTGCAGAACTCGTCCAACATCCGTCCCCTCTCCACCCGGCCCGCTGCCCGGTAGCGAGGGTGAATCTGCTTCACGTACTCCCATCTCGATGTCCGTCCCAAGCCGCCTCCCCAGGGTTACATTCACAAATGGCGCGACGATCCCCTCAGGGTTACATCTTGAACGGCTCGATACGCACCGCTGACTGGGGGTCGGCCGTCGTGGGATACTCGCGGGGAGCAGGAGGCAGGCGAATGGACGAGGCGACCCTCTCCGACGCACGGCATACCGAGCGGGCGGAGCCCGCCCACGTCGTCCAGGTCACGGCCGAGAGCGAGGCCGCCGCGCTGGCGCTCGGCGAAGCGCTGAATCTCTCCGCCGGCGGCGCCTGCGTCGCGCTCCAGTCGAGAGACCTCGCGGTGGGCGACGAGGTGATCCTGTGGCTGAACTTCGCGCGCCCGCGCCAGCCGGTGCCGGCCACCGGCCGCATCGTGTGGACGAGCGGCGGCTGGGGCCGGCCGCGCTACGGGATCCAGTGGACGCACCAGGGCCCGCAGCGGAACTGGATCGGCTGGGCGACGCGGGCGTAGCCGCGACACGATGACGACGACCCCGCAGCCCCCGGGAAGGGGCGTGCCGGGCCCCGCTGCGCTCGCCGCGGGTCTCTTCGGCGCGGGCGGACTCACGGCCTCGCTGGCGTGGCTCCTGGGATGGCCGAGCGTAGGGTTCGCGGGGCGCTGGGCGCTGATCGCGGGCCTCGCGCTCTGGGCGTGGCGCCGGCGCACGCTCACGTCGTGGATTTTGGTCTCGATGGTCGTGGGCGCCGAGGTCGGCTACGACTTTCCCGAGACCGCCGTGGCGATGCGCCTGCTGAGCCAGGTCTTCATCCGGATGATCAAGACCATCATCGCGCCGCTCTTGTTCGCGACGCTGGTCGTGGGCATCGCGGGCCACCCCAACCTGCGCCACGTGGGCCGCATGGGCATAAAGGCGCTCGTCTATTTCGAGATCGTCACGACGCTCGCGCTGTTCATCGGCCTCGCCGCGATCAACCTCTCGCAGGCGGGCGTGGGGATCGAGGCGCCCGCGGCGCTTTCGCCCGCGGGCACGCGCTCGTCCCCGCAGTCGCTCACCGACGTGATCCTGCACGCCTTCCCCGAGAACGTCGCGAAGGCCGTCGCGGAAGGCCACGTGCTGCAGATCGTGGTGTTCAGCCTGCTCTTCGCGGTGGCGCTCTCGCTCCTGTCCGATGAGAAGCGCCGGCCGATGCTCTCGTTCGCCGAGTCGCTCGCGGCCACGATGTTCAAGTTCACGAACATCGTGATGCTGTTCGCGCCGATCGGCGTCGGGGCCGCGATCGCGTACACCGTGGGCCACATGGGCGTCGGAATCCTGGTGAATCTCGCCAAGGCGCTCGCCACCTTCTACCTCGCGCTCGTGGCCTTCCTCTCGTTCGTCCTGCTGCCGGTGGCGCTCCTCGCGAAGGTCCCGATCCGGGCGTTCGTGAGGGCGATCGCCGAGCCCGTCTCGATCGCGTTCGCCACCACCAGCTCGGAAGCGGCGCTGCCGCTCGCGATGGAGCGCATGGAGCAGTTCGGGGTCCCGCGCCAGACGGTCGCCTTCGTGATGCCGACCGGCTACAGCTTCAACCTGGACGGCTCGACGCTCTACCTCGCGCTCGCCACGGTGTTCGTGGCGCAGGCCGCCGGCATGCAGCTCTCCTTCACGCAGCAGCTGGCGATCGTGCTCACGCTGATGATCACGAGCAAGGGCGTCGCGGGCGTGCCGCGTGCCGTGCTCGTGATCCTGATGGGCACGGCCTCGTCGTTCGGGCTGCCGGAGTGGCCGATCCTGGTGCTGCTCGGGATCGACGAGCTCATGGACATGGCGCGCACGTCCGTGAACGTGATCGGGAACTGCCTGGCGACCGTCGTGATCGCGCGCTGGGAGGGCGAGTACCCGCCCGCCGCGGCCTCAGGCGGCTGAGGCGGGCCGCGGCTCGCGCGAGCCGCCCAGGGCGAGGCCGAGGGCCCCGAGCCCGATGAAGATCGTGGCCTGCACCGCGACGCGGGCCTGGACCGGCGTCCTCGAAAACGCGACGTAGAGGAAGAGCACGCCGAGCAGCAGCACGCCAGCGTAGATCCCGCGCATGATCGCGTGCGCACGCCGCCGCGTCTCCGCGGTGTCCTGGCCGAAGGCGCGCGCGAACAGCACGAGGCCCGCGGCCGCGAACACGTCGAGCACCGCGAACAGCAGCCAGAAGAGGCGGGCGCGGCCGTCCGCGTCGGGCGTGCCGAGCGCCGGCTTCAGCATGCGCTCGTAGAGGAAGGCGCCCAGGCTCGAGCCGAGCAGCGAGCCGAAGACGCCGTACAGGAACGCATAGCCCATGTAGACGGCCTTGCGGTCGGCGGGCGCCACCTGGCCGACGAAGCTGTAGTACTTGGGGTGCGCCGTCATCTCGCCGAGCGAGAACACGGCGATCCCCAGGATCAGGACCCAGGGGCTGCGGGACGAGGCGAGCAGCAGGAAGCCGAGGGCGCCGATCGCCATGCCGGTGACCATCGTCGGCAGCGGCTTCCAGTCCTTGACGATCCGGCTCACCAGCACCTGCAGCAGGATGATCGTGCCGGCGTTGATCACCGTCACGTGCTCGGCGTCGAAGCGGAAGCTCCAGTCGAGCCCGAGCCGCTGCAGGAGCGAGCCCACGGCTTCGCTCACCGGTGCCTTGTCCACGAAGTCGCGCAGGTACCAGAGCACCGAGCCGAAGTTCTGGAAGTAGAGCACCCAGAAGCCGGAGTAGACGAAGATCATCAGCATGAAGCGCCCGTCGCCCAGCACCTCCGCGGCGCCGACCAGCACCTCGCGCAGGCTCTTGGTGCTCGCCGGCCGGGGCGGATCGCGGAACACGACGAGCGCCGGCAGCAGCATCAGGCCCGTGTAGAGCGCCGAGGCCGCGAACACGTAGTGCCAGGAGAAGCCCTTCAGCACGCTCACCACGAGCGGCGCCAGGAAGGCGCCGAGGTTGATCATCCAGTAGTAGATGCCGAAGCCGAACGCCGAGTTCGACTCGTCGGTGGTGCGGGCGATGGTGCCGGAGATGATCGGCTTGAAGAGGCCCGAGCCGGTCGCCATCACCAGCAGCGCCAGGAACACGAGCGCGTAGGCCGAGGCGTAGCCCGCTGCGAAGTAGCCCGTGGCCATGAACGAGAACGCCACGAGCAGCATCCGGCGGTAGCCGTAGCGGTCGGCGAGCGCGCCGCCCAGGATCGGGATCACGTAGGTCGCCGCGTACACGATGCTCTGGAGGAAGCCGACCGACTGCTCGCTGAAGCCGAGGCCGCCAAGGGTCGCCTCGCCCGCGAGGTAGACCGCGAGCACGGAGTTCATCCCGTAGTACGCCGCCCGCTCGAAGAGCTCCATCACGTTCGCGATCCAGAACGTGCGCGGGAAGGAGCTGCGCGGCTTGGCTTCGGTCATGTGAGGTCGCGGGAGGATAGCACTACGCCAAGACCTCGCGGACCTCGGCGAGGAAGCGGCGCAGCTTGTCGCGCGGGTCGCCTGGGCCGAGCGTCTCGATCGGCGCGTAGCCTCGGTAGCCCGTGGCCTTGAGGATCGCGAACACCCGCTTGAGGTCGGTCTTCTCCTCCTGGCCGCGGCGATAGAGCCGCTCCTTGATCTGCCAGGTGCACGCGTACGGGGCGAGCCGCGCGATCTCGTCGTAGGGGTCGGCGGTGCGCAGGCTGCCGACGTCGACGTTGAGGCCGAACCAGGGCGACGCGACCCGCTCGCGGAGCGCCAGCACTTCGTCGGCCGTCTTTAGCAGCTCGTCGTGATTCTGGTAGGCGATCATGACCCCGTGGAGCTCGCCGTAAGCGGCGCACTCGCGGAAAGCCTCGGCCACCCAGCCCGTCATCTGCTCGCGGCTCGGGCCCTTCACCAGCGCGCGGCCGTCGAAGACGCGCAACACGGGCGCCCCCAGCTTCACCGCGACCTCGACCCAGCGCTTCACGTGCGCCACGTCCGCGGCGCGCGCCGCGGCATCCGGCACCGTGAAGTCGTTGCGCACGCCGGTGCCGCTCACGCCGAGGCCGTTCAGGAAGGCGCGCCGTTTGATGGCGTGCACGTACGCGTCGGTTGGGGGCGCTGGATGGCCGGGGAAGTAGTAGCCGGTCGGGTCGACGGCTTCGAAGCCCAGCTCCGCACAGAAGTCGATCGCCTGCTCGAGCGTCATCTCGCCGCTGCGCAGCGGGCCGTTGAACGAATAGAGGTTGCAGCTGAGCTTGATCTTGGGCTGGCGCCCGGAAGTGGGCGCGGGCACGCCAGCCGTCCCCAGGGCTCCCGAAACGAGGGGGCCCGCGAGGACGGAGAGGAAATCGCGTCTTGCAGTGAGCTCGGCCATGGCCGTGATTCCAGTGGCGAGTCTACCCCGGCGCAGCCGGCCGCCCACATCGTGCACGGCCTGGCGTATAAGAGAGGGCCATGATCGGCCTCAGGCGCTGGCTGGGCTCGGGGATCGTCGTCGTCCTGGCGATCGCGGCCGCCAAGCTGCTGCTGCATCTCGCCACCGCCTCCCGTTACGGCTATTTCGGCGACGAGCTCTACTTCCTCGCGTGCGGCGAGCACCTCGACTGGGGCTACGTCGACCAGCCTCCGTTGATCGCGCTCGTGGCATGGCTGGTTCGGCACACGCTCGGAACGTCGCTCGTCGCCGTGCGGCTGCCGTCGGCGCTCGCGGGCACCGCGCTCGTGCTGCTCACGGGCCTGCTGGCACGCGAGCTGGGCGGCGGGCGCTTCGCGATGGGCCTGTCCGCGGCGGCGAGCGCGCTCGCGTTCGTCTACGTCGTCATCCACTACCTGTTCACGATGAACGCCTACGAGCCGCTGTTCTGGACGGGCTGCGCCTTCCTGCTGGTGCGCATCATCAAGACCGGCGATCAGAGACTCTGGCTGTGGTTCGGGTTGCTCGCGGGTCTCGGCCTGCAGAACAAGTACTCGATGGCGGTACACGGCTTCGGGCTCGTGGTGGGCGTGCTGCTCACGCCGGAGCGACGCGCCCTCCGGCAGCCGTGGATCTGGCTGGGAGGTGCTTTGGCCGCGCTCGTGTTCCTGCCCAACGTGATCTGGAACGTCCAGCACGGCTGGCCCTTCTTCGAGCTTTTGCGCAACATCCGGGCGAGCGGGCGGGACGTCGTGCTCTCACCGGTCGAGTACCTGCTTCGCCAGGCCTTCAACATGAACCCCGCGAATCTCCCGATCTGGCTCGCCGGTCTCGGCTGGCTGCTCCTGGCTGCGCGTGGCCGCTCCTTTCGCCCGCTCGGTTGGGCCTTCCTCGTGACCTTCGCAACGTTCTTGCTGACCAAGGGCAAGGACTACTACCTGGCTCCGGCGTTTGCGACGCTGTTCGCCGCCGGCGGCGTTTCCATCGAGGGCTTCACGGCAGCGGGCGGATGGCGCCTCTGGCTGCGCCCGACGCTCGTCGCACTCCTGGCCGTGGTGACGCTCCCGTTTCTTCCGATGGGCCTGCCGATCCTGCCCGCCGAGCGGCTGATCGCCTACCAGGAGCGGCTCGGCCTGGCGCTGCCCACGAGCGAGAAGGCCCACGGCCGGGCGGCGCTGCCGCACCACTTCGCGTGGCAGTTCGGCTGGGAGGAGATGGTCGCCGCCGTGGCGGCGGCCTACCACGCGCTCCCCCCCGAGGAGCAAGCGCGTGCCGCGGTGATCGGCAACAACTACGGCGAGTCTGGCGCCGTGGACCTGCTCGGCGCGAAGTACAGCCTGCCGCTGAAGGCGCTCGGCACCCACCAGAGCTACTGGCTCTGGGGACCGGGGGACGCGGGCAAGGACGTGCTGATCGTCCTCGGCGACCGCCCCGAGCACCTGAAACGGTGGTGCGCCGACGTGCAGGTGGCCGCCGAGTTGTCGCACCCCTGGGGAGCCGTCTGGGAGAACGGATCGGTCCTCGTCTGCCGGCAGCCTCGGACGCCGCTGCTTCAGCTCTGGCCGAAGCTCAAGCACTGGAGCTGACGGGACCAGGTCAGTCGCGAACCGCGAGGACCTCCAGGTACTCGGCCGGGATCGCGAGCGCACCCCTTCCGTTTCGATCCGAGCGGCGAGCGAGATCGGCGAGGTCCGCGGCCAGGGCTTCACGCCGCTCGGGCTCGAGCGCTTCGAAGGCCTTCAAGGTGGGGCCGTAGTGAAGCCGGAAGAACTCGACGAAGTGCCGCGGCGACAGGTACCGGAACGTGAAGCGCCGATGCGTCGTGCTGATTGACCGCACACAGCCGCCCAGCAGCTCCCGCAGGCGCTCCGGGGTGCCCCACGCGAGCGGCGAACGCAAGCCAGCGGGTGGCGCCACGTGCCGCCCGACCACCCGGAACATCTCGCCGATGAACCCCGACGGCGTCCAGTTCGCGAGCGCGATCGTGCCGCCAGGGCGACACGACCGTACGAGCTCGCTCGCCGCCTTCTCCTGGTCGGGCGCGAACATCACCCCGAACACCGACAGCACGGCGTCGAAGCCCGCATCCTCGACTGGCAGGCGCTCGGCGTCGCCCTCCACGAGCTCCAGCGCGAGGCCTTCGGCCTCAGCGCGGCGGCGACCGCGCTCGAGCAGCCCGGGGACGTAGTCCACGCCCACCACGGAGCAGCCGCTGCGCGCAGCCGCGAGAGCTGCGTTCCCGGTCCCGGTGGCGACGTCGAGGACGCGCCAGCCTGCCTGCAGGTCCGCCGCTTCCACCAGTCGCTCCGCAACCGGCGCGATTTGTGCGGCGACCGCGGCGTAGTCACCGCTCGCCCACATGCGCTGCTGGCGGGTCTTGATCTCGGTAAACTGCTGATGAACCGGGAGTTCAGCTCCTGGATTGGCGACGACATTGGCGGCAGACGACATGGTCGACCCTCCCTCAGTATCTAAGAACGATCGTTCGTTCTATTTTGTTTGACTTGAATACGACCGATCGTGCTAGATTGTTCCCTGGCCGGTTGAGCAAGGAGGCGGCATGCCGAGACAGCAGATGACACGCCGCAGGCGCGCGTCTGTGGCTCCGAGGCGGCGCAGACGCGCGGACGGAGAGAGGAGCCGACGGGCAATCCTGAAGGCCGCCGCCGAGATGGCCTCGGTCGAGGGGCTCGAAGGGCTCTCGCTCGGCGCGCTCGCGACCCGGCTGGGGATCAGCAAGAGCGGACTCTTCGCGCACTTCGGCTCCAAGGAGGAGCTGGAGATGGCCACGATCGAGGCCGCAGCACAGGTCTTCGCGGACGACGTGCTGAAGCCGGGCCTCGCCGCCCCTCCCGGCATCCGCAGGCTGGTTGCACTCAGCGAGGCGTTCCTCAGCCACGTCGAGCGCCGCGTCTTCCCCGGGGGCTGCTTTTTCGCGGCGGCCGCGGCCGAGCTCGACAGCCGCTCCGGCCCGGTGCGCGAGCGCATCGCCAGCTTCCAGCGCGAGTGGATGGGCACGCTCGAGCGGCTGGCCACCGAAGCGCGCGCCGCCGACGAGCTCGACCGCTCGGCGGACCCGAAGCAGATCGCCTTCGAGGTGAACGCGATGCTCGTCGCGGCCAACGGCCAGTTCCTTCTCCAGGGCGACGCCAGCGTTTTCGATCGCGCCCGCGGCGGTCTCATCGGGATCCTGGAGCGGGGCACCAGCATCCCGTCCGACTGAACGCGCGGGCGGAGCGCCGGCCGGGGCCTATGAGTCGGCGGGCTCGCGCGGAGTGGCGGACCACGCGGACCAGAGGGCGAGGCTCGCCACGATCACGTTCGCCACGATCACCGGCGTCGCGCGCAGCGCGACGCCGTACGCCAGCCAGAGGAGGGCGGCGGCCGCCTGCGTGAGACGCAGCGTGCGCGGCTCGCGGCAGAAGTAGGACGTCGCGAAGAGAGCGGTCGCGGCCCAGCCGACGAGGTCGGGTCCACTCACGCCGGAGGCGTCCCCGGCGAGTCGCGGATCGTGACGAAGTCGGTGCGCACCTTGTCCCAGCCCTGGATCTGCAGGCCGTGGCGCTCGAAGAGCGCGCGCACCTGCAGCGCGTCCCAGCCCACGATGTCCTCGAGGATCGGCACCAGCACGCTGAGCGCGTCCTCGGAGAGGATCGAGCGCCGCGCGATCGGCGCGATGTACGGGTTCTCGGAAACCGCGATCGTGTAACCCTCGAGGCGGTTGACGTGCAGCATCACGTGCACGTCGGAGCTGCCGTCGCCCACGTAGACCACGTGGTCGGGGCTCACCTGCAGCTCGTCCTGCAGCTCGGCGAGCGCCGCCACCTTGCCGTAGCCGGCCGACACGCTCTCGACTCTCCGGATCTCACCGCTCGAGGCGTCGTACTCGAAGCGTGTGCCCCGGATGCGCTCGCGGGGCACGAGACCCTCGAGAGCGGACTCGACCACCTCCTGGGGCGCGGCCGAGACCACGTAGAAGGAGAAGCGATGGCCGTCGATCCCGTGCTCCAGGATCTCCACCAGCCGGCCGATGT
>Ga0214472_10003435_pt1 | contig 16762 bp, 19 predicted proteins | sample RVTome_6_FD_207662 | JGI IMG/M metagenome (GOLD analysis project Ga0214472, IMG submission 207662) | Soil microbial communities from uranium-contaminated site in the Upper Colorado River Basin, Wyoming, United States - RVT140D175 | ecosystem: Environmental > Terrestrial > Soil > Contaminated >... | reverse complement strand
GCGCGGTCGCTCCCGCCGGCGCTGACCCTCCACGCCAGGACGTCGCCGGTGACCGGGTCGTTCACGCGCTCGATCACGATGTTGTGCGGGGCGAACAGGAGATAGTTCTCCGTGTAGTCCATGCAGCCGCGCTCGGTCATCGACAGGACCCCTGAGGTGTAGCTCAGGGCCGCCGTCCGCGCCTCGTCGTTGATCGGCAGGCCGGTGTAATCGGCGAGATCCGGTCCCGCGCCCCGTGCCATGTTGTCCTGCTGGTTGATGGCGCCCCATTGCCCGGACAGATCGACTTGCGCGACAGCCGGCCCGGCCAGTGCCAGGAACCCGAAGACTGCCGCAGCCGCGGCGCCTGCGCAGCCGTTCATGCGTCAGCTCCTCTCACGACCTCACCACTTCGCGGAGCAGGGAGTGGGATCCCATTTCGCCCCGTCCGATTCTTTCTTGAAATGCACCGGCACAATCCATGGCTGCTGCAGGTACACGGGATCCTCGACCACGAGGAGGAGAAGAATTCGCTGCTCGCCCGGGGGGTCGTCGATGAGATCCCAATATTCGGTCATTGCGGTCTGGGCGCTATAGGGGATGCCGTTCTTCCGGAGATAGCCCGGACGCAGACGGCTCGTTTCGACGACCAGCGTTCCTCCGCGCGCCCCCCGACCGCCCGGCGTCTGCCAGCGGGCGAGCGATTCTCCCTGCAGTGTCGGGGCGTCGCCCGGCGACTTCCAGTTGGCGAAGTGCAGGAGCCGCGTCTGCATCCCGTGATCGGTCTCGACGCGGAGCGTGCTCTCGTCGAGCCACGTAATGTGGAGCCGCGTCGGCGCGCGCATCAGCCCGGGAGCGCCGTAAGACCTGCACGGCTCGCCGGCGGCTTCATCCTTCGCCGGGTCCCACGCATCGGCGACCTTCTGCGCCGCGGGCGTGATCGGGATGCTCTGATAGTCCCCTTTCGCGGGTGTCACCATTCGCCAGCGCCAGTCTTCGGTGATCTCGGCGACCCAGTATCCCGTCAGATCGACTGGCGCGGCGGCCCGTGCCGTGGCCGGCGGCTGAGCGTTGCCGCGCTGCGCGGACGCGCCCGCCGGCAGTGCCATCAGCACGGCGAGTGTCACGACCGGCCGCACGCTCCCTGTCATGACTTCGCCGTGAGGCTTCTGTACACCGCCGTGACGAACATGTCGTTCGTCCACGGTCCGGTGTCCGGTCCGTATTGCTTCCGATACCCCTTCGTCGGATCGGCTTTCCTGATCTGCTCGAGACTCATGCCCTTCTTGATCATGTCGGCGATGCGATCGCGGATCACCGTCACCATGTCCCGATACTCGACGACGTCGGCCTGGTCCGCGATGCGGCCGTGACCCGGGATGACGAGCGTCCGATCCTCGTGCCACACCAGCGGCGCGGGTGGGACGGTCAGGTCGATCAGCCGGTTGAGCGCGGCAAGTTCGCCGTCGATCGTGCCGCCGTTGTCCAGGTCGATGACTGGAAAATGGCGGAAGTCCAGGATGTCGCCGGCAACGACGACATCCGCCCGGCGAAAGAAGACGAGGGTGTCGGCGTCGGAGTGCGCCGCCGCCTGATAGAACATTTGAACTCCATCGCCATTGAGATAGAGCGACCTGACGCGCGCCCCCGTGTACGCTTCCGTCGGCCAGGCGGTCGCCGGGAACGCCTTGTCGCCGGCGCTCATCCGGGTGAGCACATTCTCATGCGCCATGATGCCCGCGGCGCCGGAGTTGGTCTGGAAACTCGAGCCGGCAAAATTGCCGACGTTCGGCGCGTATCGCAACAGCGTCTGGCCGGCCCTCGCCAGGGCCGCATTGCCGCCCACGTGCTCGGGATCGGCTCCGGTGTTGATGATGAAGCGGATGCGACTGTCGGTGATTCGCTGAATCGCGGCCAGCACCTGGTCGGACATCTCCGACGAGCCGGTGTCCACCAGCACCGCGCCCATCCACCCGACATGGACGACGATGTTGCCGCCGGCGCCCGCCAGCATCCAGACGTTCGGCCGAACCTGAACGACCTCGATTCCGGCGCCTGGCCGGGGTGTCTGCGCGCGGAGACCGCCGGCCGGATCGACCGCGTGCAGAGCGAACGCGAGGACGAGGCCGCCCAACGCTGCCACCGTGCCACGTCCGACAGATGCGTTCATGCGCGGCTGATTATGGCTCAATCGACGAGCGCGTCAAGCAGAGGCGGGATAGAATTGGCCGCAGGCACAGAAAAGGGGTTGAGATGACGGCACGATTCCTGGTGTTCGCGCTGACGCTGGCCGCCGCGGCCTCACCGGTCCGCGCACATCACTCCTTCGCGGCCACCTACGACGAAGGCAAGACGGTCAAGATCGAAGGCCGGCTGGTGCAGTTTCAGTTCCGGAACCCTCATTCCTTCGTCTATGTCACGGCGCCCGATCCCGCAGGGCAGATGCAGCGGTGGACCGTCGAATGGGGGGGCGGCGGTCAGCTCGACTCACAGGGCATTACCCGCGAGACGCTGCGACCCGGCGACCAGATCGTCATTACCGGCAATCCGGGGCGCAACCCCGCCGACAACCGGGTCCGGCTGGTGACGCTTCTCCGGCCCTCGGACGGATTCAGCTGGGGCCAGCGCGCGGGCCAGGTCGTCGATTAGATGCAGTCGACCATGACGGCGATGGCCTGCCCGGCTATCGAGCGTCTTCTACGCGCCAGGTCCTTCACGTATTGCACATCCTGCGTTCTTGATCGAGATTGAAGCGACGGCGTGCTTGAGTGAACGCTCAAGCGAGCTGGCGGTCGAACAACGCGCTGACGCTGACGGCACTTGGCCAATTGAACGCGGTGCCTCAATCTTTTCGGGCCCGTTGTTCTGACAGCCAGGCTTCGCTGACCGAGCCCACCTCCACATCCGCCGACCGGCCACGGGCAGACGACCGCCGCAGGAGCGCGACGACCGCCGCGACGGCGGCCACTGCAAGCCCGACCCAGACCGCGCCCATACCCCGGATCGTACCAGACGTGTCAGAGGGGCCATACGCGGACGGCGTTATACCGCGCGCTGGCGTGGGCGTGGCCGGCGCCGCAATTCACCGGGCGTGCAGCCAAGGCGCACGCGCACTATTCGATAGAAGTCCTTCTTGCTGCGATAGCCTACGTCGATTGCGACCGCCTCGACTTTCAGATCGGTCTCGCGGAGTTGTCGAAGCGCTTCTTTCAAGCGCAGGTCTGCCTGGTACGCACGCAGCGTTTGACCCCTCGCTCGCTTGAAGGACCGGGAAAGGTGGGACGGCGAGCACGCGAGTCGACGCGCCAACGCCGCGTAATCGAGGCGAGCCCGGAAGTGTAAGCGGAGGTAATCCTCCGCGCCGGCGGCGCCACTCAATGGGTGCGCCGCGCGAAACTCGCGAAGATATCGGTTCAGCCATCGCCGAAATTGACGCACCGGCGCTGCTGAGGGCCCATGCCCCCAATGCTCCAGTGCCGCGGCTGCCACGAACGGACAGTCTCGACAGGACATTTTGCCATTCCACCGACGCTGACGATGGAACGCCGCGTGTGCTTTCGGACCGAATCGAGCCGCCACATCGAGCAGAGCGCCTCGCAGAACCACACGTTCCAGTGAGGTGTGCGGCGTCGGTAACCGCTCTAGTTTCTGAGAGATCGCACGAGACAACCCTATCGACGCGACACGTTCGGCCAAACCGATGATGCCTTGGCAGCCGTGCAGTGTCGCAGCCAGCCAGTCACGCCGCACAGTCGCCAACGGCATATGACTCTTTCGCTGAAGGGCCCGATTGTAGTTCCGAAGTGCGCTTCGCGCCACGTTTCTGCTTATAAACGGAACCGGATTCTTCTTGAGAATCTGTGAAACTCCGTCGCAGAATCCCCGCGACTCCAACTCAACCACCGCCGCTCATCTTTCACTCGCGTTCACGGAGAGAGGTCGACATGAAGCGCTCAGTACTCGTGTGCCTGTTGGTCGTTGTGTTCATCGGCGGCCTGAGTCTGAGCGCATTTGCGCAGGGGAATCAGCCACCCACTCTTCAGGATCCTGATGACCGCTCGACCACGGCTGGTGATGCGGTGTCGATCCAATTGGTCGGATCAGACCCCAACAACGATCCATTGACGTACAGCGCGACGGGGTTGCCACCGGCGGTCACGGTCGATCCGGGCACCGGAGTCATCTCTGGAACGCCGACGCAGGCCGCAGCCGGCACCTATACCGTCGTGACAACGGTGTCCGATGGGTCGGAACTATTTGCCGAACAAACCTTTACGTGGACCGTCGTCGCGACAGCGCCGGCGCAAGTCGACTTGTCGTCGCCCACCGACACGGTGTCGGTACGCACGCCGCCATTGGTGTGGCACGCCGAACCTGGCGCCCAGTATTACCTTGTGAGAGCCATCGAGCGGACGCAGACGACGGATACCTGGGTGACGCCCACAGCCGCGGGATGCAGTCTCGGAAGCGGCACGTGCTCACAGACATTGGGTCACGACCTGGACCTTGGCCTTGTGAATTGGCAGGTGCTTGCGTGGAATTCGTACGGATACGGCCCGTGGAGCGTGACGCAACCGTTCGTCGTGAACATTGCTGACGCCGGCGCCGCCCAAGCGACTGCCCAATCGCCAGCGGGCGCGATCCAGGACGAGTGGGCGCCGTTCCAATGGCCTCGAGTGGCGTCGGCCGTGTGGTACCGCCTGTGGCGGCAGGACGGAGCGGACATCGAGCTGGAACGCTGGTTTCAGCCCAGCGAGGTTGGGTGTGTCTCGGCGGAACTCTGTGAGGCGACGATCAGCCCGTATCTGTCGGACGGGGACGGCGAATGGAAACTTCAGGCCTGGACCACGACAGGGTACGGCGCGTGGAGCGACATGCAGACGTTCTCCGTCACGTTGGATGACAAAGACATTGCCGACATCACATATCCCGGAATTCCGTCCTATGTCGCCGCACCGTGCGGCAGCATTCGCAAGTACGTAGGTCCGGAAGGATACGTTGAGATAGTCAATGGGGACGAGGTAGTCGGAATGCGGATCGGCGTCACGGAGGCACCATGGCCGCTAGAGTGTTCAGGTTTGCAATGAGAACCATGTGATGCATCAAAAAATCCGTGAAATAACGCATATCCCACGAAGACGTGTAATCTTCGGAGTGGTTACCGCGGTGCTTACCATGGCATGTGGCAACGAGCCTCTGCCGAAAGCCGCGGGGCCACAGCCCGCAGATGTCATGTTGTCGGACGTTCTGGCCAATCCAAAGGCCTACGACTTGGCATTGTTGAGGGTGTCAGGCTGGTGCAGTATCGCTTTTGAGGCTACCGCTCTGTGGCTTGACGACGAGACATCCGAGCGAAGTGGCGATCGCGCGGTTTGGCTAAATCTGGGATGGCCTGTTTCAGATGAGATCCGCGCCTTGAACGGTACTCACGTGGTCGTTGAAGGACGATTTGATTCGCAGCAAAAAGGCCATGAGTCGTTGTACAGCGGAATGTTCGTGGAAATATCACGGATTGAACAGACGCCAGAGGCCAAAGAGGACGCCGATCAACGCCCGTAGACTCCTCCCTTCGGCACCACACCTCACAAATCATGCGAGAAACCGAACTCCTTGAGTGATACGGCCCGGGATTTGCTCAGGCGCTGACTACCATCATGTCTGACGGGACCTCCTGCTCGATCGGTCTCGAGCGGCTGTGCGCAAGCCAGACCGAGTCTCCGAACTCGTGTGTCCGGTACCCGAGCGCCTCCGCCTCGCGTTCCATCTGCACGAGCACCTCGTCATTCTGAAACGCACGCAGCACGTCGTAGTGGCTGGTCCCTCGCTCGTGCGTGCCGGACACGATCGCATCGACGCAGCGCAGCGGCGTGAGCGGGCCGATCCGCTGCGTGGCGGTTCCCTCGCCCGCACGAACGGTTCCGTCAGCCCGCGCCGCGTGCTCGAGCGCGCGCACGACGGTCGTGCCGATGGCAATCACCCTGCCGCCGCGGTCCTAGCACGCCTCGATCGACGCCGCCGTTGAGGGCGGGATGTAGTACGGCTCGTCGAGCGGCAGCAGCCGATCGAGCCCGGCGTCGCCGGTGGAGGAGATGCCGGCCGCGTGCGTGAGCGTGGCAAACGCCGCGCCGCGCGCGCGGAGTGCCCCGATCGAACGCCGGTCCAGGATGAACCCAGCTGAGGGCGCCTCGAATGCCGCCGGCAGGCCGGCGATTGCCGTCCACGTATCCCATGCCGTCGGTACGCGCTTCCGAGGGCAAAGGCACTCCGACCGACCCGGGGTGTACAATCGCGGTGGTTGAAATGAGTACGGTCGAAGAAGCTGAAAAGCTGCTGTCCAGGATGACGCCGGGCGAAAAGGCCCAACTGCTCCAGCGAGTCGCTCAGGAGTCGAGGGACGCGTATCCGGGCATCGATACGATCGACGGGGTGTGCGGCGGCGAGCCCATCATCGTTCGCACTCGCATTCCCGTGTGGGTATTCGAGCAGGCCCGGCGGCTTGGATCTACCGAGGCCGACTTGCTGCGGCTCTATCCTGGTCTGCGAGCCGAAGATCTCGCCAGCGCCTGGGCCTACGTGCGTTCTCACCGGGACGAGATCGATCGACATATCCGCGACAACGAAAACGCGTAGACGCCCGTGGCGCGCTTCTTCGCTGACGAGAACCTTCCGTTCCCCGTCGTCGAAGCACTGCGTCGAATGGGGCACGACGTGGTCACCGTCGCCGATGCCGGCAACGCCGGGCAAGCGTTGACCGACAAGGCCATTCTTCAGTTGGCTGGTGCCGATCGACGGGCCGTCGTGACGCTGAATCGCAGACACTTCGTGCGGCTGCATGCGGACGACCCGAACCATGCCGGTATCATCGTGTGTTCGCTCGATCTGGACTTTGACGGCCAGGCGGCACGTATCGACCAGACGATCACGACACAGGAATCAATGATCGGCTGCCTGATACGCGTGAATCGGCCTCCGGGCTGAGCGTCTGACGGCCCTCTGGCGGCTCACACAGCGGGTTCGGGCAGCAGAAGTCTTTTCGGGCTGGCGCCGAAATCGGCACCAGCCGTCGAAGGATCCTCGCAAGAATTTGCAAGCCAGACGGCCGCAGATGGCTTCGAGCGACCTCGGTCGGAAATGACGAGGGTCAGCCGACCGCGATTTTCCGGAGTCGGGCTTTGATCGGCGTTCACTCGTCGCAGTTGAGGGGCTGGCGGTAGTAATACCGTCGGGGTTCGAGTCGCCCCTTCCGCACCAGAAATAAGAAACCCCAGCGATTGCTGGGGTTTTTCGTTTTCAGGATGCCTCACGATCACGGATCGATCACGGAAAAGTGGGCACTAGCAGGCCGAAGCGGCAGCGCGGGGCGCCGCCGAAGGGAACCATAACAATTAAACACTTGTTGTCGTAGAGTCGCGGCAGCGCGCCGCCGATGGAGTGGGAACCGGACTTACCTGACGAGGAAGAAGTAGCGGCGGAACGGGCTCGGGATCCGATGGTGGACCCGGCGAAGGACGCGCTGCGGGGATTCTTCCGAGAAAATCAGACGAACGTGTTCTACCAGAAACAGCTAGAGGTGCTGTTCGAGAACACGTATTTTCACTGGATCACCGTGAGGGCGCTCTACGAATTGGCGGAAGAGGGTCGGCTGATTCGAGAGCCGGTGCCGATGCCTGGTGGAGCGTATCCGCTAAGAATCTACAGGGTCCCGACGCATAGAAATTGGAGAAGACAAGCACAGCGGCTTGTTACACGGGTATCTCACTACTCCACAAGCGATTTTGCGCGCGCGGTCGGCCGTCAAGGCGAAGTGATGTTCGATGCTGCGCTTCCTCGATTTGGTTTTGTTCCAAAAGCGCGGGATGTGCGCGAGTGGCAAGGAAGACGCTGGGAGCGTTCCGAGCACAATCTGGATCGCGTATTTGAAGCAGATGGACGTGTCTACGGCGTCGAAATCAAGAACACACTGAAATACATACCTAAGAGCGAACTGTCTTTAAAAATCGCGATGTGCAGGGAACTTGGCCTCGTCCCGCTGTTCATAATGAGGTTCGCGCCGAAGGTTTATAACTTCGAGTTGGTGACGGCGGGAGGTTTTAGCTTGCTCTTCAAGGATCAAATGTATCCGTTCGGAAACGAGCGTCTTGCCGAAGAGGTCAGGGACGAGCTGAAGCTCCCCGTGCATTGTCCCGCATCTGTGCCAGAGGGCGTAGTGCAAAGGTTCGCGACGTGGCATCAACGACAGATCGGTGGGGCGCGACGTTAGGCTGTGGAAAATGTCGATTCGCATAGCAATTAACGGGAGCCACCTGTAAGTCGTTGACCCGTATGGAACGCTAGGTAGCCCCTGAATACGAAAAGCCCGGGCTGATGACCGGGGCGGCGAGAGCAAATCTCGGTTAGAAAATGCTCGCTTCAGCACGGTGTTACCCGTGCAAGATCGTGCCAATCTTTGGCGCGGCACTCTCTTGCATATCTGGCAGAACGTGCGCGTAAACCTCCATAGTCATCGACACTTTCGCGTGCCCCAGGCGTTCGGAGACAACGTGGACGGGCTCGCGTGCCTGCAGCAGCAGCGTCGCGCACGTATGGCGCAGCCCATGGAACTTGATCGTCTTCACCTCGGCCGCTTTGATTAACTTCGCGTATTCTCGCTGCCCCAGATTGTTCGCCTGAAGCGGCTCGCCCAGGCACTCCTCGCGCTTGCGAAGGTCGCCCCATTCCTTCGCAAACACGAGACCCAGATCGTTGTAACGCTTCCGATGGGCCATCTTCAACTCCGCCTGATGGCGCTTGTGGGTCTTCAACAACTCGATAACCGCAGGGGAGATGGAGATGGTGCGCGACTTCCCGGTCTTCGTGGGCCCGAACTTCGGCTTGGGCCCAGGGGTGAGGAGCTGCTGCACGACACGGGTAGCGGCCAGGTGCGTGAGGGCTGACCGTCATCTGCGTAAAACGCCGCTCCACTTCGTGAGCCAACGCCGCGGTCGTGCCCGTCCACCCGCTCCCCGAGCGGGGCGAAGGCGATTTCGTCCGACAAGTAGGCTTCAACCACCTCGAACAGGGAGGAGAGAAAATCCTCCCTGTCTGCGACAAGGTCGAGGGCCGCGAAGAGGATCTCCGTGAGGTCGTGCTCGGGAGGCTGCGGAGCGGCGTCGCTCACTGCGCCTCCCTAACCCGCCCGAGATACTTCTCATACAGCTCGACCACCTTCGTCCGCGTCAGCGGCCCCACTGGACGCGATTCCGGCTGCTGCATCGTCTTCACCTGCTCCAACACCTTCCTCGTCTGCTGCACAAGCGCCTGCTCGGCCCTCCCGAGCCGCGCCGTGGCTTCGCCGCCGGAGTCGAGTTGGCGAGCGTTGCGGATCTTGGAAAAGTCATTCGTGAGTCGGTTCAATGCAGGAAACAATCCGATGAGGACGCGCCTCTGCGGATCGTTGGCCCACGCTTGCGCCTCTACCCTGACACGCACATCGATCACAGTGATCACTGTGACAGACACGCCCCGCCTCCAACCCGGCTCACAAATCCGTTGCCCGCACTGCCGCCGCTGGCATCCGCTGATCAAACCCTACGCGGAAGGCACCGACTACACACGGGCGATGCTATTTGTCGAGTGTCGGGGGCAGAGGTATTACGCGGGACAGGAGGGTGGCACGAGCCGTCACCAACTCAAGTTCAATCCAATAACGGATCGATCTTCTCGCCTTTGAGGTTTCTGACTATCACGTCACCTTCCGTCGTTGTCTCGATCGTGTAGCCCGTTCTGACCTGATACGCGCGGCCATCGATCTCCAGTTCGGCAACTTCGCCGTTGTTATCGATCTGCACGCGACGGCGATCCCCAGGTTTGAACTCCATCGCCATTGCGCTCCGCGGCGGCAGCGTCGGACCGCCAGACTCCCGGAACTTCCAAGCTAGTTCTCCCGTTTCGCTTACGTTGACGAGATCGGCCAATATGACACCCTCGACGGAACCGTCCGGTTCTACCGTGTCGATCTTCTGTAACTGGGCCTCTTGCAGCTTCATCCCGCCTCTCACGAAGGACGGTCGCAAGGCAAGGTTATCCGCGTTCGCCTCCTTTGCTACCGCGGGATACATAGTCCCCATGAATTCATCCGCACGCAGATGGAACTCGGCAACGGCGGTCGTGAAGGCATAGGTGTTCGCGTTCGGGTCGGTAAACTCCATCGCGATAAAGTCGCGGATCTGTCGTCCTTCAGGGGTGAGCTTGTCATCGTAGAACTGTCGATGGTTATCCGGGAGGCTACGTCGCGAGCCGGCACGGGCGAGAACCTGAGCGGTGTAACCAAGATCATGCAACACCATTCGAGAGGTTGTGACCCACTTTGCGAAGACCGCGGTTTGGCCTACGTTAATGGCCGTTTCGCGAAATGCGCAGTTCGGATCGGACGTGCAATAAAACAACGGTTGATGGCGCCTGTTGGCGCGACCCGGCGGTGTCATCTCGGCCGGCGGAAACCACAACTCATCGATCGTTCTCGGTATCGCTGTGTGATGTTTCGTAACACGGTAAAGCGCATGGCCGGGATCAACTACAGACCCAATCGAGACCGGAGACAGCCCAACGAGGTGGTGCAACGGGTCCAGGAACGCATCGACGTCCGCGCCCTGATCCATCAGTTGTCTAATTAACGCAATCAACGTCGCGGCGTCTTGTTTGATCGGTGGCTCGCTCATTTCACCGAGGGATCTCCGCAACGATATTACGCCGGGCAGGATAGCGGGACGAGCCACCATCACGACGCGCGAATAGATCACGCGGGCGTGTGAGATCATGCAGTGTTCCTCGCCCCGTGAGACAGCACACCTTCCCCACGCTCTTGTTCGTCGGTTGCATCGCCGCTTGGGGTGTCGGTCGCTACTTCCTGGGCAGCATCAGCGATCCGGCCCAACTTTGGGACGCTCAAGTGAAGCTGGTGCAGGTAATCGTTGTCGTCGCCGCGTTGATCGTGGCGTGGAGGCAGTCGCAGACCGCCATCGATCAGCTTCGGTTGTCGCGCGAGAAACGGGCATCTGAGGAACTTCAGGACGCTCGCAAACAGATCAGAGATCTCGTGGAAGCGAAGCAGATCGTCTTAACCGAGCGCAACGACAACGGCGACGGCTACCGGATCGTCAACGTCGGCCAGACCACTGCGATAAACGTTTGGTTGATCGAGGATGGTCAAGCACCAAAGGCACTAGGTTCCCTGGCGCCCAACGCATCCCGTCCGTTTCCCGATCCTCCCGCCCGCCATATCCTCATTGCTGAATCACGGCCGCATAGGGATCGGAGGTTTAATCGCTCGCTAAACGCACTAACGCGCGCCGGCAACTTCTGCCACGGCTTCCTCGACCCCGAGAAGCCACAAAAAGGCAGTCCGAGCAGCCTGCACTACGACGGTGATATTGCGGGCTATCTCGCTCTTGAGCCAAATCAGTGGAGGAGGTTTGCCGAATGGTGCGCAGGTATTGACGACTGCGCGAGTGTCGTAAGAGAGCAAGCGCCCGGCTCCGCAGGCATGTGAACCGCTCGCCAGTAAAGACGAAAACGAGCCCGGCCCCGGTCCGCAGTGGATCGGAGTCGGGCTCGGCGTGCTTACGTGCGTGTTAGGTTGATCCGCTGTCGGCGTCGGCGCACTCGCAGTGTTTGTGACCATCGTGCAGCCCGTTCATTTCGAGCGCGAGGATCGAGCGACGCCGAGGAGGATGCGATTCCCGCGGGTGGAGTAACCTTACCGCCTCAAACCCATCTCACTCTTTGGAGGAACAACCAATGTCCATCGATGGAACGCTGGTTATTCTCGTCGCAATCGCTCTGGGCCTCTGGTTGCGCCGTCGATTAAATCATCTCGAATTGATGGTTCACATGCTGGCGTTACCGGCTCCCCCGCCGACCGAGCGAGACAAGCGGCTGCTCACCGTGGGGTGCAATGAAGAAGACGCTGCGCGGGAGATCCGGCGCGAGGAAATGCGGCGCGATCGTCAGTCGTTTGCGCGGTTTCTGGCCCACCTGCGAAGCATTGAGGAATATCAGATGAACTGCTTGCGACAGGGGGAGGATGCTATTGCTCCGGAGTTAGATGAGATGCGGCAGGAGATTTCGCGCCGCGAAAGGGAGGGCACGCAAGTCTCTTGCGACGTGGCGGAGTTAGGCAGGTCGCCCTTAAATGGTGTTGCCTACCAGAATTCGGCCCGCCATCGCGAGTCGGTTTCAGCCTTGAAAGGGCCGCACCCTACCCCGCCCTCCTCTTCCCCACCGCCTTCATCACGTAGCCGATGGCGTTGAGCCTGTCTGGTCTCTCGCGAGAAGAACTATAGTCATGTTCACAGCGGCAAACGCGGGGACGTTTTGGTCGGACACCTTCAATCACCTCTATTGGTCACAACCGGCGCTGCGTGATCGCTCACAAAACGATCACGAACTCCCCGGCACGAGGCGACAGGGCACGTCATCGAACGAGGGATGAATCCCCGGTTTGCTGAGGCAAACAGCATCTCCCGGCATGAGGAAACACGAGCCACCACCCCCCTTTTCGAGTCGCCCCTTCCGCACCAACCTTCGCTCGCGCTTGCCAACTCTGCGTCAGCGACGGTTGGACGGCCATCAGACAGGAACACGGAGTCTCCGAACTCGTGTGTCCGGTACCCGAGCGCGTCCGCCTCGCGTTCCATTCGAACAAGCACAGCGTCATCCTGAAACGCCCGCAGCACGTCGTAGTGGCTGGTCCCTCGCTCGTGCGTACCGGACACGATCGCATCGACGCAGCGCAGCGGCGTGAGCGGGCCGATCCGCTGCGTGGCGGTGCCCTCGCCCGGACGAACGGTTCCGTCAGCGTGTGCCGCATGCTCGAGTGCCCGGACGACCGTAGTGCCGATGGCAATCACCCGGCCGCCGCGGCCTTTGCACGCCTCGATCGACGCCGCCGTGGACGAGGGGATGTCGTACGGCTCGTCGAGCGGCAGCAGCCGATCGAGCCTGGCGTCGCCGGTGGAGGAGATGCCGGCCGCGTGCGTGAGCGTGGCAAACGCCGCGCCGCGCGCGCAGAGTGCCCCGATCACTCGCCAGTCGAGGATGAACCCGGCCGAGGGCGCCTCGAATGCCACCGGCAGGCCGGCGATCGGCGTCCATGTATCCCAGATGGCCGTCGGTTCCGGGACGTAGGAGTACTGAATCGGACGGCCATGGCGGGCAAGGCCTTCCCAGATGTCCGCCACCGTGTGCTCGAAGCGCACCTCGATCAGCCGCGGATGCCCCAGCACCTTCTGCACGATCGCACGCAGCGGCCCCAGGCGCAGCCGGTCGCCGGGGTCTAAGGCGGGCGGGGCCGGCCGGTGCTCGGTGGGCGTCCGGAAGTCGCCGGCGCCGAACACGACGACAGTAAAGCGGGTCACGTCCCGGGTGCGCAGCGAATCACGACCGGCGAGCCGCACCTCCACGGCGCTGGCCGTCGGCACATGAATGCCGGCGAGGCTCGCGGGCAGCGTCGCCGCGTCATTGGCCACGACGACATCGCCTTCATCGACGAGTGCGGGGAAATCGACGCGGACACGGTGCGTAATCGCGCCCCACTTGTCGATGACAAGGAGCCTCGCGTCCGGGGGCCGCTGCGTGGCGACGCTGGCGGGGATCACTGGACGACCTCGTGCCCCGGCACGGCGACCGGCGTCGTGAGCCCTCGCGGACCGTTACCGCCTCCGCCAAGGTCGGGTCGCTGCGCGACCCGACTAGCCAGTGCTGGCCGGTCGGTCCGCACTGGCGGACCGACCCGGCGGTCCGCCGAAGCTTCATGCGAAGGCGGAAGGTCCGCGCCGCAGATGTCCGCGATCTCCCGGGCTGCGGCGTCCGGACTCTTCAGCGTCGACCGATCGGCGCCGGGGACGGCCAGCGCGTGCAACGGCGTATCCATGTCACCGGGATCGATGGAGACGACCCGGATGCCTTCCGATGCGAGCTCCTCACTCCAGATCCGGCTGAGATGATGAAGTGCGGCCTTGCTGGCGCCGTAAGCGCCCCACCCTGCGTACGGGGTGAGGGCCGCGTCGCTCGACACATTCACCACCAGCGGCCGCCGTCCTTCACGCGCCGACGCCGCCAGCGTGCCGAGGAGCGCCTTCGTCAGGCGGAACGGCCCCACGAGATTGGTCGCGAGCGCCAGCTCCAGGTCCTCGCAATCAGTGTCCGCGAGCGGGACGAGCGGCACCGGGCCGAGCGACGAGGCGTTGTTGATCAGCACGTCGAGCCCGCCCAGTGCGGCGAGCACCTGTATCGCGATGGGATGGATATCCTCCTTGCGCGAGACATCGCCGACGATGCCCGTGGCCCCGGGCCGTTCGCGGGCGACGCGTTCCACCCCCTCGCGGTGGCGCGCGACGAACGCGACGAGCGCGCCGCGGCCGCCCAACTCGTGAACCAGCGCCCGTCCAAGGCCGGACGTTCCGCCGGTGATCGCAATGCGCAGCTGCTGCTGTTCTCCGGACATGTAACCCTCCCTGGCCGTCAGCGGCCGTTGACACAGGTCAGGCTACAAGTTAAAGTTAACTTTAAGTCAAGCGGTATTGTTTTCGGACCCGGCGGGTCCGCTGCGCGGAACCCGCCCTACGTACGTAGGCCGGGTTCGGCGAAGCCGACCCGGCAAACACACAATGGGCGATCTCCTCACCATCACCGAGGTGTCGCGGCGCAGCGGCGTCGCGGCGTCCGCGCTGCGGTTTTATGAGGACCGCGGACTGATCGCCTCCGAGCGGGCCGGTTCAGGCCACCGCCGCTATCCGCGCGCCGTCCTCCGCCGCATCGCGTTCATCGTCTTTGCCCAGAAGATCGGCCTCTCCCTCGATGAGATCGGCGTCGAGCTCTCGAAGCTGCCTCACAACCGCGTGCCGGAACGCTCGGACTGGGCGAAGCTGTCGGCCGGCTGGACCCGCCGCGTCGACGACCGGATCGCCGAGCTGGAGCGGCTGAGGGCGGGACTCACGCAGTGCATCGGCTGCGGCTGTCTCTCTTTGCAGCAATGCCAGCTTGCCAACCCGGGGGACAGCGTCGGGCGAGCGGGTCCAGGGCCGCGATTCTGGCTCGCCAGGGATCGCGGCTCCGCCAGGAGCAGAAAGAACTGAGCTAGCGAAGCCACTTTGCCTGGACACGCAACGACACGCTGTTCGACGTCCCGCCGTCGGGTGGCCGATTGAACACCGTCACTTTCACGGTGCGATCCCCGTACACGCCGTTGAGTTGGAACGGACCCGGCTCGTTGAAGCGGTTCGGCAGGGCGCGGGCCACCACGCTCGAAGGAATGCTGGCTCTCAACGTCCGGATGTTCACGAACGTCGTCGGCACGGAGACGCCGTCGACGCGCACCACCGAGTCGCTGATGAACCCGACGCCTTCCACCGTCATTTCAAATGCCGGACTTCCCTCGGCAACGGCGTTCGGCGTGATTCCACTGATTTCCGGCTCGGGCGTCGAAGGGATCGCCCGGATCGGGGCCTGGGGCTTTACATAGTCGGCGGTGTATCCCAGACGAACGAACCTGCCGCCTTTCATGACGCGCTCGATCGTTCGCGTGTTGTCGATGTTGTCGAGCGGGTTGGCGGCAAGCACCACGATGTCTGCGAACGCCCCCGGGCCGAGGAAGCCCACCGGCGGCGTTGTCGGCACCTTCCGCCGCGCCGTCATGACTTCGGCTCCCCAGATCGTCATGGCCTGGAGCGCCTGCATCGGCGTCAGCCCGACTTCCACCAGCATCGCCATCTCCATGTGCTGATTGAAGCCGGTGGCTCCCGGAAACGGATCGTCAGTGCCACCCATGATCTTGCCGCCCGCCTGCACCCAGCGTTTCACGAATGCGCCGGCCAGACGATACGCGTCGTTGAACGCCTGTATCTCGTCAGGCGCCAGCTTCGACAGCGGGACCAGGTTTTCGTGGCGGACTGAAAAGTTCCGGATGGCTCTGAATTTGAGCAGCGAGCCGCCGGCGAGATTCTCGGGGTAGTACGCCATCAACGCGCTGTTTCGAAAGAGGTCGTACATAAGGTCTTCGTGCTTCCGCGCCAGACCGCTCTGCGAGCCAAGCTCGTAGCCCATCGTCGGATTGAGATAGACACCGCGCTGAACCGCGTCGCGAATCATCTGGTCCATGCGGCGCACGTCCTTCAGGAACAAGCCCCAGTGCAGGTACTCGCCTTTCTGATAGTTCTCCAACTCCTGCGGCGTCATCAGCGCCTGCGCGAATCCCCAGATGTGCTCGACCCCGTCGTGCCCGGCCCTGATCGATTCAGGAGCGAAATCGCTGTGGCCGAAGGCGAACAACCCGGCTTCGTGCACGGCTTCGACGGCCCACTCCCACATCTGCTTGTTGTTCAGCGAGAACTGCGGCAGGTTGGCCAAGTCCGGTTCCCCTTTCAACCATTCCTGCACGCCCGCGCGAACCTGATCCCGCGTCATCGAGGCGTTGATGAGAGTGCCCAGGTTCATCCTGCCCGTGCCGTACAGGCGAGGCGCACGGAAGTCCGCCAAGTGGGAGTCCTTCCAGTACGTCTCCCCTACGGCGGGTCTTCCCCCAAGAGCCATGGCACTGGTGACGCCGAAGTTGAGGTACAGCTCTCCGAGAAACGGTTGATAGTGCACGTGAGAATCGAAAAGACCCGGAATGACGAATTTTCCGGACAGGTCCACCCGTGCCGCGCCCTCGGGAATCGGGGTCGTGCTTCCTCCGAAGGCCGTGATCTTGTCCCCTTCAATCACGATCACGGCGTTTGGAACCGTGGTTCCGGCAACGACGTCGATG
>Ga0214472_10003434_pt1 | contig 16768 bp, 8 predicted proteins | sample RVTome_6_FD_207662 | JGI IMG/M metagenome (GOLD analysis project Ga0214472, IMG submission 207662) | Soil microbial communities from uranium-contaminated site in the Upper Colorado River Basin, Wyoming, United States - RVT140D175 | ecosystem: Environmental > Terrestrial > Soil > Contaminated >... | reverse complement strand
CGAAGGGACCGTCGGCCGACAGGGCGCGGTAGAGGTAGAAGCCGACGTTATCGATCTCGGAGCCCGTCTCCCAGGTGAGCTCCACCGCCGCGTCTCCCGCACGAGCTTGGAAGTCCAGGAGCTCCACCGCGGTAGCTTGCACTTCGCCGCCGACGGTAAACATGTCACAGGACGTGGACTCAAACTGGGCTTCGATCCAGTCGGCGGAGCGAGCCGCCATAGATGTCCGGACCTCGTCGATGTCGCCCTGGAAGAAATTATGCAGGCTGCCATCCGTGAGATCGGTCTCCCACTGAGCGCCGATGAGGAGGGTGTTGGTGGTGGCCGACCAGGGGGAGCGGGTCGGGAAATCGAGGGCATCCGCGCCGACTCCGGCGCTATGGACCTCCATTCCGTCCAAGTACGATCGACCGGTGATTCCATCTCTTACCAGAACGAGGTAATGCCAATTGGTGTCCAGGGTCACGGGATCGGCATTGCTGTAGAGAGGTGGAGGCGTCACATTCGGTCGAATAATGTGATTGAACGTCTCAACCGGGTTCGTCCCCGCAAGGGTCTCGCGAACGCCAATACTGATCTCGGAGGCGTCTCCCGTTCCGCCGAACCGGTCTTCGATGCCCAGCAAAGCGTCCGTCGACTCGATCGAGCCCACGCGGACCCAGCCTTCCCAGGTGAAGTTCTGGCCGTCACTGTAGAAGGGCGCCCAGTTCAGATCGATGTAGTCGCCGGTGACGAAGGTCTGATGATCACCGGCGAGCTTGTTCGTGGTGCCATCGGAGGAGCCGTTGTTCGCGCCGGGCGTCAGATTGGTGCCGCTGGAATCGGCGAAGTCATCGTGGAGGTGGTAGACGGACTGGAACTGATTTCTCCAGACCTCGGTTGGCTGCTCGCCGCTGCTCGCCCCCGAATTGTCGTAGTACAAGTAGATGAAATCGCTTGCGGAGTTGGCGTCGATCTGTGCCACGTTCACCCAGACGTAGGAGATCCCGCCGGGGTTCCATTCCTCGATCTCGTGGGGTAGGACGGTGGCGTTGTCCTTGTCGAGGAAGCGGAGATCCTCGCCGTTGGCTTGGACCTTGTCGTAGTCGATGGTGGAGCCGTCGAGACAAAGGAGCATGGGGAACTCGAGGAGCTCTCCGCGTCCAGAGTTGTCAATGGTGATCTGCCGGCGGACACCCCAGCCACCGCCGAACCAGCTGGAGCTGGCCTCGTCGGCGCCCATCTCCCAGGCGCCGACGGGCCTCGGTTGACCGTCGATGTCACTCACGACGAGTCCTCCCATGTTGTGTCCAGCGCCCACCGCGTCGGCGTCGGACTCAAGGTGCAAGTCCTCGGCGTCGTTGACCGCGATCTTGAACTCGCCACTCGTCTCGCCGGTGATGGACGAGCCGAAGAAGTCGGTGTCCACGGCGGTGTTGTCGGAAGACATATTGGTATGGAGGGAGGCGGTGACGGGCGGCGTGCCGCTCGTGTGACAGATCTCATCCGTGCCGAGAGTTCCCGAATGCAAGCAGTAGTCTTGCCAGCTTCCCGCAGCCGAAAAGGTTCCGATGACGATGTTGTTCTTGACCTCCCGGTCGTCGGCATCCGGCACGACGATGCCGTAGGTGTTCGCCGGGGAGCCGGAGTTAGTCACGTTGAAGACGGTGTTGTTGTAGACGAAGACACCCGCCGTGCTGTTGTTCTCGTCGGCGATCCCATAGGCGGGCCCGCCCGATGATCGTACGTCGTAGACGAAGTTGTTGTACACGTAAGCGGGGCTGGCGCGATCGAGACTGATTCCCGCCGCACTGACGTTTTGCTCGAAATCGTGAAGCACTAAGCCGCGAAGAGTAATCTTTGTGATCGGTCCGGTCGCCCGGATACCGTAGCGGCGGGTGACGCCGCTCTCGCTTCCGCCGTCGAGCTCGAGCCACTCCACGGTGACGTAATCGTCGAGGATGCTGAGCATGGGACCATCATTGCCGGTGGCCACCAGGCGCGCCCCGGTCCCGGCGACCCCTTGGTGCCGCTGGCTCACTCCGCTCGCGACTTGGGAGGCGTGCGCAGCGGTGAGGGTCAGCCTGTGGGTTGGATCGGTGATGTATCCATCGATGGTGACGGTCAAGGACGTACCCACGGTCAAGGGGTCGGTGTCGTTGTAGCAGACCCAGGTGAGGTTGGCGTTGGCGCCGGAGGCGGTGAGGTCGGCGCTGTTCAGGTGAAAGGAATCGCTCGAGTTGGCCTCCGCGCTCACCAGGTCGTTGAAGGCTCTACGGATGCCATTGATCGGTAAGCCGCTGACGTCGCCCGGGATACTTCCGTTTGGACGGTGCACGACGAACTGATTGGGGGTGACGACGTCCTTGATATAGGCCTTGATACCCGCGCCGTAGTCGATCTCGTCTCCCACACCGATATTTCCGGTTTGAGAAACGCTCAGGTAGGCCGTGCCGTTCACGATGTCGATGACGGGCGTCCCGGTCTCCAAATCCGAGGTGTCGGTTCCAACGGAATAGAAGACGTCTCCACCCGAGGCGCTGTCCTGGGTGTGGACGGCATCGGACGTGCCGCCCGTTTCGGTGACGCCCCCTTCGAGCTCATCGATGTCGGAGAGATTGAGGGAGAAGGTCGTCGTATCGCCGGGCACGAGGTTCGAGACGTTGGCTCGCACCAGATACTGGATGGTGCCGACTGGCGTCTCGCTGAGGCCGGTGAAAGCAAGCACCCCTCCCACCGGGGTGACCCCTCCCTGGACCAGGAAATCGCCACCGTCGATGAGGCCGTCGTCGTTGTTGTCCCGGTAGAGCTCGCCGTTCGAGACATCGCCGTCTACCACACCGCTTCCGGTCGTGAAACGCACGCGTATCTCGTTCACCGTCGCGGCCCCGCTCGAGGTCAGTTTGAAGGCGAAGAGCTCCGAGAATACCGGAGATGAGGTCAAGAACTGATCTGGAATTTGCCCGGAATCGTGATCCGCAAGCGTGAGCATGGGAGTGGCGTCCTGAGTGTGCACCGCACTGGCGGTGGAGCCCGAATGGCACGTATCGACTCCCAGTGTCTCGATGTCTTCCACGCCGAGTGAGAACGTGGTCGTGTCGTTGAGAACGAGATTGGAAACGGTGGCGCGTACGAGATAGCTGGCTCCCGCGACGTCGAGAGGGAAGTCCGACGTAAAGAGGAGGACGTCGCCCAGAGGGTTCACGCCCAGCTGGATCGGCGTATCACCGCCGTCGATGAGGCCGTCGGCGTTCTGGTCCCGCCAGAGCTCGCCGCCGGAGATATCGCTGCTGTCGACACCGTTGGAGATCGTGAAGTGGACGCGAACCGAATCCACCGTGGCGGCAACCGAGCCCTCCAACTTGAAGGCGAAGAGAGCATCGGTGACAGGAGTCAGGCCGACAAAGCGGTCGCCGACCTGTCCCACGTCGTGATCCGTCAGCGTGAGCTCAACCGGGGCAGCGAGAGAAGCGAAGGACCCCGGGTTCGCCTGGTTGTTGTACTCGGTGGCGATCCAATCGTCGGACAGAGCGGCATCCGAAACGCGTAATTCGTCGAGGCCGCCGTCGTGATAATCAATGGGCGAGCCTGACCACTGTGAGACCCCCGCGAAGAGGCGGTTCGCAGTGTAATCGATGGTACGCGTGACGGGGCTCACGTTGGTGTGCCTCACGCCATCCAGGAACACTCTTAGCTCCGCGCCGTCGGAGCGAGCAACGACATGGTGCCAATTGGAGTCGGTGACCGTGGCACCCGTGACCCAGTCGAAGCCCTGTGTTGAGTCCAGTACGTAGAAAGCTAGGGTGTCCGCCTGGAAGGCGACCCTCCAAGAGTAGAAAGCCGACGTGTTCTTGCTCAGAATGGTGTGCTGCGTCCCTGTGTTTCTTCGCTGGACCCACGCCGAGACGGTAAAGTCTTGGCCGACATTCAGTGAGCTCCCCAAATTATTGAGATCGATGGAGTCATCGATGCCGTCGAAATCCTGTCCGTTGGAAATTTGTCCAGGGGCGTCCGTCGAGCCAAAATTCGTTCCGTCGTTGTCGTAGGTAGAGCTATCCGCGAAATCATCGTTGACGTGCCACACACCCTTGAAGTTCGAGTCCCACACCGCAGCCACATTCTCCTGGGATGATGTGATGCAGCTGCTACCAAGAAACATGTAGATGACACGGTCGACATCCTTGGGAAGCGTCGGAACCCTCACCCAGGCGATAAGCCTTCCCCCGAGGGGGTCGTAGTTCTCGATCTCATGATCGAGCGGCGTTACGCCGTCGGAGTCCCGGAACACGATGTCGTAGCCGCTCGGGTTTTGGACTTTGCCGCCGTTGGGAACACTCCTCAAATCGGTGTCAACGAAGTCGATGAGCACGGGAAAATCCGTGAGCGACCCCGGGTTGTTGTCCACACCGACTTTGTTGTGGTCGATCGTGATTTTGTGAGCGCATGCGAATGTACAATTCGAGAGCGTCGTTGTTCCGGAGATGGCGACCGTGGTTGCGGGCTCGACGGATCCGGAATCGACGAGGACGTCGGCGGATGGATTGTTGATGTTGATTTCGACGGTCTCGCCTTCGGAAGCGCCCGGTCCCACGTCGAACACGACGTAGATCACCATCGCGGCGGTGGTGCTGATACCCACAGTGTCGGTGAATGTGGCGGTGCCGTTCGGCGCGTTGAAAGCGGCAAGGGTCAAGCCGAACTGCGTCTCGTCGCCGTCGAAGCTTTCGCTAGCACCGTCATAGGGTGCCGTGTTGTCGATCTCGTACCAAAGCTCGATATTGTCGAGATTGATTGCTGCATCGACCGTGCCACTCTCGGTGATCCTGATTGTCGTCACATTACGCGATCCGTTGTTATCGGCAATGACGAACCTGCCACCGACATACTGGTCGAGGCTCGGTAGGGTCATGCTCGGGGTCTGAGCTCCCAACGCGCTGACGGTCACATCCTCAGATGGCTCCGGACCGAGGGCGACCCAGCCTATCTGCCGCGCCGGCCCGTTCGCCGTGGTCCAGTTGATGGTGAACCCGTCGGAGTTCATGGACAGCAAGTCCGCCTGGGCGTCTAGGGTGGGGGTTCCGGCGGTGAGGCTTCTAACAACGTGAGACAAGGAGAGGTCGGTATCGGAGCCGGTGCCATTTCTGCCTATCCAGGCGGCCGCTCGCTGTGTCGAGCTCGTCGCCACACCGAATACCATCTCTGGCTCGCTCTCGTAACCGCTGACCGTGGTCTTGTCGCCGCCATCGAACAAAACGACCGAAGGCTGGAAGGGGAGCGACGAGACCGACTGATTTCCCGTGGCCAATGGCTGGGTGAAAATGCCTTCGGCCATGCTGATCCCGTCGAACGCGAGATAAGACATGACCGTGTTCAAGGTTCCCGGGGCGGGAGTGGTGGGAGGTATGTCCCGTGTGAGAGTGAAGCCATTCGGGTCGAAGGATTGAAGATCCCACTCCGCCTCAGGTGTGGTCGAGTCATCAGCTGGAGCCAGGGCCTCATTGTCTCGGTAGCCGCTGCTCCCGGTTCCGTTGTTAAGCTCACGGTGCCCGCTGCTATGGCGGCTGGTAGTCGAGACGGCAACACCGAAGGCGTGGCCTTCCTGAGTGGCTCCGAAGTCGAGCCCGTCGTCGCGCGCTCCGATGAGGAGAATGCCATCGGGCTCGAACCCGACTCCGGTGACTTGCTCGTTCGCGTTCTGCGCGTCGAGCGTTTTGGATCCCACACGAACATTCTTGAGATCGGGCCCACCCAGAGCGAGATACGTGACCAGACGGGATCCACCACCGGTGTTCCAGTTGATGGTGAAGCCGTTGGAGTTCAGAGAGACGATGGTTGCGTCCGCGAGTACCGTGCCTCCCTCATTAATCAAGATGATGGTCCTGTCGGTGACCAAAACTCCGGCGGTGGTCGTGACCGGGGTGTCGGTGCCATCCACCCATGCAGTCGCCGCCGCGGCCTGATTGGTGCCATCGGTCCAACCGCGACCAAAACGCGAGTTGGCACCGCTGCCGACCGTGGTTCGGTCCGTGATCCAGAACAACACTGCCTTCGGTTGGAAACCGGTCGTGCTGATCGTCTGGTTACCGGGTCCAACGCTGGCGGCAAACGTCTCGACCTTGGTCAAGAGCTGAGCCGAGGCATGGTCGGCCATGGCTAACAGGGCCATGGTCGCGGCCGCGGTTCGGATGAGGGCCTTTCCGGTAGACCTCGCGACGGCTCTTGCTGTGGAAGCCGAGAAGACGGAGGTGAAGAGGCGGAGTGTCCGTCTCCAATCGACGCGCGTTCGCAGACTGCTCGCGACAGATCTCTCCATTGAAGACGCACTTGATCGCAAGATGCGTGCCGGGACTATCCAGGTGGAAGTTGCGTTTGAATCAGACGCTTAGTAGATGGAATTTGTCTCTAGGAGAGGGGAAAGTACAACAACCCTTTTCAGATGACCCGCAGTCGTAGAAAAAGGGAGCGATCCGAGGATGCAGGTCTTGCGGTAAGTTCAGCTGCCAATGTCCGAGCAACTATTCGTGCTACAGCCAGTGGCTCCGGGGGCCACAAGCGAGATGGTCTTGCATCCGGCCGCCAAACACTCCTGCGGCTGGAGCTCGACGCGTCGAATCTCGGGCTTCGAATAGTGCCGGCGTGGTCTCTCGCTCGAAGCTTGCTTGTCCTGCATTCTAGCCCTCCGGAGCCGACGCGAGCGAGTTACACGCTCCGCGATTCGAGGAAACGTGCAGCAGCTTCCTTCGCGCAACAACTAAATTGAAAGAGAATGTATTTCTAAACATAGCATGCCATTTCCACGTTTGCAATAAACGCACCGAGGTCGGTTGTCAGTCTTCCGACGCGCGCGAACGCGATCTTCCGAGAATGTGCTCAGGATCAAGATATGGGGAAAGCCCCATGGAACGTAGTCAATCGCCTACGGAAGCGCGCTCCACGGATTGTTTGAGCAAAGCATTTTCGCTCTTAAGACGTGTCCCACGAGAGGATTAGCAGTGATTACCTCGGAGACGGCCAGCGGCACGATTCTTGTACGTAGGATTTTGGCAACGTATGGTCATGTTCGCCGTCTAGCCGGATCATGGATAGCCAGCACTCGAGACACATTGGCGCGTGGCGCAACCAGGGTGTAGACCTGCGCGACTACCTGAGTGTCGTTCTCAAACGACGCTACCTCGTCGCGGCGGCCACGCTCGCGGTGTTGTCGGTCAGCGTCGTTCAAACGCTGCTGGAGACTCCCCAATACCGCGCTTCCGCGCTCATCCAAATCGACTGGGGGAAGATCAACCTCGTCCAGGACGTCATCATCGAGGATGTTGGTGCCAGTATCGGCATCCTCTATATGACCGAAGAGAAGATCATGCAGAGTCGGCCTCTGGCCGAGCGGATCGTACGAGATCTCGAGCTATGGGAGCATCCGGTGTTCGGTGCGGCGACGGCGGCGGAGGCGGCCGCCGACCAGGAGAAACTGGTCAAGCGAACGGCATCTGCGATGCTCTCGATGATGCGCATCTCTCACGTGACCGACACCCAGTTGATCGAGGTAACGTTTCAAACCCCGGATCCCGAGCTCTCCGCGCGGCTCGCCAACGCCCTCGTTCACAACTATATCTTGTTCACCGCCGAGAACGATTCGGGTGTGGCACGGGATACCTTGTCTTTCATTCGGGAGAAGATAGAGGACCTGCAGAAGAGCATCCTCGAAAAGGAGAGACTCCTTCGGGACTACAACAAGGGCAAGCACATGCTCGCCGTGGACAAGGGTGACCCCGGCGCGGTCTCGGAGAGGGTGGAGGAGCACCGCCGTCAGCTGGCGCAAGCGGAGGCCGAGCGCGCGGCGGCGGAAGCGCACTATCGCAGCTTGACCCGGGCGCGGCCGCAAGATTTGCCCGAGGTCCAGACGAGCTCGCGCGTGCAGGGTCTGAGGGAAAAGGAATCGGCGTTGCGGGAGCAGTACGCTGAGATGGGCGCCAAGTACAAACCGGAATGGCCGGAGATGCAGCGTCTGGCCGCCAAACTGGCCGAAGTGCGAGAGAGCCTCGATCGTGCCTTACGCGAGGAAGCGGGCAAGGCCATCGCCGGCGCGCGGGTGAACTACGAGACAGCGCGCGAGAGAGAGCGCCTGCTAGAGGAAGCTCTCAGAGAGCAGTCGGAGGAGGCTCGTGACCTCCTGGTGGTGAGCGCGGACTACGATCAGGTGAGGAGCGAGCTCGAGAACGAGCGCGAGATCCTGCAGGGTCTTTTGCGCCGAGCCTCCGAGACGGGGCTGAGCGCCGACTTGAGGGAGCAACAGCCGGCGAAGGTCCGAATCGTGCAAGGAGCCGAAGTCCCTGGGGGAGCGTTCTCTCCCAATGTTCCGATGAGTGCCATGATGGGCGCCCTGCTTGGTTGTTGCCTGGGCATCGGCCTTGCGTTCGTGTTGGATTATGCGGACAGCACGCTGCGCGGCGCGGAGGACGTCAAGAGGTGTGTGCCGCTTCCATGCCTGGGGATGATACCTCGCTACGGCACCGACCCGTTTCCGGTCGCGCAACGAGTCTTGCCGGCTTTCCGCTCCAAGGAGCTCCCGGCCCGAACACCGGGCGAGTCCAATGGCCACGGGAGCTCCTACCTCCCGACGCTCTATGACGAACGGCAGCATCTGCAGGACAACCGCGAGATCCTCAACGAGCGGTTGAAGTTTCTCCGAGGATCCTTGCTTCTCAGTACACCGGGATCCATGCCCAAGACGATTCTGATTACCAGCCCGGAGAAAGGGGCCGGCAAGAGCTTCGTGTCGTGCAACCTCGGTCTCGCTCTGGTGCAGCTCAACAAGAGAGTCTTACTGGTCGACTCGGACCTGAGAAACCCGCGATTGCATAAGGTGTTCAGCTATCACAACCGCGCCGGGTTGACGAACGTTCTCACCGGCCAGAGAAAGCTGAACGATGGATGCGTGGTGCGCACCGAAACGCCCAACCTGTTTCTGCTCATGGCGGGTCCCAAGAGTCCAACACCGGGAGAGCTGCTAGCCTCTCAGGCCATGGATCAGGTCCTGGAATCCTCGGCGAGGTATTTCGATTTCGTCGTTCTGGATTCCGCACCCCTGCTTCCCGTCTTCGACACCCATGCTCTTTGTACGCGCGCCGACGCCGTCTTGTTGGTAGCGAGGTGCGGGCAGACGTCGCGCCATGAAGTGAAGAGCAGCGTGGAGCTCATCGAGAAGATCAACGGGAAGGTGACGGGTGTCGTTCTCAACGACGTCGATCTCAAGTCGCAACCGGGCCAGTACTACGGGAGCTACACTTACTGAAGGGGCTGTAGAGGCTGAAGAGACCGGCCAGAGACCTCGCCGCCCTCGAGCGCGGCAATTTCCTGATCCCTCCGCCAACCCGCGAACACCGTCCACAGTAGCCATACCTGAGCTCGGAGTCGGTACGCCGTGCCGACGTTGCTCACGAACAGCCCATAGAGACAGGTTATGGCCAGCGTGATCGAGATGAGGAGTAGGCTGCCAGAAAAGTGGCGTCGCAACCCCAGTTTCATGCCGAGGAAGATACGAGGGTATTGAATCAGCCAGAAGATCATCTCCGGTATGACCAGGCTCTGGCGTAGTGAGCCGAACTGCCACGGAAGAGGAACGGTCAAGAAGTAGAAGACGCCCAACGGCAGGAACTTGAGCGCCGCGATGGGGTTCGAAACGTCCGTGCCGCGCAGGTATCCCGATGAGGCGGTGGCCAGGTCGTCTCGCGAGGATTGGACTTGGCCGAAGAGCTCGCGAGTGTTCTCCGGGAGTATTTCCAATATTCCCGCGCTGGTACCGGACACCACTAGCAAAACTGTCAAGGCGCCAAGCACTACCAGCCGCCTCATCACGGTGGCCGAGGGGGTCTCCTCGTCCAGCCCGCTGCGGCCTTTCGAGCGCCGAGCCAGAAGCAGTCCCAGGATAATACTGGGGAGAAGTAGGACCGCCAGATAAAATCGCAACGAGCTCAACGCGGCAATTCCGAGGACGACCATCAAAATAGATCGGCCGCGCACACCTTCCTGAAGGACGAGCACGTGATAGGTGATGATGGATAGAACGAAGAAGACCAGCCCTTCTTTGTAGAGAGCGCCGCCCCAGAATGCGAACACGGGGGAGAAGACGACCAGACGTGCGGCGTGGAGTGCGCCCAGGTCGGTCTGACCCAGTTGGCGCGCGATGCGGTAGATGAGGACAGGAGTCCACGCGGTCATGAAGTTGAAGACCACGATGACGACCGGCAGAGCGCGGGCCCCCCGCAGCACGAACGAGATCACCGCCAACACGAGCACCATGCCCCATGCCTGACGACCGCCCTCCATCAAGCTCTGTAGCGTGAGGGACGTGCCGTTGGACATCCATTCGAGAGCGATTCGTCTCCCCAGGTTCTCGTAGTTCACCGCATCCTCGACCAGCGAGAAATCCGTGTACCAGGAGACCCACCAGGCGAGAAAGCCCAGCGCGCAGCGGAGGCCGAAGCTCAGCCAGTAAACGGACTTCTCGTTGGTCGCGTCGATGACGCCGGGTTCGGGTGGTTGCATGCCGCCGGGCTTGGAAGCCGTGTATTTTCGTTATGTTACAGGGTGAAAGCCCATTATGCGGGCGGGAAAAGAAGCTGTCAACCGAAGCGGTCGGCCGTTCAGGGATAGGGGAAGACGACCGCGAGACCGGTCCATGCCAAGGTCAGGACGCCGATCAAGAGCCAGAGTCGGAACGACCGCCGCCGATCGGCCTCGCGGTCTTCGGGGGTCGGCACCCGGCAAGTCTCCCCGTTCATGCGATGCATGCCCCGCATGCCCAGGACCACTCAGGTTGAGTGGTGCGCCTGAACGAACCCGAGTGTCGCCATCAGGATGGGAAAGGAGAGGAGAACTCGTGTGAAACGTGGCGCATCGGCCCAGAGGAGCAGGAAGAAGCACAGCACGCTCGCTGCGGCACCGATGAAGCCGAGGCGTCGCCGGCGCCTGACTTCGTCGGGGCCGATGTTTCTTTGGCCCGGCAGGTAGTCGGCCTTCATTGGCGCCGAGTCTACCTGAACCGCAGAGCTTTCTCTATCCGATGCGGGAACGCGTTGGGGGCGGCCGCTCAGGAGGACACCGCACGGGACGCGGTCTGCATGCGATGGAGAACCGCTGCCACCGGCGTACCAAAGAAAGCTCCCATCACGATCGTAAAAGGAACCCAGAAGAGAAGTTGAGGCAGGAGTCCCAGCCAGATGAAAGCGGCTTGCCAACCCATCTCCGGAAAGCCGGCGGGTCGGGCATCGTAGTGAGTTCCCCAGACGCCTTGTATGGCGAGTGCCATGATCAGGATGACGGGGAGCCGCGCAGCCAATCCGTAAACGAGAAGTGTCTTGAAGAGCTGCGGCCATCCAAAGAATTGAACGCTGGCTGCCACCAACCCCAGTACCCAGATATATACGAGACCGGCGAAAAAGCTCTGCTCCAGGAAGAGCGCCTGAAGCGGAGTCCCGGCGATGAGAACGGCCGCGCCGATGAAGCCGAGACCGAGCGCCTTGGGCCAGTGCGAGGGAGACTGGCCGTCTCTAGCAAGGTGTAGAGCGAAGTAGATTCCAAAAACGGGGGCCAGCCAGGTGATGCCCACGATCGCTCCGGCACCACCCGGCTCCGGGTTGTAGAACCTGTCGGACCAATGAAGAAGCTCTCCCGTCAGCCGCCAGAGCGTCACAATCAGACTGATGAGCGCGGGGACGAAGACGAGCCGCACGGCGGAGGAGAGCTGTTCCGAGACCGGGTCCTTCATGGAGCCTCCGATTTTTCCGCTTAGACTAACACGATGCGCGCGCGGGGCGATTCAGTTTGTGGAGGGTACTTCGATGTCTTTGGAGACTGGGGCAAGGCAACGACGATCGTCGCAGGCTTGGTAGCGAAGGAGGAGCGCGGATTCCTTGCGATCGATCTCGCCCGCGATAGAGACGGTGCCGCTATAGACTGAGAGTGATTCGTCTGAAAAGGCGAAACGGAAGTCTTCTCCCTCGGGATAACGAAGGTTCCTCACGCTGCCCTGGATCTCGGTCGGGATGAGATACGGGAAGGAGGCCGGATTGGCATTGACATGCCAGCCCTCCCGTATCGTCACGCGAAGTTCGAAGGCGCGCCAAGTCGGCTCGGCGGCCGCGGCGTCGTCGAAGATGAGTTGAGTCGTCACGAGATCTTCGGCGAGCGGGACGGTGGGCTCGGGCGCCTCGCTCGGCTTCGACGGTACGGGTGACGCGGGTGCTTGCGACCGATGGTAGTGGTCCACGGCCAAGGCCAGCGTGCGGACGCCCTCCGGGCGCTCGATGAGATCGTTCGCAAAGGCCTTCATGGCCGCCTCGGCTCGTTGCCGATAGGCGATCTTTCCGGTGTGCTCCGCGAGGCGCTGCAGCACGAGCGCAGCCACGCCGTTTCCGGATGGGGCGGCGCCGTCGTAGATCGACTTGGGCTGGAACAGGAGATGGGGCTCGGCCTGGCTCATGTAATAACCGCCGGCACCGTCACGAAGCCTTCGCTCCATCTCCTCTGCGAGTCGCTCGGCGTCGCGAAGCCACCGGTCTTGGCCCGTGGTTTCGTACAGCGCGATGAGCCCCTTGATCAAGAAAGCGTAGTCGTCGAGGAAGGCTGGAATCTTGGCCGCACCGTCTCTCCAGGAATGGAGGAGGTTACCCTCGGCATCCTTGAGGTTCGCGAGCAGAAAAGCCGCCGACCTCTGCGCGGCTCGTAGATAGCGCGGCTCGTCGAGCGCGAGCCCAGCTCGCGCGAGCGCCGAGATCATCATTCCGTTCCAGTCGGTCAGCACCTTGTCGTCGACGAGTGGCAGCTTTCTCTCGGACCGCGCCCGTCGGAGGCGATCGAGATGCGGATCCATCCTGTTAAGTAAGTCACTCCTGGTCCATCCCCGTTGCTTCGCGTGCTCGCTGAGCGCATCGGCGAGGTAGAGCGTGTACCGATCCTCCCCGAGATTAGGCGGCCCGTCGAAACCCATGATCGGGGCCAGCAGATCGTAACCCTCTTCATCCAGGATGTCGCGCAACTCGTCACGGGTCCACACGTAGTAGGCGCCCTCTTCGCCGTCGGTCTCGGCATCGATGGCGGACTCGAAGCCTCCGTCGCGGAGCTGCATTTCGTTTAGCACGAAATCGAGCGTGCCGCGGGCCAGTCTCTCGAGCTCCCCATCGTCCGTCGCTTGTGCGGTGAGGGCGAGGAGCTCCGCGAGGAGGGCGTTGTCGTAGAGCATCTTCTCGAAGTGGGGCACGCGCCACTGCGCATCGAGCGTGTAGCGATGGAAGCCACCGGCGAGCTGATCGTAGATGGCGCCTCGACCCATCTTGTGCAACGTCTCGACGACCATCCGTCTTGCCTCCCCGTCGCCCGCGGCCGTGGCGCGATGCCAGAGCAGAAAGAGATCGGCGGGCGAAGGGAACTTGGGGGCCTCGCCAAAACCCCCGTTGGCTTCGTCGAAACGCTCTTTGAGACCCGTCACCGCGCGGTCCACTTCGGTGGTCGAAGGAAGCGCCCCCGGCTCACGACGGTCGGCAACGATGGTCCTCATCGCGCCGGAAAGTCCCGCGGCGGTCGCCTCGACTTCCGAGCGCTCGGTCTCCCATACCTCGCGCACGCGGGACAGCACCGTGGGAAAGCCCAGTAAAGAGCCTCGGTCTTCGGGTGGAAAGTACGTTCCAGCGAAAAACGGCTCGAGCCGCGGCGTGAGGAACACGGAGTTGGGCCAGCCACCCGATGTTCGGGTAATCAACTGCGTGGCGACCATATAGATGTCGTCCAGATCCGGCCGCTCCTCCCGGTCCACCTTGATATTGACGAACCACCGGTTCATGAGCTCGGCGATCTCCGGATCGGAGAACACCTCTCGCTCCATGACGTGGCACCAGTAGCAGGTGGAGTAACCAATGGAGAGAAAGATCGGTTTGTCTTCCCTTTGCGCCCGTTCGATCGCTTCGTCTCCCCATGGGTACCAGTCGACCGGGTTGTGAGCGTGGAGCAGCAAGTAAGGACTGGATTCTCGACTCAGCCGGTTGGAGGGAGTTTCTTCTATGGACTGCTGAGTGGTGGGGTGATGGAGCGTAACGGAAAAGACGACGGAAAGAGAGCCGATACAAAGACCTCTTGCCCACATTTGTCGCCATTCTACCGGGCCGAAGGCGAGCGGGCCAGCTCACGAACCCAGGCGGCAGAAAGAACGGGCAGGGTCAGGGACAAGAAGGTTCCGAGCGGCTGGATCAAGATCCCTGACGCGAGCAGGAGCGCGACGAGGAGGAGACCGAACACGCGGACGCGCAAATAGACAGACGCGGCGCGCGTCGAGCCGAGAAGCAGAAGGAAGTCGGTGGGTAGAAACACGAGCAGGATCTCGTTGTAACGAATCTCGGGTATGGGGGATAGGACGGCAAGGATCCACGCCGCACACCCCAAGGTCCCGAATAGATATGCGAACAGGCGTATGGACCGAGACGCGGTTCGTGGCGAGCCGACCGTCACCGTCAGGCAAGCTGCGATCCCGATCGCGAAAGCCAGCACGAGGCGGTGCATGACGACCAGAGGCGGTCGCGATCCGATCGGGCCTCGTCGCGCGTAGACGACTTCCGGAGCAACCCGTAGATGTCTCTCGACGGCGTCTCTCAGGATGCGCGGGAGAAACATCGCTTCGTATTCGGAGCGCTCTCGATCCATCGGGCGGCCGAGAAACGACTCCGCGAGGAGAAAGTAGACTGGGTCGTTTGCCAGGTTTTCGCGGATCAGCGTGCGAAACGTGAAGGAGCGGTCAAGGGAATCGTCGGGAACGGACCGCAGGGCACCACCGGTCGCGGCGTCGATGTGATCCCGTGGACGGGTCGAGCAATTGTCGAGAAAGTGGTCATAGCGGTACTGCCGGTTCTCGGGAAGGGCACTCGTTGACAGGGCCCGCTCCATCTGCGCTGCCTGCTCTGGTTCGAGCGGTAGCACCTGACGATAGATGGTTCGATCTTCGGCCCGGTAGAAAGCCAGCATCTGGTCGGTAGGCGCGACCGAGACCCAGAACTCGGCCCTTCCTCTCAGCACCGCCCAGGCCAAAGGACCGGGTGTCGAAAAATCGGCGGTCCCGTAGTTGTAACAGAGACCTTCCCGTCCGGTGGGACGGACGACGCAGAGCGCGGCGTGCCCGAATTTGGAGAAGAGGTAGTCTCCCCGTCCCACGGTGTAGAGCTCGATCCGCGGTTCCGGCTCCTGTGCGTACCCGGGGATGGCCTGGAGACCGAGAAGGGCCGAAGCCAGGATGAGGAGGAGCGGGCGATGGTCTCGGTGGGCCGTCATCGTGGCAAGGCTTACACTCTCACGCACGGCACGCGCAAGCCGACGCCAAAATGACAGATGCGTTTTCACAAGCCGCCTCCTCGCGTGTTATAGCCAGTAAGGGGGGGAGGGAGCGATTCTTGTCGTCGCGATTCGAAGAGCTCATGCGCGAGCACGAGAAAGAGATCTACCGGTTCACGTATCGGATGACCGGCAACCGGGAGGACGCGGCGGACGTGCTTCAGGATACGTTTTTCCGCGCTTTCCGGGCGCTCCCGCGTTTGCCGGAGAAAGCCAATCATCGTGCCTGGCTCTATCGCATCGCGTCTCGTTCCGCCATGAACCTGGCTCGCGCCAAGAAAGTGCGTCGTGCACTGCCATTGGATCAAGCGCTCCATCTTGCCGAGAGTAACGGGGATCTCGAGAACCTCGTGGAGACCCGACGCCTGGTAGGCCGTCTGGGGGACATCGTGCGCGCCCTTCCCGTCCGTCAGAGGATCGCGCTGCTGCAGCGCAAGTGTCAAGAGCTTTCCTATCGCGAGATCGCCGCTACCTTGGATTGCTCCGAGCAGAGCGCGCGGGCCCACGTCTATCAGGCGATGACGAAGATAAGGCGGGGTCTGGCAGCGAGCCGGGAGTAGGGTTGGGGGACATCATGGATTGTCGAACGTTCGAGCAGATCCAGCTGGCGAGTCTTGTCGGTGACGCGACCGCCGGGCGCGTACAGCAAGCGCGGCGGCATGGCTTCGAATGCGAGGCGTGCCGACTGGACGGAGAGCGCGACCGATGGCTGGATGCAGCCTTTCGGGCTCATCGGCAAGAATCCGATCGAGGGTTTTCCGCAGCTCACCGGAAGCTGGAAAAGGAGTTCGGTGAGCGACACGCCTTCTTTGGGCGCGTGGAAGGGCCCTTCGGTCCGGTTTACTTGGCATCGACCGCCCGCGGTCTCTGCCGGGTTGGCTTTCGAACGAACGAGGACAAGTTCGCCGAGCAGCTCTTCGATCGCGGGCTCTTGCCCGAGCACGACGAGCGCCGCATCCGTAGAGAGCGAGCCGAGCTGAGCGAGTATCTGGCGGGTCGCCGCAAGCGTTTCGGGCTTCCCATCGACTTTCGGCTGGTGACGCCGTTCCAACGTAAGGTCTTGTCCGCAACCGCGCGCATTCCCTTCGGTCATTACGTGAGCTACGGCGACATCGCGCGCCGGATCGGTCAACCGGAGGCCCGACGCGCGGTGGGCGGGGCGCTGGGCAAGAACCCAGTCGCCATCGTCGTTCCGTGCCACCGCGTCATTGCCGCTGACGGGTCCATTGGTGGTTACACGGGAGGGCTCGATATCAAACGAGCTCTCTTTCGTATCGAGGACATCGACATCGAGCGCCGCGAGGTCTGATGACTCAGGGCTCATTCGCGAGCGGAGCGAGCCCGGCCGCGAGGAATGGGCGCCGCGAAGCCGGCAGCCCAGGGAGGCGGCCGGGTTTTTGGGCCGAGCGACAGCCTTGAG
>Ga0214472_10003433_pt1 | contig 16774 bp, 17 predicted proteins | sample RVTome_6_FD_207662 | JGI IMG/M metagenome (GOLD analysis project Ga0214472, IMG submission 207662) | Soil microbial communities from uranium-contaminated site in the Upper Colorado River Basin, Wyoming, United States - RVT140D175 | ecosystem: Environmental > Terrestrial > Soil > Contaminated >... | reverse complement strand
CTGCCCAGGCTGGATACACTGTTTCTTGCCATGCCCATCGCCTGGAAAGGTTCGTTGGCGCAATATGCAGGAAGGATTCATCGGGAATCAGACGGTAAAACGCAAGTGACGATTCACGATTACGTTGACTGCGCTCTCCCCATGCTCCAACGCATGTTCAATAAGCGCGAAAAAAGCTACAAGACGATGGGCTATACCATCTTATTCACGAGTGAATCAGCCAGCACGGATAAGGCAAAGCAATTTGAAGCTGTACTGGTATAGCTAGTTTCCGGATTGCTCCAGAACGCGAGTTGTTCAAGCGCTCTGATACCATGCCAGCATCAATTTTCCTTTCATGGTATCGATGTTTTCTGCCTTGCTACACGCAATAAATACCATGAAAAATACCATTGATGATGCAGATTAGATTATTAATCAGAGTATTTTATTATGATATTTCAATAACTTACTAATTTTTCCTACTCCCACTCAATCGTTGCTGGCGGTTTTCCGGAAATATCGTAAGTAACTCGAGAGATACCATCAACTTCATTGATAATACGATTTGATACATGTCCAAGAAAATCATAAGGTAAATGCGCCCAGTGAGCCGTCATGAAATCAATCGTAACTACCGCGCGTAAGGAAACAACATAATCATATTTACGACTATCACCCATTACACCGACTGAGCGAACCGGTAAGAACACTGTAAAGGCCTGACTGACTTCGTCATATAAATTATTTTTACGCAGTTCTTCTATAAAAATATGATCCGCAAGACGAAGTAGATCAGCATATTCTTTTTTAACTTCTCCAAGAATACGCACACCTAAACCCGGGCCGGGAAATGGATGTCTATAAACCATTTCTTTTGGTAAACCAAGTTGCACGCCTAAACGTCGAACTTCATCTTTAAAGAGTTCACGTAAGGGTTCAACCAATTCCATCTTCATTGTATCGGGAAGACCGCCAACATTGTGATGTGATTTAATCACATGTGCTTTACCACTTTTGGCACCGGCAGATTCAATCACGTCAGGATAGATCGTACCTTGCGCTAACCATTTCATATTTTCAAAATCATTCGAATGTTCTTCGAAGATTTTTATAAATTCTCCGCCAATAACTTTTCGTTTCGCTTCCGGATCTTCAACTCCGCTTAATGCATCAAGAAAACGTTGTTCTGCATCAACACGAATAACATTAATACCCATGTGTTCAGCGAAAGTTTCCATTACCTGATCGCCTTCATTCAAACGCAACAAACCGTTATCAACAAAGACACAGGTAAGTTGATCACCAATAGCTTCGTGCAACAGTGCGGCTACCACAGAAGAATCAACACCACCGGATAACGCCAATAACACTTTATCGTTACCTACTTGTTTTTTAACCTGAGCGATTGCATCTTCAACGATATTTTCTGTCGTCCAGAGTGATTGGCAACCGGCAATCCCATGTAAGAAACGTTGAAGAATGTTTTGACCTTGCGTTGTGTGCGTGACTTCCGGGTGAAATTGCAGGCCATAAAATTTTCGCGCTTCATCAGCTATGCCCGCAATAGGTGCATTGTCTGTTGAGGCAATGACTTTAAATCCATCTGGTAAGGCTTCGACACGATCGCCATGACTCATCCAGACATTCAATAAACCATGTCCTTCATTATTCACTTTATCCTGAATATCTTTTAGTAAGTTTGAATGACCGCGTGCTCGAATTTGCGCGTAACCAAATTCTCTAACATTTGAATTGATAACCTTGCCACCGAGTTGTTCGGCCATGGTTTGCATGCCATAACAAATACCCAATACCGGCACGCCCAGATTAAAGACTATTTCAGGCGCTCTAACACCGTTAAGTTCGGTAACCGATTCAGGACCACCGGAGAGAATAATAGCGTTGGGTTTGAATTCTTTAATCGCCTGTTCATCCATATCAAAAGCATGGATTTCACTATAAACGCCCGCTTCGCGAACACGTCTGGCAATGAGTTGTGTGTATTGCGATCCAAAATCCAGAATCAGGATGCGTTCGGAATGTATGTTAGTCATTCAATTTTCTTTTCGTTAGATTTTAATATTGCCTGGTAGTCTATTGAACTCAAAATAATCCGGGCTATTGTTCGTGAAAAGTGAAGCGTTAAATGTGAAGCGAAAACAACAGATCGTACAAAATTATCCTTTCACTTTTCACTTTTAACGCTTCACGCTTCACGTCTCTAAGCCCGATAGTTTGGCGGTTCTTTTGTGATGGTCACATCATGCACATGGCTTTCTTTATAACCGGCATTAGTTAAGCGAATAAATTTTGCTTTTTCCCGCAGCTCTTCCAAATTTGAACAACCGGTATAGCCCATTGCCGCTCTAATACCACCTGTCACTTGATGAATAATGGCATCTAATGGCCCTTTATAAGGAACTCGACCTTCTATTCCTTCTGGCACCAGTTTTTCAATTTCATCATTCTCCTGAAAATAACGGTCGGAAGATCCATGTTGTTGTGACATCGCACCTAATGATCCCATACCGCGATACGATTTATAAGAACGACCTTGATAAAGTTCAACTTCGCCAGGCGCTTCTTCCGTACCGGCGAACATGCCGCCCATCATGACACTATGCGCACCCGCAGCTAATGCCTTGGCAACATCACCTGAGTAACGAATACCACCATCGGAAATAATAGGCACATCTTTACCTTTAAGTGCTGCGGCAATATTAGCGACAGCAGAAATCTGCGGCATACCAACACCACTAACGATACGTGTGGTACAAATAGAACCCGGGCCAATTCCCACTTTTACTGCATCAGCTCCGGCATCAATCAAGGCTAGTGCTGCTTCAGCCGTCGCAATATTGCCACCTATAACCTGAGTATCCCTGTATGTCGCTTTGACCCATTTGACCATATCAAGAACCCCTTTAGAGTGGCCATGAGCAGTATCGACAACAATGACATCTACACCTGACTCGACTAATTGTTCTACTCGAAGCATTGAAGCTTCACCAACGCCTACTGCTGCACCCACTCTTAAACGTTCAGAATTATCTCTACAAGAATTAGGATACTCGGATGCTTTTTGCATATCTTTCACGGTAATCAAACCTGCGAGTTGAAACTTATCATTTACTACTAAAATCTTTTCAATACGGTGTTTGTGTAATAATTCCTTAATCTCGTCTTTACTTGCATCTTCCAGCACCGTAACCAGATTTTCTTTGCGGGTCATAATATTCCTGACGGGATCATCTGGTTTCTTTTCAAATCGCAAATCCCGGCTGGTAACGATGCCTACCAGTTCTCCATTATCGACGACAGGTACACCGGAAATATTTTTCTCTCGGGTCAATTCTATGACTTCGCGAATACTGGTATGCGGCCCAACTGTATGCGGCTCTTTAATAACGCCAGTTTCATACTTTTTAACCCGGCGAACATTTTTAGCCTGTAATTCAGGACTCATATTCTTATGAATTATGCCGATGCCACCTTCTTGCGCCAGGGCTATAGCCAAACCAGATTCAGTAACGGTATCCATCGCGGCGGAAACCAGCGGGATATTCATCGTAATTTCACGCGTTAATTGCGTTTGCAAAGAGACGTCCCGAGGTAAAACTTCTGAATAATTCGGGAGTAATAAAACATCATCAAAAGTCAGGGCTTCTTCTGCAATAATCATATATCTGAACCATTTGGGTTTAAATTAACCGCGCAGTATAGTACCAACTTGAGTATCGGCAAAGCCGTCTTGTGCTTTGTTTCACTATTCTTTTGGCTTAACATGATCAAATATGTCTGTATCAAACAATAAATCACCTGCTGTAAACGATATCTATACGATTAGTCGTTTAAATCGTGAGGTACGCACTGTTCTTGAAGAGGTATTTCCAGCAGTCTGGGTGCAGGGAGAGATATCCAATCTGGCCAAACCGGCATCGGGGCATCTTTATTTCAGCCTGAAAGATACTGCTGCCCAGGTCAGATGCGCGATGTTCAAAAATCGCCAATCGGGACTACGCTTTGAGCCCGAAAATGGCATGCAGATTATGGCAAGAGCAAACGTCAGTTTGTATGAGGGACGTGGAGAATTTCAACTTATTATCCAGTCACTTGAACCTGCTGGCGCGGGTGCACTGCAACTTGCGTTTGAAGCGTTGAAACAAAAACTTTCTGCTGAAGGTTTATTTGATGAAGAACATAAAAAATTATTGCCGCTGTTTCCCAAAAAAATTGGCGTCATTACTTCGGCAACAGGCGCGGCGGTGCGGGATATTCTCAGTATATTAAAACGTCGCTACCCTTCAGGAAATATCATTATTTATCCGACGCTGGTTCAGGGAGAAGGTGCTGCTCAGGAAATAGCGAAAACCATCAAGCTGGCTGAACAACGCAAAGAATGCGATGTGTTCATTCTTGCGCGAGGCGGCGGTTCAATAGAAGACTTATGGGCGTTTAATGAAGAAGTTGTCGCGAGAACAATATTTGACATAACGACACCGATTGTCAGTGGCGTCGGTCATGAGATTGATTTTACTATCGCAGATTTTGTTGCCGATCAAAGAGCAGCCACACCTTCCGCTGCGGCAGAATTGATTAGCCCTGACAGCATTGATGTATTAACAAAACTAAAACACCGCGAAGAACAATTAATTCGGTCACAAAAACAAACAATTCAATACTTTAAAAGTCGAGTTGAATTGTTATCAAGACGTGTGCCACATCCGAAACAACGACTAATGGAATTGATGCAACGAACGGATGAGTATTCAATGCGTCTAAAACATCATGTTGAAAAACAAATATCGAAGCAGAAATTTTCACTGACTGAGATGGCTGGAAAGATTAATAAATTAAACCCGGCGCATACCATTGCCCGACAAATTGAAAAAGTTAATGTATTGAAAATACAATTTAAAAAATCAATCAATCGAACACTGGAAAAAGCGCAAGAAGAAGTTTCAAGTCTGGAACATATCCTGAATACAGTCAGCCCTATTTCAACATTGGAAAGAGGTTATGCTATCGTCACTGAACTAAAAACAAATAAAATTGTAACAAACACAAAACACATTCAATCTGGAGACCAACTTCGAATTAGATTAGCCACAGCTGAAATTGATTCGACTGTCGATGCAATTCATGAAAAATAAAATTATATATATAGTGTTTACCATTGCTTTTCTAGGCATGGCTTACAGCGGATATGCGCTTGAACTTCCTGAAGAATCAGTTGTGCCTGGGGGCATCGCAATTATTTCAATTAAAGCGGAAGATAAACCGGAAGCCTGGTTCTATGATCGTAAAGTCATGATACTGGGTTCGAATAATGACTGGAAAGCTATTGTCGGCATTCCTTTGTCCGCAAAGACAGGAACGCATAACCTTAAAGTTAAAAGCAATGGCGTTGAAACAAATTATCAATTTGAAGTTGCGAACAAAGACTATGAAACACAACACATCACTATTAAAGATAAGCGTAAAGTCAATCCGAATGATCAGGATATGTCACGTATTTCTAAAGAACAAAAACTAATATCAAAAGCCAAATCTCACTGGAGTAATAAGGACGATATATCGCTAAATTTTGCCAAACCAGCAGAAGGCTCCTACAGTAGCCCGTTTGGTCTACGACGTTTCTTTAACAAACAGGCAAGAAACCCACACAGCGGACTGGATATTGCTGCGTCAAAAGGTTCTCCCATTATTGCTCCTGCTGATGGTACGGTTATCAATACCGGAGAATACTTCTTTAACGGGAACACTGTTTTTCTGGATCATGGCCAGGGTTTAATTACAATGTATTGCCATATGGACAGCATTAGCATAGAAGAAGGCGCACAGGTAAAAACCGGTGATATAATTGGCAACGTTGGTTTAACCGGACGCGTTACTGGCGCGCATCTTCACTGGAGTGTGATGCTAAATAATGTGACTGTTGATCCCATTCTTTTCCTGGAACAAAAATAATTTTTTCAATATCTAATTTTATACCAGAGTATCCCAATAAACTCATGTAAGGCTATTCTGGTTTTTAATAGTGCCGATAGAGAAGGAATATAATAAGTCCAGTCAGGGTTAATAACATTTGCAGTAAATATTGTTGGTGCTGGCATTACATTAATGCCTTCTTGCTCAAACATCATTACTGCACGAGGCATATGCCAGGCATGGGTAACGAGAAAAACTGTATCAATACCATTCTCTTTCAATATAGCAGCAGAATAAATGGCATTTTCAGCTGTATTCATGGACTGCTCTTCCTGCCAGGTTACTTTCACATTAAAGCTATTAGTTAATGTGTTTGCCATAACAGCCGCTTCAGAAAGCTCATGATATTTAAATAAGCCACCTGTTACTAATACAGGAAGATTAACCTGTTTATATAAAAACGCTGCATAATGGTTGCGCTGTAAAGTCGCTGGCCCATCGATTTCCTTGCCATACTCTTTGCTTTTCAGATAACTGCCCGCAGATAAGACAACGATAGCCTGCTCATTATTCACAACTACCGGTAATTCAAGAGCAGGATATTTTTCAAGTTTATTTAATAGAAAATCTGAAAATGGATAAAAACAAAATAAGATTAATGTAGTTGAGCCTAAATATAAAAATACTTGTGAAACATATTTATATTTTTTTCGTATTAATAAACCAACTAATATCGAAATAAAATTTATTGTTGGAGGAAGAATGATTGCTTTGATAAAAGCAATTAAAGATAAACTCATAAATTAACTAATGGTTTTCCCGGCGGCCTGTAGATCAGCATGATAAGAAGACCGTACCATTGGTGCGCTGGCAACATTTATAAAACCTAAACTTTCCGCATATTGCCCTAGCTCGGTAAATTCATCGGGGTGAACAAAGCGTTCAACGGGTAAATGATAACGACTGGGTTGCAAGTATTGGCCTATGGTTACCATATCACAGCCATTATTTTTTAAATCATGTAGTACGTCTTTCACTTCTTCTATCGTTTCACCAAGCCCTAACATTAAACCGGATTTAGTTGCGACAGAGTTATTTTGTTGTTTGAATTTTTTTATTAATGTTAATGACGCAATATAATCTGCGCCGGGTCTTATCTTCTCATATAAGCGCGGGATAGATTCAAGATTGTGGTTAAAAACATCGGGCGGTGCTTTTTTTAATATATCCAGTGCAATATCAATTTTAGAACGAAAGTCAGGCACCAGTATTTCAATACGTGTCGCGGGACATTCTTCTCTTATCTTTTCAATACACGCCACAAAATGCCCGGCGCCTCTATCTAATTGATCGTCCCGATCAACAGAAGTAATCACGACATATTTTAAATTCATTATCTTTATTGCATTCGCCAAATTTGCCGGTTCTTCAGGATCAAGTGCTTGCGGTTTGCCATGCGCAACATCGCAAAAAGGACAACGGCGTGTACAGATATCGCCCATGATCATAAAAGTCGCCGTTCCATGACTAAAACATTCTCCAATGTTTGGACAAGAGGCTTCCTCGCAGACAGTATGCAACTTATTTTCGCGAATGACTTTTTTAAGATTTAAGACACGTTCATCCGTTGGCGCCCTGGCCTTTATCCATTCTGGTTTTCTTGGAAGCTTGCCTTCAACAGGGATAACTTTTATTGGAATTTTATTTGTCTTTAGCTTACCGCGTTTATCCTGCTCTGGCTGTTTATGAATATTATCCTGATACATGATTGTCCTTATTTTTTATGCGACGTCAGACAAAACATCGCCAGATTGATCCAGATGTTTAAGTAAATAATCAGAAAACTTTTCTTTTACTTCGGTAACTGAAATATCTTTTTTGAAATTCACTAACTGTGTACAAATAAGTCCTTTGTATCCACAGGGGTTAATACCGTCAAACGGTTTAAGATCCATATTTATATTCAATGCCAATCCATGATAGGTACAGCCTTTTCTAACGCGCACACCCAAAGCGGCAATCTTTTCATCATTAACATAAACACCTGGCGCACCTGTTTTACGTTCAGACTTTATTCCACAATAATCAAGATATTCAATAACAGACGCTTCCATCAATGACACCAGTTTTTTGATTGCATAAGGGCGTCGCTTTAAATCAATTAACAAATATGCAATTAACTGACCGGGCCCATGATAAGTTACTTGTCCACCACGATCAGTTTTTACAACCGGAATGTCTGCTGTATTTAAAAGATGCTCTGTTTTATCTGAAAGACCCAAAGTATAAACGGCTGGATGTTCGAGTAACCATATTTGATCTTCCGTGCTTGAATCCCGCTGTTCGTTAAATTCACGCATAGCCTGATATATATCTTCGTAATCTTGTATGCCTAAATCTTTTACTTGAATACTCATAACGCCCACAGCACCTTTTCATGAGCCGTTAATTCGAGATAAATATTGTCCAACTGACGTTTGCTTTGGGCTTCCACATTCACCGTTATGGAAATGTACTTCCCCTCCTGGCTCAAACGACTTTTTACCGCATTTTCGGATAAATCAGGCGCATGTTTTCTGACAATACTAACGACTAAAATATCAAAGCCTTCCTCAGCGATTCCCATAGCTTTTACGGGAAATTGACAGGGGAACTCCATAATGGTTTCTTCGTTAGTTTCTTGCATCTTTCCTGATTTCTTATTCAGCATTTTGAAACGAAGGTTATCATATTTTTAATCGGCTCGGCGATGCAAAGCGCGCTAAAAACCTGTTTCTATAGGGTCTTTCCATACATATACAGATAAACTCACCTGATTAGTGCTAATCTAGACTAACCGTTAAGCGATGATCATGCCAAATATAACTATATTATTGAAAATTAAAGAAATAATTGGTAATTTATCCGAAATATCTAAATTTCAATATGAGATATTTTGTCATTGCAATTTATCTGAAATAGGTCAACTATTTACCTCATAAAATCATCTACTTGGAGACTGAATTATGGACATAAAAGAAAACGCTAAAAATATTGATGTATGGACTCGGGGTCTATTTATAATTATTTACGGGGTTATATTTTATTTTCTTTTCGCGCTGATTTGGTTGGTGGTAATTTTTCAGTTCTTTATGAAACTCATCACTGGCAACTTAAATGAACAAATACTCGACTTTAGCGATTCTCTAAACAAGTATGTTTCACAGATATTGCTCTACATCACGTTTAAATCTGAAGAACGCCCGTTTCCATTTAGTCCATGGCCTAAAAGCAACGAAAATAAGTTAGAGACAAAAAAAACGGCAAAGAAAAAAGTAGTAAAAAAAGTAGCTGACGAAGAAACCAAATCATCGGACTGAATAGGATTTATTGTTTTTTACCTCATTAAATATAATGTGACACGGTTCTCTATTCTTTAATATGAAACGGTAGAAGCTGTGATAAGAGTAACAGATCTAACCGAACTCGATATAATTCGCGGCACTATTTTTCTATTGTGTGGTCATATTGAAGGTAAATTAAATTTTGATTTAATTTTATATTAGTAGAGAAAGACTGCTTTAGGCAGTCAGCATTAAATAGGAAATAAAATGACAGACAATATTGTTAATCCAGGCCATCTGAGAAAAATCCCTCTTTTTGCTTCTCTCAGTGATGCTGAATTAAATGAAATTATTAATTCTCCTGATAATGGTTATGAAGAATATGGCATGAAACAGGGCATTATTCGTGAGGCAGAAATTGGCGATTGCATGTACGTTATTTTGGAAGGCACGGTTGAAGTCTCAATCAAAGGTGGCGGAAGTGGCCGCGAAATAGCCATTGCCACATTACGTGCGGGGGATTTTTTCGGAGAGCAATCTTTACTGCCAGGAAGTGAAGGCAGGAGAAATGCCAGTGTACGCGCATTCCACCCTAGCAAGCTTTTTCGTATTGATAAAAAGCATGTCTTACTTCACATAGATGGTATTGAAGAATCAGAAGATGTCACGGCTATTCCGGCATTCAAAAAAGCAGAACAGGAAGTACGGGATATATTACGCAATTTAAGACTTTTTAAATCTCTGGCAGATATCGAACTTAATTCCTTCCCCAATTGGACAGAAGTCATCACTGTTGGTCCTGGCGATTTTGTTGTAAAAGAATCTGAACACGGAGAACATTTATATGTCATTCTGGACGGTGTCGTAGAAGTCTTTATTATTGATGAAGATGGCAAGCTTAATATCCTTGCCACACTTAAACCTGGAGATTACTTTGGCGAACAGGCATTAATGGAAGGCGGTAATGGCGAAAGAAATGCTTATGTCCGCACAGATAACGAAACTCGTTTAATAAAAATTTCTAAAGATTATTTCAAACTGGCACTTAAACGAGACAGTGCATTGGCTATGGCATTAAGTAAAAAAGGTGCTGCCCAGAAAGAAACCATTAAAAAAATACAAGGATAAAGATAAACACCTTGTCTTTGTTTAATTAAACTCTTAACCGACTTACTTTGCTTTCTTGTTCCAGACCGGAACAATTCAATTTATAATGAAACGCATGTTTTATCATATAGATTTTAATTACTCTGTCATTTCGTCATGTCTGCGCTAGAAATAAAAAATTTAAATAAAGTCTATCCAAATAAACTTATCGCACTAAAGGACGTCGATCTAAATATTAAGCAAGGTGATTTTTTTGCATTACTAGGTCCAAATGGGGCGGGAAAATCGACAACCATTGGCATTATTTGTGGTCTTGTTAATAAGTCATCTGGCAAAGTTAAAGTTTTTGGACATGATGTTGATACTGAAAATGAAGCTGCAAAATCATGTATAGGTATAGTTCCACAGGAAATTAATTTTTCTCAATTTGAAACGCCGCTTGATATCGTTGCTAATCAGGGAGGCTACTACGGAATTAAGCGCCGTATCGCTTTGCAGCGAGCAGAAAAATATCTTGATAAGTTAGGGCTAATAAAGAAATGCCACGAGCCTGCACGAAATTTATCCGGCGGAATGAAACGTCGCTTAATGATAGCCAGAGCTTTAGTTCACGAACCAAAGATGTTGATTCTGGATGAACCAACAGCAGGTGTTGATGTTGAATTAAGACGATCCATGTGGGATTTTCTTATCGAGATTAATCGACAAGGTGTCACCATAATGCTCACAACACATTATCTGGAAGAAGCTGAGATGCTTTGTAAAAACATTGCGATTATTGATCATGGAACTATTATCGAAAATACATCGATGAAGCAACTGTTATCTAATTTAAATAAGGAAACTTTTGTTTTTGATCTCATCAAACCAATTGAAATACTACCTGAACTAAATGGCTTCACTGCCAGGTTAATTGATGCGTCAACAATAGAAGTTGAAGTTGGCCGGGAAAAAAGTATTAATGACCTTTTTCAGATTTTTTCTGTACATGATATGAATGTTTGCAGCATGAGAAATAAATCTAACCGTCTGGAAAAACTGTTTCTCGATTTATTAGATAATAATAACAACTTAAACTAATTTCATGTATACACAATCTACACTCATTGCATTCAACACCATCGTAAGAAAAGAAGTAAACCGATTTACGCGAATATGGGTACAAACGATCCTCCCGCCTGCAATCAGCATGACACTGTATTTTGTTATCTTTGGCAGTTTAATAGGCTCACGCATAGGTACAATGAATGGCTTTAGTTATATTGATTACATAGCGCCTGGCATTATTATGATGGCTATCATCAACAACTCGTATGCCAATGTTGTTTCTTCTTTTTTTGGCGCCAAATTTCAAAACCATATTGAAGAGATGTTGGTCGCGCCTATTCCCAACCTTGTCATTTTGGCTGGCTTTGTTACAGGCGGGCTTGTCAGAGGTTTTTTGGTTGGAGCAGTTGTAACAATCGTTGCACTTTTTTTTACTGATCTTCACATACATAGCTTGCCTATAACGATTGCTGTTGTATTTATGACGGCTATCGTTTTTTCATTAGCGGGATTGATTAATGCCATCTTTGCAAAAAAGTTTGATGATATTTCTATCATCCCGACTTTTGTACTAACACCCTTGATTTATTTAGGCGGCGTATTTTATTCAATCGATATGCTACCTGAATTTTGGCAAACCGTATCTTCTTTTAATCCGATATTATATATGGTCAATGCGTTCCGTTATGGCATGTTAGGGGAATCAGATATAAACATTACGAATGCATTTTTAATATTGTCACTATTCGTGGCTGTTCTTTTTTCTATGGCTTTATACCTTTTGAACAAGGGGACAGGGATAAAGACGTAGAAGACGCAGGGGATAGGTGATATTGCCCTCCCTCATTCCCTAACTCCTATTCCCTATAAACACAACCTGCCGTACACGTTTCTTGCACAACTACAGATGATAATAATGGCAAAGCAGATTCAAGTTTATGCCAAATCCATTTGGCCAGATTTTCACTGGTCGGATTTTCTAAACCTTCGATGTCATTGAGATAATGATGATCCAGACATTCAAACAGTGGTTTGAATGCATTACTAATATCGGCAAAGTCTATTACCCACCCCGTCGTCTCATCAATATCACCGGAAACATGTATCTCAATCCTGAATGAATGTCCATGAAGACGACTGCATTTATGATCATCGGGCAGGTTTGGTAAGCGATGTGCTGCTTCAATAGTAAAGGCTTTATAAATTTCCATAAAATTATATTTCTTTTTTGAATTGCTGATAAAGCTGATTCGCCTTTTCCCACATTGGACCAGTACATCCTTTGCCTACTGGTTTGTTGTCTAATTCCACAACCGGAACTATTTCCCAGGTAGAACTCGTAATCCAGACTTCATCTGCTCTAAGTAACTGCGCCAGTTCAATCGGTGCTTCGATAATATTAATATCGTTTTTTGAAAGAATTTCAATCACCAGGTCGCGCGTAATACCTGGCAAAACATGTTTGTTTTTTGGTGGCGTATAAACCGTATCACCTTCAACGAGAAAAACATTGCTGGCCGCACCTTCGGTAATATATCCATCCCGAACCAGGATAGCTTCTTTAGCACCCTGCTCTTTAGCCTTATGTCTTAGCAAGACACTTGCTAATAAGGTAATCGCCTTAATGTCACAATATTGCCATCGAATATCTTCAGAAGTAATGGTCTTTATTCCTGAAGATAAATCTTTTTTTACTATAGGACGACTCATTGCAAATATAGTCGGTTTATCGGCTAAGGCAATATCATGATCGCGTTCGCTAACACCACGTGTAATTTGCAAATAGATAGATTGATCTTTTTCTTCTAAACCATCTATCAACTGATTAAATATGGCAGACCAATCTTCTTTTGTTAAAGGGTTGTCCATATAAATGGCTTTTAAACTATTTTCAAGGCGCTGGAGATGCTCATCAAAGCGAAATATTTTACGATTAAACACAGGAATGACTTCATAGATACCATCGCCAAATGTAAAGCCTCGATCAAGCACATTAATTGAAGCTTCGGCAAGCGGCTTAAATTCACCGTTTAAATAGACAGTCGTCATGATAATTGTTATTCAAATAAAAGGCGGATTTCGTCTTTTAATCTATTAACAATATTGCCCTCAGAAACAGCTTCAAGTGCAAGTAAAGGAATTGTAACAATACTTTCGTTCGTGAGCATGACATTTAACATTCCCTTTTTCTCGCCTTCCGCTACAGGAGCAAGCACCTGCTTATCAAGCTCAACGACTGGTTCCAGTTTGTCATATTGACCTCTGGGGATTGTTATATAAATATCTTTCTCAACACCGAGATTTAATACATCGACATTTCCCTTCCAGACTTTCACACTGGTAATCAACTCGCCGGCACTATATAGCTTATGCGTTTCAAAAAAACGATAACCATAATTTAATAATGCTTGAGTGGCTGTGGCTCTGGCATTTACACCATCGGCACCCATAACAACAGAAATTAATCTCATACCATCTTTCAATGCTGAAGCGACCAAACAATATCCAGCTTCCTCAGTATGTCCGGTTTTAATTCCATCCACATTACGATCACGCCAGAGTAATTTATTACGATTATGTTGTTTAATTTTATTAAACGTAAATTCTTTCACTTTATGTAATTCATATTCAGCAGGATAATCTTGTATCAATGCGCGCGCCAGCTTTGCCAAATCACCAGCGGAAGTATAATGATTTTCATCAGGCAAGCCGGTACTGTTTGCAAAATGTGTGTTACGCATACTCAATCTCTCTGCATATTTATTCATCAGATCAGCAAAGACTTCTTCTGTGCCAGAAATATATTCAGCTAACGCAACACTGGCATCATTACCCGACTGTATAATGACACCGTGTAATAGATCATCGAGTTTCACTGTTTTACCGACTTCGATAAACATTCTTGAACCTTGGGTTCGCCAGGCCTTTTCGCTGACCAGAACCTCATCTTCAAGTGATATTTTTCCATTAGCCAATTCGCTGGAAACAACATAGACCGTCATCATTTTAGTTAAGCTTGCTGGCGGCAATCTTTGCTCACTGTTTTCCTCTACCAGTAACTTGCCACTTTCAAAATCCATGACTAAATAAGAAGAAGCTTTAATCTTTGGAGGCGCAGGCACAATCATTGTGTCTGCATAAACTGCCTGATTGCTTATAGAAATAAACAGAAAAACAAATGTAATTTTAATAAATCTAGTCATCATAATTTTTTATTAATACTAATTAACAACGATTTGATGTTCGGTAACACCATAGCTTTCTAATTTAGAGGTAATCGAATCAGAATAATCTATGTCCGTTAACGGGCCTATTCTTACTCTATATAATGTTTCACCATTAACAATAACTTGACTGATCTTAATCAAGTGTTCACCCAAAGAACCCAGTTTTTGCCGCAAATTCTCTGCATTAGCCAATTGACTAAATGAACCAACCTGAATATAAAAACCGGTATTATCATGAAAATCTGAAACTGCTTTTACCGGAGGTGCAGTCTCATCCGAACTCGTCGGTATTGTTTCTCCGGGCTGGATTGCTCTGACTTCAACCAGACCTGTCCCTTTTTTAATTATATCAAGCTTGATCGCCGCAGTATAAGAAAGATCAATAATCCGGTTCTCATGGAATGGTCCCCGGTCATTCACCTTAACAACAACATATTTACCATTATTAAGATTTGTCACCTTGACGTAAGTTGGCAGTGGTAAATTTTTATGCGCTGCCGTCATTGCATACATATCATAAGTTTCACCACTGGATGTCCGTCTGCCATGAAACTTGGTGCCATACCATGAAGCGATTCCCTTTTCGACAAAACCCTTGCTGTTTTCCATAACATGATATCGCTTATCAAATACAACATATGATTTTGGATTACCATAACGACTCTTTGGTTCATTTTTAGGTATTGCATCTGGAATACTGGAAACATCAACTTGTTTGTTTGGCGCTGCATCATCTGACGTTGGTACTATTTTTATACTTCCACACGCAGACAAAAATAAACTGGAAAATATGCACAAATAAATTTGTGTTTTTGTATTATTGATCGAAGGATACATATTTTTAATATTCAATTAGTCTCTATTTATTAATACGTTTTTTAATTTCCATGGCTAATTGATAAACAGCCATGGCATATAGATGACTATGATTGTAACGTGTAATGACATAAAAATTCTTATGTGCAAGCCAGTATTCATTATTTTTTTCCAACTCATATTCAAACAACTTTAACTTTTCATTTCTCTCAAAAGATGAATCAGATTTAATGCCGAATTTATCCAAATCAGATTCATTGATATCCAGCTCCAACCCATCTTTTAATATCTGCTTATAATTGTCACCTTCAACTTTAACTTTGACAGTAACAGGTTTCCCCTTGTTCCAGCCATGCTCGAAAAAGTAATTCGCAACACTGCCAATCGCATCGTTCGGGTTATCCCAGATATCAATAATACGGTCACCGTCAAAATCAATCGCATAATGTCGGTAACTACTCGAAATAAACTGTGGCATCCCCATCGCACCGGCATAAGATCCTTTTAACGACACTGGATCGAAGCCCTGTTCGCGGGCGAGAAGTAAAAACTGTTCGAACTCAGAACGAAAAAAATCAGCCCGTTTTGGATAATGGAATGCGAGAGTATTGAGCGCGTCAACGACACGATAACTGCCTGCAATTCTGCCATAAAATGTTTCAACACCAATGATCGCAGTGATAATTTCAGCCGGAACACCAAACTTTTTCTCTGCTTCACCCAGTTTGGAAGCATTCTTCTGCATAAATACCACGCCTTCATTAATTCTCTTTTCCTGTATAAATATTTTGCGGTATTTATGCCAGCTTAATTTCTTTTCGGCAGGTCTTGAAATCGCATCAAGAATAGTTTGAGAAACAATGGTTTGTTTTAGTACTTTAGTTAAACTCGCAGCATCAAAATCATGCCGTTTCACCATTTCAGCAATAAATTCATCTTGTGTAACAGAAATTGCTTTGTCTTTCTGAGTCGCTGCCAGAACATTTTGCTGAGCAACATTAAATGCCAGGCAAAAAGCTACGGAAAATATAATTTTTAATTTATGCATATTATTTAGAATGAAAGAAAACGTCTATGAGTATGTATCGCCATTAAAATACCAAAACCTGCCATCAATGTTACCATAGAAGTGCCACCATGGCTGATTAAGGGTAACGGCACACCTACAACAGGAAGCTGCCCCGTCACCATGCCCATATTGACAAATATATAAACAAAAAAGGTCAGTGTTAAACCGCTCGCCAGCAAGCGCCCGTATGTGCTTTGTGCATTTAGAGCAATATACAATCCACGCGAAATGATAAACAAATAAATACATAATAATAATAAGACACCCAACAT
>Ga0214472_10003432_pt1 | contig 16774 bp, 14 predicted proteins | sample RVTome_6_FD_207662 | JGI IMG/M metagenome (GOLD analysis project Ga0214472, IMG submission 207662) | Soil microbial communities from uranium-contaminated site in the Upper Colorado River Basin, Wyoming, United States - RVT140D175 | ecosystem: Environmental > Terrestrial > Soil > Contaminated >... | reverse complement strand
GACGTGTGAAGCTGAGCCGTACTAATCGGTCATGAGGCTTGACCTTGAGCATCTAGGAACTGAATCAGTCCAGTCGAATGCCATTGTGTCATCGACCATGGGGTTAGCGACTATACGCTTTCGGCGATGATGGCGAAGGGGTCACACCCGTTCCCATTCCGAACACGGAAGTTAAGCCCTTCTGCGCCGATGGTACTGCACGGGTCGCTGTGTGGGAGAGTAGGGCGTCGCCGGATTCTCAAACGAGGGGCAGTCGCATTCGCGACTGCCCCTCGTTTGCGTTGGAAATAAGGTCTCGATCTATGTGTATTATGACGGTCATGTACCGAACGGTACCCAATTATCCGATTGTAATCGCAGCGAATCGTGATGAGTATTACAGTCGCGTCGCATCGGGGCCACACGTCCTAGAAGAGAATCCAATAATCTGGGGTGGGCGGGATCAGCAGGCGAACGGTTCGTGGCTAGGCGTAAATGCGCATGGGCTTGTGGTGGGGTTAACCAACCGTAACCTTAGCGAGGAGCAGGCGAATGACGACGATCGCCGCTCTCGCGGCTTGCTCTGTTTAGATGCACTGCGTCAGTGTCGGCCTGCAGATGTTGCAACGTGGCTGGAAAGCGAAGCGCTCGATCGATACAATCCATATAATCTCTTGGTGATGGACGCTGAATCGGCGCTTTGGATCGCCTACGATGGCAAGCCCGAAATCTTACGGCTGGAACCAGGCCTCAACATTCTGGCAAACCGCAATTTAAACGATGGTCAATCTCTTCGAGTGCAGCGCGCCCGCGAGCTACTCGAACCTGCTCAACATTGCCCGCTAGATGAGCTGATACCGTATTTGAAACGCGCATGTAGCGACCACCAGGGTGGTGTTACGGATCGTGAAACCCTATGCATACATCGAGATCATACGCAGTACGGTACGGTATCCTCTAGTATTCTCGCCATCGCGCCCGGCTTGCAGCAGAGCCTATACCTCTATGCCAGCGGTCATCCTTGCGAAGCTGTTTATCAAGACTATTCACACCTTTTCTTACCCAACAGCCGACTGTGAACCCCATTCTCTCATCGGTTTATTGGCCTTAGTTGCTAGGATAGCCTAACTTAAAGCCTGCTGTAACTGCATTTTGTACCTGTCACGGAGCTGGTTGAAAAAGTCCAATGCGACCGGCTGACGATAGTCCGGGTACGTCCATTCCCAGGGTTGATAACTTTTATTGCGATATTGTAGGGTGACTTCTGCGTACATCCCACCGCCGATATACAGCCGATGGCTGTAATCTTTTGTCGTTACCAGAACAACTTTGGCATGATCGAGATATCCAGGATCGATATTCACCAAGCGGCGGTCGTCAACGGCCCATTGGGTCTCAAGTTGGTTGGTGACATGCTTCACTGCCGGCAAATCACTCATGCTGCGCAGCGGGGCAAAGCCTAGGTACACACGAGTTAAGCCGCTCCCCATTTCACGTTCATAGTAGTTGGTTTGTACAAAAGTAACGGCTGCGCTGCGGAGAATGATTGGGCCGAAATGTGCTTCAAGCACTGTTTCCACATCGGTTTGCGGTATAGTTGGCGCACGTAGTAGCGCACAAAAATAAATCACTTGCATGGGCGGACGAACACGTCCCATGAGCCGTCTCCCAATAAATTTTAGTTACCGCCGATACGCATCGGTATCGAAGCCCATGGCAGAGCGCATAACTGGGCCAGGTGCTTCCGCTAACATGGCGATGGATAAGATCAAGGTACTTCAGACCCGAGGCGATACACCACGCAGCGCTTCTGTCCCGGCTTTGTCCACTCGGCCATCGTCGTCCAGCACCACGCCATAGGATTTACGAGCCGACTCGACCGTCACCACGCCGTTGCGGACATCTTCCGCCACCCGTTCGGCCGGGCGTTCAAAGGGATCGCCCCACCCTCCCCCACCGGCCATCTCCAACCGCAGCCGGTCGTAGGGCGGAATCGCCTGTTGGCCCTTGGCGCGCAACATCGTGCCGGAAGCCAATGCTACCCGTCCGGCGGCACCGTCGGTGCCGCCATCGCGACCGCGCGGCCGGTTGTTGACTCGCTCGAACATCGCCAGGACATCGAACGGAATGCCTGCATCGCCACCAATTTCGATCACTTGCCCCATGCCGCCGCGATGTTTGCCCGCGCCGCCGGAATCTTCGCGGAATTCTTTGCGCCAGAAAATCACCGGGGTAATCGCCTCCGAGGCTTCGACTGGCATTCCGCGCACTCCACTCGGAAAGGCGGTCGCACTCATGCCATCTTTCGCCGGCCGGGCGCCAGTGCCGCCGCTGTTAAAATGCAACAGTTCAAACTCGGGGATCGGTTCTTCATAACCGCTGTTGGACGACACCGAGGGGCCACCGCGCAGTTGGATATTCCACAGCGATGCCGAGCCTTCGGCTTGCACTCCGCCAGGCAGCACTTGATGCAAACAACCGAGAACCGTGTCAGGCAGCAAATGGCCGATGATGTGCCGCGCCGCCACCGCATAGGGCCGTGGCGCGTTGAGGATCGAGCCCTCCGGCGCAGAGAAAGTGATTGGCAGCAGCGAGCCGTAGTTGTTGGGGATATCCGGCGCCACCACACACTTGACACCAAAGCAAGTATAGGCCTTCGTGTAGTTCAACACGACATTAATGCCGTGGCTGCTCGCCGGCGAAGTGCCGGCGTAATCGACGTGAATATGGTCGTCGCCCACCGTCAACGCGGCCCGCAAGGTCACGGGCTGATCGTAGCCATCCATGGTCAGTTCATTGTGATAGGTGCCCTTGGGCAGTGCCCGGATGCGCTCAATGGTGGCGACGCGCGAGTTTTCGATAATAAATTCTGCCAGGTCATCGAGCCCGTCAATGCCAAACTCATCCATCATGGCGATTAAACGTTTCGAACCGGTGTCGTTGGCGGCGGCAAATGAAAAGATGTCCCCCACCACCTGCTGCGGCTCCCGCACATTAGTCCGCACGATTTCCATCAGGGTCTCATTGACTTTCCCCCCGCGGAACAGGTGCATGATCGGAATATTGAGACCCTCTTCGTAGACCTGCCGGGCATCCGGGCTGAAGCCGCGGCCGCCGATATCCACCACATGGCAGGTGTTGGCAAAAAGCCCGACAGGTTGATTGCGATAGAAGGTCGGGGTCACCACCGTGATGTCGTGCAGATGCCCCGAAGTTTGCCACGGGTCGTTGGTAATCAGCACATCGCCCGGCTCCAGGGTCGCGACCGGATATTTGTTGATGAAGTGAATCACCCCTTCGGCCATGGAGTTGATATGGCCGGGGGTGCCAGTCACGGCCTGAGCGAGCATGCGGCCACAGCGGTCGAACACCGCGGCAGCCAGATCACCGGCCTCCCGCACACTGGTGGAAAAAGCGGTACGCACCAGGGTCTGGGCCTGTTCTTCGACGACCGAGATCAACCGATTCCACATAACGTGTTGATGGATTTGTGACAATGCGGCGTTGCGGCTCATATAATTTCCCTATCTATTCCACTCATTTCATTTCATTTCGTTAGCGTTGCTCGAGCATAATGTAACCCAGGGCGTGAATACTGGCACTAAAACGCGCACTGATCACGGTGGTGGTATCTTGCTCCAAAATGACTGCCGGTCCGGTCAAACGCATCCCCGGCGCCAGCTCCTCACGGGCATACACCGGTGCGGTGACCTGGCCGCCAGTGGCAGTGTCGACGAGCTGCCGCTGACCGATCGGGGCCGGCAGCGCCACAGATTTAGCCTCGCTGGCAGATAGAACCGGCACGTCAGGCGACGCCATCTCAGTGCTCACCAGCAACACCCAGGTTAAAATTTCCACATCGAGATTGGGGATAGTGCGCTCGTAGAGACGAAGATACTCGGCCTCAAAAGCCGCCAGCAACACCGCCTCGGCATCTGCTTCAAGGCGTGGGGTTTCGATCCGGATGGGCAGCTCTACTCCCACTTCATGGCCTTGGCCGACATAGCGCATAAAGGCGGTGCGAATCTCGGTCAGTGAACGCCCGCCGGCCCCCGCTTCGACCACCGCGACCGCTTCGTCACGCATCGCCTGTAACAGCGCATTGGCGCCGTCGATATCGAGTTTACTGAGGCGCTGATAATAGCTACGCGTCACTTCGTAAGCGACCGGCGCCCGCAAAAAGCCGATGGCCGAGCCGACCCCGGCGCCGGGCGGAATGACCACCCGCGACATATTTAGCTTCTCCGCCAAACGCGCCGCATGCAAAGGCGCAGCGCCGCCAAACGCCACGAGGGTTCGCTGGTCAATCACACGACCGCTCTCAATGGCGTGTACCCTGGTGGCATTGGCCATGTTTTCATCCACCATCTCCGACACCCCCAGGGCCGCATCCACCGCCTCAAGCTGCAGGCGCTGCCCCACATCGGCGACCAGAGCGGTTTCCGCCTTCCCCCGGTCGAGCACCATGCGTCCCCCGGCAAAAGCATGCGGATCAATACGGCCGAGGACCACATCCGCGTCGGTCACCGTGGCCTGTGTCCCGCCGCGATCGTAACACGCCGGGCCGGGTTCCGAACCGGCACTTTCAGGGCCGACCGCAATGCGGCCCAAGGCATCGATATGCGCCTTGGAACCGCCCCCGGCGCCGATTTCCACCATCTCAATCACCGGAATACGCAGCGGGATGCCGCTGCCTTTAAGAAAGCGGTACACGCGCGCCACCTCAAAGCTGCGCGAGGTCTGTGGGGTGCCGTCGTCAATCAGGCAAATCTTGGCCGTGGTACCGCCCATGTCATAGGACACCACGTCGTCGAGGTCGAGCTGGCGAGCGATATAACTGGCGAAAATCGCCCCACCGGCCGGGCCGGATTCGACCAGACGCACCGGAAACCGCACCGCGGTTTCGAGGGTGGTGATGCCCCCGCCGGACAACATGAGATAGAGCGGACAGCGCACGCCTTCCTCGGCCAGCTCGCGCTCCAGTCCCCGCAAGTGCTGGCTCATCAGCGGCTGCACGTAGGCATTGGCGCAAGCGGTCGAAATGCGTTCATACTCGCGCATTTCCGGCGACACCTCACTGGACAGGGTAATTTCGAGTTCCGGCAGATGGGACCACAGGATGTCGCGAGCCCGCACCTCGTGCTCCGCATTCATATAGCTGTGGAGAAAGCCGATGGCCACACTCCTGACCCCCTCCGCCCGCAGGGTTGGCACCCACGCTTCGAGTCCAGACTCGTCCAGAGGCACCAGCACCTCACCCCGCGCGTTCAGGCGCTCGCGCACCGGCAAGCGCAACCGCCGTGGCACTAGCGGCCTGGGCAGATCGATATTGAGATCGTACTGCTCATAGCGGTTTTCATTGCGCATTTCAATCGTATCCCGGAACCCTTCCGTGGTGATCAATGCCGTCGGCGCCCCTTTGTGCTCGATCAACAGGTTGGTGGCCAGGGTCGTCCCATAGATGATCGTCGTGACCGCCTGCGGTTCCAGCCCGGATCGCTGTAAGACGTCGCGGACACCGGTCAGGACGCCACGCTCGGGCGCGTCGTAAGTGGTGAGCGTCTTGGCGGTATGCAGAGACGTACCGCTTTCGAGTGCGACATCCGTAAACGTGCCGCCGATGTCAACTGCGAGTCTGATTTCGCCCGATTGCATAAGCTCGTGGTTCCCCTGTGGATATAACCCTCATCCGCTCGGCATGTATGTTTCCTACCAAACACTGACAACATAAGCTGGCCTCGTGCTGGATGCAATGACTTTTCTCCGCGCTTGCCGTGCGTCTCGCCACTTTATCTAGTATCCTGTTAGAGTGCCTTTTGCGGTCGTGCGTTTTCACTATTATCTGATCCAAATCAGGAGGTGTACGATGGCAATTCAACTGGACCATTTAATTGTTCCGTCCCACAACCCTGTGGACTCCGCCAAATCCCTCGCCCATCTCTTGGGCGTGCCGTGGGAGACGGGACGTGGGCACTTCACCCCCATCTATGTGAACGACACCTTGACTCTGGATTTTGACGAGCGCGACGGGTTTGCCAGCCACCACTACTGCTTTCACGTGAGTGACGAAGCATTCGATGGCATTTTTGAGCGGGTGCGCAACGCCGGCATCGTCTACCGGAGCACGCCGACTGGCCCCGACGACCTGAAGCTCAACACCCGGCTGGGTGGACGCAATTTCTACTGGAGGGACAGCGACGGGCACAACTGGGAAGTGCTGACAGTGAGCTATGCGCGCCAGGAAGCGGGTGCTGCGACGTAGGTTCGCTCTTGAGGATGTTGTTCGCAATCAGGTTTGGCGTCTCTCCCCGTCCGGCAATCTCTATCCCCGTGCCAAACTGTGAGACGAGGCCATTGACGATCTCGACGCTCCCACGCCGGCGGGGATGCAAACGCATCCCCCCTCCCACAACTGCATTCCTTATATCTTTACACTGGATTTGGCAACCACACGACCTCGCCTCCAACTTGTGCGTGGTAAGATCCTAATCTTTCCCGCAACTTTTCTTGTGATCCACCTAACCACATCAACTGTGAATCATAGGCCTGAACGGCTGTAAATTTAGCGGCAAGTGCATCTATCGTGATCTCGATTAATTGCCTACTATAACCTTTTGGTTTTTTTACCTTTCTTAATGCGTTAGGAAATGCGGAATAGGGGTACTCTTCATAATAGGTAACATGACTGAGTGCTTTCTCGGCCGCCAAGCGAACAATTTGGTGGTCCACATGATGACCAATAGCAAGCGGCACCACGACATTCATCGTTTCAAACTGCTTTAACCACATCGAGACCGCATTCACAAGCTTGCCGTCGACTCTGTGGAGTCGACGACAGAGGTTCTCGCGCCGGGGATAAAGCGGCCTGCCACTCCAGGGATGACGGCGATAAATCGCATCCTGAAATTCAGCATGATCAACATCAGCACCTAAATACGCCAAGGCCTTATAATCCTCCGCTCTACGCTTCTGAATAAAATCACTCGCGGTATGAATACTTTGAGCCAGCTCGGAAAACGGCTCCAATGCATTACCTGCCAGAAGCGTTACGACAAGAACGGATTCTCCGCATGCTATCCGATCAAAAATTTGCCCACTACAAGATAAAACCACGTCATCTAGGTGAGGCGAAAGATATATCACGTCAGCCATTTTCATCATCCATTCCTTATTCTCTATTCGCCAAAAAGCATCATTACTCGAATAAGCTCGTTCAGTTCTGTGGTAGAAGACGGGTTCAGGGTCGATTTTTTATGATCAAAAAAAGGCGGATGGACTCGATGAATCAAACAACCTAAAAAGATGCCAAGACACCATGAAATTTGCCATAGCCATTGAGAACGCCTATCTTTTTTTAATAGCTTATTGGATTTTAAAATAAGGTCAATACAACGTCGAATCATCTGCCTCCACCGTTTTGAAATACTTACATCTGTCGTGCAATATCTTTTGTAGACTAAAACGCTATAGAACGCCCACGACAATCCTTGAAACATAATACCTTTCATACTATTACGACGTCGATAGTGCATGATTGCTTCGGGTATATAGTATAGATTAACGCCCTCACGCTGTACGCGTATACAGTAATCAACGTCTTCTATACGCAGCAGCGATTCATCAAATCCTCCAATATGTTCATGTACACTCCGTTTGATGCCAAGCGAACCTGCCCCGGCATAAGGTAGATGTGGCGAAAATCCGAATACTCGGAGTCCAGTTCTCTGGGAATCACCCATATAGCTCTGTGTGGACATGCTATTGAGCTTATAGATATCTAACCGACAGGAGATGAAATCATACTGCATCAGCGCCTCTCCCATCATTTTTATCCAATCAGTTCCTGCCTCATCATCGGCATCACAGAATACCAGTGATTCTCCCTTGGCTGCCTTGACCGCAGTATTTCGAGCATGTGCTGCCCCAGGTCGACTCGATGCATCAACAATACATAAATCTGGCAATTTTCCGATATAACGCTCAACGATCTGACGTGTATTGTCTGTGGATCCATTATCTGCAACGATGACCTCCCATGGCTGCGACCATTCCTGTTTGACCAGGGCATTAAGCTGAAATTCAATAGTCTTGGCAGCATTATAACATGGAATGATAACGCTTAGTTTCATCTTTTGTTTTTAACAACTCCAAAGCTGAATATGGATACAATACAGTATGATGTATACAAGTCGTTCAGGGTTTGTCTCTGCTTTGCTGCTGTGATGAAGGCATAATCCAATGCAAGACATACCACCTTCTCGGCATCATACTTTGAGACAATTTATTTAGCATTTCCCGTATTAAACTAGACTTTGTCTCACCTTATCGATGACTTTTATCCATCCAAAATGATCGATGGGGGTATTCATCTGATATCTCTTTATTCACTTCATGGCGGTTGCGTACTAGTCAATAAACTTAACGAGAGGTCAAAAATCACGAGGTCATTTGAAATATAACTTATTTTTTGGGGATAAGCATTCCGATCATTTTAATTCCGGCAAATTTGCGGTGTCATTAATTCAGACCTCGTACAGCTTAAGGCTTTGTACGTATACATAAAAAAGAGTTATGCGAATGTTATCCACCAAAGCGATTGGACAGAACCCCTTGAATGCTTGTAATGCTTGAGGAATCTGTTGACGGACATGGAAATTACATAGAAAGATATGCAGGCAAAGCTTTCTATCTCATACTCAGGATCGAGTTTACAGGGTTTAGATAAAAGCTGGGTGGTTGTTTGATTACTTGACAAAGAGTTATCAAATTTCTACAGTTCATTTTGAACGAGAGAATCATAATAAAGCCTAAATAGACTTGGTAGTGTTGGCCATCAAGGGTAGCACGAGGGCATTCTGGCCTCCGGGCCGGTTCGCGACGCTATCTTGGAGACGGCTACCTATAAGCCATGCGATACGATTGTCCTCGGCTCTCGTGGCCTTGTGGGATGGAAGCGATTAGCGCTTGGGACATCGCGAACTCGGTCATTGCCAAGGCCCCTCAGCCCGTGTTCATTGTGAAACATTTCTTCGACCCAGAGGACCCTCGACGGCAGCGTATTCGTCTCTCAGCACGCCGGTTCCCCAGCACCAGCATGGTCATCTGTTAATCGTTATGATAGTCTACGTCAGTGCGAATCGACACGCTCTTCCATACACCCACTGATTCGCAGTCAATCCGGAGGCATCATGACAGACGACATTCATGCTTTTGTTCCTAGTTCCGCCGTCCACATCGCCGGTGCGCCTAACGGTCCGCTGACCGGCCTCACGTTTGCGGCCAAGGATCTTTTTGATGTCGCCGGGCATCCCACTGGCGGCGGCAATCCCGACTGGGCCGCGTACTACCCGGTGCCGACCCGCCATGCCTGGGCCGTACAGACCCTTCTAGATGCGGGCGCGACCATGATCGGCAAAACCATCACCGATGAAGTCTCCCTCGGTATTCTGGGCGAAAACCCGTTCTATGGAACCCCCCTCAACTCGGCGGCCCCCGATCGCGTCCCCGGCGGCTCATCGTCGGGCTCAGCTGCCGCTGTCGCAGCCGGCATTGCCGACACCGCCCTAGGCACCGATACGGGCGGATCGGTGCGCGTGCCGGCCAGTTTTTGCGGTCTCTACGGCATTCGCCCGACCCATGGCCGACTCAATCTAAGCGGCATGCTGCCCCAGGCGCCGAGTTCGGATACCACCGGCTGGTTGGCCCGCGATGCTGAGATATTTGCTCGCGTCTCAGCCGTCATGCTCGGCGAACCGCTCCCTACCACTCTGCCGCAGCACCTCATCATCGCCGTCGATACCTTCGGTTTTGCCGGTGAGGCCGTGCAGACTGCGCTAACGCCCCTGCTGACCCAACTTGCCGATCTCATCGGCCATCGCCGTGACGAGACTCTTGCGCCGATGGGCCTCTCAGTCTGGGGTCGGGCTCAGCGCGCCTTGCAACCTCACGAGGCCTGGCTGACGTTCAAGGATTGGCTTGACACCTGCAACCCACGCCTAGCCTACAACGTGGTGCGCGGCCTCATGGCGGGATCTATGATGCCCGAGACCGACCGCCAGTGGGCCGCGCTGATGCGGCAAGAAGCACGTGCGCGCCTCACCTATCTGCTGCCGCCGGGCACCATCTTAGCCATGCCCACGACCCCCTTCCCCGCTCCCCAACGAGGGTTGCCACTAGCCGAGCAAAACCCGCTGCGAGAACGCCTTCTCTGCCTCTGCGCCCACGGTGGCTTGACCGGCGTCCCCCAGGTGAGCATTCCCGGGGCCACAGTAGACGGTGCGCCGATTGGCCTCTCCATTCTGGGGGGTCACGGCACCGATGCGACCTTGGTCGCCATCGCCAACGCCCTGGCCCAAACTTGAGGAGAGACGATGGACGATCTAACCCCAAATATTCCGGAGGTTGTCTCTGAGCTCCGCGATATTTTTGAACAGTACGAACAAGCGCTGATTGACAAAAACGTCGATGTGCTCGACGCTTCATTCTGGCATAGCCCCTATACCATTCGCTACGCCATGAGCGAGCACGGCTATGGGTTTGAGGCCATTCACCGGCACCGAGAGGCCCGGCCGCCCGGTCCTGGGACAAAAGAAAAACGTCTCCAGCTGGAAATTTTGACCCTGGGCAGGAATTTTGCCACCATCAATCTGGAGTTCAAAGTTCGCGGCCAGGCTCGGATCGGCCGTCAGAGTCAAACCTGGGTGCGCTTCCCCGATCTCGGCTGGAAGGTGGTCAGCGCGCATGTCTCTACCATAGATGAACAATCGATTCAGTATTAGGCCGTGCAAGGAAACATGCCGAGCACACCATATGACCGCCTCGGCTCGCGAGGACCACACGGTCAAAATCGAGCATCATCAGCCCTAGCAGAGATGATCATTGCCACCAGCCAGCGCCCCTCTACACCGGCGCCACTTCCACCATGGCGTCAAAGCGTGACTGGCCGGCGGCAAAGCCACAGATTTCAATGGCTTCCTCCGGCAGTACGGGATCGCCTGAGGTGACGCGGTTCAACCCCTCCCAGCCATCCCGCATCCACACCGTGCCGGCGGGAATCAGCTCGGTCACCGCGGCACATGCCTCAAAGGTGCCGCGGTCATTAAAGATGCGAATCGGGGCGCCATCTTCAATGCCGCGTGCGTCGGCATCGGCGGGCGACAGCCACAAACTCGGTTGGGTTTCAAGCCGGGCCAAACTCGGCAGGGCCTGCCCATGATCATAGAAGCTGTGAAAGTGCGATAGCGTACGCCCTTGCGCCAGGGACAGCGGATAGGCCGGTAGTCGGGCCGAGGTCTCGTGCACTGGTAGGGGCGGCAACCCCAAGTCCGCGGAGCGGGCGGAATAGAACTCGACCTTGCCTGAAGGCGTGGCGTAACGGTGGTCGGGATGGGCCACGTGCGAGATATGCAGCGCCCCGATGCCACCCTGAGCGCGCAGTGAGGCGACCGTTGCGTGCCCGGTCGAGGGATGATCCAAAATCGCATCGATCGCCCCTTCCTCGCTCTCCCATGGAAAAAAATCTACGACGTTGAGGCGTTCAGCTAAACGCTGCAAAATCCAACTCAATGGACGGGTCTCACCGGGTGGCAACAGGGCGGGCTCCATCAAGTAGAGATGCGTGTTGGTACTCTTACAGCCAATCTGCTCCAGCCAGGCCGTACTCGGCAAGATAATGTCGGCGAAACGGCGTGCGGTATCGTTCATAAAGATATCGTAGCTCACCACTAAGTCGGACTTCGCCAACCCCGACGCCAGCCGCTCGGCATCGGCAAAAGACGACATCATGTTGGTGCCGAAGAGCATCATGATCTGCACCCGGCCGTCGTTTAAGGCATCGAGTATCTCCGACATCTGGCTGGGAATATAGGTGCCGGGCAGCAGCCGGTCGTCCGCTGCGATGGTGTTGAGGGCCTGTCCGTGCGAGTTGCTGCCGTGCCGGGGTCCGAAGCCGCCGCCGGGGATGCTGAGATTGCCAGTCAACGCCGGCAGACACGAAATCGCCCGGCTGGCGAGCCAGCTATTCGCCCCTTTGTGAAGCGAGCTGCCGCCGATCACGATCATGCTCGGCCGCGTGGCCGCATAACCGCGAGCTAACGCCACAATACGATCGGCCTCAATCCCAGTGATATCGGCGGCCCAATCCGGGGTGTACGACCGCACATGTTGTGCGAGTTCCTCGAAGCCCAGGGTATGCTGAGCCACAAACTCGCGGTCGTAGAGATCTGCGGCAATGATCACGTGCATCATCGCCAAGGCCAGAGCCGCATCCGTGCCGGGCCGCACGATGAAGACCTCATCCGAGCGCTCCGCCGCTTCCGTATGGCGCACATCAATGGTGACGAGGCGGGCGCCACGGCGCTTGGCGGCGATCACATGGCGGGCGGTGTTCGGCTGACTGGCGAGATTGGCGCCCCACAGCACGATCTGCTCGGCATTCTGGCTCATGTCTTCTTTAGTATTGGTTTCCAACGTGCCGGTGATCCCCAGGCCAAACCCGCCGAGGCCCCAGCAGATAATCGCCCCGCTCCAGGTCTGACATCCGTACAAATTGGCAAAGCGCTTGAGATAGTGCCCGCCGATGCGCGTGCCGTAATTGGTACTCGACACGCCGTGACCGGACCACAGTCCCACGCGTTCGCGCCCAACCGCCTGCATACGGCTCACGATGCGATCCAGCACCTCGTCCCAGCTCGCCTGGCGCCAGGCGTCCTCGGTGCGGCGGTCGCGCATCAAGGGGTGTAACAGGCGCTGGGGATTGTCGATGACTTCAGCCGAGGCCTGTCCGCGCACGCACAAAAACCCTTGGCTGTCCGGATTGTCTCTATCCCCCGTCACCCGTACCAGGCGCCCATCCTCGACCTCAGCCAGCATACCGCACAGGGTGGGGTGACAACTCATCGGACACATGGTTCGGACCGTATGCGATTGGCGTGTACTCATCCTTGTTCTCCTAGCGTTGGACCTTGTAGCCCGCGGCCTCGCGATCCCAGGTGGCGTCGCTGAGGCCGCGGTCGCGGATGTTATTCTTCTGGATTTTCTGCGTCGGGGTCTTGGGAATCTCGTCCATGAACTCGATGTAGCGCGGCACACAAAAATACGGCATGCGCGGCACACAAAAATCTAACACCGACTCCGGCTTGGGCGGGGTCTCGCCGGGCTTGAGCACCAGGCAAGCTAGCACCTCGTCCTCGCCCCCTTCCTCGGCCTTCACGGCCACGGCGGCCACTTCTTCTACACCAGGATACTCCAACAGCACAGCCTCGACCTCATACGATGAAATATTCTCGCCACGGCGCCGGATGGTATCTTTAATGCGATCGATGTACCAGACAAACCCCCGCTCATCCATGCGCCCGGCATCGCCGGTGTGAAACCAAAAATTGCGCCAGGTGTCCACCGTCCGATCCGGCATGCCGTTGTAGCCCTGCATGAAGCAGAACGGCTCCTTGGGTCGCACCAGAATCTCGCCCACACGGTTCCTCGGCAGTTCCTCATCCGTCTCCGGGTCCGCGATGATCACCTCGAAGTACGCGTCCCACACCTTGCCGGAACATCCCGCTTCGTCCGGGGCATCCAGGGGGCGCCACACCGGAATATTGACCTCGGTCATGCCGAAGAGTTCATTAAACTTGGGGATGCCAAAGCGCTCGCGGAGTTGTTTCAGCGTCTCCTCGGTCACTGGCAGGGCGGACATCATGCGTAGTTTGTTATCCCTGTCCGTCGGCTTGGGGGGTTGACGCAGAATAAAATCGTTCATCACCCCGAGCGAGTTGGTCACCGTCGCGCCGTACTTGCGGATGTCGTCGCTCCAGGTCGAAGCGCGGAACTGTTTCATCAGCACCGCACTGGCGCCGGCGATCAACGTGCTGTAGGTTTGCATGAGACTGCCCTGGGCGTGAAAGAGCGGCATACAGATGTAGTAGCGATCCTCGGGGGTGAGCCCCATATGCGTCTGCATGCCCAAGCCGAACAGGTACAAATGGCCGTGGGGCATCAGCACGCCCTTGGACGGTCCAGTGGTGCCGGAGGTGTACATGATCACGCCGATGTCGCGATAGGTCACGTCCACATCGATGTCGTCCGGGGAGCCCGCCAGTAGTTCGTCGAAATGCCGCACCTGGACGCGTTTGAACGCCGGGATGTCCTCGGTCTGAAGAGGCCCGCCGGGCACGAACACCGTCTGTATCTCAGGCACGGTCGCCTCCACCTCGGCGAGCCACGGCAAAAACTCACGCTCCATGACGCCAATGCGGGAACCAGCATTGGTTAACACGTGCGTCAAAAACCGCCCCTTGTAGGCAGTGTTGATGCCGACGTGCACCGCGCCGATACGATTGAGCCCACACCACGCCCAGAGATACTCCATGCGATTGTGCAGCATCACCGCCACGTTCTCGCCGAACCCCACGCCCTCATGGGCGAAGGCGTTGCCCACGCGATTGGCGATCCGGTGCGCTTGAGCATAGGTATAGGGTTCGCCGTCTTCGTACTGCATGAATGGCTGATCGCCCCGCTCTCGGGCCTGCTGGGAAAGGACCTTGCCCAGCACCCAATTGGACTTGTCGGCGGCCATGGTAGGATTCTCCTCCAGATATCTGATGCGTTGTGCAGCCTACTATTTTTAACACCATACAGGAGTCACAGGTGGATTTCCAGGCGATCTGCGACGCGGTGTGGGGTCAAGTCTTGCTATTTACCTTTTTAGCGCTCGGCAGCGTGACCCAGCGCTTGACAGCGCCCTAAAAAACTGCTATCTCAACGATTCAGGTCCAGTCCTGTGGCTAACTCCCAACTCGCGCCCATAGGCACAAGCAGAGAAATATTTCTCGTGGCTAGAGTTCCGCGTACACCTGTCGCTCAGTCGCTCACAGCTCCAGGGGGGCGCACCCCCAAGACAGCCGGCCAGGTGGCGCCCTCGGCCAGGTGGGCCATCAGCCTATCGATCATTCTCGGCAGCCTCACCCACTCGATTATGATGGGGTCGGTGAATATTGCCCTGCCCACCATGATGACCAGCTTGCGTGCCGATGTGTCGCAGATCCAGTGGGTGCTCACCGCCTTTATGGTGGCTCGTACGGTGGTGATGCCCACCTTGGGTTGGTTGGGGAGTCGCCTGGGCAACCGTCGCCTCTACCTCACCAGTCTAATTGTCTATCTCGCTGCCTCGATGCTCTGCGGCCTGAGTTGGAATCTCGAAACCATGATCTGCTTTCGGGTCTTGCAAGGCATGAGTGCCGGGTATCTCACGCCCCTGGGCATGTCGATCCTGCACGAGACCTATCCGCCTGGCAAACGCGGCATGGCCATGGGGTTTTTTATGGCCGGCATGTCGTTTGGGCCGGCCATTGGCCCGTCACTGGGAGGGTACCTCGTTGAGCATCTGAGCTGGCGGGCCGTGTTTTACATCAATCTGCCCATTGGTTTGGTGGCGCTCGTTGGGTCCATCCTGGTCACGCTGCCAGAGAGTGAGCAGCGCCAGAGTCGAGACCTGGATCTCCTGGGCCTGATCACCATGACCACCTTTGTGGTGAGCCTGCTGCTGGCCGTCAGCCAGGCACGTTTACACGGTTGGGGATCGGCTTACATTCTTACGCTTTTGGCGATTGCTGGCGTTAGCCTGCTCGCCTTTATCGCCACGGAATGGAACCATGCCGCCCCCATGGTGAGCTTACAGGTCTTTGCCAATGGGCAATTCGTCCTCGGCGCAGTAGCCAATTTCTGTGAGTCGTTTACCAACTTTGCCATGAACTTCATCGTGGTCATCTTCTTGCAGCAAGGTCTCGGCCTCGGCGCTGCCCACGCCGGGGAGCTGATGCTGCCAGCCGCGTGTGTGTGGGGGTTGACATCGCTGTTCACCGGACGTCTCTCCGACCGCATTGAGAGCCGCTGGCTCATCATTGCGGGCTCACTTTTCCAGGCACTCGTCCTGTCATACTTTGTCGGTCTCACCCCTTGGAGCAGTTCTGGGGTGCTAGTGGTGCTGCTCATGCTGCGCAGCCTGACACGCGGTTTTATTCAGTCGCCGATTATGACCATCACCATGGCCACGCTCCCCGACCACCAGGTACGGCTCGGCGCCGGCCTGCGTGGCCTGCTCAACAGCCTGGGAGGCACCTTTGGCATTGCCTTCGCCGGTATCGTGCTGCAATCCCGTCTGACCTTGCGTGCCTCCTTTGTGGGGGAACATCAGCAACTCGATGCCTTTGACCATCTCCATATGGTCGAGACGGTCCGCCAGCGACTGCAGGAAGCCGGGGAAGACCCCTCTCTCCTGTCCGTGCAAACCGAGGCCACGACGACTCGCTGGATGACGCAGGAAGCGAATATGCTGGCGTACCAGGACATTTTTTTCTATGCCTCGGTCGTGGTGCTCTTGACCGCCGTGCCAGTGTTATGGCTGCGCCAGCGGCGCACAGACGCCTGAGGCAAAGTATATTTAGGGGTCACAAGAGCGGCCTCGATCACGGGATCGGCCACTTGGCTCTCATGAAACCCAAAAAAAATTAGCAGCCAACCCCAATAGAGGTTGAAACGAAGGGACGACCTCGCCATCCTTAGCCATCATAAAAAGGCAAGGGATTGACAAAGGAGGTCGCTGTGGGAACCGTAGTCCAAGACATGCCACAAATCAACCCGGGTAGCCAGCCACGCTGGGATCGATTCGAACGGGCGGATCTCTTTGAACAATACCGGGAGCTACGAACTCAGGGCCTCTCCGAGCGTCAAGCCGCCAAAGAGCTCAAGGTGCCTCGAACCACCTTGCAAGCCTGGCGCCAATGGCACGACAGTCTCGATA
>Ga0214472_10003431_pt1 | contig 16775 bp, 10 predicted proteins | sample RVTome_6_FD_207662 | JGI IMG/M metagenome (GOLD analysis project Ga0214472, IMG submission 207662) | Soil microbial communities from uranium-contaminated site in the Upper Colorado River Basin, Wyoming, United States - RVT140D175 | ecosystem: Environmental > Terrestrial > Soil > Contaminated >... | reverse complement strand
CGACGGGGTCGATGTCGACGACGACGTCGGGGGCGAAGGGGCTGGGGCGCGAGAAGCGGTCCTCGACGAGGACGAACACCGGGTTCTTCTCGAGGTGGGGCGTCTCGGCCACGACGTTGGGCACGGTCACCATGTAGGCGGCGTCCCGGACGAGCTCCCCCGTCGCACGGTGGTCGGGATGGTAGTCGTCGACGCGGGGGGCGAAGACCATGTCGGGCCGGAACTCGCGGATGACGCGGATGACCTGCCGCCGCACGTCGAGGGTGGGCATCAGCTCGCCGTCGTGGTTGTCGAGGGTGATGTATTCGGAGCCGAGCACTTCACCCGCGCAGCGGGCTTCCGCCGCCCGGATCCTGGCAAGGGGCCCGCCGCCGATCGACTGATGGCCAGCGTCGCCGTTGGTGAGGGACACGAACTTGACGACGTGGCCGAGCTCGCGGTAGCGGGCCATGGTCCCCCCGCTGTCGTCGGGATCGTCGGGGTGGGCGCCGATCACGAGAAGGCGCAGGGGACGGGGTGCCTCGGCTGCCTCGATCGCCGACGTCCCGCTCCCGAGGAGCGCCGTCATCACCGCCGCTCCGAGCCCCCACGAAAGCCATCTCCCTGCTCGCAGCATCTCAATCCTCCTGTCGTCGAAGAGTGACTCCTCAGGGTCGGGACCCCGTTCACACCGGCTTCTGGCCGGCGAGGAAGCGGTCGACCCGGCCCACCACGTCCTTGAGGTAGGCCGCGTCACCACCCTCGATCTCGGTGGTCATCCAGCTGTCGTAGTCGATGTCGGACAGCGCCTGGCGCACCGCGACCCAGTCGACGTCGCCCTCGCCCAGGTTCTTCCAGTAGAAGCGCCCCTCCCCCCGGTCGAGCTTGAAGTCCTTGAGGTGGAGCCGGGCGACGCGGGGACCCAGCGTGCGGATCCAGTCCTGGGGGTAGCCGTAGAAGATCATGTTGCCCACGTCGACGTAGGCCTTCACCCACGGCGAGGCGAACTCGTCGACGTATCGGGCGAGCTCGAGCGGGGAGAGGAGGAACTTGTTCCAGACCTCCTCCATCGCCACCACCACCTTCAGCTCCTCGGCCAGGGGCAGGATCCGCTCGCGGACGACCTTCTGCGACCGCGTCCACGCGTCCTGGTAGGAGGTCTCGGGGTTCACCACCGCGGGAACGAGCAGCACCACCCCCGCTCCCCACAGCTTGGCGTTGCGCAGCGACGTTTCCATCCCGGCGACGCTCTTGCTCACCACCGCGGGGTCGCCGCTCGAGAGTGGATACTCCCAGTGGGCGGCGTTCATGACCGAGTGGATCGTGAGGCCCGTCGCGTCGGAGGCCTCCTTGATCTTCTGCGCCTCGACGGCGGCGCTCACGGTGCCGATCTCGATGCCGGCAAAGCCGACGTCCCGCGCCATCTGGAAGCGCTCCCGGTAGCCGAGCTCCTTGGGCAGCATGGAGAGGAGCACGGCTTTCTTCGGCTGGCCTCCCGCCGCCACGCTCCCCGGCCGCACTGCCGCAAGCGCCGAGACCGCCGCCGCCGTTTCCAGAAAACCACGCCGACTCATGCTGCTCATCGCATCCTCCTCCAGGCTTCGTTCGGAATGGGCGTCGTCGCGGGACGCTCTCGTCGCCTCGAGCGCCCTCGCGGAGCGAAGGCTACTCCCGGCCCTCGTCTCACTCAAGTCGATAGCCGCGGCCGGGAACTGTCGCGCTGTCCCTTCCCGGGAGTCGGGACGCTACCCGCCGCCGGGCGGCGAGCCCGCCGAGGCGGTGGGGGTGCCGGGAGCGGCGCTGCCCGCCGGACCCGTGACGCTGAAGGGCTCACGCAGCTCGAGGGACCGTCCCGACAGCTCGTCGCGGACCCGCATGACGATCACGTAGTCTCCCGGCTCCGCCCCCGCGAGGGAGAAGCCGATCATCCGGGACAGCCGGCCCTCGTCGGTCGGATTGACGATGTTGGGGGCCTCGGCGGTGAGCAGCCCTCCGTCCGGCCGCCGCACCTCGTAGCCCATCGACACCCGCGGCATCCCCGACTGCTCCAAGCGAGCCGCGCCGAACACGTCGAGCTGACAGAAGAGAGACTCTCCCTGGGCGAAGTCGCGCCGGGCCAGAAGGGCCAGCTGCTGGCCGGAGTCGCCGTCCGGGGAGACCTCCCGGATGTCGCTGAGGACAGGGGTGGAGACGCGGAACCGCCGCAGCTCAGGAACCTCGAAGAGGTGGGTGAGAGTCCCCAGCCGCCCGGTGCCCTTGTCCTGCACTACGATCTTGGCGCGGTAGCGCCCGGGGGACAGCTCGAACTCCCGCACGATCGGCAGCCAGGTGCGGTTCAGGCGGTCGCGCGTCTCGGGGTCGAGCTTGAGATCGAGCTTCTGGTCGTAGCGGGAGAACTCGCCGCTCTCGCGCTGTATCGCGACCAGGAGGAACTGCAGCGAGCCCATCGCGCGGCCGTCCTCTTCCTCGAGGTGGAGCCCCCGGACGTCCACCTCGGCCGCCACGTACACGCGGGCCTTCCCGAAGAGCGTCTCCTCCCGCACGAAGTGCGTCATGCGCAGCGGGAGCCCGTCCATGTCGTAGGGCGAGTCGAGCGCGCCCTGGAATACGCGGTTGACGCCTGATTTCTCGGTGTCGGCCACCTCCACGTCGGAGGGCGCGTAGTAGCCCCGTCGCGCACGGACGTCGATCCCCTTCCGGCGGGGAACCTTGACCTCGATCTTGCGGAAAACGCCGTCGCGCGCGGTGTTCGTGGGGTTGTACCCGATCAGGTAGTACGCCCGTGTCTCATCGGAGATCCGCTTGAGGCCCCCCGCGAGGTCGTTCGAGTTGCGGACGGTGAAGCCTCCGGTGTCGGCGGCGAGCGACGACGATCCCTCGGTCGTCTCCGCCTCCTGGCTGAAGGCGAAGCCGAGGTCCTCCCCGGGGAGGATGGTGCTCGTCTCCGCGTCCATCCCCACCGGCAGCCCCTCGAGACCCCGGCTGTTGACGAAGTAGATCGCGGTGTTGGCGCGGCGCGACGCGTCGACCACCTTCCGAAACCCGTCGAGGTGGGTGTCGTAGACGAAGCCGTCGGAGACGATGACGAGCGACTTGCGTCCCTTGACGGCGACGATCGCTTCGAGAGCACGCTCGATCGCCCGGAGAGTGACCCGGTTGCGGGTCTGGGCGGCGTAGTAGACCTCGGCCGCCCGGCCCGTCACGTAGGGGTCCTCGGTCGCCATCATGTTTCGAACGTGCTGGCTCTGCTGCGTCAAGGTGGGCAGGGCAAAGGTCTCGAAGCGGCGCTGCACCCGGTTGAGGATCATGTTGTCGCGGAAGACGTGGATGCGCATCGCCTCGTAGTCGGACATCCAGTCGCGCCGCGTCTCGGGGGTATTGAGGGCCTGTATCTTGCTCACCAACTCGAGCAGGTCGGGAAGGCCCTCCCCCATCCGCGTGCTCCACCAGGCCCCGCTTCCCGGCGCCACCAGCGTGACCTTGTCTCCCTCGCGGGTTTCGGTGCGGAGGAACTGCGCGATCGCGGTCCGGGCCTGCTGCGCGGTGTAGGGGCTGAGGTGGACGTCGTCGAAGACGAGGACGAACGTGCGACCCCGCCCGGCCTTCTCGTCCGCATTCGTCGAGACGCGGGGCGGAGGGGGTGGCGCCGGCGCGGGCTCGGCCGGGGAGACGACTGGCTCTTCCGGAAGCGCGACCTCGAACCTGTCGAAGCTCGCGATGGTCTGCCGGACACCGCCCTCGTACACCTCGACGTCGTCTCGCGACAGGTCGGTGACCGGCTCGCCGTTCTTGTCGATCACCACCACGTCCACCGTGACCTGCTCGACCTCGGCGGGGAACGTGAGGGCGGGCCCCTCGGGGGTGCCGGGCTCCTGGGCCGGAGCCAGCCCCGCCAGCAGGACGATCCAGGCGAGGCTGGCGCGCGTCGTTCGGCTCATGCGTCCTCTCCCGGGTTCGGTCGGCCGCGGCGGCTCGCGCGAAACCCGCAAGAACGAGTCTATACCAGCCACGAGGGGACGGAGGCTTCCGCTCTCGTGCCCAACCGCACTTCAACGACGCGCGAGTGGGCGTTGGCGTGGTGCGACCGGGCCTCTCGCGCGGTTCCCGCCTCGAGATCCTCGCCGGCGGCGACCGGATCGTCCTCAGTGAACGGAACACCGGAGCATCGAGGCGTGAGGCCCAGCCTCGTGAAGAACCTTGCTCGGATGGCGCAGAAGATCGACGTCCGACCCGTGGAACTCGAGCAGCCTCCAATGATGGCGGCGCACCAACCAGTTGGATCGGGGTGGTACGGATTCCCGGATCACCAATTGGATGCAGCGATTCCGTGGGGTCGATCGGCGGCGGTGCCCGGCAGACTGGCAAGGTCTGCACCTCCTCGTAACTCGCGCGGCGGCTTGAGCATCTGAGCCTTCGTCTCGGGCTCCTCCCCGCCCGCCCCGGGCCCGCGCGGTCCGCCAGGGGTCCCGACGACGAGGTGACCTGTTGGCACGGCGCATGCACGTTGACGAACGTCAGCACTTTGACATTCGGTCAATTTCTGCGATAGCTTGTGCCCCGTTTCCAGAGTTCCGTGTTGGCAGAGGGTTCGGCCGTGGGCTCGGGTGTCGATCGACTCAGCGCCCCTTCCGATGTCGTCCCCGCCACTGATACCAGGAGGGTAATAAGAACATGAGACGCCTCGACGGTCGTCGACCGACTTGGCTCGCGCTGCTCGCGATTGCCGTTGTCGCACTTCTGGCATCGGCCGTGCCCGGTGATGCGCAGGTCCTTTACGGCAGCATCGTCGGAACCGTGGCCGATACCAGCGGCGCGGCCGTGCCCGGCGCCACCGTGACTATCGTCAACGAGGGCACGAACCTCGCGCGCGAAGCCACCACCCGAAGCGACGGAAGCTACAGCTTCGTGAACGTGCTCCCGGGCGAGTACACGATCCGGGTCGTGCTGCAGGGCTTCAAGGAGTCCGTGAGGCAGGGCGTGCCGGTTTCGGCCAACGCCGTGGCCCGCATCCCGGTGGCGCTCGAGGTCGGAGCTCTCACCGAGTCCGTCACCGTCCAGTCCGAGCGGACGCTGCTGCAGACCGACTCGGGCGCGGTGCAGGGCGAGCTGAGGTCCGAGGAGATCTCGGAGCTGCCTCTCGGGAACTACCGGAACTACCAGCAGCTCCTCAACCTCGTGCCGGGCACGACGCCCGCCGGGTTCCAGAACGCCATCACCGACACCCCGGCCCGCGCGCTCACCACGAACGTGAACGGGACGGCCCGCAACAACAACAACACCCGCCTCGACGGCACCACCAACGTCTACATCTGGCTGCCCCACCACGCCGTGTACGTGGCTCCCGCCGACACCGTGGACACGGTCAACATCTCGACGAGCAGCTTCGACGCCGAGCAGGGGATGGCGGGGGGCGCGGCGGTCAGCGTCCTCACCAAGTCCGGCACCAACGAGTTCCATGGGACCGGTACGTTCCTGTTCGAGAACGACAGCCTCCGGGCGCGGAACTGGGCGAACTCCGGCGACAAGCCCGAGACCTCCCGCAAGATCGGCTCGGTGACCCTGGGCGGTCCGATCGTGAAGGACAAGCTGTTCTTCTTCGGGGGCTGGGAGGGGCACTACACCACCTCGCCGAGCACGAGGACCGGAACCGTTCCCACCGCGGCGATGCGGGCGGGTGACTTCAGCGCCTTCGGCACCACGATCTACGACCCGGCCACCGGCAACCCGGACGGCACGGGCCGTACGCCCTTCCCCGGCAACGTCATCCCCGCCGACCGGATCAGCCCGATCGCGCAGCAGATCCAGTCGCGGATCCCGATACCGAACAGCGGCGGCACGTCCAGCAACTACTCCGACACCGGCCTCGTGGACTTCAACCGCGACAACTACGACTTCAAGCTCAACCTGAACCTCAGCTCCGCCGCGCAGATCTGGGCGAAGTTCAGCCAGATGAACGCGACGGTGTACTCCGACATGTGGCTGGGCAACCCTGACCAGGGCGGCATCGGTGGCTACGGCTTCGGCGTCGGCTCGGGGACGGGCGACACCAAGGTCCGGATCGGAACGTTGGGCGGAAACTGGACGCTCTCGCCGAGCTTCCTCCTCGACGCGACGGTGGGCCTGATGCGCTTCGACCAGACGTGCCTGCCTCCGGACTACGGCACGAACTACGGCACCGACGTCTTCGGCATCCCGGGCACGAACGGGGCCGGCGGCGGCAACGGAGACATCCGGTACTCGGGCCTGCCCTACTTCAACATCTCCAGCTACGAGCCGTTCGGCGGTGTCGACGGCTGGACCCCACTCTTCCGCAACGACCGCAGCTACAACGCCTCTGTCAACGCCACGTACGTCAAGAGCAGCCACGAGATGCGCTTCGGCGTCGACGTGGTCAAGATGGAGTTGAACCACTGGCAGCCCGAGCTTGGCAACCCGCGCGGCAGCCTCGTCTTCGGCGGCGGGGCGACGACCCCGCGGGGCGGCTCGCCGAACCAGTACAACTCCTACGCCCAGTTCCTGCTCGGGATGACCACCAGCGTAAACAAGAGCCTCCAGGCCGAGCTCAGCACCGGTCGCGAGTGGCAGTACGGCATCTACTTCCGCGACCGCTGGCAGGTCAACAAGGACCTGACCCTGACCCTGGGCCTGCGCTGGGAGAAGTACCCGCTGATGACGCGGGCGGACCGCGGCATCGAGTACTACGACGACACCACCAACCAGACGCTCCTGTGCGGGCTGGGCGGCAACGCCAAGGACTGCGGGATCGAGGTCAAGCACCCGAACTTCCTGCCCCGGGTCGGCTTCTCCTACCGCCTCAACGACGACAACGTGGTCCGCGGCGGCTACGGCATCACCGTCAGCCCCATTCCCTTCTCCCGTCCGCTGCGCAGCTTCTACCCCCAGGTGCCGGCGAACAACTTCGTCGCCGCCGATGAGTACACCCCCTTCGGGTCCTTCGGCACCGGCATCCCGCTCTTCTTCGGGCCCGACACGAGCAGCGGCTCCGTCGACACGCCGATCACCGCGGACCAGCGCACGCCCTACAGTGATCACGTCAACCGGGGCTACATCCAGTCCTGGAACCTGACCTACGAGCGTCGTCTGCCGTGGGACATGTCGGTCTCCGCCGGCTACATCGGCACCATGACGACGCACCAGCTCGGCTTCTACAACATCAACGCGGCGGGACCGGGCGAGGGGCAGGCTGGTCAGATCCTCTTCGAGCGGTTCGGGCGCTCGGCCTTTACCGGGCGGTTCGACGGGTGGCTCAGCTCCAATTACCACTCCCTGCAGGTCGCGCTGAACAAGCCCTTCAGCAAGGGCTTCTTCCTCAAGACCGCCTACACCTGGTCCAGGGCCATGAACCGGCAGAACGACGACGGTTGGGATACGGTCAACTGGAATGACCCCTCGCTGCTCTACAAGAACTACGGCCCGGCTGGCTTCGACCGGACCCACATCTTCCAGCTCGGGTTCGTGGCCGAGCTGCCGTTCGGGAAGAACAGCCAGGGCCCGCTCGCCGCGATCGTCAAGAACTGGACCGTCAACGGCATCTTCAGCGCTTTCACCGGGACCCCGTTCACGGTCACCGCGTCGGGCGCCTCCCTCAACGCGCCAGGGAACAGCCAGTATGCGGATCAGGTCGGCGACATCAACAAGCTGGGCGGCATCGGCAGCGGCAACCCCTACTACGACAAGAGCGCCTGGGCCCCGGTCACCGACGTCCGTCCGGGCAATACCGGGCGCAACTCCGTTCGTGGGCCGGGATGGTGGAACGTCGATTTCTCGATCTTCCGCCGGTTCCCGATCGGAGAGAAGGTCAACTTGGAGCTGCGAGCCGAGGCGTTCAACCTGACCAACACCCCGCACTTCAACAACCCCAACGGGAACGTCAACTCGGGCGCCTTCATGACGATCACCGGCACCTCGAACAACTCGCCGGAACGTCAGTTCCGCCTCGGAGCCCGCATCCAGTTCTAAGCGGGCTATACTGAGCGGCGGGTGCGGGATCCTCCCGCACCCGCCGTTTTTCTGTTTGTGCTCACCTCTCTCCGATCGCTCGTCGCCTCTCTGGCGCTGCTCCTTCTCCCCGGGGCCCGCGCTCTCGCGGGCTCTCCTCCGCAGGACCTGGCGGCCCTGGCCGAGCAGGGCAAGGCGGCCATGGCCGCGGGCCGCTTTGACGAGGCGGCGCGGCTGTACGCTGGGATCGTGGAAGCCCTCCCCGGCGAGCCGGGGATGCGCTTGAACCTCGGCATGGCGCTCTCCATGGCCGGACGCCCCGACGAGGCCGTGCCCCATCTCGAAGCCGCGCTGCGGCTGCGACCCGACTTGCTCCCCGCCGCTCTCTTCCTCGGGGCGGCCCAGATGGAGGCGGGTCAACCCGCCCGCGCGGTCACGCCGCTGCGGACGTTCCTTGCCGCCCAGCCCGAAAACCTCGACGCCCGGGGCATGCTCGCCCAGGCTCTCTCAACGCTCGGGCGGCACGACGAGGCCGCGCGCGAGTACCAGGCCCTCTCCGAGCGGGCTCCGGGGGACGCGCGGGCGTGGTTCGGGCTGGGGCGCAGCTACGAGGGCATCGCCCGGGACGCCCTCGAGGCGCTCGAGCGCCAGGCGCCGGACTCGCCGTGGATCCTGCTCCTAGTGGCCGACGGCCTGGTGGCCCAGGAGCGCGACAAGAACGCCTTCGCCCTCTACCGGGAGGCGCTCGAGAAGGAGCCGGGCCTTCCCGAGGCCCATGAGGCCCTCGCCCGGATCTACGAGCGCACCGATCACCCGGACTGGGCGGCGACGGAGCGGGCGAGGGCCGCCGCCCTACCCCCGAGGGGCTGCGAGGCCGCGACGCCCGAGTGCGCCTATCGGACCGGTCGGTTTCAGCGGGCGCTCGAGCTCGGCCGCTCGTTGTCGGCTCCGGAGGCGCACTACTGGCGCTCGCGGGCGGCGGACTCACTCGCCCGGGACGCCTTCGTGCGCCTCGAGGCACTCCCTCCCTCGCCGGAAGCGGCGCTCGTCCGGGTTGGAGTCCTCCGCGCCCAGCGTCGATACGCCGAGTCGAAGGACCAGCTGCAGGCGGCGATCGGCCGTTGGCCGGGCGACGTTCGGCTCCACCACGAGCTCGCCACCCTGCTCGTCATCGGGCGCGAGTACGACGCGGCCCGGCCCGTCCTCGAGAAGCTGCTCGAGGGCGACCCGGACTCGGCCGAGCTGAACCTGCTGATGGGCGAGTCGTGGGTGGAGTCGCGGCGGCCCACCGAAGCCCTCCCCTACCTCGAGCGCGCGGTGCGCCGCGATCCGTCCCTGCTGCACGCGCGGGCGGTCCTGGGCCGAGCCTATCTCGACGCCGGGGACGCGGCGCGCGCCGTGCCCCACCTCGAGGCGGCACTCGAGACCGACGCCGACGGCAGCATCCACCTGCAGCTCGCCCGCGCCTACCAGGCCACCGGCCAGGCGGAGCGGGCCCGGAAGACGCGGCAGGAGTTCCAGGAGAATCGCCGGCTGAGCGAGGCCCAGGCCCTGGCCGACGACGAGACGTTCGCGATCACCCAGCCCTGACCCGGACAGTTGGCCGGCGTCGGGCCGAGAGGAGGAGCTTCATGCGATCTCGCCACCGACGGTCCACCGCTGCTCTGCTGCCCCTGGCCCTGGCCCTGCTGGGCCCGGGCCCGGCCCGAGGAGCCGAGACGGAGAGGCGGCAGCTCTTCAACGGACGAGACCTCGAGGGCTGGGAGCACATCGGGCCCGGTCGCGTGTACGTCGAAGACGGCTTGATGAAGACCGAGGACGGGATGGGCCTGCTCTGGTACACCCGGGAGAAGCTCGGGGACTGCACCCTCCGCGTGGTCTACCGCACCACCGCTCCCGACGACAACTCCGGCATCTTCATCCGGATTCCCCGGCCCCCGGTGGACCCGTGGCAGGCGGTCAACTGGGGCTACGAGGTGCAGATCCTCGAGAGCTGGCCCAAGACGTACGAGCGCTCGGAGCACCAGAAGACACAGGGCGACGACTGGCACCTGACCGGGGCGATCTACTCGATGAGCCCGGTCCTCGCGCACGCCCAGAAGCCCGCCGGAGAGTGGAACACGATGGAGATCGACCTCGACGGCGACCGGACGGTGATCCGGCTCAACGGCGAGAAGGTCAACGACTACCTCGAGGGCACGAAGGTCCCGGTGAGGCAGCACGACTACGAGCCCGTGCGCGGTCCGCGTCCCCGCGAGGGCTTCATCGGAATCCAGAATCACCACAAGCCCCAGACAGTGCACTTTCGGGAGGTCAGCGTCGTGCGGCACTGACCGCGGGCGGGGTGCGCCCCTGGCGGCGGCTCCCTGAGATGGAGCCTCCGTCGCCCGGCGAGTCATTGCCGTGAGGGCGCCGAGTGATGCTGGACGGCATTGCCCTAGATTCCGATTCTAGATAGAATGGAATCATGAAGACGACTGTAGATATTCCAGATGCCGAGCTCGAGGATGCAATGCGGTTCACCCGGGCGCGCACGAAGCGCGAGGCCATCGTCACCGCGATCGTCGACTTCAACCGTCGTCGCCGGATGGCCGAGCTGGCCAAGCGAGCCGGGACCTGTGCCGAGCTTCTGACCACGGAGGAGCTGCAACGCCTGCGGCGCCGAGGCTAGGGACGGCGATGCTGATCGACACCTCCTCCTGGATCCACTTCCTGCGCCCGGACGGCGACCCCGCCGTCCGGGCGCGTGTTGATGGGCTGCTTCGTGCGGGCACGGCCCGATGGTGCCCCCTCGTTCGACTGGAGCTCTGGAACGGTGCCGGCGGGGAACGTGAGCGCAAGGTCCTGCGGGAGTTCGAGCGCCTGTTGCCCGAGCTCGCCATCACCCCCGAGGTCTGGAACGAGGCCTGCGACCTGGCGCGTCGTTGTCGGGCCGGCGGCGTGACCGTGCCGGCCACCGACATCCTGATCGCCGCATGCGCACGGCATCATGGCGCGCACCTCGAGCACTCCGACGGCGACTTCGAGGCGATCGCGGGTGCCTCAACCCGCGGCGCCGACGAATAGACTGTCCGACGGGGACCCCGGTCGGGCCGTACGGCGCCGAGTGAGTGTCGACGACCTCCATCTCCGGGCTGTCTCTCGCCCTCGCTCTCCTCGCCGTCGCCCCCGTACACGGCCAGCCGCCCCCGGCGCTTCCCGAGTTGCCGCTCGACATGTGGGAGCCGGCGGTCCGCGAGCCGATCGCCGAGGCCTATACGGACGCCCTCGCCCACCCGGACGACGCGGCCCGCAGCGGATACCTGGGAATGGTCCTGTACGCCCACGAGCAGTACGAGTTCGCCGAGCCCTGCTTCCTGCGGGCCGACGCGCTGAACCCGGGAGATGGACGGTGGGCCTACTACCTCGGGAGAGCCCAGGTCTACCTCGGCCGCCACGACGCGGCGGCCGACTCTCTTCGCGCCGCGTTGCGCCTCCGCCCCGGGTACCTTCCCGCCCGGCTGATGCTGGCCCAGAGCTTCCTCGAGGCGGGCCGGCAGGACGAGAGCCTGGCCCTCTACCAGGAGCTCCTCGAGACGAGCCCGGACACGGCCGAGGTCCAGTACGGCCTGGGGCGGATCTTCGCCGCCCGGGGCGAGCTCGACGCCGCGGCGGGGCATCTCGGCCGGGCCTGTGACCTGTCTCCCTCCTTCGGCGCCGCCCACTTCGCCCTCGCCCGCGTGTACCGCGACCGGGGCGAGAAGGAGAAGGCCGCCCAGCAGCTGGCCCTGTACCAGCAGGACAAGCTCGGCTGGCCCGCCGTACCCGATCCGCTGCTGCGCGACATCGTCGTCCTCCGCACGAGCACGACCGACCACCTCCGCCGCGGAATCGACCTCGCCGAGAAAGGACAGCTCGAGGAGGCGGCCACGGAGCACGAGGCGGCGATCGCGGTCGAGCCCGGGCTCGTGCAGGCGCGCGTCAACCTGATCCGCCTCTACGGTCAGCTCGGCCAGGTGGAGAAGGCGGAGGAGCAGTACCGCGCCGTCCTCGCTCTCGATCCCAACCTCGCGGAGATCCACTACAACTACGGGGTGCTCCTCACCGGTCAAGGCAGGACCGCCGAGGCGGCCGACGCGTTCCGCCGGGCCCTCGAGCTCCGGCCCTCCTACGCCGAGGCCCACAACAACTACGCCTACCTCCTGATGAGCTCCGGCGACCTCGAGGGCGCCGTCCGCCACTACGAGGCCGCGATCGAGAGCAAACCGGACTACCGGTCCGCCCACTTCAACCTCGCCCGGATCCTGGTCAACCAGAGAAGGACGCTGGAGGCCATCGAGCACCTCGAGAAGACCCTGACCCCGGAGGACGACGAGACGCCCCGGTGCACCTACGCCCTCGGCGCCGCCCATGCCCGCGCCGGGCACCGCGATCTGGCGCTGCGCTACATGCGGGAGGCCTTCGAGAAGGCGTCGGCCCGGGGTCAGTCCGACCTTCTTCTCTCGATCGAGAAGGACCTGCGCGCCCTCGAGGGGATCAGGAGCGGGCCGTGAGCCCGTGGATGCGGGTCGGGCTGTCTCTCCTCGCCGCCCTCACCCTCGTCTCCCTCGCGGGCGCCGCGGCCCCCCCGGAGCCGCCGCTCCCCGTCTTCGTGGACGTTGCCGAGGCCGCCGGGATTCTCTTCCGCCACACGAGCGGCAGCCCCGAGAAGAACTACATCTTCGAGGCCAAGGGCGGCGGGGTCGGGCTCCTCGACTTCGACGGTGACGGCCTCCTGGACATCTTCTTCGTGAACGGGAACACCTTGGAGGACATCGGCGCGGGGACGAGCCGCGGCAACGCCCTGTATCGCGCCAACGGGGACGGCACCTACACCGACGTCACCGTGAAGACGGGCGTCTACGGCCGCGGCTGGGGCATGGGCTGCGCCGTCGGCGACTACGACAACGACGGCTGGCCCGACATCTACGTCCTCGGCATCAACGGCAACACCCTGTACCGCAACGAGGGCGACGGACGATTCACCGACGCCACCGGACGGGCGGGCCTTGGGGGCGGTCGGTGGAGCACGAGCGCCGCGTTCCTCGACTACGACCGCGACGGCGACCTCGACCTCTACGTCGCCAACAACATCGAGGTCGACGTCTACTCGAGCCCCCTGTCCTTCCGCGGGCCCGACTGCAACTACCGGGGCACCCGCGTCATGTGCGGTCCCCGTGGCCTGCCCGGGGCCAGGGACGCCTTCTACCGGAACAACGGCGACGGCACCTTCACCGACGTCACGGTGGCGGCGGGCCTCCTCGAGAGCTCGCCCCTCTACGGCCTCGGAGTCGCGGTGGGGGACGTCGACAACGACGGCTGGCCCGACATCTACGTCGCCGACGATTCGACGCCGAGCTACCTCTACATCAATCGAAGGGACGGGACGTTCGAGAACGTCGCCCTCATCGCCGGGGTCGCGGTGTCGGACGACGGCATGGAGCAGGCAGGGATGGGGGTCGACCTCGGCGATTACGACAACGACGGCTGGCTCGACATCACCAAGAGCAACTTCTCGTTCGAGAACAACAATCTCTACCACAACGAAGGAAACGGGGGCTTCACCGACGAGTCCTTGAAGACGGCCGGGATCGGCCTCGCGACGCGGCCCCTCGTGAAGTGGGGGACGAAGTTCCTCGACTACGACAACGACGGCTGGCTGGACATCGTCGTCGCCAACGGCCACGTCTACCCGCACCTGCTCCGCGCTCCCGTCGGCGGTGAGCAGTACCATCAGCCGCGCCTCCTCTTCCAGAACCTGGGCGACGGGCGATTCGCCGACGTCTCGGACCGGTCGGGACCGGGCATTCGGGCGGAGCGGTCGAGCCGGGGTCTCGCCATCGGCGACCTCGACAACGACGGGGACATCGACGTGGTCGTCGCGAACATCGACAGCACTCCGTCGATCCTCCGCAACGACGGCGGAAACGTCAGGAACTGGCTGACGCTGGCCCTGCGGGGGACGACCAGCAACCGGATGGGCCTGGGCGCCCGCGTGACCGCCCGCGCCGGAGGCCTCCGCCAGATCCGGGAGGCGACCACCGCCGGCAGCATCTTCTCGGCCAGCGACGCTCGGGTGCATTTTGGCCTGGGGCCGGCCGGTGAGGTGGACCTGGAGATCCTCTGGCCGAGCGGGAAGAATCAGACGCTCGGCGGCGTCGCGGTAAACCAGGTCCTCGAGGTGGACGAAGAGCGTGGCATCGTTCGGAAATAGCCTCCGACGACTGGTCGTCGCCGCCGCCTGCCTGGCGAGCCCCGCTCGCGCCCATTCCGGCGTGAGCGTCGTGCCCCTCCCCCCCGCGGCGGCGTGGCCGAACGCGATCGAAGAAGGCGCGCTCGGCCTCGCCTGCTCGTCCAAGGTCGAGGAGCTCTCCGGTTTCTTCTCACGCGAGGGGCTGCCGTTTCGGCGAGATCTCGTCCGAACGACGGACGAGCGACCCTGCCACGTGCTCTACCGTCCCACCGTGCCCGGCTTCCGCGCCTCGCCCGATGACGATCCGATCCGGGAGATCCTGTTCGACTCCGATCCGCTCCTCTTCCTGGCGACGAGCCAGAACTGGGGCGAGCCCACGGGCGTGATGCGCGAGATCCTGAGCGCAATCCCCCGGCCCCTCGACGTCCGCATCCTGATCCACCCCCGGCACGAAGAGCCGGTGTACGCGAGGGCGGTCGACAGGGGCTACGGCGGCATGCCCCACCGGGTCAGCCTGATCGAGAGGGGAACGGACCGCAGCTTCTGGTGGGTGCAGGACTACCTCAAGTCGGGCACGTCGAGCGGTAAGGGGACGATCCTGATCCCGCGTCGGATCTTCGAGGGGCACGCCGAGAACGGGGAGCTCTTCGAGCCTCTCCTCGTCCACCTCGCTCGCCGGGACGGCGTCGTGCGCTCACGCCTGTCGTGGGAAGGGGGAGACCTGCAGTTCACGAGGGACCCTCGCGATCCTGGCCGGCTCGTCCTCTATTACGGCGGCTTCGTGAAACCCTATTGGGGGGAGTCCCTGACCCCCGCGGAGTTCGAGTACGTCCTGTCACTGGAGTTTGGCGCGGACCGGGCCGTCATTCTCGGGGGACTGGCTCCCCACGTCGACTACCTCGCGTGCTTCCTGCCCCGCGCGGAAACGGTGCTCGTCAGCGTGCCCCGCTCGGGCGACCTGGAAGTCGCCCAGGCTGCGGTGGAGGGCCTGCTCCGGCGGCTCTCCCGTCCCGGGCCGACGGTCCTCGTCGAGCTGCGCCGCCTCCTCTCGACCCCCGACCCGGGTCGCCGGGCGATCGAGCTGGTCGAGAAGGCCCGACAGCAGCAGACCGGCTGGGGCTTCGAAGTCGACGCGGCCCTGCCCGGCCGGATGGCATCCCTCGTCGCCGCGGCGTGTCCGGGCCGGACCGACTGCTTCTCCCCCGCCCGTCGACTGCGGCTCCTTGAGGCGGACCCCGAGGTCTTCGAGGAGTGGGTCCACGCGGTCCAGCTTGCGAAGGACGAGCAGGCGATCCTCACCGCGCACCTCGACCTCGTGGAGAGCCAGCTCGAGCCGGTGCCCGAAGCCGTCCGCCTTCTCACCCTCGAGAGGATCGCCGAGCTCGAGGCCCTGGGGCTCCGGGTCATCCGCGTCCCGTCGTTCCGCGTGAACCTCGTCCGCCCGCGTGAGTGGCCCGGCATCAGCTATGTCAACGCCCTGGTCGTGGACCAGCAGGTCTTCGTCCCGCGATTCGGCCTGGGCGCCGTCGAGGATCGGCTGCTCGCGGAGCTGGGGGCGCAGCTTCCCGATGGCTACACGGTCGTCCCCGTGTTCGCCCAGCGCGTGCTCATCCGCAACGGCGGGCTGCACTGCCTCGCCGGGCTCGTGCGCTGAGCGCAGAGCGAGTCGCCTCCTCGGACCTCCCCGCCCGCGCGGGACGGGAAGCCCCGCCGCGCGGGCTGGGGATGCTCCGTGAAGCGGGGCACGAGTGGTCGGTCGAACGGGGGGTGTCGAGCAGCGGAGACACTGGGAGGCATGTCGAGGTCTGGATGAGCTCGGGCAAGAAGGGCCCTCGAGAGTCTGACTCCTGGCCCGAGGCTGCTATCGGCGCGGGCGCGCCGAGGACGCGCGCGCCCGCCACTTGCGAGCGGCCTCTTCGTCTCCGAGGAAGTCGAGCGTCTTCGCTCCGAGCACGATCGCCTCCGAGCCCGGGTTCGCCTTCACCATGGAGTCGAGGATCTCGTGAACCTCGGCTCGCGACCGGCCCTGGAGCGCGACCATCACGGCGAGGCTGGCCCAGGTCTGGGCTCTCCCCGGGAACGCGCGGAGGTCGTTCCGCAGCTCCGTCTCCGCCTCGGCGAACCGCCCCAGCCGCGCGAGGACGTCGGCCCGCAGAGGACCGAGGCCGGTCGGGGCGGCGATCCCCTGCCGGGCGGCCCATGCGCGCCCCTCGTCGAGCACGGCGAGGGCCTTCGGGAGCTCCGACCGCCGCACGTGCACCTGGGCGAGGATCAGGGCGCCCTCCGCGCTGTCCTCCATCGCCCGGCGTGCGTGCGACTCCGCCGCCCCGAGGTCCCCGCGCACCAGCGCCACCCGCGCCAGGAGCTGGTGCGCTCGGGAAGGCTCTTCGTCGAGCGCGGCGCGGGCCCTCGCCTCCGCGTCCGCGAGGCGGCCCATCTCGAGCTCGGCCAGGCCCAGCGGCAGGACGACCGAGCCCGCCAGCCGGGGGGAGAGCCGCATGGCCTCCTTGTACACGGCGGCTGCCTCCTCGTATCGGCCGAGGCGGGCGAGGGTCCCGGCCAGGTCCCGCTGGGCCTCGAAGGACCCTGGCTCCTCCGCGAGCAGGCTGCGGAACGCGACGAGGGC
>Ga0214472_10003430_pt1 | contig 16777 bp, 13 predicted proteins | sample RVTome_6_FD_207662 | JGI IMG/M metagenome (GOLD analysis project Ga0214472, IMG submission 207662) | Soil microbial communities from uranium-contaminated site in the Upper Colorado River Basin, Wyoming, United States - RVT140D175 | ecosystem: Environmental > Terrestrial > Soil > Contaminated >... | reverse complement strand
GTCCTGACCATTCTCGGCCGCAGCCGCCGCGGCATGCGCCCTCGGCGCAGCCATGCTGCCCATGAGCAGCGCCAAGCCGGCAAGCATCATCCATCGCCGGAAATCATCACCAAGCCCTCGCCTGGGACACCGAAAATCAATTTTCGCACTACGAAATAAATCTGCCCCGATCGTTCTTTCTTTTTGCATGATCCACTCCATGTGACGCTGGCTATCTCGATAGCACTAACGTGACAACTTTAACGCCGTAGTCCACGCGCTCCAGCACGCCACCCTGAAACTACGACGCTGATAACTAAATCTGACAACTCTTAAGATGGAGTTTCTTGAGGACAACGCCGCCCCCGCCTCACTCCGATGACACAGCGCAGACACCAAGCCCGGTGATTTGAATGCCCGAACTGCCTGCGTAGGTTTCAACACATACCCTCCGGTTGAACCTTATGACAACGAAAGCCCAGACCCGATAAACCTGAGTCCCACACATTCTAACGGATTCGCTTATCGGATGCAACAGAAATAAGTGACAATGAAGCAGCCCCTTATTGTGCGTATGCGTCAAGAAATAGGCCCGCTTTTTTCACACTGGGATGATATTAATAGCGGAATGAGAATTCGAGCGCGCCGAAAAGCGACAAAGTGCACGTAAACGGATCATCCACGTAAAGCGACACTGATGCGCTGTTTTTCGCTCTACCCGCGATCGAACTCGATTGCGACACCGAGATAAGAGTCGCCGCGACGGAACGCGACTATGCCTTCTACAATGATGCACACCCCTGCCAGCAACAACATGCCTCCCACCGTCAGCAAGAGGAATTGTGACTCCCGAAAAAAGTTGAGTAGATTTCGACCCAATGCCGCAAACGTACTGATGAGCATGAACACCATCGGGATGGCTGTGAAAAACGGATTGCGGCCACGTTGAAGCAAGTAGAGCGATGCGACGAGCAGCGTTAAGCCGGCGAGCAGTTGATTCGTCACGCCGAACAGAGTCCACAGCACTAACCCCGCCGGTTTCCCGTCAATCTTGTAGAACGCAAAAAAGGCGATAGCGGCAATCGCGATGGATGTGGCCATGAACCGATTCGCCAGCACCTTGATGCCCAGCGATGCGCCGATCTCTGAGACATTAAAACGCAGGAGCCGCGTGGCCGAGTCCAGGGTCGTCAGCGCAAATGACACAACAACGACAGCGATAAACGCCGACGCCAGCTCCGAATCTACGCCCAGCGCACAAATAAACCGACTGCAACCATGGACAAATGCGCCGAGCTTATTCGCCAGACCGGTTTGAATGGTGGCCCAGTTGGTGTAAGCGGAATTCCACGCCCCCTCGGTCTCAAAGCCGGCGGTACAAGCCAACACGGCCATCAACCCCAACAGCGACTCGCCGATCATCCCACCGTAGGCCACGAAACGCGCATCGGTTTCACGGTCGATCTGTTTGGCCGTCGTACCGGACGACACCAATCCATGAAATCCGCTGGCCGCACCGCACGCAATCACGATAAACACAAACGGAAAGATCGACGGAGCACCTTCAGGAGTCGGGTTGTACGCCGGAGCCGCAAACGTAGGACCGAGCACAAAGAACCCGCCGTACGTCGCCAATAGACCCAGATATAGCAACAAGGAATTCAAGAAATCCCGCGCTTGCAGCAGACTCCAAACCGGCAGCACCGACGCGAGGAATGCGTAGGACAACAAGATCCACGTCCAACCAACCTGTTTTGGCCACACGGCGGGGTCTAAACCGAGCGTCGGATACCGAGTCCCCAACCACACCGCCAGCAACATCGCCGAAAAACCAACCAGCGTGGTCAAGCCAAGCGGAAACCTGCGTTTGTAGAGAAGGTATCCCATGATCATCGCGAGAATCATCAGCGTCGCCGATGGCAGCACCGCGGAAGGAAAAGAAGTTGTGGCGGCCGAAAGGTTGTTGGGATCAAAGTCTTTTCCGGCCTGCAACAGCACAGCTATGACGTAAACAAAGACCCCCATCGCCAGCGCGATGCCGAAAAAAATCAGCGCCAAGAACAACATCTTCGCCCGCACACCAATAACACCCTCCGCCACCTTTCCGATTGACTGCCCCTGAGCTCGCATGGACACCACCAGCGCGCTGAAGTCATGTACACAGCCAACCAGAACGGCACCCAACACGACCCATAGCATGGCCGGCACCCAACCCCAGATCACCGCGACAGCCGGTCCCAGCATCGGAGCCAGACCGGTGATCGACGCATAATGATGACCGAAGAGCACCAAACGATTGGTAGGAACGTAATCGACGTCGTCGCGCAGGGTGTGTGCCGGGGTTTCCCGATTCAGGTCAATGGAATAAATCCGCTGGGCCAGAAATTTCGCGTAGAAGCGATATCCCAGGAAGTACAGAAAGAAACAGCCGATCGCAGCCCAAACGGGATTCATACGGACGGATTCTAACGGCCACCCCAATGAAATCCAAACACACGAGGTACGAGGCTAACAGTTGCGTCTTATGAACGTCTCCATCGTTGTGGAATAATAATCTTGATCATATCCGCCAGGCCACGTAGCAGCACGCATTGGCATCTTGCGCCGGGCGGACTTGTTGAAAAGGAAGTTTGGAATGATTGGCACGGGACTCAGCGGATTCGTTATTCTCTACGGCTTGACATTCATGTGTTCCACCCAGCCCGCGCAGGGGAGCGCCGCCGTTAGTGATGGTGACTTGCGCAGCAGAATGGCGGGTGCTTGGCGCAGCGTGCCGGAAAAACCGCAGCCCAAACCTAAGCACCCATCCCAAACCGATCGTGAGGACACCAGCGAGAATCCGACCTTTCGCAGTATGAGAATGGAAGCCGTAGCGACGCGAATCGCGGAACTTGATCAAGTACTCAATTTCGATGGCGATCTATGCGTTATGGAATCCGAGGGGCGGCAAATGATCTTTAATATTCGGTACGAAGGGGAGATAGCACGGCGTGTTGATGCGTTCAGCGGTCTGGCGTTACCGGGTGAACTCACCCTTGTGGATGGAATGATCGTCTTGCGCATACCATCCACAGACTTCATCGTAAAATACCGACGCCTCGATGAGATTCCAGACTCAGTGCGTCTCGATGCATACAAGGTAGGTTCGCGTCAACCGGATGATAACGAGCGCGCCTCCATCCAAAAGGAGATCGCCCGTCGAATGAAACAAGAGCAAGACGTGCGATTCAAGGCCATGGAGGCGGACAAGAATTCGCCGACCGGTTTCGACGAAACGGCGGCACTGGCCATGGTCGCCATCGACCAGGAAAACACGAACCGCTTGGTCGAGCTGATTCAAGATGTGGGCTGGTTGTCCAAGGCTCGCTTCGGGGGAGAAACACGACTCGGCGCTTTTCTAATCGTACAGCACAGCGGAAGCATCCGGTTGATGCGAACCGTTCTACCGCTTTTCGAAGAAGAGGCTAAGAAGAACCCGGAATTGGGCCAGTCCTACGCCCTACTTTACGACCGAGTACAAATCATTCTCGGGCGAAAACAACGCTATGGCAGTCAAGCGCTACCCAACCCCGACGACACTCAGACTATTGGCCGACTTGAAAATCGAGCACGTGTTAACGAGTGGCGCAAGAAAATGGGCATGGAACCGCTGGAGGTATACGCCAAGGAACTTGGAAAAATGTCCGGTGTCAAAGTCACGATCGGTGAGTGACCCGCTAACAACACTCTCTGGTGTTCTATCAATGACAGACTAACTCGTGCGTCCACTTCCGTGTCGCGGGCAGTGTAATTCGGAACTCAAAAAACCCACTGCCTCGCCATTGACGGTCGGAGCAGTGGGTTTGTTGCTCGGTTATTGTTGAATACGCGGGATGCTGCCGGAAGTATCCGTGGGCTCTTCTCCGCCGTCATCCATAATGGGTCTGGTTTTCCCGCCAGAAACATCTTCCAGCTTCTCGTCCTTGATCTCATTGTCCTTCGGGTCAGTTGCCATCGTAGTCTCTCCTTAAGTTAGAACCTTGACACCGCTAACGCTTAGCGGTCGAACTTATCAACTCACATCGGTCGTAGTGAAAATCGTCGGATGCCTCCTACCGTAAATACGACCATCTAACGAACTTCTGACAATCCGTCATAGGTTTTCTTGGATTATTTCTTTCAACCTCTTCATGCTACAACTTTTTCTCTGAACAACACCGGCTAATACCCACCCACTCTCTGAGTAGCCGGCAGATATTCACACTATTGTCGGTGAAGAAGAACACTGTGGACCTGCCGGTGAGTAGGAAACCGCAGTACAAGCCATCAGGTGGCAGCAAATACTATGGCGGTCGGTGACCCGCTGATTGCCTCCTTGGTGCACTACACCGCCGGCGACGGGCGTTGGTACCACTACCGCTGGCGATTGCAATCGTTTCATGCGTGATGGACATTGCCCCTAGCCTTGGGTATGTTAGGGTGGAAGCGATGGCGCCACAAATTCTATCAATATCAAAATCTTCGTTCGTTGAACCGAAGTCGTCCAGTACAAGAACTATTTCCAGCGGATTGCCCTGCTGGCAGCCGGGGATTTCACATTCGCTTGGAATTCGATTTGAATTGCAATCGTCGCTCGTGGCACCTTCGATGTCGCATGTGTCGGGCAAGCTGTTGGCATTGCAGTCGCGATCGCAGGAATCCGGAATACAGTTGTCGTTGCAATCGAGGTCGCAGCCGCTCACACAAAAGAATGGTCCACCAGGAGCGTTAACAGGGTCAGTTGATACATCAATTTCACATTCGTCGGGAATCCCGTTGCCGTTGCAATCACGGCTGGCAAGCTGAGAGATGTCTTCCGTGTCGTCGGTGAAGTTCAAGTTGCAGTCCTGGGCAATTGAGCTACCAGTAACAGCTAGTTGAATCACAGCAGCGATCACGATGCTCGTTTCTATACTCTTGACTTTGAACATCCTCGTGCAATCCACGGTTACAGGGGTTATGGCGCTTCGCGGGCCTTTCGGACTCGCCTTGCAAATAGCGAAATTATCCCTAAGCCAAAGAGAGCCAATGTCGTAGGCTCCGGGACGAGTGTCGTGAGTGTCCCATCGTTGTCAAAGGTTTCGGCACCCGTAGCTAGTGCAAAGCCGGTAAAGTCGAGTGTATCTAGGCTTGGCGGTATCAACGGAAGGAGATCACTGGTAAAAACAGCGCTGCTGTTGTCACGAAACCCAAGGCGTACAAAAGCGTCTTGCCCGAGCACGTTTACGCTAACATGTGCTACGTAGCTGTCAATGTCGTCTGTATTGAGAACGCGTATAAGAGTAGTTCCTGGTTCGATCGCTCCGAGGAACATGATGTCACCTATTTGGCCCGCGCTTTCAATTATCGCGTCCTGAAAGAAACCGGACGTGGGAGTTGTTGGGCTTGCATCTGAAGTGGTCGACTCAAACGTAAAGTAACATGAAAATGGGGATCCGATCGTGATCGCACCGTCGAAGAGATTGTCGTCGTCGCGAATCGACGTGATTTCGCCAGCGTAGTCCCAGGTCACAGGCCCCGCAGAAGCGATGCCAGCAAACGAAACGACGATGCTGCAAGTTAGCGAAACACTGACTCGGAGCACGGTGAGCTTCTCAATCCAGGATGTTCGTCGAAGATCGAACGTCCTATAGGTATGATTCGAGATTCCTCAGGTGAGAGTTAAGGGGAGTGTATGCTATTTCTAGGTTCTGTCGGAAATCTCTACGTCAAAATGTCGCCAGCCCAATCATGCGGATGTCAGTTTGTCGGACCTGACGGAGGGCTTTCCCGGCGATTAGGCGGGAGATCGGTGCTGCCCGCAAAGTGGATTCACCAAGGTTTCCCGGTTAGGATGGTGCGACATATTGTCGTAATGAGGGTTCGATTGGCCGGCTTGGCGGTTGGCCAGCGCGGCCCGTGCATTGGCATAGGACGTGCGAAACAACTGTCCCCCGGGCTCAGGTGCGGTCCGGAGATCCGCACGGAGTCGTGACGTGAAACGGGGTCCAGGAGGCGGCGCATTGGCCGTAGATTCATCAAAACGGATGAAGCAGGCAACCACCGAAGGCTATGTTTGCATCGTTGCCGCACTGGTCCTTGTAGTTCTGGTGACCTTGTGGGGTGCGTGGCAGGATATCGCAGACACACAGCGCGCCATGCTCGTGAACGAGCTCGGCCGGCTTCGCTCACACGCTACGCGCACCGTTGGCCGTATCGAGAACTATCTGGAAGATCGTCAGGCTGCGCACAACATCACGTCTCTCGCGCATGTTGATTGGCTAAGCAGCTTCTGGCGCCGGGTCGTACCACGAGAACGGCAGCGGATGTACGCCGCCCTTGTCGCCGATGACGGGACCGTCATCATGCACAGCGACCCGTCTCAGCAGAACATGACGCTGGGGAAACGCTGGTTTGATCGCACGCTTCCTGAAGGCGGCGAGGATGTGGTCATTACTCGAAATGAAGTCCTTGCGGGAGGGCAACTCGCTTATGACATACGGATTCCCGTCGAAGTCGATGGCGTAGAAATTGCGGCCTATCACTCCGGTTTTGATGTGGACTGGCTCGACGGCGCAGTGGCCGCCCGGCAGCGTACGCTCTATGGTCGATGGCTTATACTCGGCGGGCTGATTGCGGCGATCGTGTTGGGAGCAGGGCTATCGCTTTTTCATTTGGCGCGGCGGACGGCCGCGCTCCAACAGGCGCTCGGCATGGCGCGAACGCAGCAACTGACCGAGCTTGGCCGGCTCGCCGGCGCACTTGCCCATGAAGTACGCAATCCACTAAACGCCTTGCGGCTCAACCTCCACTCCGTCGCCCGCTTCGCCAAGGGCGAAGCGAAGATGCCCCACGAGGAGATGGCAAACATCCTCCGAGAGTCGAACGAAGAAATCGAGCGTCTCGAAGGCCTTGTACGCTCCATTCTTGGCTACGCTCGTCCAGACCAGGCGCGGGATGAAGACATCGATCTCACACGCGAAGTCGACGCGACACTCGATTTCATTCGCCAGTTAGTCGAACGCGACAACATCACCATTCGTGCGCAGTTGCCCGACAACCCTGTCCTTGTCCGCATGGACCGGGACCGATTCCGGCAGGTGGTCCTGAACCTTCTAAACAACGCCCGCGATGCGACCGGACGCGACGGGCGTATCTCCGTGAGGCTCGCAGAACAAGAGGGTTGGGCCGACTTGAGCATCGCGGACTCAGGATCCGGCGTGCCGCCCGACCAACGGGATCGCATCTTTGAACCGTTCTACACCACGAAGGACGGCGGCTGCGGTCTTGGCTTGACGCTGGTCAAACAGTTCGCGGAGGAAGCGGGCGGTGTGGTTACATGCGAAAGCAAAGGCGACCAAGGCGCGCGCTTCCGAGTCTGCCTTCCAGCGGCTGGTCGGGGGCACGCCGCCACTGCGGAATCCACATCTTGACAGGAAACCCCAACATACTCGTGGTCGAGGACGAACGTAGCGAGCGTGAGGCTTTGGCTCGCGTGCTGCGCATGGAGAATTATGAGGTTCTGACGGCTGAAGATGCGGAACATGCGCTGCGGCTCGTAGATGACCGCGTGGACCTCGTGCTCAGCGATTTGCGTATGGGAAAAAACACCGGAATCGACTTGCTCAGGATATGGAAGCAGAGGCACCCATCCACGCCGTTTGTGCTCATCACCGCGCACGGGGATATCGAGTCTGCCGTGGAAGCCATGAAGCTCGGCGCCGCGGACTACGTCACCAAGCCGGTTAACCCGGAGGAGCTGCTGCTCTTGATCCAGCGCTGCCTGGAGGTGCGAAAGAAAGACGAAACCATCGAGCACTTGTCGCGGCGCCTGGATGACAAGCTAGGGTTGGAGAACATCGTAGGGCGCTCCAAACCGATGCTGGATGTGTTTTCCCGAGTGCGTCGGGCGGCCCAGGCCGAAAGCACGATCCTGATCCTCGGTGAATCGGGAACCGGCAAAGAGCTGATCGCCGAGGCAATCCATCAGAACAGCCATCGAAAGAACGGACCCTTTATTGCCGTCAACATGGCGGCAGTGCCCACGAGTCTAGTCGAGAGCGAGCTGTTCGGCCACGTCAAGGGCGCTTTCACCGGCGCAACGGCGTCGCGTGTCGGTAGGTTTGAGGCCGCGCAAAGGGGAACAATCTTCATCGACGAGATCGGTGACTTCGCGCTCGAATCTCAGGCCAAGCTCTTGCGTGTTCTCGAAACCCATGCCATCACACCGGTGGGTGGCAACAAAGAGGTGGAGTGCGATGTTCGTGTTGTAGCCGCCACATCACGCAATCTGGAACAACTCGTGGCCGAAGAGACGTTTCGTGAAGATCTCTATTATCGTTTGACTGTCGTCACGGTCCCACTACCCCCCCTTCGCGAAAGGCCCGACGACATTCCACTGCTGGTGAGTCATTTTCTGGACGAGTTGTGTCGTGCGAACAACAAACCCGCTATGGCACCGGATCGAGAGGCCATGCGGTTCTTCGAGACGTTTGACTGGCCGGGGAATGTGCGCCAACTGGCCAACTGCCTGGAGAGTATGGTCGTGCTGGCGACAGGACCAACCTTGACGGTGGACGATCTGCCCGCGAACCTGGCGGTGCTGCGGAGCGGGGATGAAACGCAAGTCCGAATTCCGATCGGTACCACGATCGAGGATCTCGAACGGCAGGCCATCGAACAGACCCTTGAGCGGTTTGACGGGAATCGGACCCAGGCTGCCGATTCGCTCGGTATCTCTGTTCGTACGCTCCAACGCAAGCTCAAAGGCTGGGACGAGGAATCAGGGCAAGAACCCGAGTAGCCGGTTCGCATGCCGTGCCGTGTACGACAATCTGTCGCGTAATCATGTATCTGGGCGACAGGATGTCGCGTCAACCCAGCGCACCGTCCGGGCAAACACTTCTCCTTACCCCCTTGTTGCGAGTCAGACCCGATACGATTCATGCTCGGAGTCCTTGCGAGACCGCTGGGGACGTGTCTGCGGTGCACTCAGGGAGTGTCCAATGGACGGCATTACCAATCGTGCGAGTTACACGCGCAAGTGGTTCCTCGACGGCGTGAAGGCGCCGCCGGATACAGCGGTGCGCTACCGAGTTGCGAACGGTGGCCCAAAGATGAAGTTGGATACACGGGATTCCGCGGACTTGACGTTCGAGGATGACGGGCGAACGGTTCTGGTCGTGGACACGATTTCGGCGGAGATCGTGGCTGGCCGGAAGCTGGATCATACCGATTATGCTTTCCGTCAGGTCTAAGCCGCGCTTGGTCCGGCACAAGCGTCGCGCCAGGTGGGCGGCCGCGCTATGTTTTCTGGTAGTCGCGCTTCTCACGTCACATTGTTAGGCGTTCGTGGTATGCAGCGGTGAAAGGCGTCGCACGTGGCGCACCGTGTGACAATCTGTCGCTTCGCCGAGGTCTGGTGCGACGGGGCGTCGTAGTGTCGCCGGGGATAGCACGCACGAATGCGACGCCGAGCCACCGGAAGCAGGTCCGCAGCGCCGGGCACGCTACTTGCCGTAAGCTGCTATGTGGAAGAGCCACGCAACCGGCGCCAACGCGGTTGCCAATGACAAGTAGTTTAGGTGTGATGGTTGCGATCGAATTGCGATTGAATAAGGAGATAGCTGTGAACGGCATTACGGATCGTGCAGGCGAACGGCTGAAGAAGGTTCTTGAGGAGACGGGTGCACCAGCCGAGAAAGCCGTGCGTTATCAGATTACGAACGACGGTGCGGAACTCAAGATCGATGTGAAGGATCCCCTTGATCTTACATTCGAGTTTGGAGATCGGACGGTGCTCATCGTCGATTCCGACACAGCCGAGAGCGTGGCCGGTCGCAAGCTCGACTACAACGAAGGCAGCTTCTCTCTCGCGTAGAAGAGGGTCGGCGCCCACAATCGGGAGCACTCTCGGCGGGATCCGTGACAGAAACGGCGGGCGGTTTACGTACCGTGGTGGTGTGGGAGGGCGAGGCTCCTGCCGAGCCAGGCGCTTGCAATCGACACTCCGTACGGCTCGCCCTCCCGAAGACCCCGCCGAAATTGTCACGCACCCGGAGATTCCGACGCTCAAACGGAACGGCTCGCGAATTCGTCGAAGCATTAGTCACGCCCGGCGATGGGCAAGACCTACGAAGGATCTCGACTGGCGGGGCGTCACTCTTCCGGCGCCTGGTCGGCGCCGTTTTCGAGAAACTGCGAAGCGTAGAAATCTCTGCGCCGCTCCCAGATTGTCCGCCGATGGGACTCGGACGAATGTCGGTTGGCCTGCGCCTGGCAAAAGGCCACGATGGCGTTGGCGAATCCGCCTTGATATTTTTGATTCACACGGCGGCATTGGTGCGCGAGAACGACATCTCGTGACTGCTTAGCGCGCTTCTTTGGGGGGATGTCTTCGGGGGCGATAACCGGGTCGATGTTGTCGAGAACGGCGGTGATTCGCAATGTCGTGTGGAACGTGTCGAACAACTCGGTTGAAAGTCGCTCATCGATAATGCCGTGCCTGAGCCGAGACGATCGCTTGGCAACGCGTTGCAGCGAGTTCGCACTCCACTTCAACCGTTCGTGCGCCAGGGTGCCGAGGATGTTCTTTGGCACACTCTCGAACGACAGGAACCCCGATCCTCCGCAAAACATGCAAAGTGTGTGACCGTAGCCGCCGCATACCTCACAGTAGCGGCCGTTCGCCGCTATCGTGTCGGCACCCTGGCACAGCTCGCATGTCATGTAGCCTTCCTTGCACCAGTAGCACGGGGCAAGCGCGAACGACTTAACCAGCGCACGGAGAGCCGGCTCGCCGGACAGATGGCCAATCTCGGCGGCGACGCGATTGGGCGTCAGGGCGTGGAGCTTCTCCGAGACCTCCTTGAACAAGCGCACGGCCTCACCGTAGTCGCGCTTCTTTGCCAGCGCAACCAACTTCGATGCGAGCCCTTTGATGGCCGTTCGCTTATCCATGATTCAGTGCCGTTTCTGAATTCTGCCCACAAACGGGCAAGAGAATCCTCTACTGTGGTCATCGAATCTCCCCTTGCTTGACACGTGGAGCAACGTTCATACCAAGAATACTACGACCGCTGCGGCCTACCGGTGCAGACCTGAGTCCGCCATTCTGTCGCGTCCGACCCGCCGAAGCGACATTATGACGCACCGCCCTGACTTGCCGAAAACAGCCTCCGGCCCTACGCACGCATCTCACGCAACGGATAGGCGGTTTGCCTGGTCTTACCGCATACGGCCGCTCCCGGAACGCGTGTTGCTATCTACATCCTAGGCGCGGGTCTAACGGCCACGTGGATGCGCCCGTGGAGAACGGCGCGTTGTGGTAAAGGAGGCGGTTTGTGCCCGGAACTTGGCTTGACGTAATCGATACGGTGCTACGCCGTGTCCGATGCCGCTGCCCAAAATGTGGAAATGCGATCACCGTTGCCAGGCGAAAGCTCGACATCGCTTGTCGGTGTGAGCTCTGCCAGGCGGCATTCATCCCTTCAACCGTTGTTTCGGTGGGCGAACAACGACCGGCCTCCGTCGCCGGGAACCAGGGGCGGGCGTTGGACCACGGGCCGAAACAAAACCTGTAACGCAGTCTGTCGGCACTCGGGGGCGGGCTCGGTGATACGTAAGATTCGGATCGGAAATGAACTTAGGAATACAACGAGGAGGCATTATGCAGTCATCGACACGGGAGGCTCTGGTACCATCAGGAACGGCTCGGTCTGCGGGCCGGGGCTCGGCGGGATCGGCAACGTGCGCAGACAGCGCACAGAACTCGCTGGAAATCACTCTGCCCGATTCCACCGCGGAAGTTGGGCAGGATCAAGAGTGGTGCTACGTTCGTATCGGTGACGGCAAACAACGCAAAATCCGTTTCCATGACTACAACGCCGTCTTTTCAGTTCCGAGCCTGTACGAACGGCTCTTTTGTGGAATCCTTAAATGTTGCTCGCCAGCCATCGTGCGGCAATTGCTTGAAGACGTGATTGAGGATGCGGATAGCGCCCCGGGAGACCTTCGCGTGCTCGACCTTGGTGCGGGCAACGGGATGGTGGGTGAGGAGCTCGCTGAACTCGGAGCTCAAACCATCTTGGGCGTTGATATTCTTGAGGCTGCCGCGGCGGCGGCGAAACGCGATCGACCTGATGTGTACGAGGAATACGTGGTCGCCGACATGGCACACCTGTCGGAGCGCCAGAGTGCTTGGCTAGGCACATTCGATTTCAACTGCCTCACGTGCGTGGCAGCGCTGGGATTCGGCGACATCCCGCCGGACGCATTCACGGAAGCTTACAACCTTGTCGAAACGGGCGGGTTAGTCGCCTTCAACATCAAAGAAGAGTTCCTCAACGGCAAGGACACGTCCGGTTTTTCTGAGCTCATCAAGGCGATGTGCGACGACGGGACCGTGGACGTTAAAAAGCGAGTGCGCTACCAACACCGCCTCTCAATCAGCGGCGAGCCACTGTATTACGTGGCCATGGTTGGCACGAAGCGAAGCAACATCGACGGATAGTCGATGCGTCGGCTTCGCTTAAGCCGTTATCTCTCAGGCCGGAAGTCCCAAGGATAAACCCCTCGATAACCTCGTCGGCTCTGGTTGCCGCAAACGACGCTTAATTCGACGACAACGTGTGACGAGTTCCGGCATATTGTCGAGACGACCGAATCGGTACGGAGGAAGCCATCTGTCAAATTGGATGCATCCACGAGCAGCTTGCGACCGGCAACGAAAAGTTGCCCGCGGAACTAACGTAAGTCGGTACGTGCGGCGCGGACCGCGCACTTCGCGTCGCCTCGACGGCGAGAGGGCATACGAGCATGACAGAACCCACGATTGAACAAGGTCAATGAGTCGTCAGCCGCGCTGGCTGTTTGTGAACACAAAAACCGCGCCGTCCACGTCCACCGTAATCGTGTCCCCCGGCGCAAAATCGCCGGACAAGATCCGTTTGGCCAAGGGATTCTCGATCGTTCGTTGGATGAGGCGTCTCAGAGGTCTCGCCCCGTAGGCCGGGTCGAAACCGTCCGTCGCGAGCTTCTGCTTGGCTGCGTCGGTGATGACCAGCTTCAGGTCACGCTCGGCAAGTCGCTGGTGGAGGTAGGCCACCTGGATCTCGGTAATCTTCACCAAATCCTGACGCGTGAGTTGGTGGAAGATGACCGTTTCGTCGATCCGGTTGAGAAACTCCGGACGAAACATCGTCTTGAGATCCTCCTTGACGCGCATCTCGATCTCGATGTCCAGCGCGGGCGTGTCGTCGCGACCGCTTTCGATGAGCTGCTGAATGTGTTCGCTGCCGATGTTGGACGTCATCGCCACGATCGTATTGCGGAAGTCCACGGTGCGGCCATGACCATCGGTTAGCCGTCCGTCGTCCAGCACCTGTAACAGCGTATTGAAAACATCCGGATGGGCCTTTTCGATCTCATCGAAAAGCACCACACTGTAGGGCTTTCGGTGGACGGCCTCGGTGAGTCGACCACCCTCCTCGTAACCCACGTAACCGGGGGGAGAACCGATCAGCCGGGCCACGCTGTGCTGCTCCATAAACTCACTCATGTCAATGCGGATGAAGGCCGCCTCCTCGTCAAACAGAAAGGTGGCCAGCGCTTTGCACAATTCGGTCTTGCCAACGCCCGTCGGTCCCAGGAAGAGAAACGAACCGATGGGCCGATTCGGATCGCCCAGTCCGGCCCGCGAGCGACGCACCGCGTCGGAGACCGCGCGCACCGCATCCAACTGGCCGACGACGCGTTCGGTGAGGCGGTCTTCCATCGCCATGAGCTTTTCCTTCTCGCCTTCGAGCAAGCGAGAGACCGGCACGCCGGTCCACTTGCTGACCACGGACGCAATCTCTTCAGCCGTCACCTCCTCACGAAGTATTCCTCCGCTTTTGTGAAGCTCGTCCCACTTCTTCTCGTGCTCGGTTAACGATTGCTCGAGTTGGCGCAGCTCGCCGAAGCGAATGCGCGCCGCCCGTTCCAGATCACCACCGCGCTGGGCGTTTTCCAGCTCCGTCTGCTTGGCGCCGATTTCGTTTTTGATGCTCGCGATGCTTCCGAGTTGGTTCTTTTCATTTTCCCAGCGCGCGGTCAGAGACCGATCTCTTTCGCGCAGATCAGACAACGACTTCTCGACGTCGGCCAAATGCTTACGGCTTGCGTCATCCTTTTCCTTCTTGAGCGCCTCGCGTTCGATTTCCAACTGCATGATGCGCCGGCGCAGCTCGTCCAGCTCTGCCGGCATGGACTCGTTCTCGATGCGCAATCGGGCGGCCGCCTCATCGATCAGGTCGATCGCCTTGTCCGGCATCTTCCTGTCTTGGATGTAGCGGTGTGACAGCGTTGCCGCCGCGACCAGTGCCGAGTCCTGGATACGCACGCCGTGGTGCGCATCATAGCGCGGTTTTAGCCCGCGCAGGATGGCGATGGTGTCTGCGACCGACGGCTCGGAGACATAAAGTTTCTGGAAGCGGCGCTCAAGGGCTTTGTCCTTGCCGACGTGCTGGCGGTATTCCTCCATCGTGGTGGCGCCGATGCAGCGAAGCTCGCCGCGGGCCAGGGCGGGTTTGAGAAGGTTTCCGGCGTCCATCGCGCCTTCGCTCTTGCCCGCGCCGATGAGCGTGTGCAATTCATCGATGAAGAGGATGACCTTGCCATCGGCATCGATCACTTCCTGAATGACGGCCTTGAGGCGTTCTTCGAACTCGCCACGGTATTTCGCCCCCGCAATGAGCAGCCCCATGTCCAACACCACGAGCCGCTTTTCCTTTAGCGTTTCCGGCACATCACCGGCGAGAATGCGGAGGGCGAGTCCCTCAACGATGGCCGTCTTGCCCACGCCGGGATCGCCAATCAACACCGGGTTGTTTTTCGTGCGCCGCGCGAGAATTTGCATGCAGCGGCGGATTTCTTCGTCCCGACCGATGACTGGGTCGAGCTTGCCCTCGCGCGCGATGGCGACAAGATCGCGCCCGAAGCGCTCCAGTGCCTGAAACGTGTCCTCGGCGGATTGCGACGTCACCCTACCCGTGCCACGCATCTCCTTCATCGCCGCTAGCAGGTCTTCCGTGTTTGCCCCGTTGACGGAAAGCACTTCCTGGGCAGTGGTTGCCGCGTCGCACAGGGCGAGCAACAGGTGGTCGGTCGAGACGTATTGATCCTTCATCTTCTGTGCGCGCTTGATCGCGCTTTGTATCACGGCCTGGAAATCCGAACTAGGCGCGCGGGCGCCACCCGAGACCTTCGGCAGGCGGCTCAGTTCCGATTCGACCATCGAGCGAATCCGACCGACGTTGGCGCCTGCCTTTTCCAGCAACGGCACCGTGCCGCCGGGATCCGCCGCCTCGGCGGGCGCGAGCAGCGCGGCCAGCAAGTGTAGCGGCGTCAGTTGCGGGTTCCCCGCCTCGCCGGCGATGCGCTCGGCCAACTGCAGCGCCTCCGCGGCCTTAATCGTGAATTGATCTGCCGTCATGGTACCATCCTTTCGAGCGGGCGGACACGCACAGGCCCGGTGTCAACCATCGATCTTCGTCCACAACAATGCGACGTCCCGAATCGCTTGGGGGGCAGCGCCTCGACCCGCTGGTTCTCGCCTGTGCGAAATCCTCGATCTCCGAAACACAGCCTTTGCGGTGCATAGCCATGTGGGGCGCATGTACGTACGCCCTGCCTTCTGAAGGGAAAATGCACGCGGCGTACCATGCCATTGGATCGTGAGACCCCGTTGCTAACCGCTTAGAGCGGATTGTGGTGCCACAGGCAGAGCGAAACTGCCAACCGCGGCTGTCAGATTGACAGACTGACGGCCGACGGATGGGCCACGGTTGTAGCCCTTCTCCAGCATTCGCGCCTGCTCGCCGGGCTGACGCGAGGCGTGAACGATGGAATAAGCGCGAGTTCAGGGGACGTTGGGGCCATGGCAGACGGTGTGGCGTTTGTTTGACCAATGGAACCACGATGGCACTTTACAAGCCATCCTTGATCGGCTGCGTAACCGGGTCAAGATCGACAAAGAGATGTGGTGCGTCGACGGCACGATCGTTCGCGCTGCGAGGTGTGCGTCAGGTGGTGGAAAAAAAGGGATCCGGAAGAAAGGCAAGACCATGCGCTTGGTCGCTCGCGTGGCGGTTTGACCAGCAAAATTCTCGTTCTTTGTGACCGCAGAGGGCATCCGCTACACTTCCAGCTAACGGCCGGGCAGGCGCAAGGTGGACACGTCGGGGCTGCACATCCGAGGCGGCGAGTTCATCGCCGGCGAGGTCGAAGCGTTGATGGATGACGATTCACTCGTCCGGTCCGCCGCGGCCTGAAGACGGCGAACCTACTTCGGCAATCCCTGGACGCCGTAGAGGGTGAAGACGGCTTCGTCGATGCGTTTTTCGTGGGCTTCGACCTCGGCTTCAAGCGACCTGGTCTCGCGGTCGGAAAGCGCGGCAGACTTGAGCCCGCCCTTGCCCCCGGAGAATGACGGAGCAGGGGCGCGGAGCTTGGCCTTGGCGTCCATGATGGCGCGGACGGACTCCGTGATCCGCCCGGCGAGCTTCTTGTCCTCGACGGTCGTGGGGAGCTTGATGGGGATCTGCGCGAGGTACGCCTTGCTGTATGCGAGCAACAGACGCGGAGTAACAGCGGGCTTGTCGCGGAGCTCACCGACTTAAGGCTCTGATTACGCGTCTAAGAAGGTGTGTGAAAAGGCGTCGTTTTGCCGATATCCACGGTCATGGAAAGGATTCCTTACCCCTCAGACCTGACGGACGAACAGTGGAGACTGATCGCGCCGTCGATACCATCGCCCAAACCG